>Ga0123342_1000288_pt1 | contig 74252 bp, 35 predicted proteins | sample Turbeawhitnodule_FD_89960 | JGI IMG/M metagenome (GOLD analysis project Ga0123342, IMG submission 89960) | Root nodule microbial communities of legume samples collected from Mexico - Turtle bean Mexico white nodule | ecosystem: Host-associated > Plants > Roots > Nodule | place: Mexico: Nepantla... | reverse complement strand
TATTTATATTATTAATATAATACTAATTATATTATTTAAATTATTATATTAATATTAATAATATGTATAAATTAGTTATGATTATTATTATTTATGAATATGAATTATGATTTTATAATTTTTTATATTATATTAATATTTTTAATATTATGTATATAATTATTATGATAATAGTTGGTAGGTAATAGAGATCAGTTATCATAGGTAATAGAGATTCGTGAGTAATAGTTGGTAGGTAATAGAGATCCGTAGATAAAAGTTAGTAGGTAATAAGATCCGTAGGTAATAGTTGGTAGGTAATGTTGAATTTACCTACGGATTCAAAATTCGTGGGTAATAGTTGGTAGGTAATGCTGAATTTACCTACGGATTAAGAATATGTGGATAATGTCCGTAGGTAATGTTGTTCGTAGGTAATATCCGTATATAATGCTGAATTTACCTACGGACTCAGATCCGTGGGTAAAAATCCATAGATAATAGTGATTTTTTTGTAGTGAATTTTTATAATTGTTAGGAATATCTTATTAGAGTCAAATCTATCCTGATATTATATTTATAATGTATGTAAGTACGACTAAAAATAGCCAATTTTTTTTTATTGTAATAATTGGATGTAAAATAAACTAAATTGTCTAATAGAGTGTCTAAGGATTTAGTTTTTTTATGGGTTTGGTGTCTATGTTGGCTTTTTTGGTTTAGGTGACTTCTCCTAGTGTTTTTGAATTAGTTATTAGTTGTTAGTTTCTAGATAGGTTTGAGTTTTTTTTAACTTGACTGTTTGGAGTCTCTATAAAGATTAAATTATTCTTGAAGTGATTTCTATTTATTTATTATTTTCGGATGATTAGAAAAAAACTCTATATCAAAATAACTTTGTATTGTATAATGATTAGAAAAAAAAATCTTATTTCTATCACCACATTTATAGCCAATAAATGTATGACAAAAGATTAAAATAATCAGGACTGAAATTACTTAAAAAAGAATAAAAATATATATTGTTAATATTAGGAATAAATTTAAAAAGCATATAATTCAAAATGAATTTGATATGATTAGCTAAATTAACATTTTTCTTGCTAACTTAGTTAACACTTTTTTAATCTTGATAACTTAATTAACATGGTTTTCATTCTAATATCTTGACTAACATTTTTTTTTCATCTTAGTAACTTAATAAACAATTTTTAATCTTAATAACTTAATTAAATTAGTTCTAACATTACAAGAAAAATATTAAATAAAAATTATTTTAGAAAAAAATAATAATTAGTTACTATTTACTAAATTAGATACTATTTTAGAGATTAAAAAAATAATGATACGTTAAATAATTTTTATTATTAATAAAATTTATAAACTAGTTTCTAAATTGATATTTAAGGATCTACTAATTTCAGAATATAAACTAATTAGTAGCTAATTAGGTATCAATATATAAACTAATTTATTTATTTTATTAATAAATATAAACTACCTTAAATAGTAATAATTTTTTTAGTAATATCTAACTAAATTAATATAGTAACTAATTATTTTTTATTTATAAAATTCATCTTTATTTAATAATTTATAGAAGTGTAATATATAATACAAACACAAACATATTTAGGTAATAATAATATTGAAGGGATATTAAAATCTTAAATCTTTGGTCTTGTATATAGTTTCGTGAGTCAACATGAAAAGACTTGCATGCAATTATATCAACAATGAATAACTTCAAATAATATAGAATAACTAGTTTATGTGAAATTAAGAATTTCTATGCATCATTATACATGAACAACATAATTATAGACTGGTCTATTTTTGACTTATATAGCTTAACCTTCCCAAAAGTTCTACAATTTGAGACAAGTTGACCTAATTAAACACTTTTAGAATCTAATTAGTCACTGAAAAATCCAGTACTGACATATTTTTTAACGACAAACTGCTAAAAAGATTAAAACAAGTGGAAATGCTTTAGATGTATATATTTTAATATTTGTTTTACGATGAACAAAGAAAGCAAGACACGCCCACAAAAGATGACAAAGACAAGAAACATGATTTGAAGAAGTAAATGACAACCACAATTGCTTTAAATAACCTATTACATCCGTTTTTAATAATAAAATACTATATTTAAATATCTTTTGAAGAATTGAAATGAGTATTTATTATATTAATGTGTTTGCATAATCAAAAGAATGAAGTAGATATTATAATTTTAGTTTTCCTTACTCATGTGTTATCTATTTTTTTTTTAATATAATTCACTCGAAATACAAGAAAATCATGAATAATTAGTTGCTATAGTGACTAAATTAGAAAATATTTTAAAGACTAAAAAAAAAATTGGTTTATAAATTAGTTTTTATTATTGTTAAATAGTTTCTAAATTAGTATCTAATTAGCTACCAAAGTTTTAACTACCAATTAATTAGATACCAATTTAGAAATCATTTAACAATAATAAAAACTAATTTAGAAACCAAAAGTTTTTTTAGTTTCTAAAATGATCTTTATTCACTATAACAACTAATTATTTTTTGTCTCTAAAATTGATTTCTATTTCATGATTTTCTTATAGTAGAATAGATATTAAGAAACTAACTAGATAATAAAAAACACTAATTTACAAGTATGTCCTAATTTGTTTACAACTATGACCTAACACAATACAATTTTAAAAATATTTTATTTTAATAAAATATTTTAATTTAATAAAATATTATTTTTATTTTTATAGTACATGTTGTGAATGTTACCAACATATCAAACATATGATTTTTATTTTTTTTATCATCAAAATTAATTAATTAAAAAAAAATCGGATATCTCAATTCTTATACAAATTTTCTAACCATCTTACTTACTAAACTAAAAACATAACAATCTTGATTTAACAACACCAAAACTTACGAATGCCCTACATTTACTGCATAATTATGCAGCAAATTAAAATGATACTCATAAGTCTATTTATATTAGAATTAGAATAATCCTAAAGTCGTCTTCTAATTGTTGTACTATGTAGAATGAATGTTAAAGAGTATGAAAGGAATAGAGATGTTACTGTGTAATAATATTTTCCACTTTTCTAGCATGCAATCATGTGGTATGTTTCAGTAGAGGAAGTGGAGTGGGGTTATGCTTATATGGAAAGTTGAACTTTTGCAACCATGAAATGCAGTGGGGTCTCTGCTTACGTGGAAAGTTTAACTCTTGCCAATATGGAGAAGACAACGAAACTGGTTATGGCCCAACGAGACTCTTTGCAGAGGTTTGTGCATTCTTTTCAACAAGACACAATTTCTCCACTACTATCATTCATTCTTTGACATTCTTTGCACTATAATACTATCTCACCACTTTTAATTCACTAATTAATCACCCTCTCATATAGTTTAACTACGACTAGTGTGTTTAGATACCTCTTCAACGTAAATTTCTGGTGCTACTAACCATTCCTTTTTATGTGATCAATTCAACACTAAACCTTCAAACACTAGAAAGAAAGGAAAAAACTAGTCAAAACAAATGCAGTAATTGTTTTAACAGTTTCTTGATTCAACCTAGTAATATATAGTTTGTAAAATACAAGGTCAACTCTTCTTAGGATGACTTCTTCTCTCTTAGTTTCTGCTCTTCTCGGCTTTTCAATAGTATGGTCTTTTCGTCTTTTAGTTCTTTCTACTTTTATATGAAGAAACTTGTAAGAATACTTTGACGCTGAAGAATAAAATACAAAGATATGAGAGTTTTAAAAATTTTCGTCTCTTGAGTATCTCTCATATTTATACTTTTTTTTATTGTATTTTTGTTGTCACAGATTCATGTTTAGAATACAAAACAGGAAATCAATCACGTCTTAATCATACTTTACAGATAATCTGACATATTATTGACTAATGATATTTTAAATTCTCAGTAATTCAGAATAACTATGTCGACTGGTTGTAAGAATACTTTGACGCTGAAGAATAAAATGCTGAAGAATAAAATACAAAGATATGAGAGTTTTAAAAATTTCCGTCTCTCGAGTATCTCTCATATTTATACTTTTTTTTATTGTATTTTTGTTGTCACAGATTCATGTTTAGAATACAAAACAGGAAATCAATCACGTCTTAATCATACTTTACAAATAATCTGACATATTATTGACTAATGATATTTTAAATTCTCAGTAATTCAGAATAACTAGGTCGACTGGTTGTTAATATTTAATGTTTAAAATTTATGATTTAGGGTTTACTGTGGTTGTTAATACCGTAAAACAAATTACTTTTGAATTATATAGGTATTACTCGAAAGTTTGAATATTGTTGAGTGCGTAGTGCATAATATTATGAGCCACATCAGCTCACACCAGAGAGAATGAAGTAAACAGAATTAGAGTGTTAATACGAGACCAGCAACAATTAGATGACAAGAACGGTATAAATGTGGGGTATAATGCGTGCATAAAGTATGCGTCAGTAACATTTTTTTTTTCATTTTTTTGCGGAAGACGACTTAGAATTTGAAGTGGCGAGTGTCTGGTTGAACAAAATGGAGAAGGAAAAATAATCTCTCTACTTTTTCGAAAGAGAAAAAGGGGTAAGGGTCGGCAGTGTTGTTATGATTTTCTAATCATGATAGGATCGATAATTTTATGGATCTGTCATTAGTAACACTCCTTTTGATGGACACGTATTTGGCATTTTAATGCATACTACATGGAATTACCTCTATGTAACAGTACTATCAAATCTTCTTTGGTAAACATGGAGGAAGTGAAACAAACAACCTTAAAAGATGCTAGGAAATGGAAGAAATAGCATTGCATAGATATAATGGCGTGCACTGTGCACATGCAGGCTGCATCATTGTTAATAAACATCTTCACATTGTTCCCCATCTCTGGAGTCTCTGTGTTCTGAAACGTGTCATGGATGCAGTTGTACCAAGAGGAATGTGCTTTGAAGGAAAAAGTGAGGGATGAATAAGGTTAGTGATGGATCCAACTCTGCTCTTTAGTCAGTACATAGGAAGTACTACATATATCCTGAATTTAGCTCATGGGGTTCATACTTCACACACCAATTAAGTAAACAAAACCCTTTTGTTTCAACCTTCAACAACAAACCATCAAACCATCGAAACAACAAACAACAAATTCTTATTAGAATACATTACAATTATAAATCACTCTGATAACATATTAAAGAGTAAACTTAAATTTAACTAAAACTAATTGTAGTTTAAGATAGAAGAGTAATATGAATTAGATAGTGATGAAAGGTTTTTTTTTTTGTTAACAGGAAAATTAAAAGGGATCATTACTGTCAGGGGTGATCCAACTCTTATACAACAAAAATATGTTTATAAAGTACCTTTCCATCTACGTATCAACTAAAAAAGACACAAAAAGATGTTTATAAAGTATCTTACATATCAACTAAAAAAGACATCCAAGTGTCTATCCCATCTCTACCAATAATAAAAAAGAATAACAAGGATCAACCCTTATAAAAGACTAAATTGAATACATACATATCAAGGGTTCTAGACACCAATTAGAAAATGAGAAATTAGCTGACGGTATCTTTGATGAGATTCAAGACCAAACCTTAATCTATGCTAAAGAGAACACTTCAGTATCATCAACCACTTTACTTTTAAATAAACAGTTATTCCTATGCATCCATATCTCGCTAACCAACGCAATCTACATGTTGTCCATAATAAGATTAACTTAAGTGGGTACATCCAGAATCTTAAAATGTTCAAAATGAGACACAAAATCCATAAAATCGACTGATTTTACTCCTAACTAACTAGTGATAACAAAGATGATTTGAAAGAGTAAGATGGTTTGAGTGAAGGGAAATAGTTGAGAAATGGGGATGTGTGATTAAGACAGTATTTTTTGTTTGGTTTTGGAAGCATTGATTGAAGTGGGAAGCAAGAGGGTATAATATTGGGTGGACGGTTGAGAAATGATTACAATTGGCAAAGTGGTATATGATAGCAATGGAGTGACAAGCATAACGTCGTTTTCATGTGGTAAGTGCATATTCATGATTCATTCATTCATTCATGGAAACAAACAAACAAACAAAAGGCCTAAAACCTGCCCAAATTAATAGGCTTTTTGGCTAATGAAATGGGGGTTAGTGTGGGTCAACTCAATCTTCTCAACAAGTCAGTTAGGCAGTGGTTAACCACTCATACGACACCGTTGTGGAATGTTGAGTCAAAAAGGACCTTGGCTGACACGGAACCCTAATATCACCATTCACAAGCACACTTTGCTGCTGCTACGGATCGCTGCGTGCACCGTCTACGTGCTTCTTAACTTCCTAGTGCTGTCATTCTCCCAAACAACCACCCTATTCATGTCTCACGATTCACAGCTACCATTCATAATAACGACAAACAAAACTTCCCACCATTATAACTTCACTTCAATCTTTTCTTTTATTACAATCTTGTATGCTTCTTAACTCACTTTTTCTGAATTCTCTACCTTAATCACAATTAAAATAATACCAATTTGTTTTTATCTTTACTAGCAGAAACACAGTCACTATAGCAGAAACACAGTAACTATGTGTATCTGCATTTTCTTATTCTATTTAACTAATAAAAATTTAACATACATATATATATACAAAAATAATTTTGGATTATTCGAAATTAAAAAACAAAAAATAACATGTAAAAGAAAAATGATAATTTGATTAATCAACTTTTTTCTCTCTCTTATGGTTTGAGTTTCTCTTCTTCAAGCTTTTTCTTTTCTTCCATTCGTGATTGTGGTAGTTTTGGGATCAAAGAGTACGATGATGTTTACGTAAATGTTTGGTGTGGGAATGAGGAAGTGAGGGTGAGACTATGCTCTCTTTATTTCCATTGTTACCTTAAGAAGTAAAGGAAGAGCGGGGAGTTAGTTTACATCACATAACATTAATTAAAAAATTAAAAAGAGTAAGAAGTTAGTTTTCATTACATAACATTAATTTTAAAAAATTAAAAAATAATTTTATTTTTTAAATAATTTATAAAATGACAAAATAGTCCATTATATTAATAAGATAAAGTATATTAAATAATGGTAGAATAAAAAAAATTATATACACTAAAAAAAGTTATAATGAAAAATCTTCTTTATATAGATATAGATATTAAATTTTCTCAATTATGGCAAGGAAGACCAGTCATTATGGGATCAAAAAAAGTCTTTTTCTAGTCAAGTTCCAGCTCTAGATAGGGAAGGACGAAGTTCCTGAGTAAAACTCTCACATAAACCATATTTGAGGTAAAACAATATCCCGTGTTTTGTTGTATTGTTCCCAACGATTATAATGACAGTTCGTTAATTAGATACTAAAGAAGCAAGATTCCTCACATTTTTGGGCTCTCTCCCAGATGATGATAGGTATAAAAGATGCTACTTGTAGGTAGATTCGTTGACTTTTCCATGGTAAATGGTGGCCATATTTTTTTTTATGCCCCTTAAATTCATAGGTCAACACTTCACTAGATGGTGAAACATAGTATGAGGCAAAAAAAAAATATTAGACTATCTCAATAAAACATTAGATACATTATATGAGTAAAAAGATATTTAAACGATCAATCTTTCTAAAAGAAAAATAAGCTTAAGAAATTAAATATCTTTAAATATTTAATGTTGAGGATAAGTGAAACTCTATCATCATGTCACATTAGTCTCCACCACATCATCTCAACCTTTACAATTGAAACTTATAATAATCAAGATCTAGTTAATGGGGAATTGCAAGTAGAATATGAGGACCTCTTTGTGGATTTTTGGAAGTTAAAGACATTACCTTCGGTGCAAGTTACAACATGGAGGGGTTTAGGTAAAGAGATCTCAAGGGGGTTTGGGGATTGGAGGAGTCGGGAAGGAATTTTGAGGACCGCTTTGAGTGGGGAGTTGGAAACGGGAAGAAAGTCAAATTTTGGGAAGATATCTAGGTGGGTAATGAAGACTTGAAGAGCAAAATTTCGAGACTGTTTTCCTTGTGCAATTATAAAGACGCTAATTAGATTCTTTTGGGAAGTGGTTTAATGGGAGTGGAAGTTAGTTTGGAGAAGGGGCATGTTTGAATGGTAGAAGAATATGGAATTTCAGCTTCTACAGGTGATGCAAGGAACGAATCTGGTCTTGGACAATGACGATAGATGAGTTTGGAAGGACGATAAGCTTAGTGGGTCCTTATCAAATCCAGCTTATAGTATTTTAAGGGGTGCTATTGAGGGGAAGATGTTGTCTCTATCCGAATTCTGGTGGAAGATTAAAGCTTTGCCCTCAACTCAAATCACAGCTTGGAAGGTGCTGGTTAATTCGATTGCTTCTAAGGCCAACTTGGAAAGACGAGGGATTGTAGTCAATAACAACCTATGTTGTTTTTGCGAAGTGGAAGTGGAGACAACAAGACATTTGTTTTGTGACTGTAGAAATGTTTGGCTAGTTTGGAACTAATGTTATACTTGGTTAGGGATGACGTTGGTAAATCATCACGATTCTAATTCACATTTATTGCATTTTAAACTATTTAATGTACTTGTACATGTCATCAACGTTGTTTGGGGAAGTGTTTAGATTGTAGTTGTTGGTGAGATATGGAGACATAAGAATAAACACATTTTTAAAGGTGGAGTGATTGATCATTCTGAAATTTTCACTTTGGTTCAACTAAAGGTATGGTCTTGAGTTACTTCTAAAATTGTCTATGTATTTTTTTTTTTTGATTGGTGCCTTAATCTTCTGGCTTGTATGTATTTGATCAAGTGACATTGAATCTTTAGGCCTTTTGTTTTAGAAGGTTGGGGTTGAGGTGTTAGTTTGTTTCAGAGGTGTCTTTAGTTTGTTAATAGTTGGCTTGTTTTCTGTTGGCTTATAGGAAGTTGCTGGCAAGCTTGTGGGGGATGTGTTGTTCATTTTTTACACTGTTTTGCATAAGGGTTGGACCATCCCTGAAGTGATTCATATTTATTTATTTTTTCTTACTGGTAAAACAAACAGTATGGAGGGTGTTGACTAATACAATAACTATTAAGGATAATTTCTTGAGATATGGCATTGCTATGATATGTAGCCTTTGTTCCTTGTGCGATGAGGAAGAGGAAACGGTAAATGATCTCTTCTTCGAGTGCAAGGTATCTTGGAGAATTTGGGGTCTATGTTTTGAGTGGTTGTGATTCTCTTCGGTCTATCATTATGATGCACAAATGCATTTTATGTTGGTATTGGATTACGGCTAAGAAAAGATTGACAAACTTTTCTTACTCGGACTCTGGTGCTAGGAACCCATGCTTTGTATGGAGTATTTGAAAAATGATGCTTATGGACCTTATATCTAACTTCTTGTCCATGATTGGAAGGTTTGTTGTGTTTCTCTGTGCAGGTTTGTGGTTGTGTAGACTTCTGTTGTTTGTAAAGAGTATTTTGACTCCCGGTTGGCTTAGTTTGTTTCTTGAAAAGATTCTTATTTTGAAGAAGAAGGTTGCACGGTGGTGTTTGGGTGGGGTTGTTTTCTTTTGTGCATGTTACTTTATCTTGCCAACTTGGGTGAGGGTTATTTGTGGGTTTTCAAATGTTATTTGTCAGTGTTTCTTTTTATCGTGTATTTGTTTTAGCTTACAGCTGAAAGGTTGTTAGGGTCTTTTTGAGGGATGATGCGTACTTGTTTTGATGAGTTCTTTTCTATCTCTTTTTATGTTAGTTCTTATGAGATTCAGTTTGTTGACTTAGTGTTTGTTGGTACCTCTATTGATTACGTGTTGAGCAGCTTGGCCTTAACATTTTTTGTTTAGAGGTTGAGACGCACCTTAGGTGTCTAAATCTATTTTAGATATTCTTTGATAATAAAAAAAGATAATCAATATCTAATCAAATTTCAAAATAAAACGTTTAAATGGAACCATGTAATTAATTTAATAATTAATTTATAAATTAAAATAGTTAGTAATGTTATACCACCAATTTAAAAATTGCTTTATAAATTTTTATTACTAATAAAAATTATTAAGTACTAATAATTTTTTAATTTATAAAATATTATCTAACTGGATTAATATAAGAATTAATTAATTTTTTTAAAATTAGTTATTATTTAATAATTTTTTAATAGTTTCTATATTATATATTTACTGAAAACATCATACTTTTTTTCATATAATCTTTTCTTATAATCGTACACATGCAAGTTGAACAATAACAATTGTAGTGTATATTACGGTTTGGATACCTAGACGTTAAATTATGTTTGTTACAAAAGGATTTATAATTAGAGAGAGTTGTTGCGTTACGTTAATGATCTTTTAGTGATAACATAAGTTAAGTTCAAAGTGAAAAAACCCATCAAATATATTTATATATTTCAATCGTCATTACTTAAACTTAATTTGTATGAATATTTCTCTAAGATACGTAATTTCTTAATTTTTATATCTTTTTAAAATTAGTCTCTCAAATTATTACAATAATGTTTTCCTTCTCTCTTAATAAAATTCCAAATCCATATTTTTTTACTCAAATAATTTGGAGTATAAGATTTATCTCTAATACAAAACGATTAAAAGGATAAAAGTTTATGTGACTTAAAGTTTTGAAGAGAGTAAAAATTATGATTCAAAACACAAATTGAAGTCTGATTTTTATATGTAGTAGATTTTAGGAAACATTTAGTTGGTTTACAAGTTCAACTTAGGATTTTTTAGGAAAATAATTGTTTGAAATATTTTATTAAAAAAAATTAAAAAATTACCAATATGGTCATTATATATAATTAATATTTAATGGTACTTTTAAACATATGATTAGAGATTTGATCGCTTAGTCTATCTATACGAAAACACATATGCATAGAGAAGACAAAATACTTTGACCACACCTTTTTCAAATTAGTTATGGTAATTATAAACTTAAATAAATTAAATTCATTAGTTACCTTGGAAGATTAAAATAACACGTTAATCATACTAGAAGAAATAAAAATAGAAGAATAATTGAGTCTATAATATATATAAAAATTGGGCCTATTTTCTGAAGGGTGGCCCATATATCAAGGAAGAGCATAAATAAGTAAAAATTGGTAGCGGGCTGCTTCTTCCTGCACCTCCATACCTTCTTGTGCCACCCCCATAAATTTTTCTTATTCCAAAAATACCCTTTTCAATATTCCGGATTACATAATTCAGAAGTCTTTTTCTAGATTCAGAATTAGCTTCCGGATTATGTAATCCGGAAGTCTTTTGTGATTAGCTTCTGGATTATATAATCCGGAAGTCTTTTTTTCAGATGTGTTATTAGCTTCTGGATTACATAATCCAGAAGTCTTTTCTAAATATGAAATTGACTTCCGGATTATATAATCCGGAATTTAACCGGATTACCTAATCCATAGGCTTATTATTTCAAATCCAAGAGGGTGAAAAAAAAAAGATAAAATGGTATTTTCATATTTAGTATGGGGTGGCACAAGAAGGCATGGAGGTGTAGGAAGAAAGAGTCTTGGTAGCGTTGGGGAAAAACTGTTGGGCTTAAAGCTTATTCTGTTAGAGGATTCGTTTTCTTTTACTTTCTGCACCAATCAATTTCTGAAATTTCAGAATTTTTCTTCGTTCTGTTGGAAATCCAAAATTGAAAAATATATTATGGAAAGGAAATTGTATTAGACTTTTTTTATTCTGGAATTTCAATTTCAAAATAGAATTAAAAAAAATCAAAATCTCATTCCAAAAAAAAATAAATCTAGAATATAAATAATACATTTCTGAAAAAAAGATTATAGAAACATATTCTAAAGAAAGAATTTTGATAAACAAAATCCAAAAATATAAATTCCAAAAAGTTGTTTTAAAAAGCTTAATCAAAAGTGTTATGAAAGTATTTTAAATTTCGGTTTCCAAATACAGGCTTACAAGTAAACAAATCCATAAGTATACGCATAATATAAAAAAGGATAAAAAATCATTAAGAAGTAGTTATATATACAACATATAGTATATAGTACATAGTATATAGTATATAGTATATAGTATATAGAATACCAATACATACGAAATTGGTTCTGGAGTAACCTAATTGAATTGACTAGGGTAAAGCTAAAAGGGCTTGTGATTGCTTCTCATAACGAAAACCATTTCCCATGGAGTCATCAGCAGACCAGACAAAGATGCCATGAAGGTTTTGCTGAGTCTTCAGAGTGTGACATGCTGTGAAGAAGCCATCGTTTGGAGCCAAGCCACCACTGCCATCACTGATGAAACTCACCAACACCTTTCCACCCTTGTAATTGGAACTCTGGGTGTTGAAGTAGTCGATGAACTGTGCCACACTGGTGCCCTTGTCATACGCATAGAACTGAAAGTTAACGTAGTCTATGAAGCTACCGTAACTCTTCCACAGGGCCAAGTAGTGGCTCTGAACTTGGGGATCGTCAAAAGGAGCAATGGAGGCGAATTGTATGACCCCGTTGGATTTGAGCGTCTTGATTAGCCTCCCCACGCACTCCGAGAAGGTTTGAGGGTCCGTTTTGAAGTGCTCGTAGTCGATGTCGATTCCGTCTAGGTTGTACTCTTTGATTATGGCTGTGAGTGAAGAAACGGCGTTGGAAACCCAGGAATCGATGGAAGAGGGGTTGAAGTAAGCGTAGCCGCCTCCAACGCTGTCGCCTCCCAGACTGAGGGCTACTTTGACGTTTGAGTTTTTGGCCTTGATGGCGGAGACTTGGGTGGGGCTAAGGTTGTCGGTGTCCCAAAAGATGTTGAATTTTCCATTGGTGGGAGAGGAGGAGGAGGAGGTGTCGTAGTCGATGGCGAAGGAGAGAATGAAGTGGAATTGGACAGTGGGGTTAATGGGGAGATCGGAGAATTTAACGTTGTTGAACTCGGCTCCTATGTATTCTCGGAATAGGTTTGAAGTTGGGGTGGAGATGGTTCCTGCATGGGTTGATGTGAGTAAAATGAAGAGGAAGAAGAAAGGTTTGAGAGTGAATGTGGTGATGGGAAATTTCATTTTCGTAATCAAAGATTGAGTTCAAGGGTTGTTCTTGGTGATTGCTTCATTTGATAGAAGCTTATATATATATATAGTAGTTGATATAATATAGAAGATGGAAAAAGTTAAAATAATTGGATGCATGGCGTGCCCATGAGGCTGTTCTTCATTTGGAAGAAAAAGTTTAATTCAATTATTTTAATTATCTTTGTTTTGGTTGAAGCTTGTTTTGTTGCTTACAACTACTGTACACAAGGTAACAAATATATTTTAATACTATTTAGTAAACTTAATCATTCAATAAAATTATTAAATAATAATAAATTTTAAAAATAATAATAATTAGTTATTAAATTAAAGACTAAAAAGTTATTCATATTTAAAGTGATTTCTATTATTATTAAAAATTTATAAAAAAATTTAAATTTGTATTTAAATTAGGTATCTAAGTTTTAACCATTAATATTTTAGATTTTAAATGATCTTTAAAAGGATAAATAAAGACTAATTTATAATATAAAGTAGTAAGTATTGATTAGATACCAAATTAAAAATTATTTTATAAAATTTTTATTAATAATATAAACTACTTTAGGTACCAATAATTTAATTTATAAAAAATATTTCTAATTTAATCAAAATAGTAATTAATTATTTAAATTTTTAAAATTAATTTGTATTAATAATTTTTTTATAGTGATTTTCTTTTCTCATAAGAATATAATATTCACGTCTTCTCATGAAAAATGAATCACTTAAAACCTGACAGAATGATTACTTGAAATATATACACACACAGAATATTTTATAATTTTCTACTAAACATAAAAGTATTTATTTTCATCTTCACATTCTTCAAAATGAAAAAAAAAATATGCGACTCTCAATTTTCATATCATTTGCAGAAATTTACTTATATTTACTTTGGTATATAGTGGGTAATCTCCAAATTTATAAATTCAAATCAAATTATATTTTATGTTTTTACTATAAAAAAATCACATTAACATAGCAATTTATTAGGAAAATTCTAAAAATATGTAATAGTTATCTTTATAATACGATAATTTTTTTATATACAAAATTTTATGTTAAGTATTACTATGTAACTTGACATCTTAGATAGACTGACACCACAAATAACAACAAATAATACGATAATTTTATAACTATAATGTTTAGTATTAAAAATATATAGTATTTTTTTATTGGTAAGTATAATCTAGGTTGGATTAAAGGATTGTCATATGGAGCTTATGCTACTCTTATTTTTAAAAAATTCTCTATAAGGTTAAGTAGTATGAACTTTATTTACTTTACTACAACTTCACCAAGTATGGAGGAGAAAGTGGTGAAGATGGAAAATGGACTTTCAATTATCAAAAATCAAATGCAAACATTGCTTGTCTATATTGTTTCTAGACAAGACGTCTTATAATATTTCATAGCAATGACATTTGGTTGCTACATACATGTCTCTGTTAATGAGGTATAACTTAATAGTTTATATAAAAAATTACTTAAATATTCTTCATTATTTTAATAAACATTAAAATTGAATAATTTGTTATTCTTTATTTATTTCAAATACCAAATGTCGAAAGTGATGCTTCATCACAAAATGAAATAAGAGGAAACAAGACTGGTTAAGATGTCTTACCATAATAATAAAACTGTATTTTTTTTTCAAATGTTAACCTGATGTAAATTGAATATGTTATGTGATTATTATTTTTTTTGTATTTTGTTCGAGTAACATTGAATTGAATGAATGTGTTGATTAATATAATTTTGTGTATTGTTATATTATTTTATTAATAATTATAAAAAAAAGTTTTATTAAATTACGATATTATAAACTAGTGGATAAATTATCAATAATTTAATATTTAAATTACAATAATCAGAACTAACATATGACATTTTAGAATTTATTTAGTAATGACTATTAGAAATGTCATATTAGAATTTAACATAGAGTGATGTTTATAAGTGTCAAGATATATAAAAATAATCATGTCGCAAACACGATTTTTTTTAGTATTTAAAAAAACAAATTTATGAAAAACAAAAGCAACTGATAATTCAAAGTTTACAATTTTAAAGGATGCATTAAGTCATGGTTGTAAAATCAGTTTTTATACAGTAATATATAAGATTGAGTAAGTTTACAATCAACCATGATGAAAAATATCTGTACATATTTTTCGATATACAGTAGCTCATATATATTAATTTTTTACATTTTTTATCTAGAAATTCCACTTAAAATATATATATAAAAAAAAAATCTGAATTTGAGTGAATTAAGTAAGAAATTAAAAGAAAAATAGAAGATTAAGAAGGAATTAGTTAAGAGAAGTAGGTAGGTGGTTGACAAAGAAAGAAATATGTAGCAAAAGAAAAGATGTAGGATAAAATCAAGAGAAGGGCCAAAGTTACAAAAATGGAAGATTTGTTGTTTTTGGTTTGTTTGGGAGTACACGGCAATCCTTAACCTAAATTATCTTGGAAGGCAAAGTGTCTCAATCCTCAATTCATCCCAATTTCAACATCAAATCTTTTTTCTAGGCAATGAAGTTACTTCAGAATGTAACAAAATAAAAGTATTGCAATCCCAATGTCAAGCAAATCAAGAAAATTGGGCCCACCTTTGTGCTCTAAAAGTTGTGACACAGCCCAATTGCTCTCCTTTCCCAGCCCAGCACTCTCCATACCTAGTTATCTTCATAGATAAGTTTTGTAGACCCAAAACAAAGTTAAGAATGATGCTACTCATGAGCTGAAAAGTGAAAGAATGATGCTAACCAATTTGGTTTCTTCTATATGTTGAATGTTGATATATTGACAATTTTATGTTAAATTAATTAAAATTAAATAATTTGATTTTTTCATATTACACATAATAAAAATTATACTTGACACTACATTATCATAATATAAATCAAATGAAAATTATATTAGAGAAATCACACTTATAAACTAATTCATTTTAGTGTTTTAAAGTAACATTTTACCTGTATTTATCACAATCAATCAGTTGTTTAGTAATAACATATCATAATTTGGTTACACTGGACGTATGTAGCACATATGCGGACACTGACAGGATATGCGATATACTAAAATGTAAGATACGGGGACACGAATCTATATATTATATAGTTTTGAATTATATAAATTGAAAAATAAAAATTGATGTGTAAAAGTATGTTTCATATTCTTTTGGGAGTAGGAAGATATTTTTCATGACTGGTTCAAAATAATTTGTTCCTTATTTTTATAATCATAATAAAAATTTATACAATAAATTTGAGTTTTTAAAAAATTATTGTATTTATACTTTTTAAAATTGTGTTAGAACCGCACTAAAATTTTCAAAAATTCAATAAATATTTTTTGAATTGAACACTTTATCGATTAATGTCCTAGTAGTATCGACATTGATACGTGTGTCTAACCCAAATATAAAGAGAAGTGTGTCGATCCAGATGTAACATTGGACTCTTGGACTCCTAATAGATAGAGAGAGCAGGTGAGTCTTACTGTCGTAGTTTTTTTTTCAAAAAGCATGTTTTGATTATTGTGTGTTTGTTTTTGTTTTGTTTGTAACGGTCGCGTGATGCGATAAACGTCCCAGGTTTAACGCCGTTATACTCGGCCATTACTTTTGGATTGCGGCCACAGTTTTGAAACGTCCCTCCACTCATAAGCAGATAACGGTAACGCCTCCTTCAGTTTCCATTTTTTCTGTGTTTCCATTTTCACTTTCTCCCTTTGTCTTACCTTTTCTTCCAGCTTCCATAACAGAGACACCACTCCCTCTTTCTCTATCTCTCTCTTTCGCCCGCTCACATTTTATATTATTATTCATCTCTCTCAAGGATAAAGTTTCTGACACTGCAAAATTCCATTTGAATAAAACAACCTAACTAACTGCACATTCTAAGATAACGATTATTCTTCTTCCGAATTTCAATTTCACACTCCTTCGAACCACACGTTTTGCTACCATTGCTTCCGGTTTCAATTCTTCAACCAGGTTTCAGCTTCGAATTTGTTAGGAGCAATGGAGGCTCAGCAGAGAAGAGGAGGATTGGTGCCGTTATCGCCGTCGCAGACGGTGCGCTCAGGCGACAAGCAGGTGCGAGATCTGCGATCTGCGGATTCTAATTCCACTGGTCACAGCAAGTTCGATAAGGACAAAGGCGTCAATGTGCAAGTGCTCGTTCGTTGCAGGTCACTGAGTCGAACTCCGACTTTCACTTCATTGAGTTCGGTTTGTTTGTGACTCCGTAAAAGTCGCTGATGGAGTTTATTTTGCTCTTGCTTTTGTTTAGGCCGTTGAGTGAAGATGAAGCGAGGTTGAACACGCCGATCGTGATTTCGTGTAACGAAGGTAGAAGAGAGGTTTCGGCTGTGCAGAATATAGCCAACAAACAGATCGATAGAACCTTCGCATTTGACAAGGTTTTTTCGCGTTTTTGGTTTTTTATGTGATGGCTTTTTTGGTAATGTGAAATTCGAAGAGTTATTGTTTTCTATTATTTGAAGTGTGGATTTTATGACTTCTTCATTCTGGTGAATATATTTATATTCTTGAACTGAATATGGAATGATCGAGTACCTCATTAGTCACTTGTCTCGTTCTCTATCCATCAGAAATAACAATCACGACAACAAACTGTTACACTTTTTTTTTATCTTCTTTTTTGCGGATTATTCACTTTGCAATCGTGCATTAATCGGGATTGTGTTTCTTATGGAATAGGTTTTTGGTCCGAACTCCAAGCAGAAAGAACTGTATGAGCAGGCCGTGTCTCCTATTGTGAATGAAGTGCTTGAAGGCTATAACTGCACCATTTTTGCGTATGGTCAAACAGGGACAGGGAAGACGTACACAATGGAAGGAGGTGCAAGAAAAAAGGTAATTTTTTAGCTTGCATAGCTTTCTATAGTATTTCTTGTTGCTTTGAGATAAATCTGTTCATTTCTCTGTTTTTTGGTTATGTAGAATGGAGAGTTTCCGAGTGATGCTGGTGTCATCCCAAGAGCTGTGAAGCAGATTTTTGATATATTAGAAGCTCAGAATGCCGAGTATAGCATGAAAGTAACGTTTCTAGAGCTTTACAACGAGGAGATAACTGACCTTTTGGCCCCCGAGGAGACTTTAAAATTTGTGGATGACAAATCTAAGAAACCTATAGCTCTCATGGAAGATGGAAAGGGGGGTGTTTTTGTTAGAGGTTTAGAGGAAGAAGTTGTTTGCACTGCAAATGAAATTTATAAGATATTGGAAAAGGGCTCTGCGAAAAGGCGAACAGCTGAGACTCTTCTTAACAAGCAAAGCAGTCGCTCCCACTCCATATTTTCTATCACTATTCACATTAAGGAGTGTACTCCAGAGGGAGAAGAAATGATTAAATGTGGGAAGCTAAACCTTGTGGACCTTGCGGGCTCTGAGAATATTTCACGTTCGGGTGCAAGAGAGGTATCAAATGATTATGGAATTTATTTTGGGCAGCATCCATTCAAAATATATAATTTGGAACAGTGGGACAGCTTTACTGTTTTGTGAGAATATTGATATTGAAAAAAAAAAATACCCCTTGTCTATTTAGTCATCTTTAATTCTGGCATTATCTTTAGCTCACTTTTATTTATTCTTGATCATTTGTTTGAAAAGAGTAAAATGTTATTGCCTTTTTGAGCTTCACTTGTGAGACAATGCTCGCAGGGAAGAGCGAGGGAAGCTGGGGAGATGAATAAAAGCTTGCTTACTCTAGGTCGAGTGATTAACGCTTTGGTGGAGCATTCAGGTCATGTTCCTTATAGGTAAGAGTGACTATCGTTCTGGTTATTTATCGTTTGCGTCTTTTGATTCTATTTTCAAACCCAGAGAAAAATGCTTTTGTATTATCAAGTTGTCCCGTTATATCAGGGATAGCAAATTAACAAGACTGTTAAGGGATTCCTTGGGCGGTAAAACCAAGACGTGCATCGTTGCTACAATATCACCTTCTATTCACTGTCTGGACGAAACTCTTAGTACCTTGGATTATGCACACCGTGCCAAAAATATCAAAAACAAACCAGAGGTGATTTTCATTGTTCCTACTTTTTTTGTCAACCTTACCATGCTTTTTTTTCTTATCACAGATCCGCAGTGCAATATATCTAATAGTTTGGAGTTCAATACTTTGTTAGATCAATCAGAAGATGGTGAAATCTGCACTCATTAAGGATCTGTATTCTGAAATTGATAGGCTGAAGCAAGGTTGTCCGGTGTTTAAATAATAAATAGTTTGTTAGTCACTTAGCATTCTCCCTCCTTCAGTTTTCTCAAAACAGAGAAATTTGCACCATGTTAATAAACTATTTTTTATTTCATCGTTCTGTGCTGAAATGTTGATTTTTTTATTTATTTCTGTGGTTTGTAGAGGTGTATGCTGCAAGAGAGAAGAATGGAATTTATATACCGCGTGATCGTTATCTTCATGAAGAAGCGGAGAAGAAGGTTTCTCTAACCGTGTCTTAATAAGAATTGGGAATAAAGTTTTGCTTTTGAGACATTTGCTATTGCTAAAACTGTATATTCTATAGGCCATGGTTGAAAAGATAGAACGCATGGAACAAGAAGCAGAGTCCAAGGATAAGGTATTTTCCGTCGTAAATTATTCCAATACAGGTACAGTCACTTGAATATTGAAAGCATCTCATTACTTGTGAGCAGCAACTGGTGGAACTTCAGGAACTCTACAATAGTCAGCAACTTTTGACAGTCGAGCTAAGTGATAAACTAGAAAAAACTGAGGTAAAAAAAGTTCATAAGAGATGGCTGTACCTAACTGATTTTTCTTTGTTTTGAACCTCGGCTCTGGTTCAAGAATTAAATTTACTTATGGCGTATGCTATCTCAGAAAAGTCTTGAAGAAACTGAGCAGTCATTACTTCAACTTGAGGAAAAGCACACACAAGCAAATGCAACAATTAAGGAAAAGGAATTCCTAATATTCAATCTACTGAAATCTGGTTAGTGAAGTTAATTGTACCTCCTATTCTCTATCAACAAGCTGTTTGAATATACCCTCTACCATACTTTTTTTGGATTGGTTGTTCAAAATCATTTTCTCCTCATTCCAATGTGTGATTTTTCTCCGTTTCTGCATCTTCCAGAAAAAACACTCGTGGAGCATGCAATTGAGCTACGAGCTGATCTTGAGAATGCTGCATCCGATGTGTCAAACCTGTTTTCTACAATTGGTTAGAATCATTTTTCAACTGGTTATTCTATTGGGCGTCGATTAGAGGGAATAACTGGACATCACATAAGTTTTTTTTTTTTTTTTAACCTTAGAACGGAAGGATAAAATTGAAGAAGGGAACAGATTACTTATCCATAAATTCCAGTCTCAGTTAGCTCAACAGCTAGAAGATTTGCACAAGACTGTTGCGGCATCTGTAATTCAACAAGAGCAGCAACTGAAGTCAATGGAACAAGATATGCACTCTTTTGTATCAACAAAGGCAGAGGTGGGTTTCCCGTATGAAATGATGCTTGTTATTTATCTTATCAGATTAACAAATTTGTTTTGGTTTGCCTCTTTCAGGCTATTGAAAATCTTAGAGTACAGGTAGGAAAATTAAAAAACATGTATGGTTCCGGCATTGAAGTTTTGGACAATTTAGCTGAGGAGCTTAAGGGAAATAACCAGTTAAATTTTGAAGAGTTGAATTCTGAAGTAGCCAGGCATTCATCTGCGTTGGAAGATGTAAGTGTCTCTTAAACTTTATAAGTTGATTGATTCCTCGTGAGTTTTCTTGGTGCTTTTAATGTAATTTTTGTACTTCAGCTTTTTGGAGGAATTGCATTAGAAGCCGATTCATTACTAAAGGATCTTCAAAGTAGTCTCCAAAAGCAAGAGGCCGAGTTAACTGCTTATGCTCGACAACAGGAAGAGGTGCGTGATTTCTGGTTTGTTGGGTGAACTTCAGAGTTAGAGATGCTAAATTCTATTTTTATTGCATGCAGGCACATGCCAGAGCAGTCGAGAACACACGTGCAGTATCTAAAATAACTGTGAACTTTTTTGAGACATTACACATGCATGCATCCAATTTGATCCAAATTGTGGAAGAATCACAATGCACCAATGACCAGAAACTGGATGAACTTCAAAAGAAGTTTGAGGTGACTGAAGTACCTTCTTTTGTGGAATTTGCACAAATCACGATTGGAAAATTCTTAATACTCCTCCTTTGCATTTTAACTTTTACACATCTTATTATTTATTGGGTGTAGGAATGTACTGCATATGAAGAAAAACAACTTTTGGAGAAAGTGGCAGAAATGCTTGCTATCTCTAGTTCTAGAAAGAAAAAACTGGTAGCTGTTTCTTTTAGACAGTCTAATCTCCCTTACACTAGCTTCCGTTACTACCTGACTGTAATTCCTTCCCAATCTTTATTTGCTTGCCAGGTTCAATTGGCAGTTAATGATCTTCGGGAGAGTGCAAACATTAAAATCAGTAAGCTGAGGCAAGAAACATTAACCATGCAAGATTCCACTTCTTCTGTTAAAGCAGAATGGAAAATTCACATGGAAAAAACGGAGTCCAACTATCATGAGGATACTTCAGCGGTAGAATCTGGAAAGAATGACCTTGTGGAGATTCTTCGGTACTGGTATGGAATATGGATGTTTTGTCCTTATTATTATTCTCTTCTGTTCACTGAGCCCCACCCTAACCAAACCATTGTACAGCCGCAAGAAGGCCGAAGTAGGTGCACAACAATGGAGAAATGCTCAGGAGTCCATACTTAGTCAAGAGAAGAGAAATGCTGCTTCTGTGGACACTATTATTCGGTAGGTTTTTCATTCCTTGCTAAGATCAAAACTGTCAATATATTTTGTTATCTGTTCATTTTTTTTTTCCAATTGGTTTCTAACAGGGGAGGAATGGAAGCTAATAATCTCGTACGAGCCCGATTCTCAGGTGCTGCGTCAACTACTCTTGAACATGCAGAAATATCAAACAAAGCTATTAACTCTTCCATTGAACGTAAGTACTTGCTCTCATATCTATGTACTATAAATGCCTTGGTAAATCATGCCACAAATGTCACTTGACAAATTATTTATGCTGGCCAGATTCGTTGCAACTTGATCACGACGCTTGTGGGAATATAAACTCTATGATTATCCCATGCTGTGGTGACTTGAGAGAATTGAAGGGTGGTCATTACCATAGAATCGTAGAGATAACTGAAAATGCAGGGAAATGTCTTCTCAATGAATACATAGTAAGGGACTTCAAGTACCAATTCCTTAGTACGGACATATGTATAGATTCTGATAACGAACAATCCTTGTGTATAGCATGCTTGAAGTTTACATAAACTACCTTTCTCTCACTCTCAAGGAAATAGGTGTTTGTGTCTTGTCTTGTGGATTCTAATATTGTTTAAACTGCTATGTGAAATACAGGTAGATGAACCATCTTGTTCAACACCAAGAAAGAGACCCTTCAATCTGCCCAGTGTTTCGTCCATAGAAGAACTGAGAACCCCACCATTTGAGGAACTACTGAAATCATTCTCGGATTCTAAATCTCCAAAACATTCAAATGGTGATGTTAGATACATTGGGGCATATGAAGCTGCACAATCCGTAAGAGATTCCAGAGTTCCCCTTATAGCAATCAACTAGAGCCAGTCAAAACACTGTAAATACCATACTGTTCAAATGTATTTCCTTACAAATTACAAATTTCATTTATTTTTTATTTTGGAAAGAGAAAAAAGAACAAAGTATCTCTCTGGAGGCAGAAATATGTAGAAGGTTACCCTTTTTTAATACAGTTTGCTTCCACGTGGTACATCCATTGTTGATGTCAACTAACATTTGACAGTTCATTGAGTGAAAGAGAAAGACAAAACTGGAGGGTTAATTTGATGGCAGGGTATCTAGAGAGTTCTTAAAATCTCATTATATTCTTTACTTGGGTTTATACAATTATCCAATGCATTAACATCTTGATCTTAATAGATTTGAAACATATTTTACAGGTAAAATAAGAATATTGTTAGATGCAACACCACGTCAGGTTAGCTCCTACCTCCTTAATCCGTACACTGGTAGCTATACGTAAATTATGATCGTTAGATTACATAACTTGATAAAAAAGAAGCTATTTATGTGATGTAAGAAAATCCACCTTCCACACCTTCAATATTATCACATCCTATTCTACCTTCTCCAACAAATCAATGTACAGTAATTCTGCATCTCTAGCAGTGGTACAAGTGGCCACAAAAAAAAAAAACACAACGTATTAGGCTTGATTCTCCATGAAATATCTTAATGCAAATTGCATTTTAGTGCATTGTAATATGCAAAAGCAATCAAACATCAAGTGAAATTACAATCAGAATAATTCTAGTATACCTGAGAATTCATCAAATAAACTTGCCCATATAATTCATCATCAAATTCTTCGTTTGTAGAACTTTCTGGGTATAATCTATCTCTTCCTGAGCAATATAAATTAGTTCTGATTTGTTTCATTTTGTTTATTTTTGATAAATTAATCTAAATTTGAGTTAGAATGGTAAAATATATTGAGTAGGTTATTTATTTGGTAGGTTAGTTATTATGTGTTGGGAAATAACATGTAAACAATTGAAGTTTAGTTGGTAGGTAATTTATGTATTCTGAAATATGAATCGATAAATGGAGTTAGAATTATAAGTGTAGATAAATTAAGTTTGGTAGGTTAACACATAATTTGGGATTTGGTTTCAATGTTAATAATGACTTATAAATTTGGGCTTGGTAGGTTAATATGTGTGCATAAAGTAAATGGATATTCACCATAATGATAAATATCACCTTCATAAAGTATTAAAAAGAGTATCACAGTGATACAAAAATTCACACCTTAGAAGTATCTAGAATGATAAAGATTCAATATCCAAAATAATCACACCATAAAAAAAAGCACACTGAGAATATCATTAATAATGTCCTGTGATACAATTAAACACACCAATTTAATATACATTTAAAAGTCGTTAGTTAAGCATAATTTGTAAATATAATATGCCTTGGAAGATAAATTTAAGTATTGTGAAATTGCAAATTAAAGGTAGATGTTGGGTTAATAATATTGTTTGAAACAAGCAAAATGAGTAACAAATCTCTGTTGTCATATTTTGATTTTGATTTTCCATATAGTGAAGGAAAAAACTAATTTAAGCTTCTTTATATGGTCAACAAATGGAAAAAAAATCACAATCCTATTTTTTATTGCGACTAATAAATTAATCACTTCATGTTGTTGGGGCTAATTCATATTTTTCTTAGTATACACATCCTCTTTATCAATCTCCGTAACTAGAAAAAGAGAAACATGATATTTTTTTTGATATTATTTCCTTGATGTCAAAAAAATTCAATAGCTCATGGTTTTAATCAAAGTGTTGATAATAATGAAGTATAAAATAAAACATGATTATGCTTCGTTTATAAGATGATTTTTTTTTTTTTTTATAAATAGCAAATCATTTAAGACATAAATGTTTATTCTCTCATACAACATTGTCCACTTTTTTTTTTCTAATAAACAATATGTTTACTTAAACGATGAACGCATAGTCTTAAGCTAATATAATATTTCACAAACATATTTATGTTTATTCTACGTTGTAGAGAAAGTTCATTTCCTTCTAAGATTTGCAAAAAATTATGTCACAACACTCTTTTAGTAAATGAATTAAAGTTGTTCTATTTCAACAATTTCCTAATGCATGCTTTATTAATCTTGAGAAAGTATATCTCCTTCCTACGACTTTCTCTACACAAATTCAAGTAAAGTCACTATGTCCAATGAGAGATAAGTACATCCAACTATGCAGGATGTTGTTTAAAAAAGATAATAACATTTAATGCATGCATGAAACATATATTTAATGCATTTTCTTCATAGAAGTTGTTCAGAGGCAAGGAAGATGTTGAGGTGAGTTTTAAGCTACTCAACAACCATAAAAGAATCTACAACGAATCTTTTCTTCAATGCCTATATAAAGTTATCTTTGAAGAAGAAGACATAGAGCGAATTCGAATTGCAAAGTGTTAAAATGTTGTAAAAAAATTTATATGCTCTAAAAGTGTTCTAAGAACATTGTTGTGTTGTGTCCATCTTTAGAAAACTATAAGACACAGCTTAAACTTTTTAAATTTCGAAAGACGCTACTCCTCTTCAGTGAGCAAAACTCATCCTAGACAATTTTGTCTTAGTCAGAAGTGACTGCTTCTTAAACAATACTTACGTTTTTAACCATAAGTGACTCAATGTTAAAGAATACCTCACATGTTAACCAATAGTAGTTACGTCTTGAAACAATACTTGTACAAGTTAGTCATAAATGGTTTCGAGCATAAATAATACTCTTTGTAACTTGTGTGCGTTAGTCTACATAGTGGTACTCAATCAATTTATTGAGAACTAGATGTAATTTGCTCTATCAAACGAACCATTATATAAATACTGAGTATTTTTCCTTCCTCCTTATCTTGCTTAAATCACATGTTATTTTATTTACACTAACCTAAGAAGGAGAATTTTTCAAACTTAATTTTTTAAGATATATGTTAGTTTGTTTAAGCTATCATTTGACTGCATATCATTAAACGATATTTGCGAAAAAATTGCAACAAAATTAGAATACAATTTAATTATTTTTTATTGTATTTTACATGGTTTTTACACTTGTTGTTCATGTCTTTTATACTAGTGGAAGTTGTCTTATTTCTCAATTGTGCTTTGAGTGTACTCGAAAACATCCATTGACCTTGCAGACATATCTAGTCCATAATTAAATTAAATAGAAAATATTTGTTCATAATTAAGTGACTTTGCCCATACAAATTGACTGCATAACCCAAAACATATAAGTCCAAACAAAGTTACATGAATATTGTTTTTCATACTAGTTACAATCAACTTTTGACCATATTTTGCAGGAGTTATTTTTAGTATAATACAAAAGAGACCATGGTTATATTCAATTCCTCCTTTGCTCAAATTCTCTATTTGATCATTTCATAGTTTAAGCATTATTTTTTTTTTTAAAAACTTTTCTTGTTAAATAGTACCCATTATATATACCACAATCCACTTAATCATCATTACAGTAATTTACATTATTTTGGTATAGATATTTATATTATTTTTGTATAGATATTTATAAAATTATATAAAAGAAATATTACTTTTTACTGTATATCTTTTCAAGCATGTTTATTTTTATTTCTCTTTATAGTATATCTAATGCTACATGTTGTTGAATAAGTTCTTAACCTCAATCTAATTATATTTCCTATATTTCAATTTTAAAGTAGTTATTGGTATAAAATAATTATAAATAAGGAATTTATTATTTGTTAGTTTTATTTAACATATATAGATGATAGTGGTACGAGTGTCCTTGTTAAAGAAAAAGTTGATATTAATCCCGTAGAATCAATTTAATTAATATGTATTGAATCTGCGCTTATACGGTCTCAAATATAAATTAAATATTTTTAAAAAATAAAAATTAAAACAAAAAATATTATATAGTATGATATATATTTTATTTTTTAATGTCAAATATCAATAATTTTGTATAAATTTAAAATATTAAAAAAATAAAATAAAATAATAATTACATAAATATTAATAATTATAATGATTAATTTTCCATAACAATATTACAACTATTATTTTTAAATATTGAGAAGAAAATATTGAAAATCGTGTGTTTAGACTTTATTAAATATCAAACTATTATTGTTTTAATTAAAACACATTTTTCCAAATAGAATAAAACTTAAAAAAATAATAATAAATAGAAGTTCTTTAATTTAACAAATAAACTAATAAGATTTTGAGTGGTGTATCATATGAGACTCAAACACTTCTCTTAAATGGCGTATCCGTGTCGGACATACGTATCAGTGTCGACACTCGTACGATACGTACAAACAACACTTATCGGTGAAGTATTCAATTCAAAAAATATTTGTTGAATTTTTGAAAAATTCTAGTACGGTTCTAATACAATTTTAAAAGTTATAAACACAATAATTTTATAGAAACTCAAATTTATTGTATAAATTTTTATTATGATTATAAAAATAAGGAACAAATTCTTTTGAACCAGCCATGAAAAATATCTTCCTCCTCACAAAAGAATTTGAAATATACTTTTGCACATAAATATTTATTTTCAATTTATATAATTCAAAATTATATAATATATAGATCCGTGTCCCCGTGTCCTACATTTTAAAGATTATACGTATCTCCGTGTCTCTGTGTCCTACATTTTAAAGATTATACGTATCTCGTGTTTATATTCGTATATGTGCTACATATTTGTATTACATTCAAACAAGATAAATTTTTAGAAATGATAATTTTATAAAATTATTTTAAAAAATGGTTTGCAATTTTAAATTGATAGATTATATAGTTACTAAGTAAAAAAATGGTTCAGTTAAATGTCTTATTAAATTAGAAATTTATTTTAGTTTGCTAAAAAATAACATTAAAATAATAAAAAACTGGTTTAAACTATTATACTCATTCATAATTCAAAAGATAAATAAGGAAGCCTTTATAATTTTATATAATATAAATTATATAATGACTTTAGATTACACTAAAATAAGAAATTCTAATTAAAAAAGAAATATAAAAATGGTAACAAAACACCCAAAGTATTTATGATAAATTATTTTTTGTACAATGATATCAATTAAACTTATACAATTTATTTGTAAATATTTTTGTTATTTTTTCCCATTTTAGAGAGACCCTAGCATAATTTACCCTAAATTATTTTATCTTAGATTAAAATACAATTCATAGATTCATGTATACTCATGTTCTGCAGCTTATGTGAAGGTGCCCAAATCCCACTCATGGCAGTTAGGATCTTCCACCAGTATTGAGAATACTGTACTTTAGGTCTTCTACATTCAAAACCCTAAGACACACCCTTCACGGCACACTGCTCCGCTCTTCTCCGGTGAACTCTCCGGGACCTCATTCTTTTGTTAAAGATAACAGTTTTCGTTTCTGAAGGTCATCGAAAGGAGGATCGTAATAACAAAAAAAGTGTTTTTTTTTTTAAATTTCAAATTCTAGACCTTTCATTGACTCTTCTCAGCGAAGAAAAGAAGACATGAATAGGGGGAGAACGGAAGGCATAACCTTTACGAAGGAACCTTTCATGGAGGATGCAGGGCCTCGTAAGATGTGAGCATTTAGTTGTGCTTGCTTACCGTTACACAGTACATTTGATTCATCTACAGTTGAGAAGAGATTGTTATTATTTTTGTTTTTTCTTTATTGCAGAAAGAACATGAAGTTCTCCATGTTATCAGATTCGGAAATAAGCAAACTTGGTGAAGTTCAAGTGTGGAAAGGTTCCTACTATGATTCTTTTAAGAAACCTATCCATGGTGGCTTGTTGGATCCTCGCATGGTACCTTTTAATCCCCTTTTGCACATTTTATTTTGAATTCTGTTTAATGTTGATGCTTGTGCTTGTTTTTTTTTTTCTTTTTTGTATTTTTTAGATTTTGATGTGATCATCATGCTACATTAGTTGTAGCATAGGATGGACAACTAGCCTAATTTGGATTTGTTAGAATTTTCAACTAGAGTGAAGTTACTTTTTTTTCGTGTTTGTTGTTATTGTGAGATGGCAGATGCAACATTGGAAATGAGGAAATTGCCAATTTAACTTGGTCGTGGGATTTTATGGATTATGAATAATTGGACATGGGCTTATATGTGACTTATATAGTTAATAGAAACTGTTCCATGAAGCAATTCTTAGTGAAATTTCAGGTTTGGTGTTTGGACATCGAAGCAACTTTACATGACAAATATTTCTTTCATCTCATAACATTTTAGATTGTTTTCAGACATTTTTCATTTATAATGCATATGCTTGATTTATCTTGCTTATTTTGATGATGCTGTTCTTATTTTCCCTCAAATTTTCTTTGATAGTTTTATGTTTCCCTTGCATTCTACCTTGTTTCACAGGGGAGAGACACACATAATGTGAATATCATGAACTTCTCCTTAAACTGGACTAAATGATTTTTCACTGGTTGTTTGCTTTTTGCTTACACGTTTTAGTGTTTTACCCCTGAAATTTATGGAAATTGCTAGAATCCTATGTGTATTAGGTCTTAAATGTTGATATGTAGTTTGGATTTGGAAAAATGTCTTTGCATAGATTTAGTTCTGGCTTTAATATACAATATGTATTTTTATTGTTCCTTCTCTTTTCTGATGTTATTTCCTACATTTTCTTAAATACTGATATTGATTAGTGATCGACAAAAAATCTATTTAATTGTTTTTGATTGTTAAGAAGCCTTGTCTTTATGCCTCTACAAGAAGAGGTGTCAACAGACCTTTTTTTTAGAATATGTTGACGAATTCAGGTTGCAGTAGTAGTTAGATGGATTTGGATGATATTACTTGTTAGGCCTTTCAATCTGTTTGATCATCTATGCATATATATATATTATATTTATTCTCCCCTACTACTCATGTTTCTGCTATTTTCATGAAATGCTATTTTTTTTTGTGTAATTCAGGGTCCTGCTAACAAGAGTCTTGGCTGTGCTACATGCCATGGGAATTTTCATGACTGTCCAGGGCACTATGGATACTTAAACCTTGCCCTTCCTGTATTCAATGTTGGATATTTAGGTAGCATTGTGGAAATACTGAAGTGCATTTGTAAGGTATACAAATGTTTCGTATGTGCTCTCTGAATTTTGGTTTTCCCTTAATATTCAGCACATCTCTTGTTTTATCTCATTTAAATTGACTTATAATTACTACTTATATAACATGCATATATGGATGGAATAATTTCTGAACGATTAGCTTTAAGAGATGGCTTTTTCCAAGCACTGTTAAGTTTCTGTTAGTAACAAACCTCCTATTAGGTGAGTTTATACAAGAGGTCCAAAGTTCAGTAATGAGTAAAGTCAGTTGTATATAAGAATAAGGAGGAGGAGAAATAGGGTGGGGGACAGATGTAACTATTATTGGGTTGTAAGGGAGGGATCAGGATCTCAAATTCCTGTAACTCTTGTATCTTTTACTGCAGTACGGATATTTTGTTCCTAAGCTAGTGGATACTTTCTTCTATGCCTTCTTTTGTATTCATTCCATTCCTTACACTGGTATTCAGAGCAAATGAATATGGGCGAGTGTTCATGGTTCACTCGAGAAGGGAAGGTAGATTGGAAAATTTAGAGATAGGTTTCAAAGCAATGTACACTGGGGAGGTGATTGTCAGAACACGAACATAATTGAGGTTGGGTTGAATAAAAATCAATGGAGGAAATTAGAAATTCTGTTATTTTCAAGAGATGATACATATGGTTGTGTTAATTTAGTGGATAGATATTTTGAATTAAAGGAGATTTTAGAGCAAGAGAAGTTACAGGCTGCGCAGCTGGCAATGGAAGGTAGAGCCCTAACATGGTTCTAATGGTGGGAACACTGTACCAAGAATCATGTTTTCTATTGTATCTGTCTATAAATCTCTGATAACAAGGTGCTTTCTATTGTATTTGTCTGTCACCTAGGCATAGTTGTATCTCTGATCTGTTGGAAGAATTTTATATATAAGCATGTATTGAGACTAACAAGAAACGAAATTCATTACTAAGAAAAAGTTACAGAAGAAAAAAGTGAACATCTTTGAAAGGCCATATATATGTATTCATGGATAAAGGAGCACAACAAAGGAAATAAAGCTTATCAACTATAAAACAGAAAATCTACACACAGAAAACAGAGGAAATAGCCTCTTTAACACCCTAAAGCTCAAGGTGGATGTGAAACAATTGGCAACTCAGCCACCTTGAACTTGGATCTAAGAAAAATAAATCTTGTTGGTGAAAGTGGCTTGGTTAGAATATCAGCCCACTTATCTAGAGCAGGAATATGTAGCACCACAAGCTGCTTGGCTAGAACCTTTTCTCTATAAAAAAGAGATATAGTTTCGTATGTTTAATTTTTGCATGTAAAATAAGTTTGATATGTAAAGGGAAGTAATCTTTGCCAAGGGGTTCTTCACGGATTTCATTAATACAGTCTGAATTTCGTAATTTAGCAGTTGGGTGCCAGTCAGAATTTTCAGAATGTATAAGAGAATTTCTGCAGTTGTTTATTGAGAAGGTAGAAGGAAGGATATGCAGCAGTGTGTTGCAGCTTGTGAGGTTTACCAACAGAATAAATATCAAAATTTATGCCCTGTAGGTCTTTTTACAGCTCCTGCCAGTACCCACATATGTTTGGTCAGACATACTTATGGATTCTGTGGAAGGTCTTCCAGAGGCACATCGGAAGATAGCATAAAGACGGTGGTTGACCGACTTACTAAGTACGCTGATTTACTACCCTTAAGCCATCCTTTTACAGCTCCACTAAATTGACATCATTCAAGGCCTTATATGGATGTGACCCACCTCATCTCCTAAAGGTACCATAGTACCTTCAGCAGTAGAAGAAGTAAACAGATTAACACATGAAAGAGATGATATTCTCCACAACTTGTAGATGAACCTTTTAAAAGCACAAGATCAGAATGCAAGTTTGCTCATAACTTTGGCGAGAAGTACATTTTAAAATTGGAGATTCGGTATATTTTAAATTACAGCTTTACCGGCTGAAATCCTTGGCAAAGAAAAGGAATGAGGTTGTGTCTGCGATGTTGTTGCACTTATCAGATTATCAAGAAGGTGGGACAGGTTGCTTATCAACTAAAATTACCTAAAAAAAGCAGAATCCAACCAGTATTTTATGAATCTCTCCCAAAGAAGCAACGGCCCTACTACTATCACACCCCAATCTAATGCAATCAAAAGATCTGGAGCTGCAAGTTGAACCTATAGAATTCATAGCAGTTTACAACAAGTCTGCAAAAGGAGTTGAAGTTCTAATGAAATGGATAAGTCTACCTGACTTTGAAGCTACTTTGGGATCCTTTAATACTATAATAAATTAATTTCCACAGTTTCACCTTGAGGACAGGGTGACATTTTTGAAGGGGGAGTACTGTTAGTAACATACCTTCTATTAGATGAGTTTATGTAAGAAGAGGTACCGTATGATGGAAAGGGATTTAGGCCCAAAATGCCCAAAGTCCAGTGATGAGTAAGTCCATTGTATTTAAGAATAGAGAGGATAAGGAGAAATTGGGAGGGGGGATGGACAAAAATATTATTGGGGTGTAAGGGATAGATCAGTCTTACGAACTCCCATAACACAAGTGTGCGTGAATGTGATAAAGATTCATTCTTTCTTCTATACTTTCTTTTATATTCAATCCATTTCTCCTATCTTACTGTAAGCACTGTCAGGCCTTTTGTTTGATGGTCATTCACTTGGCATTAAGTGAATTTTGTTCTCCCCAATGCTTGAGATTTGAGCCTCATTTTGCTGCTAGAAAACTACTCAAACTTAATATATCCATTCTCTTTGTAAATGCAAATTTTTCTCCTTTAAGTCCAATTCAAGTTTTGTTTAGTTTAAGAGGCCTTTTTGATCTTCCCTTTCATGAACTTATAATAAAAAAAGTGACTAGTCGAAACTGTGTTTTCTGTCTAAAAAAGTATTGTTTCTGCATATGTACAACACTTTGGCAAAAAGCTAAACAATAAAGTGGTTATATAATACATTCAAAATTTATGTTGGTGCAAAAAAGTCTATTTACAAGTTTGTATGTCATATACTAACTTACATTCTACTTTACCAGGGCTGTGCTCGAATTCTCCTTGATGAAGATACCCGTAAAAAACATTTGAAGAAAATGAGAAGTTCCAAAAAGAGTGAGCTGGATAAGATGGATTTTGTGAAAGTTCGTATAATTAAAGATTGTAGCAAAGTTGTGAATTGCCCTAGATGCGGATATATCAACGGTTTGTTTCCATATGCTTAATTCAATCAGCAACTTTATTATTTGAATTTGTTTAAAGACCGTACTTGGTGGCTTGATTTCTGTATGGTACAAACATAATCACTTCCAAATTTTTTGGTTTTGATTCAATTTCCAAGGATATGGTAGATTGAATCTTAGTAAGTTTTTATTTTATTTTTTCTGTTACTGATTTTTTCTCAGCTATGAATAAGCTCATACATTTTTTATTTCCTATCATGTATCCTTTGAATACTTTGTTGGCACTCTTAAAATAAAGTATAAGGTGCAACAAAACCTGTGATGAACTATATTTTTAATCACTGTTGTTGAGAAGAGAGAAACCGAGAAAACATGATAAATTGTGTTTAGACCACAATAAATCTATTCAATTTATTGGAGAAAGAACATAGTTACAGAATATTCAGTTATCCTATTTTAGGCTAATAACAAAAAATAGAAAATCAATCTAATTGATCCTAATATCTTCAGTTACTATATTTATAGGATTCTAACATATTTACAAGATTCTAATACTCCCTCTCAAGTTGGAACATATAGGTCATTTGCACTGAGCTTGTGACATATGTAGTTAATCGGAGGACTCCTTAGTACTTAATGAATATACTTGCTAGTGGTTTATAGGAATGGATAGAGGTAGTAGATATTTTTCTGGACATGACTTTCCCTTTGACAAAGTGACAATCAACTTCGATATGCTTCATTATTCCATAGAATACTGTATTTAAGCCAATATAATGGGTGGCCTGATTGTAACATATTATTTACAACTGTGTAATCTTCCCAAACTTTAGTTCCTTGGGCAACTGGTTCAGCTATGTAGGCTCCTGACTTTCTACAACCATACTTGATACTCTGGCTCTGCATGAGACCTGACTACAACATTTTGCTTCTTGCTTTTCTAAGAAACAAGATTATCTCGGTTATACAAAACCAGAGGTGAGCCTTCAATGTCTGGGGGAGCCTGCTCTCTCTACATCAGAATACTCAACAACTAGAGTGTGTCCTTTTTTTCATTAAAAAAACCCTTTCCTGGAGCTCCTTTGATGTATTGTAAACAATGCTAGTCATTGCAATGAAGAGTTGAGCAACTGACTTGCTACATTTACTGCAAACGATATATCTAGATGAGTAACAATAATGTAATTCTTAGCATGGCAAGGCGATGCTAGTGATGATGGTGGCCGGAAAAAGTTTGCCAGAAAATTGCCATTGGTGAATAGTGATGTTCCCAACATTTAATAGTGCACAATATGGAAAAAAAGCAACCATAGAATGCACATGGTTTCTAAAAAATTAATTATATTTATTGTTTTTTAACGTATTTACAAGATTCTAACAACTATCTTTTTTGAAAATTTCTTTTTGGTGCTTTATTATATGGAAAATATGGATTCTCAATGGTTTAGTCTTAACTTTGATTGAACTATGTGCTAACACAGGCTCAACATTTGGTAAACTTCTATTGCAGTTTCAAGACCCCCATTTTGTTAAACTGATTATCAATACAGTTGGCATAAATAAAATCATTTTTTGCTGTCCCAATTTAAAGAAGAATAATAATTTGTTATAAGAGGAAATATTTAAACTAATTGCTTAACCATTTTAAGAGGACTATATATGTTTTTCCTTGCATAATCATGTTAATATAGGCATTTTTATGTATCTGAGATGGTATTTGTGATGACTATTGTTATACAGGTTCAGTAAAGAAGCTTCCAGCTTCACTGATTATCATGCATGATTGTTCAAAATGTAAAAATAATATTGTTGAAGAGCTTGAATCCACACTTTCTCGTATAAAAGACTCTAAGGCGACTGCCAATGTGTCTAATCGAATTCTTAATCCTTTCCAAGTTCTTTCGTTGTTTAGAAAGATGCTTGACGAGGTAAGCATTTATATTCAGACATTTTTTTGGGTTTGAGTTTCTAACTCCTTTTCATTTTCAGTTTAAGAAATCTGCAATTTGTGGACATTATGAATGCTATGAAGAGGTATATTTTTCTTACAAGTTGAACATGTTTGTTACATTTGGTTGTAGGACTGTGAATTACTCTATGTAGCTGAAAGACCAGAGAAACTCATAATAACAAACATTGTTGTGCCACCTATAGCTATTCGACCTTCAGTTGTAATGGATGAATCACTGAGGTAATGTCAGTTTGGCTATATTTTGTATTTTCTCCCCTTAATTAATACAAGCTTTGCTTTGGTGCATATTTTGAGGGACTGGAAAGCTCTAATGAGATGAAACTTGTATTTCTACAGTTTATTTCCCTCTCTCCTTTGTTTCAGGACGATTCCGGATATTTCTCCAACTCAAATAATTCTTTTGTAGAAAATGATGATAACTAAATCTTATGGTTTCTGTCTTCATTTATTGTAGCAATGAAAATGACATAACTGAGAGGCTAAAGAACATAATCCAAGCAAATGCTGTTCTGCGCCAGGAATTACAAGAATCAAGTGTTTCATCCAAATTTCTGGTTAGTAGCGCATCTTGAGTGAACACATTTTCTTTATCAGGCTATAGTTAATGTTAACTATTCTTTTTATTCTTTAAGTTGCATATATAGACAGACGGGTTTTCCCATAGATTATATATCTATATATAGATATATAAATATATAGAGAGATATATGTGCTGGCAAGAGGTCCTTATGTATGTATTTTGGTCTTTTGTAGTTGTCCTTATTTGTGTACTATCTACAAAAAGTGTCTATATGCCCTGTGTGTAGGGGATGAATTGCTTTTTGGATACAGGCATTTGCCTTGGTAATGAGGTGCTCCCAGTGGAATTTGAATCCTTGCACCTCAGGTAAATTAATCTGAAATGGAGCTCAGTTTAGTAACTAAACTGCATGTCGTGGTTGATTCCTTGTTCTTTCTATTTTTATAAAATTTGTTTGAACTCGTATAATGTCCATGCTTGCTCTTGTGGAATATTATGCTATGGAATTTATTCCTGGTATAATGTTTTTCCAATGGTTTACATTCTAGACTCTGACTGTTGTTTGCCTGGTATTATTACATTTATTTGCTCTCTTCTATATTTTTCTTATATCATGAGGTTATTATTTGTTTTGGTTCCATGATGTAATGGTGGTGTGATTATGTTGGTGATTTTGGTTTAGGATGGTTGGGAAATTCTTCAAAATGAAGTTGCTCAATTCATAAATAGTGAGGTTCGTGGTATACCATTCTATATGCAATCGACCAAGCAATTGGCTGGTTTTGTTCAGCGCTTGAAAGGTAAGCATGGACGTTTCCGTGGCAACTTATCTGGAAAACGTGTTGAATATACAGGAAGAACAGTTATTTCTCCGGATCCTAATCTGAAGATTTCTGAGGTTAGGCATTAAACCCTGCCAGTAATCATGTATAAGTACTTTCTATCCTTTAGATCATTAGACATTAACTAGAATATAAACATTTCTAACACACAAATATGTTTTGGAAGATATCAGTTGCTGTCACTATATTTCCCATGTAAAAATTACACAAGGAAGTTACTTTTTTTTTTTCTAGTTTCATGTTTATGCCTCTTAACTTTCTCATTTGCTCTAGGTTGCAATACCTATCCTTATGGCTAGCATACTGACTTATCCTGAGCGTGTTACGCATCACAACATAGAGAAGTTGAGACAGTGTGTGAGAAATGGTCCTGATAAGTATCCTGGGGCGAGAATGCTTAGACGTGATGGAGGCCACTCATGGTTTGTAGTTTGTACTATTTCATTTTTGCTTTGTGGAGTTCTCAAGCCAATTTTATTTATTTGACAATAATATAGAGCATATTGTTATTTTGCAGGTCCTTAAAAGTTCTTTGTAGGAAACGTGCTGCAGATGAATTGAGGATTGGTGATATTGTTGATCGCCATTTAGAAGATGGAGACATTGTTCTTTTCAATAGACAACCAAGCTTACATCGGATGTCTATAATGAGCCACAGGGTAATCTGTTAATATTAGAATGTAGAATACTAGCAGATTTGGATCCAATTGCATTAATCTTTAATTTTCATGCAGGCAAGGATTATGCCTTGGAGAACTTTAAGATTCAATGAATCTGTATGTAACCCATATAATGCTGACTTTGATGGTGATGAGATGAACTTACATGTCCCACAAACTGAGGAGGCTCGGACAGAGGCTATTTTGTTGATGGGGGTAAAAATCACTGAATCTCATTGTCTGCATTTTTACTATCTATAATGCTTTTTGGTTGATTTTTTTTTATTAAAAAATATTCCGTTGTGAATCCTTCTGCCATGATCTAATGGCTCTGCACTGAGCAATTTGTTTTGCGGGTCTTTCAATTTCTCTGTATCCTTTGTTTTTTATAGATGTTTTTTCTTTCATTGTTTCTGCTGTATTTTCTGTGTACTGCTTTCCCACAAAACATGTTTTAATAGAATGTAATACATTGGCAGTTAAGAAAAATCTAGAGACGTGTTGAATTTCATGTGTGGTAATGAATTACATATCAGAGAGGCTCTTATGATTCGAGTCATAAATACAAAGAGTAACAGTTACCCTAATTACTGTATCTGTACAACATACATACATAATTTTCTTATTTATTAATGTTTTCAAAACAGTATTGTTCAAGAGAATGGTTTAAGGTTTAATGGTTCAATTGTGATTAAACTGTAATTGAATCTTATTAATAAAATAATAATTAAAATATTATTAAATAAATATATATCATAACTTTATAACACTAAAAAGTAAAATAGAAGAAAAATTTCATATGCTCTTTAACAACATTCAAAATAAACATAGAAATCTAAATAAGATATATCATGCTAATGTTTAAATTTTAATGAAATATGTTGATCGTTGATTGGCGGTAACAACTCTTGAATAAAAAACAAAACAAAATGACAAATTAATGTAATATAAATAAATTGTAAGAATTTAAGATATAAAAATGTAAATTAATATAAATGACTAAATTGTGTGCAGTATAATAAAAAATTGATAGTAAGAGATAATGTTGGAGATTCCTTATGGTTTAGAAATATGACCAAAATAGAGTATAATAGTGGATGCAAATCTTACAAGCTACTATTTTGAAATTGAGTTAATGTTAAAGTCCACTTTCTAATGTGATATTTTAGTGAGGTTTGTTGGGTGTACACGTACAACACCACCCATTACCACGCTGCTATAACCACCTGGCCTTGCTGTGAGACCTGTATTGGAGATCTCACATCTCATAAAAATATGACCTAAATAGAGTATATTGTAGTGGCTATCATGCCACCCTTTAGCGTGCTGTTATTGGATCACCCACAACTTTCTAATCCATGTCTAGTCTTGGCATGAAGGGATGTTTTGGAGATCTCACATGGACTAGAGATATAATATGACCAAATTATAGTATATTAGTGAGTGTAAATTTCACCGTACAAAAATAAAAAAATTTATAGCAATTTGTAAACCTTACTAAACTTGTCTTTTTTTACTTATCTTAAAATTGTTTCAGGTTACATTAAAAAATAGTTTTTTCTTGTAATTAATTACCAACGGTTCTGTTCCTGTTATTAACTGGCATAGTGGTTTCTGACCAGTACTGAAAATGAGATCGATTTTCAAAACTATGGCATATACAATATTTGGGTTAAAAAAGGGTTTAACTGTTACTATCTTACTAAAACTTTGTTTGTTTTCAGGTGCAAAACAATTTATGCACACCAAAAAATGGCGAGATTCTGGTTGCTTCTACGCAAGACTTTTTAACCTCTTCTTTTCTCGTAACAAGAAAAGATACTTTTTATGACCGGTCTGCTTTTACAAATATTTGCACTTTCATAGGTGATGGCTTGGATCTTATTGATTTGCCAACTCCTGCAATTGTTAAGGTGAGACTGCACCTTATAGATGTGACAGGCACTAGATTCCCTCATATGTTTAGCCATTTTATTAATTTAAGAGTGCATATCTATCTCCGTGTGTGTCTGAAAGGAAGTTAAGGTATCTACTTGCTCACACCTTTGAATAACTTTCTGTATGCAAATTTAACCAATAGCACTGTTGAATAATTTGATATCTTCTTGATTATGTAGTATACAACTTTTAAACAAATCACATGAATCAGATTTCAGAACTTTGTTAAAATAAAAAGGTGAAATGAAATATTTGACTATTATAAGCTGTATGAAATTCAATAGACTTGATTACCTCAATCAACGTTTCATTCTAATGGTTGATTGATGTAATGATTGTCATAAGCGTGTTTAAATGAATATATGTGCCTAGAACACCCTATCCCAAAGCTACTTTAATTGGAAAGAGTTATACTTGTAATAATATTGACTTTTTTTCTAAAAACTTTTCCTGCAAGAGACGTGTTATGTGGAAAAATAACCAGTTATAGCTGGATGAATAAAATGTGTCACAATGAAACATTCATTTAACTAATTTGTACTATCACTGTATATCTCATCTTACTGTCATTATTCTTTGCAGCCTGTTGAGCTTTGGAGTGGTAAGCAGTTATTTAGCCTTCTACTGCGCCCACATGCAAATTTTAAAGTCTATGTGAATCTTACTGTTAAGGAGAAAACATACACAAAGCTTGATGACAAGAAAAGAGAATTGAAAACATTGTGCCCAAATGACGGGTTTGTTTATTTTCGTAATACTGAGTTGATCTCCGGCCAAATTGGAAAGGTTACTTTAGGTTAGTTACTATAAATTTGCCTTGTTTCTTTCATTTTACATATTTGTATGCTCAAGAAGATTATATTTTTTAAATCAAAGGAAAGAATGCCATAGCATCAATATACACAAGTTGCAAATCTATATAGGTTAGCTCTACAACTTGTATCAACCATATGCAACATTCTCATCTTGTTTGCGTCTATAAGGGGTGGCATACTGCCATAATATGTGGACTCAATCATCAACAGTCTCCTTGTTATTAGGTTGATGATTATTCATAGTAACATGATTTCCTTCATGAAAATTTGTATTTCCTACAGTATCTTCTTCATGCAAGATAGTAAACTGATTATTCCGATCTTGTTGAGTCTCTAAAATTCCAGAATAGCCTCTCCCAAGAGGAGTCATTTGTCAGTCATGCACTTTTGTGCAAAGATTTTGCAGCTTGAAATGCAAGTCATCCTGTTTTAATGGCTTTTGCCTTTTGCGAGAATGATTGTTGCATGCAAATTCAGTTTGCACCTAGCCAAGCCTACCCTTCTCATACACTTCCTCTAATATGGTGATTGCTAATGCATCTCTCCTTTTTCTGCATGGTTTTGGTTTGCTGTGAGAGTGAAGGAGTAGTGCGCCCCCCACACAAGACTTATGGAAAAGATTTTGTTGCCTATGGTGGGATGGAAAGTTGATCCGAGGAAGGGATCTACTGGTCCAATATAGAAACTTCGCATTGCCAAGGACAAACATGATTGCCCTTCATGCCTAATGATGAGAGATGAGAGAATGAAGATGAATCTTGAAATCTTGGACAGTTTTGATCTTTGTCTTGGATTTCCGTTGGAACTTGTTCAACTGTAGATAAACTTAAATTATCATTACTGTAGTGAATGTTTGGATAAAATTATTGAGGTTGAAAAAACTCTGTTTTGTCAATTTCTTGAGAGTGGCTTTGAAAGAAAAATGTAATTATTTCCCAAAAGGGAATCTGTTAAATAGCTCTACTGTGCTTAACCTTTTCTCAAGTTGTTTGAAGTTGGGTACATGCACTTGAATGGTGTGATGGAAGTTTCAACAATTTGGGAAAGTAGTACTAAATGTTGGGTTTTTTTTTCAATTTATTTAACTATATAGTGGCCATTTAGACGGAATTGAAACAAAAGGCAACTTGTCTCTCATTTGTATGTCATTACTGTGCAAATTGACAAGAATTTTTTTTTATATAAATGAGAGAAATGGGATAGAAGTTGCAGCTGCAAACTATTCCTTTCTATGCTTCCAATTATCTCTTTTCCCTAGATGTGATAATTTAAGTTGAACCACTTTTAATAATACAGCAGTGGTTCTTTAAAAAAAGTCTGGATTTGCAATCTAGTTTACTTTGAACACCTTCACATGCCTAGTTTGTTATAAAACTGTAGTTTTACAAATGTTTGCATGTTTTTGCAATTTTGTTGATGTCCTTCTTTCTTTTGCATGAGTTCAGGAAATGGCAATAAGGATGGACTGTTCTCTGTGCTACTACGAGACTATAAAGCACATGCAGCTGCGTCTTGCATGAATCGTTTAGCTAAATTGAGGTAAATTTGTTTGCTTTATGAGTGGTAATACTCATGTCAGTCTTCAATCAATTATGTGAAAATGTTTTGAATTAGAATAAATGAATACTGGAATTTAAATGCGTTTTTTTAAAGTTCCTTTTTGGAGCTTAAAAGATGCGTTTTTAAAGTAACCTTGGAAGAGTGTATGTGGATCAAAGAAAGCTTGAGCTCTGCTGTCTTATTTATTAGCATTTGCAAAAGCAAAATGATTCTGCAAGGGAAAGCACTTGTGGGGAGGGTAGCATCAGTGCCCAAAGTGTGCATTACTCTCACTCTAAGGGAAGAGGAACCTTGTAAGAGAAAAACATGCTGAAGTAACTGGGAGCTTAACAGTTGTCAATTTATGCATTTGAATATTGTATTTTACATTTGGATGGGTGGATTTAGGAGCTTCACAAAACATGATAAGGGAAAAACATGCTAAAGTAGAACTGTTACAAGTGTCATTCTATGCATTTCAATATTGTATTTTGCATTAGCATGGGTGGATTTAGGAGCTTAACAGAACATGATCATTTTACTTGGATGCAGTGCGCGGTGGATTGGTAATCATGGGTTCTCCATAGGCATTGATGATGTCCAACCAAAAGAGATACTGATTAAGAAGAAAGATGAAACACTTTCAGAAGGTTATAAGAAATGTGATAATCACATACAAGCTTTCAATAAAGGAAAACTAGAACTCTTAGCTGGTTGTGATGCTCCTCAAACATTAGAGACTCAGATTACTGGGGTATTAAATGGACTCCGTGATATGGCAGGGAAGGTATGCATTTGTTTTCTTAAAATAATTTGTTTGTGTTTCAGAAAATTGTGCATGTTAATGACTTTGTAATTTTCACAGGTTTGCATGCAGACCCTGCACTGGAGAAATAGTCCATTGATCATGTCGCAGTGTGGATCCAAAGGATCTCCTATTAATATCAGTCAAATGGTTGCTTGTGTTGGTCAACAGTCTGTTGGTGGTCGTCGTGCACCTAATGGGTTCCTAGATCGGAGCCTTCCTCATTTCCCTCTAAATGCAAAGACCCCTGCTGTATGTTCTGCTCTCATTATTTGTTACTCATCATCCATTGTAAACATAAAACTCAGTCCTCACTCATTCTCAATTTCTTATTTTCTTCTGTACATATTTGATTAATGCACAAACTAACCCGGAGGTTACAAATCTTGTTATGTTAAATTTTTCTTGTTGATTTAGATTATCCAAGGTTATTAGACTTAATAGTTTACGGAAGTTCGTGGGAGCTCTGTAAACTCAATTTATAAACTTGTAAGAGGTTACTTCATTTGTACAAAAAAATATTTGTACAAATAACATACTGATTTATACAGAAGCACAAGATTCACAAATCCTCCCTAGTTCCAGCAAGAAGATGGTTAAATCTAAAGATTCCTATACTCATCTTTGAGCAATAATTACATTTAACTTTTCTGCCATTCTAATTAATATCTATCCCATGCTTCTAGTCAATTTAAGCAACTAACACCTAAATTTTTCATCCATGATGATGTTGGATACTTACTGCATGTTGCGTTCAACATCAACTACTGTCACTTTTATTGTTAGCACGTTATGGTAAAGTTCCACTGTTGGTTATTGTCTTCATTTCACACTCCACATTTATTTGTGTAACTGACATCGAAATTGAAATGTTTTTATGTAGTCACCATATATTTGATCATTATTGCATATCAAACCAATTTCTGTCAATTTCCATTGGTGAATATTGCTCTGGTTATATGATGCAACTCGTAATTGTTTCTTAACATTGAATAATGTTGTGGTGCTCTTGGTGCAGGCTAAAGGTTTTGTTGCTAATTCATTTTACAGTGGATTGTCAGCCACTGAGTTTTTCTTCCATACAATGGGAGGGCGAGAAGGGCTTGTTGATACAGCGGTAGGGTTCTTATTCTGAATTTGAATAAATTGTGCATAATATATTTTTAATTACAACTTCATTTCATTGTATCATATCATCAACTAGTAAAAGCAAGTAATATATCTAGACTAATCAATGGCATATGAATGAAGGCATGTTTTTCACTTGGATACAATACTTTGAAAATGAAATAAAAGTCATCTGAGAAAATGTTCCCTTTCTTCATTTTGGAATAATGTGTTATTGGTACACGACCACTTCACACAATTATAGTTAGTCCCTGGAGGTTGATTATATAAAGTTGACTATTGTGTATGTAAAGGCTACTGGTAGTGGTAAAACATGGAAATTTTGGATGTTGGTCAATACTTAACTTTGGATGTTGGAAATATAATATTGGACTTCATTTTATGATTTTTCTTTCTGCTTGTGTCTTTGCAGGTTAAAACTGCAGACACAGGATATATGTCTCGTCAATTAATGAAATCCATGGAGGATTTGTTTTTACATTATGATTACACTGTGAGAAACGCAGGGGGTTCTATTGTTCAATTTTGCTATGGAGATGATGGCATGGATCCAGGAGGCATGGAAGGAAAAAATGGAAAACCATTAAATTTTGAGCGGTTGTTTCTTAAAAGCAAGGTTTAAAGCGGCCTTTGTTGTTTTATTTAGTTTCATCATTATTGTTTGGAATTTTGTAACATTCTGAAAAAAAGTTGTTTCTTCTGGTTTTGTATTGGGTTTTGTTTCTTTGTAGGCCATATGTCCCAATAAGGACGATGATGAAGTTTTATCTTCCTCAGATGTGTGCAAAGTAGTTCAAGAGAAGCTGTCAGAATTTGGTGTGTCTAGGGAAGTTGAAAAAGGGGTTTTAGAGGTGGGATTCTCTGCAGATTTTGTACAGTCTCTACAGTCCTTTATTAAAGATAATACAAAATTAACAGAAGAAACTTTCACTGATGACAATTCCCAAATCCTGAAAAAATTTGGGGAGAGGATATCTGGGATCACTCGTGCACAACTAGAGGTATTAATGGTTTTGTTAATTGGTTCTAATTTTCCTGATGCTCTCTTCTGATCTTTCTGGACATTTAGTTCTAAGAATATACATATATTTCCTATTGGTTTGATTATACTTCCTTTAGTCTATGTACTATTCTTTATAATTTGTGCTTGTATTTATTTACACAGTTCTCTAATTTTCAGGTTTTTTTGAATATTTGTCTATCTCGTTATCATTCAAAAAAAATTGAGGCTGGAGCTCCTGTTGGTGCAACTGGAGCTCATAGTATTGGGGAGCCTGGGACCCAGATGACTTTGAAAACTTTCCACTTTGCTGGAGTTGCAAGCATGAGTATCCTTTATTCGGCCATGTTTTGTACTTTGATAATCAGCACTAGCAATATTCTTTTTAAGCACTTTATTTAATATTGCTGTATGTTGATTGGTCTGGAGTGTTGTCCCTTAATCTGTAATTAGACGTCACTCTTGGAGTTCCACGTGTCAAAGAAATTATGAATGGAAACAAAAAGATCAGTACACCAATTATCACTGCAATACTTGAGAGAACTGACTGTGCAAATACTGCAAGAATAGTTAAAGGTCGAATAGAAAAAACAAATTTAGGCCAGGTATGCAGTTGTGGGAAAAAAGTTTCAATATGTTTATACCCTGATCATCAGTTATATAGTTATTTCCATTCTTAAATTAATTATCTAATTATTGATTTATTTTTTGGATGTCATTCTTCCGTCTTTATCTTTATTGATTTAGTATATATTTGGGTGCCTGTCAAACAGATTTTTGTTATCATTATGTTCATCAGTTTAATACAAATTATTGTTATCTTATGTGTATAGGTGCAACAGTATCAGTAAATTCTCTGTAGCAAATTACTGTTGTGTGTATGCAGTGTAGTTAATCATATTTTTTGAATTTTGTTGGTCATGCTTTCTGAAGAGGTTCTTCTACTATTTTGTCTAGTAATATTTGTTATAATGTATAAAAAAATAAGGAATTCACCAAATAATGATGATGGTGAGGTGACGACCTATGATGATAGACTCCACTTGTTGACACCACCATAGAAGGTAGTTTTTGGTGTTCAGTTTCTCAGAGTGTTGTGCAAGAACATTAGTAGAGCAGAAGAGGAATGTGCCATAGTTGACAAAATAGATATAGGAGAGGGTGAAATCTCAATGGTTGAGTGTGAGTTGGTGTAGGAGTGCTATCCCAATGCATTAGGTTTGAACCCTTCAGATACCATAACTGGATTCAGAGAGGGGGAGAAAATATGACTGAATCTGATTATCGTTGATTGGTTAGCTACAAGAGGGTTGATTGGTTAGCTACAAGAGGGAAGGATAAGCTATTTATTGCTGCCGTACGAAGATAAGATATAACTTAAAGCAAGTTGTAGCTAATACAATATTCTACAATTACGGTAATGCAGACATTATGTCCACCAACCCAACTGTTAATTATGCTACGGATGAGATAATTAGAAAATATGGAAAATAACCGTAAGTGTTAATCTAATAGATTCTAAAATATTCTTAAGATATATTTTAAATATACTCATTTATAACCGTTTATTCTTTAAAGCACTGGGACCATTTTTCAATTTTATAAGTATCAGTCATGTTTTTGTATCAATATCTTCATTAAGCTACTATTTTTCATGTTTTCATTCTTTTGTTAAGCCCTGTCTTGGGACAGCTTTTTTCTGTGTATTCTTAAATTTAATTGTGCCAATTGATACAGGTTGCAAAGAGTATAAAAGTTGTTGTGACTTCAAGATTAGCGTCAGTTGTTATCACCCTTGACATGGAAAGAATCCAGGATGCACATCTAAATATAGATGCTAATATTGTTAAAGAATCAATTTTACAAACTAAAAAGGCGAAACTGAAGCCAGAGGTGAAGAGTTAATCTTGTTATTATGGATTTCTTTTCCTTTTATGCATACAATATTCAAAGTTTTTGTTGATATGCAGCACATCAAGATTTTAGATGTGAAAAAGCTTCGAGTTGTTCCCCAAGATGGTGATAGAAGTAAATTGCATTTTCAACTTAATTATCTGAAAAATTTGCTTCCGTCAGTTGTAGTAAAGGTATTTTCTTTTGACTTCTTGAATGATACATAATGTAGGGAATATTATGCTTGCTTTGTGTGATTTTACAGTTTTGTATTTATTTCCAGATAATATATGGGAAAACATGTCTGTCTTTTATTTTCTTAATTGCAGGGAATTAAAACTGCTGATCGAGTTGTTATCAGTAAAGAAGAAGATAAAATCACCAAGGCTGAAAAGTTCAAATTACTGGTTGAAGGGTTAGTTCATCCTGTTCTTTATGACTCATGCTCCTTCAATCTACTTCATGTTTGCATTCATATTATATGGCGGCTTTTTGAGGTTGGGAATTTAGACCAAAGAGTTGCTCAAGTGAACTTCAGTCACAGATTAGTGTTGACCAGAAATATTGTTGCTTAATCACCCAGCTCTGAGCTTTTACTAAATGTGCATGAGCAAGCTGATTGATTTTTACAAAATGGGATAGTTCTTTTCATCCAAATTTTCGTTAACTAGGGGAATATTGAATCTGGAGGATTTGAAATGGCCATTGGCTGGTGCTATGCCTGGGCTCTGGCTGTAGAGATGTGGCTTAAAACTTTGCTCATCATGCCCATGTATAGCAGATCTGGTGGCAGAAGAGTAGAGTCAGAAACCACGACAGGTGTTATGGAATAGCTCTAAACAAACTCATTGCAGAAAGAATCTGCAAACAAAGCAGGTCAATGGTAAACAATACCACAAGAAAGAATCTGACACGGAAATAACATGGTTCAACTGAAGTATTAACAAACTTCAATTTACGTCCACGACTGAAGTCACTATGAATAAATATTATAACTCGAAGTTTCTCTCTCTGAACTCTCTTTCAACTCTCACAGTTTTCTGTTATTATAGTTAAACAACTAGCAGTTAATAATAACCGTCAATACACGTTTTTATTATTCAACATAACTACCGTAACTTAATTCTGTAAAACATGTCTAAACTAGTGAAGACATGTGAACAATGCTTCTTACTACTGAATTGAAGTCACATAGACGGCTTATTTAGGCGATACTAGTCTCCGTAGATGCTAAGAGCCTAGATGTTCTACTAAGACTATCCATACTGATACTAGAAGATACACATCTTCTACTCATAGTTTGGAGCATTTAGACAGTCTAAGATCTTTAAAATGATTTTATTGAACCAATCTTCTCACAAGGCTTTCTCAAACTCACATACCATTTTTAACTATCTGTCAGAATATTGACTGAGAAAAGGGAGAATTTGTAACTATCTGTCAGAGTATGATGGAGAAAAGGGAGAAACAAAAGTGAATATTTCAAATTTTTTTTTAATTTCTAGAGATACAATATTACACGATGAGCTTGTGCTACAAGTTAGGAATCTAGCTAACTCTCCACAACAGTTATGGGTAACTGAGACAGATCTACCTGACAGATACCTGCCTAATTGTATTTGAAGTCTCTAGAAGGCACTGGAAAGTTAGCTAGTAGTAGTTGGCAGCCTTTGCAGTCAGGCTCTAGAAGCATGGGCTGACATACTATCACATTGAAGTGATAGATTTGTAGAAGAAAAAACATTATATGTGTTAGAGGTTATGTACTAAATGTGATTATAGGGTGGATTATGGACTAAAATAACTGACAGAGGACTGTTCTATTGCATAAGTTGAACTTGAGCTAGTTTACTTCGGGAACACTCTTGTTTTCATATTTACCTGTACATTTAAGGATTAGGGATTAAATGATAAAGAAAACTATCATCACTCAGAAACTTCAATTATTCTGTTTCTTAATTGTTAAGTTCCTGATCTGCCCGTATACTTATTTGCCCCCTCAGCAATTCATAGCATTCCATTATATTGCTGTTCATTATTTGTTGAGTTTATCTCCTAATGTGCATGCATTGTTATTTGCTCCCTCAGCACGGGCTTTCGAGAGGTTATGGGAGTTGAAGGGGTTGATGGATGCAAAACTGTTAGTAATCATATTCATGAAGTTCGGGACACGCTGGGAATTGAAGCTGCCAGAGAGTGTATCGTTAAGGAGATAAAGTATGTAATGGTGGATACGCATGGGATGAATATAGACACGCGCCATATGATGCTTCTAGCAGATGTGATGACTGCCACTGTGAGTTATTTGGAAATTATTCAGTGAAAAAATCTAACAAAATTTACTATATCTGCATCAATACTAAATATGCTGGTTTTCACTAATGTATTTAATTTTCCAAACTAGGGTCATATCCTCGGAATAAATAGATTTGGAATTTCAAAGATGGGCAAAAGTGTATTAATGCTTGCATCATTTGAGAGGACGGCAGATATTCTTTTCCAGGCATCTGTACGTGGAAGGGATGACTCGATTGGTGGAGTAAGTGAATCCATAATCATGGGTATACCAATTACAATAGGCACTGGAATGATCAAGGTCAAACAAAGGTGAGACATGAATGTAATGTTTGTTAATATTGCAGCATAGTAATGCTTTCAATGGTAGTCCTATTTGTGGTACATGCATGCATTTACTCTGTTGGCTTATATAGGAATTTTAGCCAAGATAACATTTATTAAATGTTAAGTATCAAAACACTACACTGATTTTTTTTTTTTTGGAGAAACCAATTTCACTACTAGTCAATTTTGGAGGTATAAAATACTTTTTAAATTTTTAACAAGCCCTTTGAGAAATTCTCAAAGGCCTGGGCCAAACAATTAAAATAGTATACATAAAGTATATTGTTGTTAGAGATGTCACTCACTAGCCCCTACCCGAAAGATTAAGCCTTAACATGGTATTAGATCTGGGTTGTGGTTAAGGTTCATGACTTTTGAGCTTTTCTATCCGCATTTTTCTGGGGTTCAATTTTATTATGGCCATACTTATAACCAATGTAATACATCCAAACACAGCTCCCTTCACCAGCCAGACTAGATATCTAGAATTTAAAGTTTAGTAAACATTTGCAGGTAGCTCAACAATAAAAGTGGATAGGCTCTCTATCACTCTAAAATGGTATTAGAATGTATGCTAGGTCTATTATTTGGCCACTTGCATTTGTCCATGTTCCAAATGTTTTTTTCTTGATCACACATAGATTGAAAGTATAACCAACATGATGTTTTTAAGTTTTGAGCAGTTCTCATCTAAGCCTAAATCTGCAAGTACATTGAGTTTATAAATTTATAAGTTCTTAAAATTGTATTGACGTTTCATTTATTATATTTGATATAATGTATAACATACTCTTAATATATAAGTAAATGTTGACTATAAGATTATATTTCTGTTTTATTATCTATCTAAAATTTATTATGCATTTTCATGAAAATGTTAATTTTATCAAATTTTTATTTTATAAAAAGTTGTGAAATAGATTAAGAATCCGACATATAACTCATTATATACGCTTTCTACTTGATTTAGTATTTTGGTCCTTACAACAGACTTTGGTTCTCTTGGTTCTTTCTTAGGTTGGAGCTTCCGGATCTGCCTCATGGAGCCAGTCCTATTCTGTCTTGAATTTGAAATTGTATATTAGCAGCACAGATGTTGGTCATCATCCTGGTTGGAGTGCAATGAATGTTATGAGCTGAAGTTGGGAAATTTACTCATGGATGTGCATATATTTGGCCAGAAACAATTCACAACATTATTTTGCTTAGAGATGCATGGATGAAATGAGATTCCTGCTTTCCAAATGTTCTTGAGTTATCAACATAGAGCTAAAGCACAACTGAAGGGGAAGGAAGCATTGGTTTCAACCAAGCATGATTTGTATCTTCAAGCCAAAATATTTTTATATTATTGTGAATTTTAGTGTTTGTAAATCCCTGTCTAGGTAAATCGAGAGTTGTATTATATCATTTAATTAGTTTGGTTTTTTTTTGTCAAAAATTCAATAGGAGCATTATTAGTGTCCTCTAAAGTGTTTGACTATATTTTCTTATCAACATCAAATAAATGGCACAAAAATGAAGATAGAATTGCTGATTACTTTTATATTTGCAAGTTAAACCTCTGAACAAACTTCATCGCACGTTTGGAAAACCTCCATGATAAATGCTACGTAAAGCTGAACCTATCATCCTTAATCATGAAGTCTTGAAAATTTCGAAGTTATAGATGCTGGATTGAATCATTTGTAGTTGAAATTTCAACTGCTCAAATCTTCACCATCCAGATATATTTTATACTTCAAGACTTACTGATATTCACCTAGTCTTCAATTTAGTATCCAAGTTAAACAAATATGATCTTCCTGTTTTCCCTGTTTAACTTTTAATTTATGTAAAAGAATATCCTAATTAAACTTGTAATAATAAAATTCAATGTATTTGTCTGCAATATTTTTCTTAATTCCTTTAAAATTACAAATTGCATGAATTTACTTTGCACGTTGAGTCGGGGCTGTTAGTTTTAAGAAAATTAACAAACGACAAAAGAAAATGACAGCATTGAAGTTTTTATCTGATGTGGCTATAACACTCTTTAGTTTTTTATACTGAAGTGGGAATATAATAGATATACAAAATAGTTAATGATAAAAAAATAAAATTAATCCACTTCTATTTTACTTGGTACATACTCTTCTCATTGGGATTTCTCATGTTGAATAGCACATTCTCAAATCATTTTATTTATTCCACCGATACAATGACAGTTTACAACATTTCAATTCAATCTTTTACTCAGAACAACAAATGCTTCTACAAGTTTTATTATCCCCCCTCCCCCCAAAATTCTCCTACCCTTCAATGTTTATCTTCAATACAAAGCTTTCCCAGTGTCCAGATAACATGACTTTCATCTATTTTTGGGTCAAAATACGGAAATGGGCAAAAATGAAGTCAAATTGCAGGCCAAAGCAGAAGTGCAAATGCAAAATGGCACTTCTTATTTACAATTGTGAATTAATCTGTTTATTTTAAGGTCCCTTGCATACCTTTCAGCTGGGGTAATCAGAAAGAGTTATTTGCAACTGGGAATTATCAGGCTCAGCTGAATACTGTCTGATGAATGCCCTTCTCCACCAAATCTCAAATGCCTTCTGTATATTTGGACAATCATCTCCTTTATTAAGAAATCTATCAAACCAATTCAGTAACACGGTCTGTTGCTGGAGTAAAGGAAGTGTCAATATAGTTTGGCTTAGTCCATCCTCAACCAATTTCCTATCAACGGTTCTAGAAGCTCTCCTCATCCATCCAAAATCTTCATACAGAGCTTCTAGCCATGTTGACAACAAGGAAAATCTTATTTCTTTTGGCACCAGTATGTGTCCCCTTCCAATGCCAATGCACAATTGTGCTGTGATTCTACTGATCTCATGGCGGTAAACTGTTGGAACCTTGGAGTGAAGGGTAGCAAGTTCTTTCTGCTCAGCCCATATCTCCACAAATTCCTCACCCATCTTTTTGCCAATCAAAATGTCAACAATCCACTGAATATTGTCCGCTTCACGAGTTATGTCGCTCATTACAACCGCCCGATCCGGCCTCTCATCGCCGTTAGTTGCTTCAGAAAGGCAAAGGAGAAGAGAGCTGATGCACTTGTGGCAAAGATGATAAAGTGTGTCTTTGGAAACATCAAGTCTGCTGCTGTCATTAGGTGCATTCTCTTTAAGCAATCTAGATAACAGAGCTTTCATTTCCCTACGAGCTTTGTCGTCTTTTGCTTGCAGAACACCACTTATTAGGTTCAAGAAGATGTCATCAGCTCTGTCAGCAGTAGATGGATCCGATGATACTCTATGAAGAACTTCAGTTGCAGAGTCATGAATCTGCAGATGTTCTAGCTGAGATATCACTTCCTCCTGTTCATCCTCGGTCCATGGAATAGATTCCAAATATTCTAGGCATGACACAACCCCAAGATCAAACATGATAGCTGCTGATACCTACAAAATAAGGTAAGTAAAAATACGACCATAAGAAACCAACTTCAGTCAAGAAAAAAAAAATGTACCGAGCAATGAACTTCAAGGAAACGCTAAAGTGGGGTTATATTCAATAGTGTATGAATTTTCCTCCACAAGCACGTTGCACAAGTCATTAGTTTCTCCAAAAACTTATTTTCAACTCATGTATAAAAGAAATTAAATATCCATTCCTTCTTACTTCTCTCAGCTTATTATAAGTGTTCAAGGAGAGGTTTCCTTCAAAAGTACCCTTATTTCATTAAGCTTCCAAAAGTGATAAATTCACATAAATAAACCCAGGTTGAATCAATATGTGGGAAAATACTCACTAAAGAAAAAAAAACAAAGCAATATGAATTAAACTTTACTCATGGGCATAGTTTAGCAATGTGGGATGTGAAAATGAAAGCAAATGGGAGTGTCATGGCTTAAACATTCTTTCTTTTAACTTCCCCAAAAGCTGATTTTAATTATATAAGCTAATTATGTAAACTAGATTATTTTTTCTTCTTTCTTTTTTTATTTCTTTATCTAAATGTTTGTCCAAACTGAACTTAATTAAATTATATACTCTAACAAGCTTAATTAAAGTGAGAGACTTTACAGCATACCTTGAGCAAGCTCAAAACTTTAGGAACCCCATCGCCCATGGAACGCAACCTGCCCTTGAGATCCTCGCAGTGCATCAAAACCACAGCTTCCACATACACTTCCACGTCGTCGCAGTCGCTGATCTCCACCGAGTGCGACACCGCGCCGTCGCAGCGAAGCTTCTCCGCGAAGAACCGGCTCTTGTCGGCCAGAACGCTCTTCCGGACCTCCATCGACACCCTCAGGCCGTCCCGCCCGACCACCGTGAGCCGGACGTCGCCCCCCTCGCGCAAGGCGGGCTCGCGGAGGAGCTTGGAGAGCCGATCTTGCGCCTTCCGGCGCTTGTCGTCGGAGAATTTGTGCTCCTCCGACATCATGTCGAAGAGGGTTTGCGTGTGCGAGTGAGTCTGAGAGAGAGTCTGACTCGGGCGAGTTGATGAGGGTGGAGGTGAGAAGGTTCTAGAAGGGGAAAAGGAGAGCGTTGGGTCAGGTATGAAACCCTGCTTTATCATCGTTGACACTTCTCTCGATTTCAAACCACTTTCTCCACCCATTCTTCAATTCTCTCCCTCAATTCTCTGCTCCAATTTACCTACTTTCAACCACAAAAACTCACAATTTGAAACTGCAAATCCAATTTTTGCCTCAAATTCTCACTCACAAACTCACACTTGCAAGTGTTGCAGAGGAAAAGGAGAGAGAAAGAGAATCCAAGACTGTGTGCAACTCCAGAGTTTTTCAGAACATTTCTTTATCAATTAAACATTATTTTGATACCACTTTTATAAAGATCATTTCTTTGAAATTGAAACAATAAAAAAATTGTTCAAGTTCCTCTTTTTAATTTTAAAAAATCCATTTTTTTTATGATTAGAAAAGACATTATTAGTGGCATGTGCACATACCTGCCCTACCTTTCTACAACTTCAAATACATTCATGCTCTCACTTACCAACAAAACCCTCTTTTGCTTTTATTCAATTCTCTCTTTTTTTATTATTATTCACAAAAGTAGTTGAATAAGCACACACTAAATTTGAAAACAATCTTTGGTAGTTAGAATCATAATTTAATTAGTATCTCATCATTAGGAAATAATGACATTTATGTAATTTTACATCTAATTATAATTTGTCTTATTCTCCATTATCTTATTTATTAATATGATGCAATTTTGAAATGAATTTCCTTTATTTGAATGTATATATTTTCTTCATTGTAATGATGCAGGATAAAGAATAACAATACATTGAAAATCCTGCACATCTGGAAAAAATAATTTTATTATTGAAAAGAACAACTTTAAAAGTGTATCTGACAAATTATAATTATAAACATTATCTTCTAATATTCAATTTTCAAAATAATTATTAAATGTGAGATTCATCTATATAACACTTGTTATATACAGCTGGTAGAAGCTATGCCCTACACTTTTTTGGGTAAGAACATTCAATTATCTACATATTTACTACCTATGGATATAATCATCTCAACAAAAATTTATTATCTGATCTAATAAAATAGATTATTTTTGGATTATTTTTGCAATTTTTTTACTAGATATAATTTAGTAAAACTTATTTTTATTGAGTTGAATTGAGTCAATAAATTCAGAACCTTTGAATTTAGTTCCTTTTTAGGGTTCATATATATTATAATGAATAAGTAGTAGAAGTTTTGTATCTTCTATTCAATCTTCATCTCTGGTATTTTACTTTATTAAAAAACTAAAAAAGATGAAAAGCAAGCACAGATCCATTAGCAATAAAGTGAAACAGAAAAGAAAGAGTTATGTTTTTTTATATTTGATGAGTATGTAGGAATAATGGAAGACATAATTGCGTACGTTATAAATAAGAAATAAAGGGTTGTATAATTGAGAATTGGAATACATAACACTCAAAAGTTTTGTACACAATTCCTACTTTGGAGGTAGTTGCCAACTTTTATTTATTCCTAGGCTTTAAATTTCACTTAACATTCGAATCAATTTTTAAATTCAAATTAACCTTTTCTTTCTGTTAAAGAGTATACTAACTTATTTAACATTTATTTTTAAAAATAATTAAAAATAAAATTCACTTCAAATTTAATAGGTACCACTACAAGAAAATCATCAAATAAAAACTAATGGTTAGAGATCAAAATAATTAGTTACAATAATAACTAAATTAGAGAACACTTTAGAAACAAAAAAAATAATTTTTAAATTAGTTTCTATTATTATTAAATAGTTTTTAAATTGATATCTAATTAGTTACCAAAGTTTTAACTACCAATTATTTACTTTCTAAATTTGGTAGCAAAAACCTTGGTTGCTAATTAAATACCAATTTAGAAATCATTTAACAATAATATAAACTAATATAGAAAACCAAAAATTTATTTAGTTCCTAATGGTCTCTAATTTAGTCACTATAACAATTAATTATTTTTTTTTCTTTAAAATTGGTTTCTATTTCATAATTGTCTTGTAGTGTGCAATAGATTATTTGTTTCAAATTTTTTTTTTTAATTTCTTAGAATCCAAAGATATTAAAGATGTATTTGAATTTTAGTTCAAACAACCAAACCAGCTTTCATTCCAATTGAATATTGTGTTAACATATTTGTTATTTTATTTTTCAGATCTAGTTAGAAGCAAAATTCATTTCACTTAAAGGCTATACTAATTTTTATTCAACTTAATTTCTTACTTAAACTTCCCAAACATTAAGTATTTGCATTTATACTGATCTCTCCAAGCTTATAGGGGAACAAAGGCCAACACAATTTGAAAAGTTGAAAGCACATAATTTAATGTTTTGGTTGGATGAGTAGATGAAAAAGTGAGGAAATGAAAAACAAGTAAATAAAATAAAGAATGAAAAATGAAAGAAAAGAAAGGAAAACAAAAATTACTTTTGTTTAGATTTGATAAAAGAAAATGAAAAAAGATGAATTGTAAGTTAATGTGATTGGTTTAAATGGATAGAAATGAGTTAATGTTTTTGTCAATTTTCCAATTACACTAATGCTCTTGTGTTTTATGAGAGAATAGAAAATAATTATCCATGTGTGTGATGCCTCAAGTGTGAAATTGGAGCTAATAACCTATATCAATGTTTATAATCGAGTATGCAATAAGAAGAACACATACTAATCTTAAAAAAAAAAAAAAGCTTTTCCATCAAATAAATTTAAATCCAGTGAAGTAAATGTAGTAGTTTTTCTCCAATAGTAAGTGAAAGACACACCATGCAGAGATTTGGTTTGGGAAGTCATGATTAAGATTTTAAAAAAAGGTTTATCATCGAAATTTTTAACTATAGTGCCAAGATTTTGGGTGTTTGCTTTTGAGAATATTTTTTTTATATTTTTTATTTAAATTAATTTTTAGTAAATATTTCAGTTTTTAAAAAAAAAATTTTACATAAAGATAACAATATATTTATTTATTGTGTATATTTAGAAAATAAAGATAGAGAAATGGTTAATGTTTGATATTCTCTTACATTTTGTTCTATATATATACTACTAGAATAAAATAAATCACAAGTTCTTTCATATAATATATCTTTTATATTTTTAAAATATATCTCTAAAATTCAAAATTTCAATTGTGGTATAGAGTTATTGTTCTTACTAGACCTATAGAATAGAAGGAAAATGAAATTTTTCACAGGTCGTTTACTCCATTCTTTGATGGCAAAAATGATGATATATGGATGGTAAGAATACAAACATATCTAGAGGGAATAAATTTATGGGAAGTTGTGGAAGAAGATAACATTATTGATTTGCTATTTGAATGAATTTTGCTTAATATTTTTATTTAAATTAAATTTTAGAAAATATTTCAGTTTTTTCAAACATCTTTTACATAAACATAAAAATAGATTTATTTATTATTTATATTTAGAAAATACATCTTGCTCTATATATAAAGTGAACAAAATAAATCACAAATCCCTCTATATAATTTATCTCTTATATTTTAAAAATATATTTTCAAAATCCAACCTCTCAACATTTGCCATTACAATTTTAATCACAATATTCTCATTTGTTCACAATTTTTCAAATATAAAAAGTGTGACAAAATTGTAATCCACAATCGTAATTTAAAACCTTGTATAACTCTCTCAATTACAATTGTTTAGACTCGCTTAAAGATATCATTTAGCTCGTTATCACTTTTCTTTTTGTAGATAATGTGTTATACTCTTAGGCACCTCATAGTTCTTCACTAATTTATCATTAATAAGATTTACTTACATATTTCATCAATAATCATATTTTTTAAGAAAAAATGTTTGTTGAATCTTAATTATGTAGCACAGATATTGATACGACACAAACACGAATATACATATAATCTTTAAAATGTAGGACAAAGAGACACACATACGTATATATTATATAATTATGAATTATATAAATTGACAATAAAGATATAAAGATTTATGTGCATGAAGTATGTTCCAGTTTATTTTTAGCAGAAAGATGTTTTTTTATGGCTGGTTCGAAATGATTTATTCTTTATTTTTATAATCATAAAAAAATTTATACAATAAGTTTGAATTTTTAAAAAAATAATGTATTTTACCTTTTTAAAAATTGTGTTAGACCCGTGTTAGAATTGTCAGAAATCAAACATATATTTTTTGAATTGAACACTTAATCGATAAGTGTCCTACGAGTGTCGTGTCAGGTATGTGTGTCTGATATAGACACGCAATTTAAGAGGAGTGTTCGAGTTTCATAGATATAATAGTACTAGGTGTGAATATGAGTTAAAGAGAAGTGGTGGATGAGTTGATTGTGTAGAAATTAGTTAGAACTTAGAAGTTCTTAAAGCAGTTTAAAGGATTTGTTTTTGTTGGTGTATGGTTTGTGATGTGGTGGCGCCACTATCCATCAGTATCGCAATGAAGGAGGCAGAGAGAATGAAAGGGACAAGGAAATTAAATGCACAAGACACAAAAAAGTTACTACTTGGAAACATCACACCATTCATAACTTACAATGAACATGTTACATAATCAAACATGGATTCCTTAACTTGGCAACCACCGACTCAGACACACAAATGTTGAGAACTTCGATTGCATAACTTGGCTACCACACAATAGCTCAAAGATCATTCCTGGAGCATATACAAGTTTCCTCCTTTAACCTGCAAACTGCACTACAGTAAACAACAATTTAAGAACTCACTCAAGTTGTGAGTGTAGTGAAACCAGAGACTGTATAACTACACATTTATAAGAATTGATTTGGCCTAAAACTATTCAAATTTCACATGAACTTTTTTTTCTGGTTTACTCAAACTTAATTCAGTTCTATACAGTTTAAATTTTTGTCTGGTATGTGTATTTAGTTATATCTTTAGTTATGAATTTAATTACATATAGCCAGTTTATAAATAATCAAACTATACTTAACTGATTTGCTTCATTAACCAAGTTTAAAGAATGACTTATAGAATTGAATCTCCAACTAATTTGGAGTAAAACAGAAAAATGCATGTGCTCCTGAATGTGTATATAGAGACCTTCAGAAGACGTTCATCTCCTCTTGCACTTGATCTTCAAAATTGGCTTCCTTTTCTCCTTGAGTTGTGTCGAAGAGAGGAGCATCAAGCTCAGGAGGCTTCTGCCAACACATGAATGTTGTACTAATCAAACATGTAATAACAACAAGGAATAGAGGATGGAGTTAAACATGATGTGGCAATAGTTAGGTCATGTTACCGTGCAACGAACTAGAGCCCAATTGACACCCCGAAAGAATGGATGATTCTTAATTTCATTTGCTCCTTCTCTTGAACCCAATCTGCTTTTGGGGTCTCTGTTCAGCAACCGGTACATCAACTGCTTTGCACTGAAACTTACCTGCATCATCATTTTATCTTATTTAATTTATTGACATGTAGATTAATTTAAACTATGGAGGTTTAATCTTTCAGCATGATGCACCTCCAGAGAGTTTAACCAGGTGAGATTTTCACAAGTATTTCATATGAAAGTCCAATTTTGAGCTCTTGATTTTAAGCAAATTGTTTTGCTATATGGTTTAAAAGCATAGTTGTCAATGTGCAGCAGAACAACCTCACCTGTTTACTTTTGGGAAATTTAAGGTCCTTGTGAAGAATATTTGTAAATGTTCTTTGCCTGGTCTTTCCCCTGAATGGTGTATATCCATAAAACATTTCAAATAGAAGAATTCCTGAAAAAAGTAAAATATGATCTTTAACTATATCCTCGTGTCTTTTAAGAGAAAGAGATCAATAGGATTGGTTTCAGCCAGTGAATTCAGCTAATGACAATCCCTTTGATAAGAAAGATTCCTTTAAGGCAAAAATGTTCACTGATAAACCTCACAAATTTATCCACCACATAGTAAATATACAATGCATTCAATTTTCTTTTCAAAACTTCTAGTTTTTTTAAATTGATTTAGTTTCCTAATAGACTTTGTTTATGGTAAGAATTAAAAACTTACCTAGAGCCCACCAATCCACAGCACTAGAATGGCCTGAACCCGTTATAATTTCCTGCACAAGCATTGAACTGTCAAATGTAATTTACAACAAATTGTGAGAAACAAAAAGTTCAAGCAAGTTTCAACAACATGAATGCAATAATCTGTATATCCACCAGGATCCCATAACCAAGTGTCTTTATTTATCCTCCACGTCGGAATAAGAATCTTTCGTGTCTAATTGACAAGTTTATCAATAATGATTGTACAAACAAACTACAAGTCCTCTCCTTTTTGTTAAGTATATGATGAATAAAGGTTCAACTTGATCTATCAGATTATAAGGTGAAACACGTTAACTATATCACGCATGCTTCCCTAAGAATTTGGTGTCTATAATGATTTGCTGCTCAAGAAATAGTATGTCCAGAAACAACCAACCGGAGCTATGTACTCTTCTGTGCCCACAAAAGAGTTTGATGCTCTCATAGGTTCTGCCATGAATATGGGAGGTTGGTGGCCTTTCTGTGCTTTCTTCTTTTCATTTATAGATGGAACTAGAAGCTGTAAAGAATGCAACCAGCATAACATAAATTTTTCTGAGTTCTAAATCAAAGCTTCATTATCCTAAGTTTTTTGTCTCTAAGATACCTGTGGTTTGCAAGATGTCAAACATGACAAATCAAAATCTGTTAGGGACACATGTCCACTGCTTTGTAGTAACACATTTTCTGGCTTCAAATCCCGATATATTATCCCTGTGGATTTTCACCAAACAATGTTATAATCTTAGATGTTGTCTTAGTGTCTTAATATACGTAAGTAAAGAATTTAAAGTACAATTTCTAAACATATTTGAGTAAAATACTTCTAAACATCTGTACTAGATTTGAGAAAAATAATTTAGGACATCTATGGATGATTGCCGATGGATTTACTGATTCAGATATTAAGCAGTTCGCGCAGGTTGAAAAGAAGTATGTTGGGTGATGAATAAGAACCTACCTTGACAATGAAGATACTCCAATGCAACAACTACTTCAGCCGCATAAAATCTATTATTATCAAGCACATTGGAAAATAGAGAAACATAAGTAACTGTTGAAGAAGGATCATTTGCTTTTATAGTGGGTATGTAAAAGTATTTAATAAAGTTGTAGTAAAATATATATACGTATGTATAGAAAAATAAGGAAAAGATTGGATTAATAAAGATGCATAGATTGTTTGCATGGTAGTATAATATACCTCACGGCATCTTCCCTGAGAACCTTAGCTGGCTGTCGGTCAAGAAGAAGGAATAGTTCTCCACCAGAACAATAATCGGTTATCAAACAAACATGTGTTTTGGTCTGCAAATTAATCAAGTTTTTCAGAGAAAGTAAAATTCATTTGATATAGTAAGTTAAGTAGTAATGCATGCATAATTTTGTTTTCTTTAGTATGGAGGAACTTTTGAGTTAGATGAAATAGGAAATAAAGGCTTTGTATGATGTGAGAAACCATCCTTCATGAAAATCAAGGGTGCATGCTAAAGAGCTTGCAAGTTATGACATATTTGTACTCTCTAATCATAGGCTTGAAGGAGTGGCTTGAAGGAGCTTGCCAGTTATGACATATTTGCACCAGATCAAGTTTAAAGATGCTGATGTTCCTCTCTAATTCAATTTTATAAAACCGACTTATAAGATAAGGTTTGCGTGGATGTTTAATTATAGTTGATATTTTGGTTTTTAGAGCTTGAGTTCAAGAACTGATATTGTACTTATAGTCCACTGGAGTTTGAGTCCCATTTTCACTATTCTCTAAGAAATATGTAACTTTGCAGTGCACCGGAGTTACAAACCTGGAAGGAAGCATATAATGCAGGAAGAAAAGGGTGGTCCAACATGTCGAGGATCTCTCTCTCAGTGCAAGCTCTATGCACCTGTAGTTACAGCTGCGGTTAAAAGTGACCCACTTGGAATTTTCTTAATTAACTGATAAAATTAAATGTATTACCAAGAAAATAAAGCCAACTCAGTACTGAACTATTTCCAAATAAACATTTCTAAAACTGTTGATGGTAGGAGGTGACACGTTAAAACAAAAAAAGATGTCAAATAATTTAATTCTGTACCTTGTTACGATTGAGCATAATGCCCTTCTCCATAGCTTTCATGGCAAAATATTGGCCAGTTTCACCTAGCTCCACCAGATAGACACTGAAATCCAATAACAAGTGATATCAAAAGCATAGTCCCTGGAGCATGATTGGAAAAAATAATGAGCATAGAAAAACTTCGCATCACTCAAATAAATGAAGAAAGCATGGTTTCAAAATCAAGATAAGTTCATCAATAAGTCTCTAATATAAGCCCAAATATAAGTCTCTAATATAAGCCCAAATTTCATTGATGAAGTAGTGTACTTACGCCAGTAAATATAGATGGTTGGACTTATCTGGTAAGTGGGTAATACTTGGAGCAATGGAATCATTTAAAAAAACTTAAGTTCATAAGTGGAAGAGAGTGACCATATTATAAAAGTTCAGTTTAAGGTTTTGATTCTTAGGTCCCATGTAATACGTTTCCAGATCATCACAGTCATTTAGTTACTATGCAGTAAGCAACCAACGTAAGCCTCATGCAATTGTTCATGCACGTTTCAAGTGCTGGGAAGTCGAAAAGAGAATCAAGAAAAGAACCTGCCGGTATCTCCTGATCCCAAAGGTTTAACTGGCTTAAAATGATTCAGGCCTATCTGCTCTCCACTTTCTAGTATCTGCAGAACCATGATCACATAATGAATTTGCCAAATGTAACTTAGCATGAGATAATAAAAGTGACTAGGAATAAATTTTAAATATAACAGAGAAGGACCTTTGAGGCCATGTTCACCAATTCAAACAGTCTTCAATAGATTACATAATTAAAAAATATATATCATTTCCAAAAAAAGTATAAAAGGAAAAGGAAAAACAAGAATGGAAGCCAACACCAATGTCAAATGAGACAAGTCGAAATTTCATCACATATGTCATGTTAGTTGTTTTTAGTCTTATTTTATAGGAAAATGTCACTTGTGACAACTGTATTCAATTTACAACTGTGATGTGACATAATACCATTTTAAAATTGTTTTATCTTTTTAGTAGAATCTACATTTCAAAAAAAGTTATTTATCTTTTTAATTATAATCTGGTATAAGGTATTATCATATCAACACTCTATTTTATACTAATACTTCCTAAATTTTTTGGTAGTCTATAGCAATAGCAAGAAATACCAGAAAATATGACATAATTTCAAATACATAAGTAATACCTTCTGAATAGCTTTCCAGGCAGCTTCATCCCTCCTATGTGGTTTGGGGTGAACCACTTTTGAATGGTTCATCCATAAATCTTCTGGTTTCTGAAGGTAGCCAAAAACAATGTTATGAGAAAAATTGAATGCAAGAGCTTTTCAAAGGATACTGATGATCAGGATACCTTACCAAATTAGCATCTGGAAGTTCTCTCAATGCATCATCGACATTTTCAGCAGTGTCTTTTACCTGAGGATGGATGCCAAATACTTTTGTTATAACTTTGAAAGTACAAAGCACAACAAAGTGAACAAAGTTTCTTACTATAAACATATAATAGCGACAAAATATATACAAAACTTTCTCTGAAAGCCTCTATTTGGATATATAAGGATGTTGAAAACCCAACAGAAAATTGGAGATTTCAATATATGTTAAACTAATAAAGCACTTGGATAGAAACCAGACCAATTTTTCTCCCTCTTTTGCTGTATTTTCTGCAATGCGGTTGTGAAGAGGCTCCACGTGTTGACTACCATCAAGTTGAACTCCAATAAAGTACTGTACCTCTCCCTGTTCAACAAAGAAACACAGAAACAAGTAAACCTTGATTTCTGTTCAAAGATTTGGTAAATGGGACATCATTAACTACCAAAAACAAAAAGTTATATGGCAGGACATTAATATACAACACCTTCGTATGACTATCATAAACTGTACCTTCTGATCTCGCATAGGTTGCAAATGAAACAAGTTCCAGAACTTTTTACCTGAATCGAGTAGAACAATTAGTAACCATATTTAGCTTCAAGCTATTAAATAGTTATTTTCCTTAGAAGGATTCATGATATGAAAGAAATATGGTTCTTTTTATGAAGAAAATATAGTGTGACATTGAATATCCTTAGAACTTTCCATCATATGCTTCCATACGAATTATTCTGGTAATACAAACAAAAAAACAATCTAAAATAAATTAGCTCATTGAACAAAGTTAATAAGCTTACCAGTCTTTGTATAATTGATGAGTTGCACAGTGACGTCAGTTTGAGTGTCAATAGCCTCTCTAATTTTTCTCACTGTTGCTGGATCAGTTTCAGGCCCTTGCAGAAACCTATATAGCCATGTAGCATATAAATAAATACATTTTGTCAAAATGTAATAATTTTAGAGTTCAGTTTGCTGAAATTTTTGGTATCTTGCTTTATATGTATTCTGTATGCAACAACTACACTCTTCTTTTCATAGAATTTTTCATATATCCTTCATGGAAGCTTCCATATACTCCAGTAAATGAAGCCTAAGGTAAAGCTTGAAGCACCAATATGCAATACTCTGTAATATCAATTTCAGTGTTTTGATATTCATTTTCATGGTAAGTGTGCATTAATTTCAACCATACCTGCAGTTTCTTCCCAATATTTCTTCACGACTATACTCCGTAAGCTCCAAGAAGCTATCAGATGCAAAGATCTGGAAAACCAAATTGTTGAGTTATTATGAGATTTTGTCTCGTTTGAAATGTGATTTTGAAACAGATTTCAGATAATGTTTTTGTTATTATTGCAGATTTTAATTTAAATTTCAAATTGTTTCAGTTACGTTTTGATATTGTTTGAAAGATTAGACCTTTTAATAATTTCAAATTGTCTGGAAAGTCTACATAAACGCATTCTCATCATGGTTTTTTTCAAATTTTAATCTCTTAACTTTTCTATGAGAGTTCCATAATTTCTATATTTTATTTTTCATATTCCAACACGAATCCCATTTAGAAATCCAGCAATCATTTGTTGCAGCATAAATGATCTTGAAAAAAGAAAAGAAAAGCTGATCTTACAATGGGGTTATCAGGTAGCCTGGGATCAGTAATGACAAAGTTCTTCTCAATACGTTCAAGTGTGGTAGCAAGATCAAGACCCTTTCTCTTTTCCTTTCTCTGTACTTTGCCATCAAAACTACCAGACCTGTCACCATCCTCATCACTACTCTCAGAGCTACCCTCAATAACAGCTTCGTCATTGAAGCTTCCAAACTTGGACTGATTTTTCCTGATGAACCTGAAGCATAGACAAATAAATTAGAAAGATGAAGTCTTTTATAACTAAAAGAAACATAAAGTTGCTTCATAGGATCAAATACAAATAACATATTCATTTAAAAACCTTGTATTTTAGCCGGATGATCATGCCCCGTGAAGGAAAAGTAGTATTTTAAAAGAATCTAATTGAAATATCCTGTTATCTAATTATGAATTGTCTCATCTAATAAGATCATTGACTTTTGTAGTACTTGGAGATAACGTACATAACATTGATAAAAATATTTCATAGCTACAACTTATAAAACAGCTGCAAATCTTACCTTGGAGTCTGGTTTCAAAGTTCCCTTACTAATATGATATCATATAAAGTTTATGAGAATTTGTTGGATATATCAGATCGGACCGATATCCAACCATCTATTATATTCCATCTATTATATTCCAGTTCGATTTGTTTACGGTGTAAAATTTTGTAATGCATCAATTAAACACTTTTTAGAAGTAGTTCAAAAACTATTTCTTTATAAACAACTCAAGTAAACAAGCATGCATATGTACCCCATGAAGGAACGGCGACGAGATGTTTTGTGTTTGTTTTCGGGTATCTCAGTGATTTTCTCCATTGAAGTTCTGTCTCCTGCATGTGATTTACGTCTAAAAGAAGCCACACTCTCAGATTTTCTCCTGGATGACTTTTCTGGTTTATCTTGATCATCATCACCGGATGCTGACTTTCTGATCAAGGGACGACCTCCTGATTCACTCAGTGCCCGTGGCCTCCTCACAGCCAGCAACAACTCTGATACTGAACTATTTGCCTTCTCTTTCTGACGAGCTGCATCACCAATACACACCAACCTGTTAGTTTTCTCTGTGTTTCTACCATACATTAACTTCTTAATCATACTTCTAACTTAATCGTTTAACAGTCTAGTGATTATTCTTTTTCTGAAAACAATGCTTACATAATTTGAGGTTGCATATTCCTTTAAAATATAAAAATATTAGAGGATATACATGGATACATACCATCGTATCGAATCAAGGATTCGGGTAATCCATTGGGACGTAGCATGTTCTCCTTGTTTCCCTCTGTATGCTTGCTAACCTCCACTTGCATTCTGCCACCATCATACACAATCACTACTTGCTGCTATGTAAGTTTAAAGTAGTGCACAAAACAATCTTTATTATTACAAAATAAGCAATGATAATCATGGTTGTTAATAAAATTTTAATAGTTAAAAAAATAATAAATTATCAAATTATACGTAATTATTATATAAATATGATAGAATATGGTATAAAATACATACACATCTACACCAAATTATTAAATTATATAAATTTCAACAACTAACTTTTTAATTAGTAGTTGCAGCTCTGAAGTTAATTTCTTTTCCTTCTAAAAGTGAAACCACCATAATTAAGCAGTCTGGTATCTGTATCAGACAATGATGCATGGCAACGTTCCATTATATGAACACCCACGTGCAACAGAAAACTATATTAAAAAAACATCCACGTGCAGCATATCAATGCCTCCCTTTGTCTCCTATTTCTCAGGTAATACAATTAATGCCAAGTAATGAATTGTTTAGTATGAAGAACAGTAACAAAGATGTGGATTGAACGAGATCCATTATTTGCCTAAAATAGCAAAATATTTTACAAGAAAAATTGCATGCATGATCTCTCCCTCTCATATTTCGTTTTCTAGTCACATAAGGTTTTTGCGTGATCCACTCTTTTTAAGTACTAAAAGATCTCTATTATATAGATAGATAGATAAATGAATATAAGATATAATGAAATATAAAATTTGTAGTTATTAATGTATATGAAGAAGACGAAATGATAATAGACATAACAGAGCAGTGTTTGGCATTTTGTAATTCGAAGGAAAAGGATATTACAGAAGGGTCATTATCAGTGTGGAGTGTTTCTTATCTTAAAATATGCAAAGGACAAGTTGTGAACAAGACCAAAGCAAGGAAGTGTCAATTATGAGAGTGTCCCAACCCAACCATGCCCATCAGCCACAGGAATGAATCACAGCAATAATAGAGAAGAAAAAGTATGAGTAAAAAAAATGCTTAAGAGGGGTACCCTATAAACTTAAGGACTCTGCCATCGTGGTCCTTGATGGGAGCAATAGTGAGAAGGTTCCAAAAGGGTGTTCCGTCCTTCTTGTAATTGAGTAACCTTCCACAGTAGGTCTGCCCAGTTTGTAAGGCCTCCCTTATCTTTGCCACATCATCCGGATCCGTGTCTGCTCCCTGCATAAACCGGCTGCCACCCCACCCGACCCGTTTATACTTTCCTTATTGTCCTTTTCGTTACAGTTATTACAGTTACAGACACCCTTCCATCATACTTCTTTTTCATTCAATAATTGCAATTTTTATTCTGTTCATTTTACTCTCAATTAATTAATATCCATACACTTTCACTTAATTATCCCGCATTCTATTTTTTATTTTTTTTTATATATTTTTACTGTGAATTAAAAAATTAAGACTTGAAAAAAAGTAACTTGAAACGTACCAGTTTCTCCCTATGACCTCCTTGGACGTATAACCCGTCATCTTGAAAAACCCGGCACTGGCGTACATTATCGGGTAATCGGGTTTGGTAGCATCCGAAACCACGAAAGTTTGTTGAAACGCCGACAAAGCGTCCCTCAGGTCCTCCGAAACCCTCGGGATTCCTCCCCGGTACTCCCTCCCGTCGTCGGAGGACTCGCCGGAGCTTCGAACGGAGTTGCCGGAGTCCCTCCTCGACCCACCGGTCACCTTCACGCCCGGCTCCTCCCCGCCGGAGGTCCGAACCGCCACTCCCTGCGGCTTCCCGGTTTCCGTGTCCGTCTTCAGCACCAGACCCCATTCCGCGGCGCGCTTCGCGGCGCTTCCGACCTCCGCGGGAGGCTCGCCGAGCACCGCGGCGAGTGTTTGTGATGGCGGCGGCGGAGTGGAATCCTTTAGCGCCATCCACGACGTGGCGGTGACCTCATCGGGACCGCCGCCACGTTGCTGCTTCTCCGGTTGCTCTTCGACGCGTGAGTCGACCCACGTCTTCCACGTGGATTGAGTGCGTAATGGCGAGATTACCGGCTTCTCGTTGGAGTAAGAAGACGACGAAGGGTTGAACACTTCGAGCGAGCCACGTTGATCCCTCGGAAATGCCTCCATTCTTCTCACTCTCTGCTCCATTCATGTACATGCGACAATTTAATATCTCAGAAAACAAGAATTAACGATGCAAATGACTTGTCAATACTCAGTTACCATAACTACAGACAATAAAGCCCTGCACTTTGTTGTTGAATGAGAATAAAGAGTTCATGTTATAGAATCTGTGTATTGTTATTGTTAGTTGGTTACAAAAGATCTGAAAATAAGACTTGGGTCACATCTAGTCTGAAGAAAAGGCATGAGTAGTGTGTTATATGGTAAATTTGTGATTAGTAAGTGTACATGAATAATAAATTTCTGCATGTTGATGTGGGATGAGGATAGAGATTGAGTTCACAGTGTTTGATGCGTACTTTGGAACTAACATATGATGTTGTCCGAGTATCATATGATGGTGGTGCAGTGTTAGTAATGGGAATGGCAAGGGCATGTGATGGGAGTGGGACTCCTACAGCGAATGATGAGTTGTGTGGGGCTTTTTGCTCGTTTTGATTTCGTTGGTTCATCACATTTATTCAGGCTAATTTTGTTTGCTTGAGGGTGGAATATTGAAATGAGTGGTGGAGGTTGATTACTTAGGAGGGGACACTAATTAATGCATCGAAACTGGACTAAGACACTGTCGGGGTTCTTAGCTAATGATGTCAGAACACAAGTGTCCCCAATGGATAGAGGAAAATCCCCAGAGAAGGACACGTGATGATGGCAGAGAAATTTGGAGAAAATCTTTGATGGAAAGCTGTGGAGAGCCAAAAGTGCTTCTTCTGCTTGCGTGGAACAGAAATGAATGTTGGGGAATTTTTCATGTCATCCATCTAACAGACTCATCATCAGAATGACTTCCTAAACCACCAACGATTTCATTCATAGGCTGTCAGAGGACATAAATTGACGTAGTGCAAGGACAGTTCCAGAATCGTGCGAAAAGTTCAAAAGTTAAGTAATTCCAGCATGAAAAAAAAATCAGGTTAGATATATCATATACCTCTAGTTGTGCTTTTGCAGGGGTCAGAAATCTTCTGAATTTGGCAGTGGTGTGGACTTGTGATGCTGCTTATTCTTGAAGAAATCAGCACACAGTATATAAACAGGGAGAAAACTGATTTCTAGAAATGGGTTATAGGACAGGTGGAATAAAAAGATGAAGGGGTCACTGTTGGAAAGGTTTGGGTTCCCATCCCTGTGTATGGATATTTCACATGGGACACATTCCTCTTTGCACGAATTCCTAAAAGTCTAGTATATTATAGTGCAAACTTGTTCACTGTGGAGTCCTAAAACATTTGAGAGAAACAAAATTTTACAGGGTGGAGGAGCCAAACAGTGACATATCTTCTGATGCTGCTTCTTAACCTAGGTCTTACCTTCAATGATTTCTGGTGTCAGAACGTAATTGCCAGTCTGGAAGTGTGCTGTCAAAAAAGAAAAGCATCAAGAGCAGAGAACGTGAACATCATCTGGGTCTCCACAAGCATATTGATCGCTGCAGGCTAGCTGTACCCTCCTTTTGTTCCAAGGACAACAATGTTTGGTTTTCTATGTCTGAGGTTGTGGACTTATAGCCCAGGACAAATGCAAAATCAGACAACCAAAAATGGCAAATATCCTCTCTTTTGGTTCTTGAAAAACTTGTTGAATACTAATATACCCACTATCTTTGCACAAGGGTAATTCTTGCATTGCATTGCATATCTAAGAAAAGAGGAGCTTGTTGAAAGGGCATGGTCACAAGGATAAGCTTGAGAAATGGACACATGAGACCTTGTTGGTAGACGCTGGATGATTCATGACCACAAAAAATCCTCAAGATTTTGTGTTTAAGTCTATACTTTCCCCTTTAAGTGGGCAACAAATGGTGATTGATGTTTACCTTTTTTATGTAGTTGCCTTCTCAATGGTGAAATGATTGAAAGTGAAAGAGTTCTTTCATCAACTTCTTGATGTGAAGGATCAAGCATACCTAGGATAACTCATCTGCTATCCCTTAAATATCAACCATCCACAAATTACTCCCAATATTGAAAGAACAAATTCTTTTAAACAAAGCAAAAACAGGAATATATATTATTGAGTTTAATTAACTCAACTGTCCCTTGCTTCAGTTTTTATCTATCATGGTTGGAGGAGAACAGATTTGAATCAACTCTTAAATCTTACAGATAGTAACAACTCTGCTATATTCAAACATTCACTCCTAATAAAAATCTTATTTCGGCTGCAACATATTGAAACAATTTATCTTCTGCTATTTATCATGTCAAATATACCAATTAATACAGTTTTTTCCTACTCTAACAAGTTTTACACAGTAAACTACTTAGATATTATACATGCCAGAAAAGTTTAAATTATCTATATTTTCATATAAATTTAATATTTTTTATTTAAGGAATTCCACCTGTTTTTTATAAGGGTTGAGACAGTCTCTTCTATCGGTTGAACAAGTTATCTCCTCGGTGATAATTTTCTTTTATCCTTTAGACTCATCTCCTAATGTTCGGGTTTCAACTCTCACTTGTAAAAATTTATTTCCGATGTAAGTGATAGATATGTTGATACAATAAATGCGATAATAATAAGTATAGTTGTTTTGGTTGTTGTGTCTATTTATATGATATTGATAGATCATTTTACTGTTATTAAATATGTACCATGACTAAGAATGTATTATCTAATTTTTCATACAGTTTAATCTATATTAATATATTTTTACCTTAATGCATTTTTCTATGGCACTCTGCCAAAAAATAAATTAAATTATCTATATTCTCATATAAAATTTAGTATTTTTTATTTAATGAAGTCCACCTATAATTTATAATTTCACTCATAATCTATAATTTATAATATTTTAATCAAGAGAGATTGGAGAGGTATGTTGAAAGAATGTTATTAGTTCTCCTTTAAATAAATTAAACTCTGGAAACAAAAAGAGGAGTAAAAATGGCTGCACATATTTTATACCAAGTTTTTATTTCTTAGTTATCTTTGGAAGATGAGAGAAGTTTAAATTCTTCATGTCTTTATATATAATCTTTCATCCTATTTTTCCTCCCTCATCATACATCGTGAATACTCATGTTATAGTTAACATTGTTGGTTGGTTGTGTACCATCATTTATTATTTAGGTGAGTTTTTTTCATGTTTTTGTTTTTCTTCTTTTTGTCCATTTTGGTTTAGTTGGAAACATTTTAGATTGGTCGATCCTTAATTCCATATCAATCCCAAAGTATAAAAAATGGGATTATATTTTAGATTATGCGATTATTTTTTTAATCATATAATTAAAAAAATATTTTAAATTATATAATTCATAATATTTTTTGCATTTTTATGTTATTTTTAAAATAATATTATTATTTTCGTCCTTTCACTTATATTTAATTTGGTTTAAACATGTATTTATAATAAGGTGGAATTAAAAATCAGAAATAAAAGTATTTTAATTATTTTATTACGATCAAGAAAAACTATGAAATTTATTTTATTTAAAAGATTATTTATGCTAGTAAAATTGAAATAATTTTTATTATTATCTATTTAAAAATAATAAAAATAAATAATTTGATATGTAGTGTTATCTGCATACATTTTTGTGACTTCTTAAACATTTGGCATCAATACACCTGATCATTTCTTAATCAACTTCAAATATTATAGTAACTCAGACTAATAAGATGAAGACTATTATTATACAACAATGTCACAGTCACATCACCATTAAATCGTTAATTTGACTCATGATCACCCATTGGTCAATCCCAATCCAGTCCCTAAAATAAGCCCCCTTTTATTGGTCCCCAAATGAGTGGATTGAAAAAGCTCAAACTTCCAAAACCCCACATAAAGTGGGTTAAGGTAAGGGGAAAAGTGGGTTTGGCCCACTACAAGATTTCAATGAATTCCTAAATACTTTTCTTAATTGAACATGTCCTAAAAATTTTCTAAACTCCAAATTGATCTCTAAAAATTTGATTAATTATAAAATGTTACTTAATTAAATTTTATTAATTGTAGTTTAATTTGAAGGTTAGAACCCAACACAACTCAACTTAGGTTCGAATTGACTCGACATTGTCCGACATGGGTCCGACCTTGGTTGACTCTGTCTCAGCCTAAATTATCATGGCCTATTTGAACTTGACCCTACACGGACCCAAGTGGACTCAACTCAACTCAGCTCGATGTTGCTCGATTCAGCCTGACCTAATGTGGTCCAACTCAACTCGACCAAATGTGAGTTCAACTCTACTTGACTAAGTATGGGCCTGACAGAAATTGGTCTAATGTGGATCTGACTCAACTCAACCCAACATTGGTTGAACTCAACTCGATTCGAAGTAGACCCGCTCAACTCAGTCCAACTAACACCACTACTCGACTCAACTTAGCCTGCGCCCAACTTGACTCAATCAGAGTGGACCCGACTCAACTCATTATGAGATGGGCCCGACTTGACTCAACCCAAGATGGGTCAAACTTTACTTAGCTTGAGGTGTGCTTGAAATGACTCGATCAAAGGTGGGACCGAATCAACTCGGTCTAATGGTGGCCTAACTCAACTCGGTGCAATGTAGGCGTGACATGATCCTATGTAAGTCTGACTCGACTTAGTCTGATATAGACCTAATTGTACTCATCTTAATGCGAGTCTGACTCTACTCGACTTAATATAGGCCAGACAAAACTCGACCCGATGTGCACCGACTTGACTCGACTTGATGTAGGTCTGACTCAACTTGGCCTGATATGGGCTTAAATTAACTCAAAACATCATGGACCTTATCAATTTTGGCTTGACCTAACCCAACCTGACCTGGGTATAACCTAACTCAACCTACTTAACATAGGCCTAATCCAACCCTGTTCATATTGAACAAAGATCGACTTGGACATACATGGTCTCTACCCGACTCAACATGATCTAGGCGCAACCAACTTGGCCAACGTGGGTCCAACCCAACTTAGTATGACATTTTGGGTTAGTCTCAACCTAACCTAACTTGCTCAAAACTGGACATAATCCAACCTGGACTCAATTTGACCTAACTTGTCTTAACTCATGCTCAACTTGACTAGAGACGACTTGTGTCAAGCCTGAATCGATCTGACTTGGACTTTACCTGACCTGTGTCTATCTTGACCAGTTTGAGATGATGCCAACTTGACCTAACTTGATCTAAGTGTAACCAAACTCTATTCATATTGGGTTTAGATTTGGATTTGGATTGAGTAAATGTTTTTCATTGTATAAAGATTTTTTAAAGTAACTTTTTTTCATTCTCATTTTTAAATAAGTTTTTTACTTTTTAAAATCGCCCATGGTTGACCTTGGCACATGGGGATTTTGTTGGCATTTAGGCTCTGTGGGTTTTTTCTTATATGGAGTTTTTAGTCTTGTGAGGTTTTTTTACCCCAACCCATGTGGGTTAAGGTCAAGCTCTATGACCTGGGCCAAATTAACAAATCTACATTTCGATAAGACATTTGAGTTATTCTTATATGATATTTGGGTCACTTTTATATGGCATTCGCCATTTTTATAGTACTTTGTCCTTTTTATATGATCATGACACTATTATATTAGTACCAACTTCAAAAAAATGCATCATCACACAAGATGTTTTCCTTTTTATATAGCCAAGGCGTAATTTCTATAGGAGTTATTGCATACTTCAACAAACGAATTGTCATAAAGGACTTTGCAATTCCTATATAGCCAAAGTGATATTTCTATAAGATTTTGTCCTTTTTATATAACCACAACATTATTGAATTGTTACCTACCTCAAAAAATGTGTTACATAAGTAATTACAAGGTACGCACATAATTTTATTGTACGAGTAATCATAAGGCACACAAATAATTTTTTTAAAATATATTTTATCAAGCTTGACATGATATCTAATTTTATGGTCTTCAAAGTGCGTCATAATGATCTAGAATAAATGCATTGTGCTTGACATTGATAATCAAATTTCTCATACAAACAACAATAAGTGATAAAGGATCAAGTCCAAAAACTAACATAATTGACATTAAGCAAAAGTTCAAGACGAGAAAAACTAGGTGTCAAAATAAAGTACATTGTTAAATGTTAAATACATGCAAAAAATTCGCTTACTATTTGACTTTTAATCACAATTGTTAAATAATATAAGGAGAGAAGTTAAAGTTAGAATGCACAATGCTCGATAGTTAAAACCCTCATGAAACTACAAGTGATCACGTTCTTAGTCTCTTCAAGGGTTGCTTCCAAGCCTGCTATGCTAACATCCCAAGTCTTCTCCTTTATGGCTACCATGCTATTTTTATATGATCCTCATGTCATTCATTGAACGACACTTTGACAAAATATATATATATATATATATATATATATATATATATATATATCTATAAATATATAAGTGTATTTATTTTTTTTTTTATATATTTATTTTATATAGGATTTTATATATATATATACATAT
>Ga0123342_1000287_pt1 | contig 74274 bp, 29 predicted proteins | sample Turbeawhitnodule_FD_89960 | JGI IMG/M metagenome (GOLD analysis project Ga0123342, IMG submission 89960) | Root nodule microbial communities of legume samples collected from Mexico - Turtle bean Mexico white nodule | ecosystem: Host-associated > Plants > Roots > Nodule | place: Mexico: Nepantla... | reverse complement strand
GTAATTAAGACTAATTATAAACCCATTAATAGTGATTATATTCCTATAATTAAGTCTAATTATAGACTCATTAATAGTGATTATATTCCTGTAATTAAGTCTAATAATGATTTTGTCCGGTAACAATCTGATATTGATTAATTTATGTTTGTTAACTATTTGGTGACTGAAAAAATATTTATAATATGAAGTTGAAGATTCCATAGGAAAATCCTATGGCCTCAACAAATATTTATACTTTTTATTTTAATATTTATAAAAATAAAAATAACTTTGAAGGAAGATAATATTTCATGTTATGCATAAGCAGATAGATTTATTAATTTATCCTCACTTGATTTTAGTGGGAGTAAGTAACAAGTTATAACTACAATTATCTTAAGATAATTATCTAAATTTAGTGGAGGATTTAAAGGTAATCAATCATACATGTAGTTACAAGATGCTTAAGCATACCTAACAATCGCATATTCAAAGTTTCAAATTGTTGAATGCAACAAGTACATCCGTTTTCACTCTACCTGTTTCCACTGATGGCTTCACTCATAACCAGTTCACCAGTTTGGTAGTGAACTAGATAAAAAGTCAAAGAAATAAGGACAACAACATTTGAGTAAAATAAAAATTTATTCTAAATCAAGTTCTAGTCAATTATAATTCATCTTTATTCAATTATCCTCTAACTAAAAGAATATATTTGTGAACAAAAAATAAGAAAAATAATTTAGAAATTAAAACAAGATGATAAAGAAAAGGAAGCTAGAAACCATGAGAAAAAAAAAGTGAGAGAAAGAGAAAAGGAAAAAATAAGAGAGAAATAGCCTATTTTTAGAATTTAATGACCTTTTCTTAAACTTTTTATATTTTTAAGAATTTAAGCATCAACAATTTTTATAGAGTGACTATTTATTCTAGTTTTATAAATATTCTTCAATTTAAATAAATTAAAAAAATTTAACATTGTCAAATAAAGATTGTTCAAATAAACTATTCAAATATGAAAATATTTATCAATCGAAGTATTTGTGATTATATTTTCTGGAGTATTATATTTGGAAAGAAAGTATAGTTTGTATTTAACAAATTTAGAAAGAAAGTTAAAAGGTTTGTTTCAAATAAACATTTAAAATAAATAGAAAATAGAAAATATAGTAAAACTAAATAGTTATTACAAACCATAACTTCTATTTGTATAAAACTTATTTTTTTTACAATAATATTAAAAAATATATTTTCATAACTATCTAACTTAATAAATAATTAAGAGTCAAAGTAGGTAAAGTATGAAAATTAGAAAGTGAATAAAATTCCATAAGACTCACTCTTTATTTATAATAAATATTTGTAGAGTTACATTACATGCATGTTCATTGAATTCAGCACCATTTCTCATCTCTCACACTAATCACAAACACTAAACCTCACTGCTCACACAACTCAAATCAGATTAATATTTTAAATAAGTTTCGTTTTAAGTAAATTCGGTTTGCTCAGACGACGTCGTTCACCGAAATGACCTCTCTACCGCCACCCAATGCCTCGTGTCACGCTCCCTTCCTACCGGCGACGACTTCCGGCGACGTCTTACCGCCACGCAGGTAACTTCACCGTCCTCATGTTGCCGGAATCCGCCCTCGTTCTCCGCCGGAGCATCGGTGCCGCGCTCTTCTTCCTCCTCGTCTCTTTCTCCTGCCTACTCCTCTTTGGAAATGCCGATTACTCTCGCTTCGCCTCTTCCAATCCCTTGGTTCACGTGTCCACTGTTTTTCCGTCCAACGATTCGGTGAGTACCGTTTCGCCACTCTCTCTCTCGTTGTAATTTCTGTTAGCGTTGATAATTCCGAATTTAGCGTGATTTGGAAAGTGTTTGTGTGTTAGCTATGATCAAGGTTTGAACTGCGGTGGCGGTTTCATCGCGCTTTTATGCGGACAAAAGAAACATTTGCTTTGGTGACAGAAATTGTTGTTAAAATCTTCGACATGATATTCCTAACTGTGGAAGGTATACTGATTACGATAGTTCTGAGTAAGATTTGAAAGAACGTAAACGGTTGCCATGATTTCGCAATCGCATTTGTCTGTAATTTCCTGTGTTAATGATCTCGACCAAACTGTGAGATCACAACTTAAACCTTGGTTCTGAGCGGAAAATTGTGTTGTTGAATTGTCTGTTTGATTATGTGTATGCCGAGTGTGATGAGAAGTTGAATTAGATTAACGGACTCTGTTAATTGGAACAATACTTTGTATATAGTGAATGAAATTCAGTTCTCGAAAAATGCTGTGTCGATCCTTCTGTGTGTTTGGTTTATTATTCACTTGAGAAAGATTGAAGTGATGACGGAAGAGTAATGGAAGAGGTTGAAATCTTGTTGAATTTCATTTATTATTGTTATGTTTTCTAGGAGTAGTTGAAGGTGGAGGATGGAAACAAAATTTGGAACACTGTCTAATGTGCATAATTAGGTGAACGAAAATACCAGCTCCTGTTAGAATTTGTTATCCTCTTCTTTTTGGACCAGAGGAAATCCTAAATTTTGCCTTCCAAAGCTAAATGTGTTACCACATTGTTCCCCTACAAATTTTTTATCGTCAAATTAATTATTCAATGATTTGTTGTCTTTATTTTAGTTCGTCCAAGATTTTGTTACTTCCTTTGTTGGCACATTATTCAAAGATTTAGTAACTGGTTAAATCTGAGGGACAAATTTGGCAACAAAATTAAACACAGACTGCTGCTTAGAAAAATATTAAAATCTTCATTGGAATTAAGGAAAACTGGATATTTTTAACTACTTTTAGATACATTAATTTCAAATGGTGAATTCCAATAATGGTTCTAGAAGCATACATGCATTGTTTGTTTAATTATTCTCCTTAATACTTTTACATCCTTGTTGCATCTACACCACTCTAGTAGTTCTGTCAAGTACGATCCAATTGATGCCTTTTCATTTCTTAAATTATGTCTGAATATTACTATTTTGGCTGGATCTTTAAAAATATGATAGGCATAGCCTAAATTGGAAGATTTTAATATGATTGTGGTCGTGTTGTAATTTATTAATGGAAGGGGCATTCACATTCTTTTTTTTCTTTCTGAAATGATTCTTTTGCAGGTAAGCAATGAGTATTCACTTGAAAATATTCTGAATGAGGCTTCTATGAAAGACAAAACTGTTATCTTGACCACATTAAATGAAGCCTGGGCAGCACCAAATTCAATCATTGATCTATTCCTTGAGAGTTTTAGAATTGGAGACCGTACTCGCAGGCTTTTGAATCATTTAGTAATTGTTGCATTAGACCCGAAAGCTTTTATACGTTGTCAGGCAATACACCCATTTTGCTATTTGCTTGCTAGTGAAGCTGTTGATTTTCGTGAAGAGGCATTCTTCATGACACCTCATTACTTGAAGATGATGTGGAGACGAATCGATTTCCTGCGCTCCGTTCTAGAGTTGGGGTACAATTTTGTGTTCACAGTAAGTATCTAATCACTAACTTTCTCATGTTTACTTGGACTAACTTGTGTAATCCTTGAGATCATGGAAATACTTTCACGAGTTCTGAAGTTTGCAAATCATTTAAATTGCTTTACTTTATATCCAGCAGGTTAGGATAATCTGTATCAGCAAACCGTATCATTCCAGCTATGCATTTTTTTTCTTATTTTGCTTTTATTGATTTCCTTTCAGAGGAGATTTAAATAGAACATATCTAAATGTGATACTTATGTCCTCAACCAGGATGCTGATATCATGTGGTTTAGAGACCCGTTTCCTCGGTTTCACAGGGATGCAGATTTCCAGATAGCATGTGATCATTTCACAGGCAGCTTTGATGATGTAGAGAACAGACCCAATGGAGGGTTCAACTTTGTAAAGTCCAATAATAGGTCAATTGAGTTTTACAAGTTCTGGTATTCTTCACAAGAAACCTACCCTGGCTACCATGATCAGGATGTCCTCAATTTTATCAAGGTTGACCCTTTCATTACTGATTTAGGACTGAAGATGAAATTCTTGGATACAGCTAATTTTGGTGGGCTTTGTGAACCAAGTAAAGATTTAAATAAAGTTTGCACGATGCATGCAAATTGTTGCTATGGTATGGATAGTAAACTTCATGATCTTAGAATCATGCTTCAAGATTGGAAATATTATTTGACCTTAGCTCCAAGTTTGAAGAGGTTATCAATTATTTCCTGGAGGGTACCTCAGAAATGCAGGTTGACCACACACTCATGCTTTCTCATTCAATATTTTGATTCTGTTCTTTATTAAACGTTTTTTTTTTCTTTTTTATCCATTTTAGTTGCCATTATTATCTTCTGCTTCTTTCTTTTCAGCCTTGACTCTCTGAATACCGGTTCACCAGAAAAGAGTGTTCAGGAGAATTGAAATTCTCAATCTTAGACATTGAGGTGGAAGTTCAGCTGAAATGCTGCTGGACAAAAGGTTTTGTTTTCATTTTAGTTAGGTCTGCTACTGTAATCAACCAGAATGGTGCTCTGGCATATACAAATTTGGAGAGAAATTAATTTTGCTTAACCAAGTAAGTACTGAAGAATTATCTTGACACTCAATCAAACGATTAATGTAAAAGATATAGCATTTTGTTCTATTTATTGAATTTTGTTTGCTCAATTTTATGCAACACTGTATTGTATTTATTCTTGGTTTCTTTTTGCAGTGCTCAACTCTACTACATCTTGTTTTTCCTCAAGCAACACAGAACACAGTAAAATTCAAATCCAAGTTTCTTTTCTTTGTGTTTGAGTCTTCAAAAACACATTTTCAATATCTTCCACAATTTCAATTCAGAAAGCGATTTACAAAACATTTTGAAAATAACTTTCTTAACACGTTCTTGTATTTTCTTTCTAGAACATATTCAAAACATTTTTTCTATGAATACAAAATTTAATTCTGGAAAAATATATTCAATGACCTTTTGGAAAATTAATTTTGAAATACATTTTAGGCACTCTTTGGAAATTTACCTTTAGAAAATAATTCACAGATTAAAAGTTTTTTACGTTTGAATCAATGATATATTTCACTTACGATAAGATTCTTGATTTTTTGTGTAGTTATATACAGGTCATATTTAGAGTTAATTTTAAGAGTTTAATGTCAAAACATTATTTATACCTATATTATTAGAAACCGTACTTATATTATTATAAATATTAATACTATCTAATATTTTTTGTTGAATTAGGTTGAGTATCAAATTCAAAATATTATTAACTTATAATATTATTGAGATTATTATTTTGATAGTTGAAATATTTTTATTTTTTTTAGTGAGATTAAAAATTCAATCGGATCAGAATTATTAAACCTGGATAATTAGTTCTTTTTGGAACTCTTATATATTAGTTTTAATAATAAAAAAAACATAGATAACGTATAATGATTATGCATTGTATTAAAGTGTTTTTCATTAAATTATATATCTTTATCCAAAACATGTGCAATATAAATAATACATGATTTCATGTTTTAAATATATGATTAAAGAGTTGATTCTTAATATATATTATTACATATATAAAAATATTCCACGATGTTATATTATAAAGACTATTCTCTTGTAAACTTTTTTATTATAAAAATGTAAAATATAATTTTCAACTTAAAGATACAATTATGGGTTGAAGTATTATGAGAAGGAGGGTGGTAAAGACGAAAACATGCATTAAAATCTGTATATTATAGAAAAAAAGTTATTGTATTATTTTTTTCAGATTAAAAATTCAAACAAAGTATATGTATCTATATATAATGTATATATATTAATAGAAAAAATTAGATAAGATATAATGAAATCTAAATAATTAATTTTTTTATTATATATATTAAAGGTGTCATTTTAATTATATTTTTACTCTACAATTATTTTCTACCTTCATCTACTAATAAACACAATAACATAATTAGTTCACCAAACACTCTTTGATATTGTGTCTATCTTATTTATGTGATTTCACATATGTTTATGTTGATGATAATGTTAAAGGAATATTCATAATTAAAAACTAAGAAAAAAAATCATTCATATTATGTGTAAGTGTTTTGTGAAGTTTTTTTCAACATTTATGTCTAAATTGGATAACTGATTTAGTTTTTCTTTTCAAAACGAACATTTAACTAGATAGTGTCTAAGTAGTGAATGCTATATATCATACATTTCTAGGATAGTAATGATTGAAAATACAAGTCTATTTTACACTTCATATTGAATCTTAAATAATCCAGGCCTAAAATAAGTTAATTTAATTAAAGTTTATTCTTTTAGTCACAAAATTCCAGTCCTTGAAAAAAAAATATTAGGAATACACCTTTTAGACACCCTTTTTATTACATTCTTTCTTTTTAGTTAATATTTTTTTTAAATTACATTATAAATAGAGATCATTAAACAAGAGATATCTTCCACATCCTTTTTATGATTTTTTTAATAAATTCAATTAAGAATGTTGCTACTAAAAAATCCATAAAGTGTATTTCTATTAAGAAAAACAAGTAACACTTTTTTGGGTACTCAATTGAGAGAGAATACAAATCACGTATGATATAAAATTTATTTAAGGGCTAACATATTATTAAATATTTAACCATAAAGACATAACTATCTATAATTTATTTTTACCAAATATAATTATAAATTATATTTATGAACAATAGCTCTTTAAGTAAGGGATAAGAGAAAAAGTTTACGATCTTCATATCAGAAACATTATCCGTTCTTCATATCAGAAACATGATCCGTTTTAGAGGTTGATGTTGTACTACAATTTTATCCTTAAGAGAAAAAGTATATTTAAGTTATCTTGACTCCTAAGCGATGTAAGACTATATTAACAATGTCAGAATAAATATTATAAAATTATTGTTTAACAATTACATGAAGAGTGTTTATACTCTCACAAATTCGTTTACTGATCCTCGAAGTCTCATCTTCAAATCAATATTTTGTTGTTGAAAATCTGGGAAATTTTGCAGAAAGAAGGCGAATTAAAAACAAGAGTTTATGGAAGATAAAAGAATTTGTGTTATTTTGAAATTGAAAGCAACAGATAAAGAAAAGAAACACGGTTTCTTACTAAGATGATTACTCAATTAAACAATTGGTAAACTAAATTACTGAAATCATTAGATATAAGTCAAGTAAGCATCAGATTCGTTGCTAACACATATTCTATCAATCCTTCATGCTCACTCTACACTCCTTCTCATTGCTATCATATTTTCTCTAAATAGAAATCACAAATGATTCCATTTTCTCGGATATTATTTAAATTTATCTTAATTTTAATATGAAATTTCTACATTTATTGGATATGGATATGAATATGGATAATATTTAATTTTTTAAATTGAGTATGGAAATGGAAATGAATATGTATATATCCGTCTCATTAAGTCTTTATATTCATTTACGTCCTTCTATTGGTTTTAAATTACTAAAATATTTTTAATTTATTAGATAATCTAAAACAATTATATTCGGATTTTTTGGTTTCATAACTTATTTCTAAGTCACCATTTAATCATTTTTACTCTTTTTTACAATTATTCGACTTTTATCCAACATTTATTTTATACTCTCAGTATTTATACGATTTTTTTTTTTTTTACATTTGACATTAGAAAAAAAAATGTGTATAATTTTAATCTTAAATACTTGATAATATTATTTTTTTCTTTATTATTATTTTAAATTTTTATAAAAAAATTATTTAATTAATATTTAGAATAGGTCGGAACAATCATGACTTGCCCCAGGTCAAGCATTTGGATCTGAAATAGTACATTGGACCAATTCTAAGCTTATTTTAAATTGTACCCTTTAAATTATTCCAAGGTACATATTATATAGTCATCCTTCCAATATACTTCCCCTGCATTGCACAAGCATACTACCACCAAGCATACTACCACCCTGACCATTGTAATTAGAAGTCAAGTTAGTATTGTCAACAACTACAATAAATAAGACCCTCTTGTGAAAAATCATTGTTTTATCAAATATTTCAGACAAGCCATAGGATCAATACACCAGTCAAAATATGTAAAATATGTTAAATGTTTTATCAATATAATCCATGACCATACCTTTAATTGAGTCATCGTATATATCTCTAAGTGATTTATTCTAGCACTCTTAAATATAACATTGTTCTTTGTTTTCAAATCTCTCCTATTATAGCAACCCACATACATCTCCAAACTTTTTGCATATAGTGATAACTTGGACAACCTAAACTGCAAAAAAATGTGATTTTGAGCAGCAATGATTAACCAAAACCTCATCAATCTTTAAATAGCACATACTCCACATTAACTAGGCTATCCTACAAGTAAAGAACAAATGCCTAGATGTTTCCTTTTCCTTGCCATACATGACACATAATGCATTATCCATGACTACCCTTGCCTAAGTAAATTATCTTTTGTTGCTACTTTATTTTGTAGCATCCCCCAAACTACTAAATGTGTTGAAGGTAAAGCTTTGATCTTTTGAAAATATTCATACATTATCCTGTTCATCACTAAGCATGTTCCTTAATATGATATATGTTGATTTTACTCTGTAGATAAAAAAACTTTCCTTCCTTCCACAACCATGTATCCTCTCCTTGCTTGATTAATCCCTTGTCCTCTAATGGTTGCAATAGCTTAATTACTTGATTCATATCCTAATCAAACAAATTTCTCCTCCACTTCAACTTCCATTTCCACACATTATTGCTCCATCTCCGAGTTTGATTTGGCTTAGCTTCTTTGCAAGTAGATAAAGAATATAATCTTGGAAATTTAACTTTAAGTTCTTCATTGTCTACTCACTTGTCTTTCCAAAATCTTATATTTTTCCCTTCTCCAATCTCTCAAATGATATCATCTTCGAATGTATTCCTCCACTCCTCTAACTCCTAAATCATTTTCAAATCTCTCCACCAAAGAGATTCCTTGTTTATTCTTTGATTCTTTAATTCCCTTTACCCCTCATACTTAGACTCTATTATTTCTTTCAATAAACCATCATTTACTGTTTCTAGACACCAAACCCATTTTTCTAATAATGCTATGTTGAATAGTCTTATGTCTATTACCCCTAATCATCTTTCCCCCTTGGATTTACATACATTTTCCCAAGGTATCCATGCTATTTTCCTCACATACGTCTCTCATCCCCATAAAAATTGTCTTTGGATTTTCTTGATTGTTTTCATCACCAAAACAGATATCTTGAAGAAAGATAAATAAAATAATGAGAATGATGTAATCACCGATCTTAGTAAGCAAATCTTGTCTATCATTGATAAATATTTACCTTTCTATCCATCCAATCTTTTCCTAATCTTTCCTATCATCCCTTCCCAGAACATATTCCTTGTATGGTTGTCCCCCATGACCATTCCCAAATATATGAAAGGGGTTTTTGTAGTGCCACAATTGAGAATGGAAGCATATCAATGTATCATAGTGTTATCTACTCATACACCCTCAAATCTTACTCTTCATATAATTCACTTTTAAACTAGAGGCTAATTCGAAACAACTCATAATAGATTTCAGGAGTAATAAATTTTGAGTATTATCTTTGAAAAAAAATAAAGTTTCATCAGCGTATTGGAGAATATTTACCTTAATCTCTCTATCTCCTACTTCAATGTTGTACAAAAATTTCTTTTCCTCTGCCTATCTTACAACACCCATCATTATAAAATTTAGGAAGGGAACAATGGGGTCATCTTACCTCAACCCCTTCTCTGATTTGAATTCAATGATGAGTTATTATAGTTTTTTTATATGGGTCCACGTATTATTGAAGGTGATTAATCTCTCTAGTTTATTCTAGTTAAAAAATTATAACATGTGAGAACTTTAACCACCTTATATTTAGGACTAAATATATAATATAAAATTCAGAAATAGTTGAGTTAGATAATGATCCAATAAGGTAACTTAGTGATATGTATAATAATGATCCAATAGGTAACTTAATATTCACATAATGATGTGGCGAATCTAATACAAGTGTTGCATGAGCAATATAAAAGAATGCCCTAAATTAATCTAAAAAAAAAATTCAATCTACTATATACAATTGACATGTTTGTAACCTGTGAGATAAAGAGAGAAGAATCTAGGTTGAAGTAGAGAAATGAGGTATCTAGACTACTATTGCTCTTTCAAGCTGCATCTTCTTCCCTTTATTAAACAATTAATCTATTGTTCTTCAGCTTTTGAATTTTCTTAATCAGCATAGTAGAAAGCATTTTGTTTCCACAATTCAAACGTTTAAAAAGATTTATCTGGAAGAAACATAATAGGGTTGAGTTAGGTAACAATTTTGGTTCTTATTATTCTTAGGGTGAAGTGTTAATAACTAAATAGAACAAAAAGTGACAGCAAATAGCAAAATGGTGGAAAGGTTTTGGTGCTGAAAGTCTTAAAGATGAAAGATAGGAATACGAATACGTATCTCAATTTTGGGCACTTTTGTTGTTTGGCTTGTGGATTTTGGAAGCCAAAATGGGATAAAGCAAAATTAATGTAGGAATAATGTAAATGGGAATCACTTGCAACACTCAAACAAATAATAATTGGGAATCACTTTCAATGACACATAGTCAAGTGATTGAAAGGGGCATCTAATAATTCTTCAAATATTTATGGAATACAACTCACTAAATTAACTATATTAAACCGTCTTATAGGATGCAAATTAATCACATTATTATTAAGCATTAAGAACTAGATCTTAAAGTTAACTCAATCCCACAAATTTTTTTATTTAATAAAATAAAATTTATAGTCATTTATATATATATATATATATATATATATATATATATTATAATATAATATAATATTAGAAAGTAAACTTGAAGTCTAATTCAATTTTATAAAAACTCAATAACGGTCCGATAAAGTTAACAAGATTTATACCATGTTAAAAAATGAACTTTAAGTCTAACTCAACATTATAAAATCAACTTTGAGATTTACACTCATTTATATACTATGAGATGTCTTTATCTCTTGAAATAATTTTCAACGTATAATTTAAAACATATTTCTAAACAGTTAGGATCTTGAACATATCTCCTCACACAATCAAGTATAAAAATAAGGAAGATCGAATAGCAAATAACATGACAAATCCAAATAATTGTTGGGTATGAAATCAAGACCAATTGGGTTGGGTTGACTAGTCATCATGTTTAGTGAGTGGGTTTAATCATTGTGTCCCTTTTATAATCTCTATTTAAAGGAATCATTGTACTTGTAATTGGTGTGCAAGAGGATAAAATGAAAACGTAACAGTTGCATGTGTGTGGACGTAGGTTGTAGTTGGCGACCGAACCACGTTAAATCATGTGTTGTTTATTTTTTGCAGTTGATTCGTGATTATGTGTGTTGCTTCCACGTGTGTTTTTTCCATCAATAATTTCATTAAGATAGGTTATTGATAATTTTGATATCATCATCTTAAGATAATGAAATTTAAATGTAACTTAAACTCTTATAATTAACTTATAAAAGTAAACTTATAAAGTAAAATTCTCACTTTAGCAAAATGCCTAATTTTATCTCAAAATCAAACTACCCCTTGAATTTCTTGAAAGAAAACCTTGACTTTGGAGAAAGGGTATCAATTTTTTTCCTTACATTTCACCAACTTCGTAGAAATCTCAATTTATTGGCCCCACATCGAACAAAAACCCTATGTTCTAATGCTGGCTTCCCAAGAAACACATATATGCGTGTATAAGATGAGTTTATTTGCGTAAAATAATTTTACAAAAGCAATTAATCAAAAATCATTATCGATATGATTTATAAATTGTTAAAACTATAAAAAAAATTACTTTGTGTGATGGTTTGTGATTAAATTTACATTATCAGTGTAAAGATTATTTTATGTTAAAAACATATTATTAGTTCAAAATTAATTAACAAACTGTGCTTGTTTAGAGAGACACTTAAACTGAACTTCCTCAAAACAGTTATTATTTTATTACGTATGGTGCATTGAAAAGGTGTTTATCATGTTTTAAAGATAATTAGTGTTATTGTTTAAGGATAATTCACAAAATAATAGAGATAGATATGATTCTCAAAATATTTTATAAAAAAAATGGCTTTAAATGAGGAAAGATGTCCAATTTATTTATTTTATTTTTTGAATCGATCCAATGTCAGAAAATATACTATGAAAACCTAGTGCTTATTAAATAATAATGATGAATCTTTTATTTTTAATATCATGTTTCAATTAAAAAAATCTTTAACGTGATTATTTAATTACACGATGTTAATTAACATTCTTAATAAATATAAACATTAGATAACACTTTTTTATATTTGAATTGAAATGGAATATAAAATAAATTATATAAGTATTTTTTTTTCTTAATTAAGAGTTGAATTCATTCTATCATAGACAAATTCATTTTTATTTTTTTAACAAAGAAAAACTAAAAAAAAACACATACACTACAAGAAAATTATTAAATAGAAATCAATCTTAAAGACCAACAATAATTAGTTATTATATTAAAAAAATTAGATATTATTTTAGAGATTTAAAACTTTATTGATATATAAATTAGTTTCTATTATTAATAAATGATTTCTAAATTAGTATTTAATTAGATACTTAGGTTTTGGATACCAACTTTAGATCTAAATAATTGGTAGCTAAAACTTAGGTAACTAATAGATATCAATTTAAAAATTATTTATCAATAATAAAAATTAATAATTTTTTAATAATTAAAATAATATTTAATTTAATCAATATAAAAATAAATATTTTTTTTATCTAAGTAATTAATTATTTTATAGTAGTAGTGATAATATTACCAGAGATAAGCATTGGAAATAGAGAGAAGAAAGAGTACAAGTTACAGAGTAGCACAAGGTGGCACAAGCATCATGCACAAACAAAAAGGTTAATAGTGCTTCTTCATATGTCTCACACACATGCAAGATGCTTTGATGCATGGCATCTTCTTAATTTCAACAATTAGCTCTTTAGTTTTCCAAAGACATGAACAGTGCAACCACCTTTTTGCAGACAAATTTATATATATATATATATTCTGCAGAAGGTGTGGCCATTTGTTCTACACCACTCACAAATTGAAGAGAAGAGGGTTACTATATAATAATCCATAGATAGATGATGATGATGAAGAGTCTAAGGCAAGTGAAGAAAAGCAAAAGCTATAGGTTTGAAAAGTGTTCACCAACAATGGAACACCACCAATTCAAAGCCCCCAGTGAGCAATATTCCACAGGGTTTGTGAGCAAAAGGTCTCCTCCTCCACCTGTGGAGTTTCCAACCTCTCCACAGCTGATATTTGGGGAGGAGATTGTTCACTTCAGCCACCCTCAGCACCCTCTGTCAATGGTGGATCTCCCTGACCTCTTCAACTGTGTAGGGTGCAAGGAGTATGGCTCTGGGAAGAGGTTTGTTTGCCAACAATGTGACTTTCAGATGCATGATTTCTGTGCCTTGGCTCCTACTGCTCTCAAGGCACATCCCTTTCACTCACAACACTCTCTCTTGTTCCACTCCAAACCAGGTTATCATCTTCTTCATCTCTCTCTCACTCTTCAATCATCATAACCTTGTTCAATCAATTATTATCAACCATGTATATGTATCAGAGATAATGTTACAGAAGGAACTGTGCTGAATATTATATGATTTTAATCTCTAGATATTTGTTTCTTACAGTCCATTTAGTTACTTCAAAAACTGGTTCTTTTGATATATATATATATATATATATATGTGTGTGGATATTGATAAAGATTCCATTTGAAAATAGAATTTATAAAGTTTGGATAATTTTTTTTCATAAAATTTGACATATATGATCACATTAGTAATAAAGACATCTCAAACAATTTCAAACAATTGGATGTCTCGAAAGTCTCGTCATAAGTAGACTTTAATCTTAACTCAGTCTCATAAAATTATTTTATGAAATTTGCATCTACTTATATATTATGAAATGTTATAATTTATAGTCCATGTGAAATTTCCAACACACTTTCTTCACGTGTTTCTTCAAGTCAAAGTTATCAACTGTGCGTGACACTATATATTATAAATAGTCAAGAGTTGTCTGATAAGGTCAACAAACAATCTTTAGAATAGACTATACATATTAATAAGTAGAGCTTAATCCAACCTCATAAAACCGACTTATAAATAAGATTTATATCTATTTATATAGTATGAAATCTTCTATGGAGAAAGTAAGAAAAATAAAATATTTTTATGAATTTGATAATAATTGGTGGAAAAATTGATTGCATGGGTAACGTGTTTCAGGAAAAAGTGGAATGGGAGGGAAAGTGAAGTGCGATGTGTGTGGGAAGCCGACGAAGGGCTTCGCCTTCCTCTGCACCGCCTGCGCCTTCCAGATGCATCCCTGCTGCGCCATGCTCAACACCGAGATCGACTTCCCTTCCCATCCCCACACTCTCAGGATCCTCCCAACAACCTCCGCCGCCGCCGTCGACCCCGCCTCCTTCGTCTGCGCCGAGTGCAAGAAGCGCAAGTCCGGGAAGGTCTACCGCTGCACCGTCTGCGACTACCACCTCCACGCCGCCTGCGCCAAGTCCAAGATCAACGGCCTCCTCGCGAACGGCATCAAGCCGCCGCAGAAGCCGAGCGTGCTCGCCGCCGCCGCCCGCGTGGCCTCTCAGGTGGTGATCGAGTTCATCGGAGGACTGGTGGAGGGCATCGGAGAAAGCGTGGGGGACGTGCTTGTGCAGAACATTACGAAGGGAAACGCTGTTACGCCCGCTAACGCTAGTCCCAAACCACGTTACAAATAATCACTTATTTCCCCTTCAAAAAGTTAGTACATATCATTCCCCTTCAACAACATTTTTATTTATCTACAAATTTGTTTAAATATGTTTTAAATTTCATCATACAAAACTTTTTTTTGTTTAAGAATAACACTTTTGTAACATTCTATCTAAATTTTACTTCTAGTATATAAGCATGAGTAAAATATACAAATATTTGAAATAGGAATTAATTCGACTTTTTAATCCATTTTATAGCAAAAAAAATAGCATTAACGTCTTTAAAGAATATGGATTAACAACTATGTATCAAATTATAATTGAAAAAATATTTTATTTTAAATTAATTTTAAAATTGTATTGGTGAAATTATAATTCAAACCGATGTATTTGTTGAAACCGATGTATTTGGTGTATTTTAAGTTGTTTTAGTCGTAATATTTTTTCTTATAAAAATGAGTTATATAGAAAAAATGTTATTTTGACAATTTTTAAATTAAAGTAAACTAGTTTAACTGTAATTTGATAAATGTAATTTCAAAATTAATATATCATCACTTTTTACATATACCATGAAACCTTCATTAACACTAACATCATTTGACATTTCTCTTACATACTGTTTCAGGGATGAATCTTTTTCAAGTTTCCTCTGACACGTTTGGGAAAGAAATAGGCACACAAGAAAATATTTATGCTACAATATTTGTTCTTCTAGAATGTGTCTCCCTCTTAAGTGCAAGAGTGGAAAAAAGAGGATATATTCCTAATTTTCTAGATACATTCAATATGTAATAGGAAAAGAAGAATTGTATAGTATTAATTGTTGCAACTAGTGTTTTATATTGTTGATTCTGTGTATATTTTGTGGTTGGTTTGAGGAGGGGAGTTCTAAAAGGTGGCTAGGCTAGTGTTTCATGTGTAATAGTTTTTTTTTTTCTCTGTAAATTTTGAAGTGATTGTTATATGTGTGTAAATTGTAAGATTCCATATATAAATATTGCATTATTTGTCTTTTTCATTGTATATTTATTATTCATTCTATAACATTAGTGACTCTTTTTTTATAAAGGAAAAATCCTTTAAAGAGGTAGTCCTACCTTTACACACAGATGATGCTTCACCTAATTAATAGCTTTTCTTAACCCTATCACCAAAATACTTTAATCAATACATAAGAACAGAACTCATCACCACTCATTTGAAGAATACATGCTCACATGTCCTTGGACCATTCAGTGGTAGGATTCCCCTTTTGTGCAAATTGACCTTTCATGGAACTCTATATCTTCAAATACCTTCCATGCAAGAGTTGTCACTTTCATTGCAATCAGTTGCATATGACCAACATTCCTACTTCTATATCCTCCATCCCTGTGAAGATTTAGATACTAAACTAACTCTATGTGTTATCCATTGTCACTTATTTTGTTGATCTTTTCTTTGAACTAGGTCTAGCTAGTTGGTAAACAATTAAGTATTTTAAGCATGTAGATGGATGTTTTGTTTCTTGATTGTGTATTGGAAGAAGATTGGTTATTAAAAGAGGTTAAGCTCACTTTAATGTATTATAAGCATAATAATTAAAAAAAACTTCAAAAAATTAATTATTATTATTTACTATAAGTAAAAAAAAATATACTATAAAAAATAATATATCATAGCAATTATAAACTCAAACTTGGATTTGGATTTGGACCCCAATACAAACCAAACTAACTGTGTAATGGTTTGAATCGGGTAATCAAATCTATTATTAAAATAAAAAGTTGGAAAAAGAATAAAAAATAAAAAGTTGATAGTAAAGTTTGAAGTGAACCGAATTGACTGTGAAAAATAAACAGGTTTACATGATCAGATGAATTAGATTAAGTCATGTTTTCAATTCATTATAATGTTATGCATTCACTCAAAGTTCTATATATTGTACTGAATTATTGCTTGAACTTGCACTAGTTTCATAATGAGAGACGCTGCAAAAAAAAATCTTCATCCTACTACAAGTTAAATGTAATAATTCTCTGCATAATGCAGAGAAGACAACAGCATGAAATCTAATTCAGCTCATTTGGTTACATCAAGTGTACCCTTATATCTATATACAAATAGAATGTTAACTAAAAGATAAAACTATTCTAAGAAAAACTAATCTTGTCTAAGAAAAAAGATAAAATTAATCTTACTCAGAGATAAATGAGGTATCTAATCACTACCAGTAGTCACCACAGGAGCAAATGCCATGCTGAAAATGATGGAACCGGTTTATGTCTCTGATAACAATTTCTCTCTGCACAATTTTTGATATCAACTTTATAACAGTGTGACAATCTACACAAATCCGAAGATTTTTAATGATACGAATAGAAGATGCAGGTGGAGTATGTATCAGTCCAAAAGCCAGTGCCAGTCTTTCACTGTGTGCCCACAAGAGACTTTGCTTTTCATCATCCTCCACATTAAGCAGAACAACACTGCAATCAGGAACATACCCTGCTTCCCTGCTTTTCTTGTTTAACCATTCAAGCATTGCATGTATTACTTTAATGTCGGGATGAGAGGTGTCTCCTACAGTGAAATAGTGAACTACACCTTGGTTCTCAACCCAGCTTAATCCTGGTTCCTTTTTCACTTTTATCTTTTTCATGTTTTTTCTAACAGAAGCAACTCTGTCCCATCTCCTTTCTGTGGCATACATGTTTGACAGAAGTACATGAGTTGCATCATCATGGGGCTCCATCTCAAGTACGTGCTGTGCACAAACTTTACCTAGGTCAAGATTCTTATGGATAACACAAGCACCAAGTAGTGCACGCCACACCATAACACTAGGCTGAAATGGAATTTCTCCAATGAGGTTAATTGCTTCATCAAATTGGCCTAATCTTCCAAGAAGCCAAACCATGCAAGTATAATGTTCTATGCATGGTTCAATGCCATAGTCCTGTAACATTGACCTAAAATGAGTTCGTCCTTTGTCTAACAACCCTGCATTGCTACATGCAGAAAGAACACCAACAAAAGTGAGTTTATTTGGTTTACAATTGGTCTTTTGCATCATGTCAAATAAGTCTAGAGCCTCCATACTCAAGCCATGCATAGAATATCCACATATTATAGCATTCCATGAAACTTCATTTCGTTTATTCATCTTATCAAATGTTAGCCGAGCATCATCAATTCTACCACATTTAGCATACATGTCTATCAAAGAATTTGCAACTACATTATCATTGTTATACATGGTTTTGATGGTTAAGGAATGAATTTGACGCCCTGGCTCTAATGAAACTAAACTGGCAGAGGCACGCAGAACACTTGAGTAAGTCACTTCTGTTGGCTGTATATCATATCCAAGCATGTTTGAAAATAAATTTAATGCTTTCTCCCCATCCCCTAACTGAACATAACCAACAATTATAGTATTCCAAGTAACCTCGTTTTTCTCTACCGATCCAATGAATAACTTCACCGAGTTTTCAATTTCACCACACTTGGCGTAAACATCCATGAGGGCATTTGACACAAACACATTTGAGTCAATACCAACTTTCAGTACAGAAGAATGAATTTGCCTTCCCAAATTCAATGAAACCAGAGATGCACAAGCTTGCAGCACACTAGCAAAAGTAAAATTATTAGGGACAACAGATGATTGCCTCATTCTACAAAACAACTCCAAAGCCTCCCTACTCTTTTCACTTTGAGCATACCGCGCTATCATGAGACTCCATGGAATAAGATCATCTTTCGGCATTTCTTCGAAAAGTTGCTGTGCCTCGGCAATCTCTCCAGACTTGGCATACAGTTCAAGCAGTGCAGTGCCAACATAAAGATCCCTATCATAACACGCTTTCAAAGCACATCCATGAACGCTTTTCCCAACCTCAAAGGCTTCTAGACCAAGACAGGACTTGAGCGCAGCAGAAATGGAAAAATTGTTTGGTGGGTACCCCATAGTCCTCATCTGGCAGAAAAGTAGCAAGGCATCCTCATTGCAATAGTTCTCAGCATAGCAAGCTACCATTCCAGTCCAAGACACCATGTCCTTACAACAAATGCCATCAAAAACAGCACGTGCAGCATCAACATTTCCACAGACAGAATAGGCACTAAGTAGTGCAGTCCCAACATACGCATCAGAGTGATGACCAAGCTTATAAACATATGCATGCACACTCCAAGATGTATCAGTCAACTCCATTCTCACCAGCAACTTGAGTAGTGTCGTGAAAACAAACTGGTTCACCTCGTATCCTTCTCTGAACAACCTGTGTTCACCAATTGGATTGGATCAACTTCGAAGTGAAAAACCATCACATTCAATCACTTCAGTTTTCTTAATATCTAATTGGTTTAGTTTAAATTTAAATTTGATCCAATTCAATCCATAAAGCCATTTGGATTGCAAATATCAGGGTTTTTTGGGTGAACTAGGGTATCCCTCTGTCCAGAGCCAAGGACTGATTCTTGAGATATTAAGACTCATTTAAGGGGTTAACCTCTCCCGACAAATGCTTTTCTATACACACATACCAGAGATCAAACCTGACTATAACTCTTTAAATGTATACTATTAAAATAAACTTATCCAGATTGATAATGATATTTATAGTCACACTCAAATAATTACTAAAAATTATCTATAATTAGATATACATTCATAAATAAATATAAATTGCGACGAAAATTTAAAAATGAAAACATGAAAGATATAAATTCAGTAGTGATCCTGTTAGGCAACACAAATAACATAGATGAAAAAACATTTGAAACCCAATGCAGTACAAAAGAAAAGTTTCGGCTTTTGTAGCACGGACACACGAACACAACACGGAAATACATATAATCTCTAAAATGTGAGACACGAGGACACGTATATATTATATAAATTATTAATTGTATAAATTGACAATAAAGATTTATGTACACAAGTTTGTTTCAGTTTTTTTTATAGCACAAAGATATTTTTCATGATTGGTTGACAAGGATTTGTTTCTTATCTTTATAATCATAATAAAAATTTATACAATAAATTTGATTTTTTAGAAAATTAATGTATTTCTTCTTTTTAAAATTGTGTTAGAACCGTGTTAGAATTCTCAAAAATCTTATAAATATTTTTTGAATTGGACACTTACGTGTCTTATTGTGTCTTACAAGTGTTGGTGTCTGATAAGTGTGTCCAACACGGACATGTTATTTAATAGACGTGTCCAAGCCTTATGTCCTTTTTGTTTTATTGGATTGGTTCATGAAGGACCCAACCCAACTAGCAAGTAGCAAACTTCCTAACTTAACTTGTAAGTGACTAAATAGGTGGTGGAATTGTGAAGAGGCGTACCTGAGAAGCAAGTGAAGGGCGTGATGAAATTGGCCGGAACAGGAGAAGCCATGAGCCAAGGTGACGAAAGAGGCGGTGTTAATGAGGGGCATTTCGTCGAACAGTTTGGAGGCGTCATCGAAGGAGTGGAAGTGGACGTAAGTGTTGAGAAGAACGTTTTGGGCGAAGAGGTCCAAAGGGGCGCCTCGCTTGAGAATGTGGCAGTGGAGGCTCTTCCCTGAGTTGGGGTGGCGATTTCGGATAGCTTGTTGGAGCATGGTGGCGTAGGAATAGGAATCCAACGCATCTTGGTGATGGAAATGAGTGGAACAGAAGCGTCTTACAACCCTCAATAGCTTTGCATCATACACTGATCTGATCATCACAGCTCTGTAACTTCTATGCTACTTCACTCCTCACCCTCCATTTTTCTTCTTCTTCCCTTCTCGCGCCCAAAACAACCTTTCAATTTAAACCTTTTCATTTTTTACATAATGTGATGCTCAAAATAGTAAAAATGTCGTCATAGGTAATGAAATATATGAAAATGTGAAAATAAATAAATAAAATTCTTCTAATAGTAAAATAAACTATTATAGTTCAACAAAACAAAAGTTATATATATATATATATATATATATATATTTTTTTATACCAAGAAAATTGGGAGTTCGAATGTCTGATTACCTAGACAATCTAGTGACTTCTCAACAAAAAGCAATGTTTATATGGGTTAAAAACATTAATTTCGATTAGAAGTCATAAAACGTGAATTAACGTTTATTGGACTAATCTTAATCATTTTGGCAAGATAAAGCCCACTACAATAGTATAAATAAGAGAAAAATATTCATAGTAAAAGATAATGTTATTTTGAATTCTGAATTAAACCACCAAAATTGATCTCACTTAACTTGAGCGTTGGAGTATCTTTGCAAGTACTCCACCCTCTCAGATATTCAAAGTGAATCGTCAGAATTAGAGAAAAGATAAGAGCAATTCGATAAGGGACCTTTAGTATTTGATAAGTTGTAAGAGTATATATATAGAAAGAGAAAGAGAAATAGTTTATTTTGTCTTATTATTTTTAAGTTGATTTCTATATATTTTTAAAATTTTCAATTTTATCTTATTTTTTTAAATGTAACAATTTAATCTCTTATTTTATATTGATAAAATTATCTTAATAAGAGAATAATTACTGATAAGTGTATTGTTGAAATGTTATCAAAAAAATCATATAACACATTATTAATATCCTTGATTTTTGAAGGATGTTTTGCAAATTTGACAAAAGAACTAAATTTATATATTTTTAAAAAGTATCTAATTGAGAATTTTTAAAATGAACTTTTTTTTAATATTTCAACTTAAATTTATGCAAGATATCTTTAATACATTAGAATAAAAGGTTCCAATTCACGATAACAACTTTACTAAATAGAACATATATTAGAATATTCATAATAATATGGTACTTTGATTTGGTTACTTAGTTATATATTTGTAATTAGTGAGAGCTAGTCTAGTCCTTATTTCGGATATTAATAATTTATTACAATAAATCTTGAAAATTGCTCCTTTATTTCTTCATATTCTTTGCATAATCAAAGTTTGCAACTTTATGCAAGTTATGTCTCATAAGGCTATATATTTTTATTCATTTAAAGTTAGGTTATTTCTTTCAATTTTTGTGGAGTTTGCAAAATGGTATTTAAAATTACTATTTTATGTTCCACCATGAAAAAGAAAACTCACAATAACGAGGTTCCATTATTGGAGTATAAGAAAGAGAAGTTGTGTATTTAAAAACATGGACGAGTAGCTATGAGGCTCACGCCTCTTAAATAATGTATTTGTATTCGATATATGTATCGGACATCAACACTCGTACGATACTTATAGGATACATATCAGTTTTATTGAATTTCTAATAATTCTAACACAATTTAAAAAAAAAAAATATTTTTAAAAATTCAAATTTATTGTCCAAAATTTTATTATGATTATAAAAATAAAGAACAAATTATTTGGAACTAACCATAAAAAATATCTTTCTACTATAACAAAACTGAAACATACTGTATACATAAATCTTTATTATCAATTTATATAATTTATAATTATATAATATATAAATCTATATTCTCATATTCTAATTCTAATACATTCTAAATATTATATGTATATCAGTATTCGTGTTATATAAGTGTGTATCCTACATTGACTATTAGTATACAAATACTTAAGTGCTAAAAGACTTTGTTGGTCTGTAAAAAGTATGATTGAAATCATTTCCAACACCATTAATAGTTTTGTTCACTGTTTTTGGGTGTAAGACACAGTGCAACTGTGTTGAGAAAAAGCTGTTCACTACTGAACATGCCTGGTTCCACTCTCCAAATTGAAATCAGTTCCCTCTTATGGCATGTTTGGATGTGCATATATCTGCTATCCATGTCTTGACGTGAAATCATGTGAAACATGTGTAGCCTTAACACAACTCAGAAGCAATTCTGTGTTTTCCAAACGCAGTGTTAGACAACTTTGAATAAATAAGGTCTAAAGTTACTGCGATCCATTCAATTACAACAGAATAAGTCTAAAGTCACCCATGACTCAAATATATAGCGCCAAATTAAATGTTCATAACAACCTACAACCTACTTTACAACCTATATATATATGAACGCATGTAACACGTAAACTAAAAAAATATAGACATTGATACAACGAACATAAGATATATACAAAATATATATAATTTTTAAAATATATGACATAAAAACACGAATCTATATGTTATATAATTATAAATTATATAAAATAATAATAAAAATTTATATAAAAATTTATATATAATAATAATAAAAATTTATATATAAGTATGTTTCAATTCTTTTTATAGCAAAAATATGTTTTAAAGTATTTTAAAAAAAATTAAGAATTTATTACTATTTTTATAATCATAATAAAAATTTATACAATAAATTTAATTTTTTTAAAAATTAATATATTTTAAAAAAAATTATATTAAAATTACACTAGAATTATAAAAAAAAATAATAAAAAATTCACTTGTACATTATCCTACAAAATTTATATCTAATAACACAAACCATTTAAGAGACACAGACACGATTTAAGAGACATATCCAAACCTCAAAAAATTCATAATAATTTAAAGTGTATATTGAAACTATTTTAAATAGGTTCCATTTTTTCATATTTTATATGTCCAAAAAACGATTCTCTTGCTACAAACTTCCAAAACAGATTTTCAAGCTCCAAAAAAGAAACTAAATGTTATTGTTTGTTTGTTTTAGATTTTACAAAATAATTTATATTGAAAATAATCTTAATAATAAAATTTACAATAAATCACATCCACTTTCCAGAAACTTGGTCAAACAATATGAACACATCACATGCATAGTGTGACGGTTTTACGCGTTTCTCACTTTCCAAGACACGTTACGTAGTACACCGATCCCACTCTCATGGGTCGTTGGCCTAAATTCTGCTTCAAACAGTTCCTCAAATCTAATGGACAATTTCATCGTCTGCTATACATAAATCTATGCTTTAGTTAATCTAATCTCACCCAGAACAGAAGTTATGAGTCAGAAAATAAACACTACATGAAAAAAAACACTCTTCTTGAATGTCTAGAATCCAGGAACAAATAGAAAACGAATCTGAAACGTGAATTAAATTAGATACAACTTGAAATATGTTACACTTTTTAATCATATATGGTCAGCCCTATGATCAGTAACCTTAAATCAAACTTTACAGTATCGAAACTTAGGCATAAGAATAACTTGGACTTGTAATTTTTAAAATAACAGAACAAGTAAAAGGAAAAATAAAAACATGAAACTTTTCGTGGATTACCCTTGGGGAAGAGGTAATGAAGCCCCAAGTATTGACCTCAAACAATAACCAACGTTTACTTACTCACCACAGTTCTCTTTATTCCGAATGCTTAGAGCTTTCATAATTGTGTGTGCTTGTGGCTATATTCACCGTTCCATTCCAACTTTAAATTGGGGTGTCAAGTTTTATCTGGTCAAAAAAGCTGAAGACTTCTCTAACTCTGAATTTCCAACGCCAATGGATGAAACATTCAGGTATAGCTTGTCATATTCTTAAAACTCAGCAGCATTCAAGTCAGAATCTATACACAAGGCAGTCCTAATTTGTTGGTTGATCTGCCAAACACCTTCACAACTCTACATCACCACACGATATGTTTACATTGGGCTCTGGTCACAAAATCCCGCATTTTCCCACAGAAGCAGTTATGTCATGCGAGGGGAAAAAAGTAACAATTGGGTTTCCCACTTGGTTTATTATGCCTTCCATTTCCTTTCTATCCGAATCTCCAAAACCTATAGCATTACATTGTGCCATAATCCAGGGTTTCCCAACTGAAGCGAGCAACTGAGCCTACATATGGGCGTCCACGGAAGAAAACACAAACACATACACAAACTGCAGCAACGGCTAGCATTGAATAAATAAAGGGGCGGTGAAGCATAGCCTGTGAACCTGAAATTCTCCTGTTGTAGCGAATTTCTGCAGTCATACACTTGGCACAAGAACTCTGACCTCGTTTGACTAGGTTACTTTGCTCTTGCTGAAGCTCCAGTCTTAGAGAGGATTGCGCTATCTCCTTCTCAATTGTTACTGAAATTTCTGGCCTTCGTCTAGCAGCACGTTTACGGTCAGCCAGCGCATTATAAGAGTTATTATTCCTCATCATAGCATAGGCATGTGGAGTCTGCCCATTAGCATCCACAAGGATGTCCCAGCATAGCAAGCCAATCTGTAGCAGCATAAGAACACAAGCTAAAAATAATATACAACGAATGGACTACAGTTGAGTTAAGGGTGAAAATAATGCTGGCGTACAAACAACACGGTAATTCAACTATTCTATTTTATATTTTAATTTTCAATCTGCCATTTGCCCCTGCCCCCTTTCCAAAAAGCAAGAAAAACAACAAACAAATGACCAGGAGAGACACATCAAAGCAAGAGAAATAAGCATTTACTTGAGGTTCAAAATAGAAAATGCCCAGTACCACCTACCATCCAGGAAGAGAGCAGATGATATTTACCCAAAATAACTACTGCAGGAACCTGGGTATCTGTATTACCCAATTATCTTTTTCCCCTTTCAGTCACTTTAGCAAAAACAGATGACGGGTGTCATTTTTTAACAAGGCATAGCAATGGAGTAGGGAGAAAAAATTTACCTCCTGTGGGTCACTTATTAAAGAGTCAACTACACTCTCAGAACCAGACGTGCATGCTGCCAAGTGCAAGGGTGTGATACCAGCAGGACCCTCAAGATTAGGAGGAAATACATATTTTCTGGATGTACTATTTTTGTTCGGTATAGAATAGTGGATGAGCAAATCAACCATGCCTGTGTACTTTCTTTTCACTGCTCTATTTAAGAGTTGGGATGCATTCAACATCTCCACTGGTCCTGTTGACAACCATTCCCCTTGCATGTGTTTATCAACCAGCACATCGAGAAGGGTTTTGACTAACATGCAACAGTTTCTTTCCACAGCAAATGTGAGTATAAATTTGAACCTGTCAAGAGAATAAGATGGAACCTCATGCACATATGAGAATCTTTCTCTTTGGAACAGCCAGCCAAGCTCATTCAAAAAATGCAAAGCCTCCTCCCTTGATCTTGGCCTTCCAAAATGATGTTCATGATCCTCTGAAATAGCATCACACATTTTTTCCTCCTCGTCAAATTCAGACTCAAGTGATCTCAGTTCCTTGCAAATGGTCTCATCAGCTATTATCACTGGAAAACTGTTACCCTTGAAACCATTTTCAATCTGATCATAAAGATAGGTCACACTTCTTATTAGCATACACCACATTCACACATGAAAAATGCTATAGACATGCATGTGTCTGCAAGTGCAGAGTTTGCTAGGGTAATAAAATTCAAGTGCAGAGAACGTAGAAAAATACCTCAATAAAAAAGCGACCTACAACACCAGGTGAAACATCCTGAACTTTAAAACCACTTAACTTTATCTTATCATACATCACACCAGGATATGAAGATCTGATGACTTCTGCTGATGAGTAAGACCCAGTACCCGTACAGTGGATCCTGCAAAAATTAGGGACAAACATTAGGCAAAAAGACCAGAAAGAAGCGTATTACAACATCCAAAAAAAAGGGGGATTTTTTACTGACTTTGTGCCTGGAGTTGACAGGTTTCTACCCTTCAATGAAATAGAGGTTTCCTGTCCACTAACAATTGCCAGAGGGGACACAGATATCAACTCTGGCGACTTCCATGTTCTCCATGGTTTGCATATGCGTACCTTCCCTGGAATTTCAAGATAAAAATGGATCTAATTCAACTCCTTGATAAGAAAATTCCAGCTATATCCAATTTACGGAAGAAAACAACAGTCCCAAGAGCACAGCTCTGAACATAATAATATTCAATATAAAAAAAAAAAGAGCTAAACCATTAGGACTCGTTGTGTTGTGATGCTTACCATCTTTGTGTGAAGCTAATTGACTGCCAGAATGTACTAGAAACCTTCCATTTCTCCAAAAGTCAGAATCTGAGTTTTGAATTAAAGAATGAACATGTTGGAGAAAGTTTTCCTCTAGCTACAAAAACACCCAAGATGCAAGCAATCAGCAAGATAGAATTATAAAAGCAGCAAATGTACATCACAGCAATTCACTTACTTTCTCCCAGGCAGCAGAAGACATTGAAGCATAAAGTGATAGGACCACACAACCAGGCCGTATGTAGCTCTCCATGTCTGATGGCCTATTAGAAAGCCAACTGTAAATCTAGAAAGAGAAAAAAATAGTTATTTACATTATCATATATGCAAATTTGACAGGTAATTCGTTAATAAAAATAACTTTTCCCCATGTCAAATTTTAAAGGAAAGTCCAAACACCTGTGCTCGCAATGTTGCTGGGAAATGGCTAGGATGCTTGTCAAATAGTTTAAACATTATTCTACCAGTGTGATCCTGTCGCAAAACCACAAAATAGATCCAATTCAAGAGTATTATTTACCTAAGCCATCTTAAAGACAATACAGGTAAAACAAAGTACAAATTATGTAAAAAAAGGAAGACAGGGTTGTAAAATCCCAAACTTACCTGAGCATCTGAATTCAAACTGGGAGGTGAATGATCAGAGCCTGAAGATGTATAGCCAGCTTGAAATGGAACGCTTTGAAGCCAACTAGGTTGTTGGATCCTGTTATTTGACCCTTTAAACAGATCGAGAGAGATATTACAACTATGACTTTGGCTAGTTTCCTTGTTTGAATTAACTCCTCTTCCAGAGGAGATGCTCTCCGGCTTTAGACCTCTAGCACCACCCTGCAAATCAAACTGCATCTCCACAACAGGAGGAGAAGGAGGAGAAGATGATGGTGACCTCTCTTCTGCAGGGTTACTACTGTCAGACGAGAAATACTTTCTTGAAGATGCTAGTTTAGGCAAGCTGTCCTCTTCTGGGGAGGAGCTAAAGAGTTGCAGCGGTAAATTAACTCTAACATCCTCCTGGCAGTCTGAATCTTCAACTGGAGACTGGGAACTGCTACTGCTTCTTTCTCCGCCAACTGAAAAGAAGTGCTGTTGTCTCGTCTGATCAGCACAGCTCCTAGACTTAACACTACCGCCATCACTGCTGCAGCTTCTATTTTGAGAGGGGGACGCATTGGCATCAGGGCCAGACCCAGACAGGGTGGTGGAAAGAACAGCAAGTAAGTCCATAGTTAATGGGGCTGCCGGGGTGTGGTTCAGTTGGTCATGATGATGATAGGAGGATGGTGTCTGCGATTGTACATGATCTTTTTTCCCGTTGACATTACCAGCATCCAGCAACTTGGTTGCAAGATCCGCAGGCAAAGGTATCCTATTGAGAATCTGAACAAGCTGCTCTCTATCCGGAACTTGTGATCTTCTTTCTTCAAATTTTCCTACACGTAACGTGACAATAATCATCACAACCCAAACAAACTTGGTGCAAGCTTATTTTACACTAGACACAAAAGGTTATTTTCCTAAGGGTATGCTGGTTTTTTATTATTTTCCTGATAAACAAGCAATTATTTTCTCAAATTAGTTATTTTTATTTTTTCCATAACTTCTCTCAAAAATTTAAAAATAACTATTATTTTAAAACTATTTTCGCATCAGCTTACTGTAAAAAGAAAGTGGTTGTTTTCTTAACTGATAGAGCCGTGGGGCTTTAAAAATAAAAAAATAATCATAATTTATCTCTGCGAAACTCAAATAAAAACTATTGAACACTTTTTAGATTATCTGCTTTCATTTCGAAAATATAGTTCTTTATTTAGATAATATAAAACTTGTTAGATCCCTCAATTTCCAATCAAATTTGACCTTAGTCCATATGCTTGATGGCCTTTAGACCAAAACAAATAAATTTAGTTTACGTAATCCTAAAAATTACTGAATTAGTTCCTCTTTATGAAACTTAGATCCTAGGATGAGGACCGAAATCCACCAATTATAGAAAGAAAAAAACCTAAATCATGTTTTTAATGCTTTATAGGATTAACTTTGACTGAACACAAAGCAAATCACACATGATTTCCCATATATTCTAGATAAATCTAAATATTTATGAAATAAATAAATACTCCTTGAACATGTACTTATTATTATTATTATTCGACTTGAGTTGAACTAGAAATAACTTGTTTAAAACAAGAAAAAGTATAAATTAATTAATTAACCAATTAAACAAAAGTTGAATTGAACGATTCTCACCCTGGGAAGCTCCGGCTATTGCAGTCAACAAGTTGAAGATTTCCAAATTCGCTGCAGCGGCTGCAGCGGCGGCGGGGGCCGGCGTGGCGGAAGAAACATCCTCCGGCTGCGTTTTCCTCCGGCGGCGGTTGTGTCCGGCAAGTCTCCGGCGGCAGCTCCGCTTCCCCTCGTCAAACTCGGACAGCGGATGAAACCTACTGCACTGCTGGCAAAACCTTTGCATTTGGTTGGCGAGAAGCGCCTTGGAGGCTTTGCTATGCGCCTCGCACACCTTGTGCCGCCGGTGATAGTCCTTCGCCTTCGACAGATCCTCCCTGCAGTTATCCACCTGACACATCGGATACGTCGCGGCCCCGGGCGACCCCGAGCGCACTCTCTTGTTCCCGCCGACTCTCCCGGCGAGGTTGAGCTGCAGAGGAGCCGCCGCCGCCGCCACGCTCTCCTCCTCGAACACGACGTCGGCGGCGGGAGGCTTCCCGGCGAAGCGCACGCTGTCCCAGTCCCACTTCCAGCTCTCGCCGGGACTCCCCGCGACGACGCCGTACGGCAGATCGCGCTTCCGCGGCATGAGAATCGGAGGCGCAGCCACCTTCTCCATTTTCCCCAAAAGACAGAGCCAAAAATAGGAAAAGGATCTTCCAATTGGAATTCCACAAAATCAAAGGCTGTTTCCACGGAAGCGATTAACGAAAACGAAAAGCGAGAAAATCCATGAGCGTGGAATTGGAGAAACTCAGATCTGAGAGAGATCGTGTGAATTAATTAATTTATTTAATTTAATTTTGTGGTTTTAGGTTTGTTTGTTGGAAGGATTGTGTTGTGGTTGTTGTTGTTGTGGTGTGAAGGGTGTGTGTTAAAGTGTTTGTTGGGGTGGGAGTGGCAGGGATGGTAAATAGAGAGAGTTTGGAGGGGGGTTTGGGAGAGGAATGAGGTGTAGAAGAATCCAAGAGGTTTCGTTTCCGTACGATTGGAGTGGGTTTGGTTTTACTTTGTTTTTTATTTTTGGTAACAGTGGCACCACTTTTATGAGTGAGGGATATTATGGGAATTCCACTGCTTTTTCTTTCTTTCTTTCCCTTATCCCTATCCCATCATCATCATCATCCTTCTTATTCTTACGTAATATTATTCAACTATTATTACCTCAATACTCACTCATTGCCTCCAACATTATTCATCTATAATATAAGCTCCAAACTTTAGGTTAAATTTTAACTTTTTTTTTATAATGATATCAGTATTTATTGGAATATAGGTAGTGTTCTTACACAAAGACTCAAATGGATTCGTTTTCGATCCTATAAGTCTTCTATCAGTCTTGTTATCGATATCTATTTCGATGTACAATTTTAAAGAAAGAAGAAGAGATGCGTACAAAAGGTATTTTGATGTTTAAAATAGAGTTTAGTATACATCTATGAGGTTCAGACATGTTTCTTGAATGGTATATTTGTGTCGAACACAAGTATTTTGTAGAACACTTATCGGTGAAGTGTTTAATTCAAAAAAATATTTATTAAATTTTTGACAATTCTAACACGATTATAACATGATTTTAAGAAAAAATATAGTAATTTTTTAAAAACTCAAACTTATTGTATAAATTTTTAATATGATTATAAAAATAAGGAACAAATATTTTTGAATCAGTTATGAGAAACATCTTTCTACTACGAAAAAAAAGCTGAAACATACTTGTGTACATAAATCTGTGTCCTACATTTTAAAGATTATACATATCTCCATATCGTGTTAGTGTCTATGCTACATAATAAATACATATATTTAATATGATGGTAATTAACATATTTATGGATATAAATTAGAATAATTTTTGTTATTAATGTTATCCTATGTCTTATTGTAAGGAAACATTTAAGCAGTTTAGTTCTATATGTGTTTCCGATCTAACATAGACAATATATAAAAACATATAATATATAAATGAGTGCAAGCTTTATTATATAATCTAGTTTTATAATATTAAATTAATTTAAAATTCATATTTTTAATATGATATCAGAGTCATTTCACAATATATAACTGAATCTATAAGATTTCAATCGAAATTTTATAAAATGAAATTTCTTCAAAAAATGAATATAAGTGCATGGATGAGCACATGATTGATCTTGGAGCATGATGAATCTTCCATCACAACATCAAAAGTGTGTGACAACTATTTGTAACAGTCCCCACCTATAATATTGAAAACATTTTTATTTCGTTTCACATTCATCACATTGCTTTCGGGAGTGAAAGTCAGGGTTACCTTAATTGTGATTAATTTTCATTAAGCTGCTAAACAATGATTAACCTTTAATTGCTCTATATGTTTGAAATTGAATATGATTCTAAGAAATTTCTTCTGCAGTTAAACTATGAAGAAAAAGCAATGTTTTTTCTCATGAAATGTCACTTATAACAGAAATTGATGTAACAGTACTCAAAAAGATAAATAAAATTATATAAAACTGAAGTTAAAGTATTTCACAAAGTGAAAACTAAAAAGCATAATCAAATTATTGTTGTAAATACATTTTTTTAGATATAATAAACTAGATAACATTATGTTATCGTATCATAAGTTTAACATGGAGATAATAATATGATAGGATACATATTATGTTTAAATAATATAATATTATTTTTTTGTTAAAATTATGTAATTAAATTTTTTTATCATAAAAACTATAAATACTAAAATTATTTTAAATAATTATCAAATTTAATAATTCTTTTAGATAAAGTGATTCACAATCATTGAATATAATTCCAAAACATAACATTATATTGAGAACTATAAATTAATATATGAATTTCTTAAAAATCTTCAATCATTGGCACAAGTAAAATGTCTTAAGATAGTTTATCAAACTACCTAAAAATCTTGTAATAAAAACACTTTAAAATGCTTGTAACAAAAAAAAACCTACAAAATATAAAAAAAAAAATCCATTAAACTATATCTATTTAAAGCAAAATAGTTTATATTTATGTAATTGTTATATTAATGATTTCACAAATTCAACATAATAAACTCCATTTATATAGTATCGTTTGGATCAATTACGCATTTAAGGTATCGTTTTTTTTTAAGTTTTTGAGTTTCGTCACAATTTAGTCTTTAAACTGTTATTGAACTCGACTTCTAAGTGATGTGGGTTTATATATTGACTATATCAGAAAAATTTTCATATCTAAAATGCTAAAGGATATAATATTCTGAAACCTATATTCTATGAAGAGAATATTATTGAATTAAATTCTTGGGGGAAAATCATTTGACAGACAAAAGAAAGTGGAGAATTATAAGATGAATGACCTCTTATATAGTTAGAGGGGTTTATGAGGTGGAAAGTTTTGAAATACTTGAATGAGAGCCATCAAAAGTGTACACGTATTTTTATAGTGTGGCTATGGGGGTGACATTTTCAACCAGTGAAAGTAGAAGCCAAACAGAGGGTGTTTTGATTTGATACGAATCCAATTCTCTGAGACATTTAAGCAAACATGTATTGGGTGTTCTCTCTGTTGCATTTTTGAAACTCATTGTTCAAATTTTTACCTTTATTTTGGGCATCATGATTAACCCAGCATTGATGTGTTTGAAAGATTCCATGGGTGAGATGGAAGTTGGAGTGAAAGCACTATGAGGAAGAGTTTTGGAAAACATAGATGTTTGAAAGTGATGTGGTAGGGTTCTTCTCATGGTGGGTGTCTTGGACTTGGTTACCCACTTCATCAACAAGAACCTTCAAGATGTACTCTAATTGTACCATGTATCCCTTCAAAAGATTTTCTGTTGGAAACTCATTTTCTTATACTATCATTTCATTTACAATGCATACCAATAATTCTTCTAAACAAACCCTATATACTTTCACTATTCAACAACAAATCTATATTTTGTATGACAAATTTCAGACTGACCAAATATAAAAGAATATTTTATAATATATAAATGAATGTAAATTTAACTTATGAAACCCGATTTTATAAAGTTGAGTTATATTTAAATTAACTTTTTAAAATAGTTTTAGATATTTTATAATATATAAATAAGTGTAAACTTATGTTATGAACCGATTTTATAAGATTGAGTTAAATTTGAATTATTGTCTTAATATTGGTTTTTGGGTCCTTTAAAATCTTTCATAATAAAATTTAATTTTGTATTAATTTTGTAAAGTTGAATAAAATTTAAAGTACTTCTTAATACTACAAATTTTTATCAGAATAAAGTTCCAACAAAAAACAAACAAATAGATCCATGATGAATCCAAGATCTAATCATTTAGATATTGTTTCACTTTGATAATATTTAAAAAATTTACTTATATTTTGATAAAATTAGATTATTTTTTATCAAATTTTTAGAATATTAGTCTTGGTTAAAAAGAACTTTAAATTATAAATACTCATTAAAACATGAATTTACTTGTTATTAAAAATTCAAAAAGTAAAGAAACCACATGTGTGGAAGGCTTTTTGTTACATAAATAATGTAATTTTTCGTTGATTTAACTAAAATTAATAAATTTTAAATTTTTTATGTATACCGATAAATATGTTTAAAAACAGATTTAAAAAAAAGTGGTACTTTAAAATGTATTTTTATTTTTTTTAAGAAAAATAAGGGTTAAATACAAGATTTTAATTTTTATAATTTTTATATTGAAATCGTGTTTTTATATAAATTTTTTATATTATTTTAAAAATGGTACCTTGAAGCACGTTTTTTATTTTTTTCATGCTTGCAAAGTTTTTGTTTCTTTTTTCAAAATCATGTTACGAAATAATTTTTCATATTTTTTTTTCAAAATGTTTCTTTCAAGTACGTTTTTCCTTTTCAGTATTTTTAAAAAAATATTTTTAATTCAAATAATTCCTTTTTTTTTTTGTTTTTAATATCTTGAATGAATATTTTTGTTTTTAAATAAATCTTTTTGGTTTTTCATTGATTTAAAAATATTTTATTCTCTTTTTAAAAAAATATTTTTTGATATATTAGTCTCTATTAAAAAAGGTTTAAATTGAAAACAAAATACTCATTAAAATATGAATTTACTTGTCAATGAAATTTTGAACATTGAAAGACAACACACGTGTAGAGGGCTCAATTAATACAAGGTCTCGTGACTGTTTTGAAAATTCAGGAAAAACAAATCAAACACAGTATAATAAAAAAACAAGTTTATTAATTTAGTTTTTATTTATTTCGATTTATCAATATGAAAAAAACCTACATCTTATTATTAAATTTTGTGGAATTATTTTATTTTATTGGAATTTTTGCAGGGATTTTGAAGACCATGCACGATCCTCCAAACACGGACAAATGATCACAATATCATCCATTTTTTTCACACCTCTTATGTTCTTTCCAGACTGTAATGTTAGTTTTCTTTCAAATTTTTATTCAAAACCTAAGTTTAAAGAAATTATATTATCTGTTATTATGTGATATTTAGGTAAAATTATCTACAAATCAATAAGGTGGATTAACTTAAAAATTGATTTTATTACAAAAGACTAAATAACGTAATATTTAATAAGGATTAGTATTTAGACATTAATCTAGTTTCAAAAACTTATCAATGTTGTTTTATTTTTTTAAAGAGGACTTATTCAATTTCATTTTTACTTTCTAAATATTTTTTATATATTTCTCTAGCTTTACTAATTTAAGTATTGGATAATACTATGTAAGTGGATCTTTCATTGGTTCTTGATGATCAACAAAGCTTGACAACCATTATGAACAACTTGACCAAAGTTCACTTTTCTCAAAGTCTTTCCAATCCATCTTGGACGGTTTCAATCCAACTTCAATAAAAACATTTAGCACCCACCTGTTAAAATCATTCATAGATTGTAACTCTTATGGTATTCATAAGAAGTTAGACTATTGTGTTAGCTTCATCATATCGTGAGATAATCATATCTTTCCTTGATGCTATCAGAACTCATACAGAAACTATGTTGCAAAGGAATGAAGAAAAGTCTATAATATCATCATTGATGGAGTATGCCTCGACGGTTTCCATCAATCGTTGGCATGTAGGCCAAGTTCAACAAGGATATGGAATTTCTACAGAATCAACCCACCATGATAAAATTCAGGTTCTCCAAGAACAACTTGTCACACTACATCAAGAACAGTCTGTTTTAGATCAAACACTTTGATCTAAAATAACGCTTTAATTTATAATTGTCATTGCTTTAATTTATAATTGTCATTTTATACTCGCTTTAATTTTGAAAACGTCACCGTATTTTGATGGATAACATTTGACAGAAAAATGCTGTGAATTTATTGTCGTAAATAGACATTTTTAAACTAGTGTTAGCTATAAATTTTTTTACTATTTATGATTATAACCGTTGTACATTTACCAATTCTAAATATTTTATGTAATGCACACCATCAGTAATTTTATTTACGTTGTAAGTAAAATATTTTGTATTCTAAATATTTTATGTAATGTACACCATTAATAATTTTATTTACGTTGTAAGTAAAATATTTTGTACTATAAGTGTGCATAGCCAAGCCTTTTTTTCAACCTGTGTTTAAGAAATTTTAAATTATATAACATGTAATTTTCCTAGTCTAGAAAAATCTTACGATGACACGTGTAAGATAACTTGTTAGAAGTTGCAAAAAACTTGTTAGATAACTTCTATAGAGTGATTCTAAGTCAACAAATAAAAGTACTTTTAAATTTATGGCACCTAGAATAACAGGATTCAAAGATGTGAAATTGTTTGGTGAACAAATAAAAAAATTCCTTAAAGTCTTCACAAAGTCCTTTTCAACATGCAGTCACAAAAAAACACTTTTCGATAACTTGTACAAAATTTAATTTATAAATTCACTTAACATCCCAACACTTGTATATGGTTTAGGTCTATATAGTTGTGACAGAAACGAAGGTGTCCATGCCTCAAATATGTTTTGTTTTTATAAGTAGGAATTAATCATGTGATTGAGAATCTCCCTCTGAATATGTCAAGAATATGCTTCTTGAGAATATTCTTCAGACTATGTTTCTTTAGATACAAAGGAGATATTGTAGGTAATCTCATGTCGGTAACTTAGTGGGAAAGAACTGAATGATAAGACCCACTATTTAACCATTATATATATAGACACACAGAGAGAGGGGTTTATAGCAGAGACGTAATAATGGTTGGGTTGATTATAGTTTCTAGAAGAGGTGTCAAGTGGTGATACAATATCACTACATACTCCATATATCAATAGCAGCAATAGCAAAAAACAATAAAAAACATATAATTTAAATATGTTTTTTGATGTTGTGCAACTAAAAATTGAAATAAATATTTATTAGTATTTTTTTACGTAATAAATAAATTTTCACTATAAATTTGATTATAATATTATAATATATAGTAATGAACTAATCCAAAATATTTTAACATCTTAAATGTATAATGAAAATTTGTTTGATATTTAAAAAAAATAAATTGCAAAAAACTATTCCAACAGTTTTCTACAAATATTTAAAAGATCTAAAATTAGAATTAGAGACAAAAATCAACTTAACATGAAAGATAAAAAAAAAATATTTAATATAACTTAAGGTTAAAGAGGAAATGCTAGAAGTAAGGATATTTGGAGAAAGATCATAACAAGAAAAAGATTTCAGCCTTCAAATCATAATTAAAAAATCTAACCAGTTAAAGAAAACTTTCCTCCTCTCACCCTAATTTTTATATAACTTATTACAAATAATTCTCAAACTACAAGACAGTGCATTATGTGTAAGAATTTCTAAAAGTTTATTCAACTTAATGTAATGCTTTGGCATGCTCCTAAATAGCCCAATTAGAAACATGATGAACTACAACCAATGATTCCCACGCGGGCCAATTTTATTGCAAGCTATGTTGAAGGTACTAAGAATAACCTAGAGTTTTGTCGTACTAAAATACTAGTTGACCCTAAATTTCCCACTTTATATTTTTCAAAACAATAATAGGAGGATGAGTAAGAATGCAGAATGCAGTATACTGTATGGTATTCAAACAAAAAGCACATTCAAGAAAATAGGCACCATGGAGAGAAAGCTAGAAGAATATATTAAAAATAGCATCGAATATATTATATAAATAAAGGGCACAATCACAATAATTTATTATTCTCATAATTGGTGGCAGAAGCTTTCGGCAATCACAACACATCCCAAAGTAAAAAATAAAAATCTCAATAGGAAGAAAATAATGACTATAGGCCAAAACTAGCAGGAAAAAATTGCAAGGGCAAGAAAGAATTGCATCTATATATATATGTATGTAATAAAAATGTAAGGGTAACATCCCTGACGCGCACCTAGTGATTGCTTTGGAGTGTCTTCAGAAACCAAAGCCTTGAAGGGAAGATCTCAGAGAGCTGCTATTGCCCACATAAAACAAGGCAACAGCAACCATAACTGCAATTAGAACCCACATCCATGGTTGAATTCGTCTCTTTCCCCGGTTGCGGAGAGCCAGGGGTACAGATTTTGCCTTGGCCTGCTTCGTGAACTGAGATGGTTTCTGCGGCTTTTTTGTTAGCTCAGCTGCTTTCTCACTCTGATCATATTCTTCCACGCTTCTTGTTAGAATTTCCGAGGTAGGAGCAGATTCTTGTTCTATATCCTCTGCAGTGACAGCAGAAGCTGCCTTTCTTCTTTCCTTCTTCCTTGCCCTCTTCTCCCTTTCCTGCTCCAAACACGCATACGGTTATTTAGACGAAGAATTAGAAGAACATGTAAATTGTTAAGGTTGATTTTGGATAATGGAAAGAATTGCAATGAATTAAAATGAAAGAGGAGGAATGGAACATAATGGAATAAAACTTTCATCCCACTGTTCAGATATGCAACAAAATTCTGATTCCATCTATATTCCTTTTAAACAGGGTGAAAAACAAAATATGAAAGAAAACAATAGAATAAGGTTCTACTGGTTTCCCTTAGTATTGCATCCAACGTAATACCATCATATTCCGTACTTTTCGAATCTAAATCACAAATGCTATGTTATAAACTTATAGTTACCTTCTCTTTCAGTTCAGCTTCTTTTTGTGCCTTTAAGGCAGCCCTTTGTTGAGCCTTCTCCGCATTACGCTTTTTCCTCTGCTGGGCCTCCTTAGCTTTCTCAATTTCCTCTAGCCTCCGCTTTTCCTTCAAAATTGCCTCCTCTTCTTCCTTCCTTGCCTTTTCAGCCTTCAGTAACAGTTCCTCTTCCTCCTTTGTTCTCACAGGTTCTTCTTTTTTAACTTCTTCATCAGACTCATCACCCCAACGAGCCACAGGCTTCTCTAAGGGAGAAGGTTTGGTAGGATTTTTAGCTTTAGTTGTCTGAATTGTTTCAGTTTTTTGCACCACAACCTTCGAAACAGGTTCATCCTTTGTATTAACAGATTCTGTTGAGGGGGATTTCTTTTCTTGTTCCAGAGTTGATTGGGAGACCACGGAGATATTTTTGGAAGTTCTTACAGTTATGACATTGGGAATTACAGGGGGTTCTTCATCAGGACCAAGTGCTCTGCCATCTAGGGTTTGCAGTCTCCTAAGTGTACTCCTAGTGTTGCATCGGACATAGTCTCTTCTGAAATCGTCACTTTTGTTCCATAGCGCCATAATTCTCTCAACCTAAAGTTCTCAGTGGTGAGCGTTGAATTCAATCTATTTGCCTAATAGAGTACAGAAATGAAAATGATAATCTCTCTATTTGTTTAATGTCTAAAAGGATCACCTGATCAACACAGAAGCATTGAAGCTCCTCTTTTTTCCCTCCTGCTGCTAGTTCCTGGGCTTTATTTGCAGCCTTTCTGTAATCCCAGAAATATTTGCCCTGCAGTACAAGTAAAAAAATAGCGTCAATATTTCTGCATGGCCTTTGAATTGTTTTTTTTTTTATCTAAGAGAAAAAAACAAAAGGAAAAGGAATGAAGTGGAAGAATAGAAAAACGAAACCTTCTCATGCAATTGTTTTTTCAAAGTCACTGACTTAGCATATGCCTCTTGACGAACTTCATCAGCTGCCTTAAACTGAGCTATCAACTCATTCAGCTTATCATATTCATTGTTATATTTCTTCTTTGCGTCTTTAGTTGCTGCATCTGACTTCAGAACATTATTTCTAAGCACTTCCATTTCCTTCTTCAAAAGCTGTAAATGCTGAAAATAGTGAAATATCTATCACACATTAGAAATATAAAAAAATATATTATAAATCTCCAAAAACCATATTTGATATCGATTGTACTCGGCAAATGCAATCAGGTACTAATTCAGGAAATATAACAAAGAGAAGCTTGAATATGGTACCTTAGAGTGCTCTTCGATATTTCCTTCCTTGTGATCTAGAGATTGTTGTGATTGATCCTGCTTTCTGATATTAGAAGACAGCTCCTCTCGATTCTGCTTCAATTGTTTGATCTGGCGTATCAATTGCTTTTCTTCATTTAAAGGCAAAGTTTCATGCTGGATCATGTGTTCCATGTTTCTTATCTGTCAATAAATTAGAAAAGTAAACACAACAAAACAGGCAGAAGAATCAAATCCTTATAAATATCTCCAGAAGAAAATTAAAAGCATACCTTGCCATCTATATCCCCAACAGAAATTGCATTGTTTAATCTGTTCATTGTGGATTGAACCGAATCCATTTCCTGGCGTTTGGATTTGAGCAAGTCCCGAGCAGCTCTGCTGGCTGCTATTGCAGCCTTAACTTCTTGGTCGCAATCCTTACAACGGGCCTGCTCATAGCAGCATTTAAAAAAATTACAAAGATTGGTCTCAAACTTGTACAAAACATAAGTTTCTTTTATGCTGCCTTCAAAATAATATTTACCTTTATAGTCTGGCTTTCAGCTCGAATAGAATCTCGAATTTTAGTCTTCTCTTCTACTTGGTGAAGAGTTTTTGCTATCTGCTCTTTAATGTTTTCATCGTCATCATATCTGGGAACCCTGATCAAATAGTAGAATGGTTTTTTCACTATCTCTGCACCCACATTCTGTACATCCAAAGCATCCAAGGCAGGTCTTGTGTCTTCATCTTCTTGATTGCTACCTTCACCTTCAACTGCAGGTTGAGCTTCACTCTCCACTGCCCCCTTTGAATGTTCATCTTCACTCTTTAACGGGTATCTTTTAATCTCAGATACAACAGAAGATTCAGTTTCACTCTTCAATGCACCAGTTGAAGGTTCAGCTTCACTATTCACTGCATTGTTTTTCATCTCACGCAAATCAATAGAAGATTCACTTTCACTCTCGACTACACCATTTGAAGGTTTAACTTCACTCTCAACTACACCATTTGAAGGTTTAGCTTCACTCTCAACTACCCCATTTGACGCTTTAGCTTGACTCTTAACTACACCATTTGAAGGTTCAGCTTCACTCCTTACTTCACCATTTGAAGGTTCCGTTTCACTCTCAAGTACACCATTTGAAGGTTCAGCTTCACTCCCTACTTCACCATTTGAAGGTTCAGCTTCACTCTCAACTACACCATTTGAAGGTTCAGCTTCACTCCCTACTTCACCATTTGAAGGTTCAGCTTCACTCTCAACTACACCATTCGAAGGTTCAGCTTCACTTCCTACTTCACCATTTGAAGGTTCAGCTTCACTCTCAACTACACCATTTGAAGGTTCCGCTTCACTCTCAACTACATCATTGAAAGGTTTAGCTTCACCCTCCACTTCACTATTTGAAGGATCAGCTTCACTCTCAACTACACCATCTGAAGGTTTAGTTTCTCTCTCCACTGACCCATTTGAAGGTTCAGCTTCGGTCTCAACTACACCATCTGAAGATTTAGCTTCTCTCTCAACTACACCATCTGAAGGTTCAGCTTTAGTCTCCACTATACCGTTTGAAGGTTCAGCTTTAGTCTCCACTGTACCGTTTGTAGGTTCAGCTTCACTCTCAACTACACCATCTGAAGGTTCAGCCCCTCTCTCCACTGCACCGTTTGAGGGTTCAACTTCTCTCTCTACTGCACCATTTGAAGGTTCAGCTTCTCTCTCCTCTGCACCCTTTGAAGGTTCAGGTTCACTCTCAACTACACCATCTGAAGGTTCAGCTTCTCTCTCCACTACACCATTTGAAGGTTCTGGTTCACTCTCCATTGCACCATCTGAAGGTTCAGCTTCCCTCTCCACTTCCCTATCTGAAGGTTCAACTTCACTCTCAACTAAACCATTTGATGTTTCAGCTTCACTTTCCACGGCATCATTTGAAGGTTCAGCTTCCCTCTCAACTGCGCCATTTGAAGGTTCAGTTTCACTCTCAAATGCGCCACTTGAAGGTTCAACTTCACCATTTGAAGGTTCAACTACAGTCTCAACTGCACCATTTGATGGCTCAGCTTCATTCACAGCTGAAGGCTCAACTGCACCATTTGATTCAGCTTCACACACAACTTCGCCATTTGAAGGTTCATCTTCAACCTCAACTGCTCCATTCGAAGGTTCATCTACAACCTCAACTGTACCATTCGAAGGTTCAGCTACAATCTCAACTGCACCATTTACTTGCTTGACTTCACTCACAACTGCACCATCTGAAGATTCAACTACACTCTGAAGTGCAGCATTTGATGGCTCAGCTTCACTTTCAACTGCACCAAGTTTGGTTCCACTCTCCACCACACCATTTGAAGATTCAACTTCCCTATCAACTGCACTATTTGAAGGTTCAGCCTCAATCTCCTCTGTACTGTTTTCCATCTCAGACACAGCTGAGGGTTTACTTTCACTCTGCACTGCACCATTTGAAATTCCAGCTTCACTATCTACTGCAGCATTTTTCATCTCTTGTACATGAACATTAAGTTCACCATCACAATCAACCGCATTGCTTTTAGTCTCACAAACATTAACAGAAGGTTCAGCTGTGCTCTCCACTGCAACATCAGATACAACATCACCACCTCCATTCACATCTGTTCTGTTTAAGGCAGTCGTACTTTCTCCTTTATGAAGTAGTTCACTTCCTTCTTCCTGCTCAGACCTCTCCGACTTGTTGCCTGATTCACCTTCAACAACAATCTCTTTCTCAGTGCATTCACTGGGCTCCTGCTCTGACTCTGACAAACCAGAAGCAGACTCCACCTGCCCAGTCTCTGAACTATTTTGAGCATATTCAGGTTCACATTCCTTCACATCTGTAGTACCTGAGACGCCACTAACATCAACTGGAACCCCATTCCTCTCAGTGACTTCTTCCACATCATGATTTTCATTAGGTACAATGTCCTTCTCATATGAGACATCTGCACTAACAACATTTTCGATTTCCCCACTTTTATCCACATCTTTATCAGAGATAGACTCACTTCTACTCTGCACATTAGAAGACAACAGATTAAGAAAACAAACAGACTAAAATTAACCATATTCTCGCCTGAATCATTTACTTTAGAAAATTGGTCCTTGAAATTAAAAAAAAAAATAATACATGCATTGTTTCAATCTCAAAATTGACAAAAAATACATGGGTAATTTTAATCCTTATTTACAAAATTGTAACAACTAAAATGACTTCTCTGGTCAACTTAAGGACTTCAACAATCTCCCACACTACTTTAAGACTAGGGACTGAAACTAATTCACGCACAAAAAATATATTTTTGTAATTTAAGATAATAATTTCAATGACTAAACACAATTAAGCTAGAAAAAAAATACTTCAATTTAAAAAATTCAGAGAACTATTGCACTGTTGATCGCTTCGTACCTGCACGTCATCTCCACCGTTCTCAGCAGTAGCAGTCACTTCTTCTTCAGCTCCGTCCACCACCGTCACATAATTGTGAACCTCAACACATTCGAAGTCACGATCACTTTGACTCACGTCAGTATCTCCTTCCACAGCATTCACAACGACACCGTTTTCATCTCCAGAAACCTCACCACGATCCAAAAGTTCGCATTCCTCAACTCCATTCACGTTCACATTCGCATCACCGCAAATCTCGCCCTCTGCAGGGACACTGTTTTGAACATCCGATGCACCGACAACAACATACTCCTCGTGATCCGCAACTAGCTCATAAGCAGCAGCAGCACGAGCCTCGTTCTCCACGACACCGTTCCGAACGGATCCCGCGCCGCCTTCACTGTCCACGCATTTCAATTCACCGTCCGTTTCAGAACCTTCCTCCGCCGTACCGTTAGCCTCTGCATCCGTACAATTTTTCACCGCCACTTCCTCCTGACCGGCGGCGGCGAGATCCAAATCGCCATCGGCAGTGTGCACAACTACATTGGCTTTGACTCCGCCGTGATCGTCACCGGAATTGCCTTCTTCGCCGCGCACATTCACCACCTGCTCCTCCGTCATTGTGCTCCCTGCAACATTAACATCAAAATCAAAATTCAAATCATCAGAAACAGTCACACACTCGAAATTGCGCAGAAACAGACAGATCCAATGCGGATCAAATCGCAATGGCGGAATCAAATTGACTCACGGAGATGCAGAGACGGATCAGGCGTGAGCGAACAGATCGAAAGTGCAGATCAGAGAATCGAAGCGAATGAGTAACGTAACGGAACGAAACACTAACGCTTCGCTTTCTGTGGTAATAGGAACAGATGCAGATGCAGATACAAACGCCGATACGATATATAGCCGACACAGAAGAGAAAATAAAAAAAAAAAAGTGAGAGAAAGGTACTGTGAGTCTTCCACTTGGTTTTTAAATGATTTAGTTCATGGATTTGTCTTTACCCACCAATTTGAATTTATTTTGGATTTTCGGAATTTAGATTACATGCATCTTTGCTTTTATCAAATCAAAACTAATTATGATACCATTGCTATCTACTCTATCTTCTACTTATACTTATACTGTCTTTTACTACAATTTAATATCAGTATAAATACAACATTCTATCAGTATAAATACAGTTAATGTGTATAATCACTATCATTAAGCAAATCTTATTCTTACTTTTTAAATAAGTCCATAATCAAAATTATTAAATATATATTATTAACGCGTTTCTTTATCTTATCTTCTTTAATATACTTTTAATACATTATTTCATTGCATTAGATGAATGTATATTTTTACATAAATAAAATATAAATGATGCAATAAATAGTAAATAAATATCTTTAAGTGTGTGAAGTAAATTTTAGTTTTACATTCATTATTTGAATTCTGATTCAGAATTATTCTTACAACCTTTTAACTTGGTAATTAATTAAAAATCAATTTTGGAAGATCTTATAATTATTATATCATTATTATAAATTCATTAAATATACTGTTTATAACTATTTATATACTATATATAAATAATGCTGATTATGGACATTGTTGGATACAATGTAAAATTTAGGTTTCAATTTATAAAAAAGTTGTAAGATAGTTATAAAATCAAGAAAAGCTTACCACATGTACTATTTTTTTATTATTTGTATTTTCAAAGTATTTAAATTTAATTTAAACAGAAAAGTAAATTGCAAAGGGTAAAGTACTTAAAAAATCAAATATATAAATAAAATAATCAAATTTGGTGCTTGTTATCGTTGTTTTCTCGTTTTCCTACAAAATTATAACCGTTTTCTTTTTTTAATTATTTCTCTTTATTTTCTAACAATTGGTTTTAGTCTTCTATTTTTTTTAATAATTTTAGTTTTAAATTTTCAAAAATTTGATTCAATTTTCAAGTTTGCATGATTTATTCTTATTTTGATTAATTAAATTAATTTTTATAATATTTTGAATGAACATTATTAGACCAACATAAAATAAATAGCATATATAAGCAAATAAATATTTAGTCAAAATCATAATTCAACATAACAAAAAATCAACACCAACTTTAGATAAGGAAATAATGAAAGATTAAAATTATAATTTTTTTTTCTTTCTGAAACATACAACGATAATTGAATTATACGTCATATAAAAAATGCAGAAAAAATAACTGTACTGTATTAATATGATAACTGTATTTATAATAAGTAAATATTAATTAGTACTCTTAAAAAATACAAAAAAAATGTTTATTAATATTTATTTATTATAATAATTTTGACATCATGGCACCACGTCTACTTTTTTTTCTTCCTATTTTTCTATCACATTATTTTTGAACCACAAAAATTATTTCTACTTTTAAAAAAAGTGTATATAAGTTGACTTTCTCATACCCATGTGACGACTAAAAATAGAATATGCTAATTAACTTTAACTTCTCTAGAAGAATTTCAGGAACTTAGTTATTTATGAGCATTAATAATTTATGTGCAAAAGTTTATTTAAATAAACTTTTACATTAATTTTTCTCTCTCTTTTTCTACCTACAGTTAAAGTCAAACCATTTCCTTCTATAACTAATTTTTTTTAACTAATCAAATATTAATTTCATTTGTAACATTGTAATTATTGTTAACTCAAAGCTTTCACATAATATAAAAATACAAAAATGTCTAGTTATTAAGTGAATTCACCAAAGTCAAAAGTTAAGTATTTTTCATAATATAAAATAAACAACTTCAACTAATAAAAACCTAAAATTTATTAACCAAAATATACATTTAAATATATTAAATGATAAATATAATTTCATATGAATATTTTAGTTTTTCAGACATAATATCAGTTGTGACTATTAGGTTATAATTTATTTTGCTTTTTTTCTAAAAATAAAACGATAATTTCCAGCAAAAAGGTGAGAATTCAGTTTTTTAATTAAAATAAAACATATTTAAAATATCATATTATTCTTATTAATCTATTAAATGTGTAACAAATTAAAAACCTTGGTAAATTTAACATGTTATTCTGTAAGAAACAATACAATGTTGTTAAATTACTTTCATTATATAATTTTAAAGAGTTTTTACTAGTAAGTTGTGTAATTAAAATATATTCGTTCACTACATCAATAAACATTCCTGTTAGAAAATCATTAATAATATTAATAATAAAAATTACTTTAAATAATAATAATTTTTAATCTCTAAAATAATATCTAATTTAATTAATTTAGTGATTAATTATTTTTTATCTCTAAAATTAGTTTTTATTTAATAATTTTTTTATATATACTCAATACAAATATTAAGCATCAAAACATTGGTGACATAAGTAATAGTCATTTGTGTCTTTTAACTAAGTAGTTTATGACATTCATATTTTTAGAAAATTATTCAATCATGTAATCAATTAAAAACATATTAATCTATCCTAAAAATTCTCATACTAGAAGAATAAAAGTCTTTGGCTCAGATTCGATTATTTTATTAATTTTATAATCAATTATCATAAGCAGATTAATAAATTATGTTAAAGAAATATAATTCATCATAGGAAGGTTTTCCTAGTATCATTTGTACAAAAAATTGATTAATTTATTTTTGATGAACTTTAAAATCCTATAAAAACAATATAATTAAGTATTATAATTCACTAAATTTTCAAAGAATATATAGATAAATATATTTTAAAAATAAAAAAGTAAGAATTACATATTACAAGAAATCAAAGTTACTCAAGATTCTCTCTTCATTAAGACCTTTTGAGTATTTGATAAAAAAACTTGACTTTTTGGAATAAGTTGCACCAACCACTTTAATGGGAGAAAATTTTCTTTCTTGTACAAAACAATTACACTCAAGTGCTATCTTTCTAACTTATCTCATCATTCATTGACTTGTTTTTCACACCTAGTTTTGGTAAGTTGGTGTAATAAGTTTCTACACATAATAAAGTTTCAAGAAAATTCGTATTCTAATGTGTCATATTGTTTTGTAGTAGAGTTGATGTAATTATATTAAATTATCAAAAAATATTAAAACAATTCATCACAAGTTAATTGGATTGAATTAGATATAGATTAAAGAGTAATCAAAACTACTCTATTTTTTTTAATTATTGCTCCTATATTTTATCTTCCATTTCTTTATCTTTCTAGATATACTACATCTTAAAAACATAATATTAAGTGATTCAAAATATAATTTTTTATTTTGTTTTTAGAGTTTATTTTTTTTTTACCAATTCATCCTTCTTGTTCAAAACCTTTATTTTCCCATTATGTGCATTGAAGCTTCCAAGACACACATAATTGATATAAAATACCATAATTAAAAAGAAAAAATATATTAAAAACAATCTGTAAAGAATACCAATTTGTATATCAATTTAAAATTACACAAAATTTAATATTTTATTAATAAAAATAACCCCACTCTCATCTTCTATCTATTATATCTATTATGTATAAACGACACAATATAAAAAAATAATTATTACCACGTTTTTTTTAATGTATTAACTACTAAAAACTCTTTAAATAGAAACTAATTTTAGAGAAAAAAATAATAATTAGTCACTATTTTGACTAAATTATATAATATTTTAGAAACTAAAAAAATATTGGTATTTAAAATAGTTTATATTATTGATAAATAGTTTATAAATTTTGTATCTAATTAACTATCAACTTTAGAATCTAAATAATTAGTAGCTAAAACTTTGGTAGCTAATTAGATACCAATTTATAAACTAATTATCAATAATAAAAACTAATTTATATACCAATAATTTTTTTAGTCTCTAAAATAATATATAATTTAATCAATATAACAATTAATTATTTTTTATATTTAATATTAATTTTTATTTAATGATTTTCTCTTAGAAAGAAATGCCATCACCAAGGCTACTTTTTCCTATCCATATTTCTTGAAATTGAATGTCCCATTTTTGGTGAAAGAGCAAAAGGGGCAATGGGAGAGAAGCTAAAGGTGGTTGAAAAAGAACATACCATTTTACTTGTATTTCCTTCCAAGCACATTCTCTTTACTAATATATCACTCTTTTTTATCCTCACTCCACTTTGGCCCATAACTCTTTCAACACACATTTAGCTTGCTTACCAATGCTAATCAATTCATGTTGTTCCTCTCTTCTCTTCTTTCTACCGACAAGCTCAAGCCTCGTGCCTTGTTCCAAAATCAAAACCTAATATCCAAAACTCACATATATATACCATGCATGTGCTTGGATCCCACTATGCACCTTAGACGTGTGCAACTTTTGAAGAATTATTAGTTGCTTTTTTATATGCATTTTAATGTCATGATTTCTTAGATGTGAAATGATCATGATTTAAAATACCATCTTGACTAAAGACTAGTTATAAGAACATTGATAGGGTAGATGCTGATTTATTTTGATGTGACATACCATTTTTTTCAATTGAGGATTGATTTGGTGGTCTATAGAGTTTGAAGAAAGTCTGTAGGTCAAGTGTTGAGCAGGTTGACTTTGTCCACTTTCTGTATAAAGATTGAGATACCCTGAAATATCTCTATAAGAGTTTGGACACCCTGAAACATCTCATTTTATTTTATTTTATTTATTCTTTGCTAATACAAAAATATCCCAAATACTAATTTAGTTTAAAATAAATGGAAACAAATATAAGAGAACAAAATGGCAACAAACCTATACAAAATATTAAAACACCACCTTCAATTCAAAATCAATAAATAAATTTGTAACCTTTATTGTTGATTTTATTTATTTTTGTTAAATATTAAACTTCTTACTGGAAGTTAAATATTATCCTAACGAGAGTTTATTAGACCTATCGTGTCACCCGCTATCGGACAACCCATAAATATATAATCTTACGTACGAATTGACTCATCGACTATTGGACCACTTATAAGTATATAGTCTCTCATATGTTGAAGAATCCACATTAACTAAAGATAATATCAGTTCATAGTATATAAGTGAGTACAAATCTCATGTTATATTCCGATTTTGTATTATTGAATTACCTTTTAAGTCCACTTTTTAAGATAAAGTCACCTCAAAAATTATTTTGAAAAATATTTCTTATTTGTTTTTGTTTTTTTTAATATAATAATTTTACCAAATAATTAACCTTTAAGCTTAAATTATAAATATATAATATGAAGATAAATAAAAACTCTTATAGAAATATATAATGACTTTATCATATATATATATATATTGTATAATAATATAAAGCGGGTTGAATTACAATAGAACTATTTATACAATAAACCTTTTTAAATAACATATTAAAAAATAAACTTAAAACGAATAAACGTATTAAAATAAATACACACTATATATTTGTTTTCTTTTTAACGTATATTATTTTATTGATAAAGTAATACAATTTTATTTTATTTTTATCTTTTTTTTAATCATTTGGTGGTGTAATGATCCCACTTGAATAAAACTAAACTATCAATTAAACATGGATAATATATATACATATATCTATATATATAATTATTGGTTTTACAAAATCCAGAACTTATCGAATATATTATATACATTCTAAAATATAAAAAATAATAAAGTCTAAAAAAATAAGTATAAACAATTCTATTACAACTTAAAAGACCATTCTCTATTTTCATGTCAAAATATAATTATATCAGTTTAAAGCAATGCACACTAAACTTACAGAAATAATTATATATATAAACACATAAAAATTATATAATAGATCAAAAGGAAAAAATTTCAAATCAACATCTCAATTAAACACTATTAATTTTCACCTCATCAAATCTTCACTTTCATATTTCACCTTCACAAAGCATAATAATTACATTTAAATATAAAACTAACATCTTATTCATGATGAAAATTACATAGTTATCACATTAATTACCCACAATTTAAATTTCAGAGATACTCATGCAATAAGGTAGCTTGTAGACACTCTACAAAGAACTTTTATTAGTTTTTCACTATTTGATTCTTTCATGTTTATGATTTGGATTATCAGTGATAACTCAATACTCACACAAGACAAAGATACAAGTTATAATATTTTTTTACCAATCCAAGATCAATCTTAGTGGTTCAAACTTTTAGTATTAGTTGAGGTTTAGAATAACATTAATCTTTATTTGAAAAAAAATGAAAATGATTATTTCAGACTTATCTTTTGTGTGACAAAAATATTTTTTCAAATTATCAGAAGTAATGGATATGTGGGGACAGACTTTTTGCAAATCCCTCACTCTAAATATAAAATATTATGAAAAGAATTGATAAAATATTTATTAGAAAAAGCATATTCTCTCATAAGAAAAATGATAAAATAAAATATAAAAAGAAGAAACAGGAGAAGACCTCCTTAAGAAGATAAAGAAAAAAAAAAAGCAATAAAGGAACCACAATTAGTAAATAACTTCAAGTACACTCTGAATTATTGAACTTTTAATTATATTATAAATGTAAACGATCTCTCAAAAACCATTTCAGTTTAAATTTACCAATTTTTCTTCATCTAAATTAAATATTACATCGATTTCTCTAAGTTTTATTCCTGACTACTCATTATATCTTATATAATATATATTATCTTGAAAAGTGTAAAAATCATTTTTCTAATATTCATCCGTCATGTTGGGATTTAATTTAAAAAATTATAAATTAAAAAAATTGGTATTATCCGTTATTGTAAAACCCCAAAAATATTATACACTTTCAAGATAATATATATAAAAAAGTCTTAGTATTATATTATTATATAATTTAACAATTGGATGGGATTATAAGTTTAGTGGTAACATAGAAAAGTATTCAAATGTCATTTTCGTGGATAGACTTGTAAAATATTTTATCTTATCATAGTGACTTTAAAAATATGAACTCTTGGAGGAATGAATAATTTAGTTATTGATTGATGAAAGCTGAACGAATGATTCTTTATGAGTAGGTTTTCAGATGCAGAAAATATGGAGAATGGAAAGTTTCCTTGAATGAAGCCATGATTGAAGAAAGAGAAGAGGAGAAGAAGGGTAAGTTGAAGAAGCAAACAAAATAGGGGATGACCTAGCTTTTTTGGACACTTGTTTGATCAAGGGATACTTGTTCACAAATAGGTACCCTTATAAAAACTTATATTCTTGTTCCTATGTTACTCATTCTTTTTGTTCATTTTGTTACCATTCTTCTTCTATATCATATTACATTCAATCACAATATACCTATTATATGCTTCCCTTGGTGCAACAACAAAACCAAAAATAAAATCACTTTTTTAATAAACTAAAACCAATTTATACAAATAAAAAGTATAGATAATTTTTTTTTAATTTTTGAAATAAATCATAAAGTGATACTTAAAGTTAACTCTTTGTACTTATTTGAAAAAATGTCTTATTTAATAAAATAAGTATGTTTTTAGGTTTTTGTGTGCGTTCTGTTTTGGGTATGAAAGATATTTTTTTTTCTTATTGTGTGTCATTGTCATCTGTGTTGAGGTCTCGATCTTCGGTCGAGAATTTTGGACGAATACATGCAAAAGGTCCAACGATCAAGTTAGTTTTTGGTTTTGGGTGGTTTAGTGTAATTAATGCTCAATAGATACGTACTTTGACATGATGTGAGTCAGCCTAATTATATAGATGAGTTGAGTCTTCACGTTCGGGCTTGTATTAACATGATTTTCTCGGTTAATCTTATGACATCATGTATTATTTAGTCTCTAATCCTTCTTTTAATCTTGTGGTAATGAGGTTTATCTGTGACTGAGGGATCTCGAACCTAGATGATACTCTGTGTATAATTAATTTGTTTATTTTAAAAATGATGGGTTGCTACTTTCTTAAATAAGTGACTATTTAAAAAAAAAGTTTATTTCAATTTAATCAAACTAGTTATACCAATTTGACTTTTCTTAAACAAATGGTTGTATTGAAATCTTCTAGATTGAGATTTGAGAAGAGAGATTCTATTATGAAAATGAATGATCTACAAAGTCTACACACATGAAAGAAATAGATGCTATATTAAAGAACACAAAACTAGAATCCACCTAAGCTAGGGTTCCAAAAGTGTGGAATTGAGAAGGTGATTGAGTGCTATAGATCTAAGCATAAAAGAAGAAGAAAGCTAATAGTGAGTCCAACACGTAATCCATATTTGGTTAAGGGGTAGTGGTGCAATAAGTAAGCATGATGAATGTTAAAATATAAGTTTCAAAATGTGATGTTTGTCTTTTCCATCAAAGTGGTGGCAAAACCACATCATGTGCTACTCCTACAACTCATTCTACTCTGTTTTTGGTTGTCATGCAATTGGACCCATGTGATGTGACAAACAAAAGGGAACAAAATTTACATGTTTTCTTAGCTTATTTAATTAATCATAATGACCAATTAATTAAATTATTATCTTATTGTATCTTAAATGAATGAGTAGATCTCATATTTACTTTATATTTTTTTAATAATATCTATTTTATATAATTCTATATAATTGTTGTTATTTAAATTGTTAATTTATTTAAAATGTCAAATTTTATATGAATATTTAATATGTGAGTTTTTATAGAAAAAAAAATAAAAACAAAAATTAGTGGGATCTATAATACAAATGGATGAAATCATAGAAATCAAACATTCCCATAATTTGACTAAGACTTACATGTATTCCAAAATCCATGAACAAAAATGGTGAAAAAGGCTTAGAAATAATCAAAGTTGTAATTTAATCTAATATTAATGATTTTGGTTGTGTAATATTTAAAAATAAATTAAGTTTAACTAGAGAGCCTTACAAATGCTTTTTTTTTAGATAGGTAAAAGGTATTTATTTTATAATAATTATTCTAAAATGATTAAAAAAAATTCATTAAAAATATATCTATTTTTTAAGATAAGAAAAGGCAATAGTATTGATTTTCACATACCTTGTAAAAAAGAATAATAATTTACTATTTTTCTTTGAAATTGTTTATACTTGATTGAGAAAGTAAATTATTTTTTGTTAATAACATGTAAAAGTTAGTGTGGTAGGAATTAATTATATATTAAATTACAATTATGTGACAAAAGTCAAACTCTTTTAATAACATCTTACATCACTGACACAATTTATACACATGTAGGGGTTGGTGTGCAGAGGATCCTATTAGAAATGGGCCCTCTCTTCACAAAATTGGCCCACAACTTAAATGGGACTATGAAGTTTGGTATCAGACTTTTGCTTCTTGCACCCAATAAATCTAATTTGTACTTTATTATTATGCAAAATAATAAAAAATGTTCTCTTTAAAATCTCTAATATAACTCATATTTTTCGTGAAGGGAATGCCTGATAAGTTGGTTAATTTATGATTTATTTATAGAGAATCTTTTCATTGGTATAATAGACTCCTAGCTAGTCTGTTCTTAGAATTCTTTATGAATAAATATAATCTACCTATGTATCGTTTGTGTTAACATATGGGTTTTGGTCTAGTCCTCCCATATTTTTGTATTTTCTTTCTTTTTTCTTTTTTTAATAATATTTTTTTTTCATGTGATGACAGATGATTGTTGTTACTTGAGGTGTCAGCTTAGCTAAGATGTCAAGTTGCATAGTGATGTCTAACACGAAAACTTTATAAAAAAAAAAAAAATTCAAAAAAAAAATCTCTAATATTTAAGTAAGAGTTGAGGTTGCAAGTCAAAATGTATATTAGATTTAGTATTTTAAAATATTTTTTCAGATTTATATTTTTGAAATATTTTTCTGGATTAAATTTTTTATAACAGTTTTTTAGAATAGTCTTTTTAAAATTTTTGTTTTCCATAATCCCTGAAATATGTTTTTAATTTTTTTTTAGAATTCTTTTTCTAGATGTATTATTTATTTTTGGAATAAGATTTTGGTTTTTTAATTTTATTGCAAAATTTATTTTTCTAATCTTTCAATTATGGATTTCCAATTCCAAAATAAAGAATAATTATTAGAAATTTAGTGAGTACATGTTAAATTGATTGGGTGGAGAATACAGTTGGCGTAGTGTAAGTTGAATAAATTTGAATCAAATATACATAATTAATATATATATATATATATATATATATATATTTATTGATAAATAAAATAAAAAAGGTACTTGGATGATAATATAAAGTAGTTGAGTGTTGAGGTTCATAATGGGTCTATCCACATAATAATTTCTTTTATAGTAGAATATAAAATTTATTATTATAATAATTATTTAAATAAAATTAATTATTAAATTATATATATTTTTTTATAATTTTATTATAGATAGCTTTTTTATTCTTTATTGTGTATAGTTATTTAAGTTACTTAAAAGGGTAGAATGTTATAATTTGTGTACACAACTAAAAATAATTAAAAGAGAGAATCTCGTTTATTACGAGATTAACTAATTAACGATGTTTTAATATTGATCTTCCCACTTGTTGGGATTGATTATTGATTAGGAAAGAACTTAATGAATTGTGACAAAAAAAAATTAATACTAATAATGATAGTAATTGTCCTTATAAACTTAAAATATTAACAATCAATGTTTAATATATTTATGTATACTGATATATTAAGTATTGTTATTATACATATATACTAATGATTAAATATTATTATCATTATATAAATATAGTATTAAGTATTGTTATTATGTATTAGCAAAAAATAATCAAATAATATTTATTTAACATGTTATTTATTTAGTTTCTATTATATTTATTTTAAAATTATTTATTTGTTTCCTTATTTTATATTTATTTCTCTCTATTTTCATTTTTCTGTGTAAATTTGAATTAGTCTATTAGTCTTTGCTCAATAGAAAGAACAAAAAACGGTAATTAGAAGAACTTAAATCTACTTTTTGATTCTTAAAGTTTTACAAAAGGTATACCTTAGTTTTTTTTTATAAAATTTTAATTATAGATTTAGTTATTTAATTTTTAAAAAATTAATTAAAGGTTTTAAAAACAAAACAAAAATCTATTAGAAGAAGACTTAATTGTAATTTTAGTCTTTATGTTTAATTAAAATCTATACTTTTTGTCATACCTTTTTTTTTCAAAAGTTTAGTCTCGTAGTTTTGGATCCTTAATATTAATTATATTTAATATTATTTTTTTACACCAGTTATATCAATTAATAGTTTCCTTTTTCCAGTATTGATAAAAAAACTTAAAAATGACAGTAAAAACAGTTAGGAATTTTAAACTAATTTTTTTTATAAAGATTAAAAATAAAAGACTAAAATCTTATTTAAACCTTAAATAATAGTTTCACATGGTGACAATTTATATATATATATATATTTATTTAATTTATTAAACCTTTTTTAAAAATAAAATTGTAATGAACGTAACTTTAAAGTAGATAAGATCGATATTAATTATGCTGTCTCATCTGAGTTGAAACAAATAAATAATTAAAAAATAAAAAGTAAAATTTTCTTACAAAAATACTAAAACTATAACTAATGCATAATTTATAAAATATAGAACAAATTATTATCAACACACAAAAAGAAAAAGCAGTTTTATGTGTACTTCAAGATTCAATAAGAACGAGACCTAACGGCTAGTTGGTGAGAACGAGCATTTGTAATAATCATTTATATTTTCAAAATTTGAACCACAAAACGCAACACCTTCATCTTCTTCCCCTTTTCCCCTTCAGAGAGCGAAGAGAATCGTTTCAGTGCAGCAGCAGCAGCAACAATGGCGGAAGGTGAGATCCACAGCACAGTAATCGATCCAGAGAGCGAGTTTCTGGCGTCGAAGAGAACCACCGGTCACGAGTGGGAGATCTTCAAGGAGAACGTGAGGCCCCTGAAGCGTGGCCGCAACGTTAACCTCCTCAACCACGCCCTCAACTCCCACTCCCACGCTCACCTCAAGAAATCCCTCCTCCAACACCGAAGGTTCATTCTCTCTCTCTCACTCTTCTTCGTTCTCTTTCCGATCTCTTCTTCATCTCACTTCGTGTTCCTTCCAACAGAAAACTCATCGAAGCCATCGAAGAATACCAGGGCGACGACCCTCTCCTCCCCTGGCTACAGTCAGTATCTGCATCCCTCTTCGTTTTCTGTTAACCTTTTTTTTTTGCTACCACAAAAAAATTTGTTAATTATCAGTTAAATCATCTTATTTTTTAATAATAATAATGTAATTAGCATCATGGTTTAGTCGTGTTGATTGAAAAAGGAAAAAAAAAAAGAGTTTGTTTTCTAGTAAATAATTCTGTGTGTCATTATAGCTAAGTTTTTATGGTGTTTATGGTTGAAATTTCATTTTTGTCGTTATACACACTAAAATTAATCGTTCCACATGTCATAAGTAAATTCCCCTACATTAACCCCAAAGTATGTGTTTGACACCTCAAATACTCTTGTTTTTGTCAAACAATTTCAGTTTAAATAATATGATGATGGAAAGCAAATAAACCAGTTAGTGTAAAAGTACTATTAAAACTAAAGAGAAGCTAAAAGATAAGGGTTCATGTTCTTCAAGAATGATTGATAGGCTTTGATTTACTCCTAATACCGTATTAAGAGATTATAATACCACCTTCAACCCATCGGTGCATCATAGGTAAAGAGACATACATTTATATAAACTAAAATACACAGGCAATTAAATGAGGATCCTTCAAGTGTTGTTATCTAATTTTGGAAAGTTAAAATATAAACGAGATAATATTCTAATTATATCTTATAATATTTTTTCACCACTTAATCTTCTTTATTGGTTTTCTGCCCCATTGGATCGTATGATCTGTAGAGTAATTTGTTGATACAATTAGTTAAGAAATTAAGATGTATTAAATTAATAATTAATAATCATAATTAAGAAGAGGACAAAGTTTTTATTGGAGCTATTTTAATGTTGAAGGTGTATCAAGTGGGTTCAGGAGGCGTTTCCTCCCGGTGGAGACAGTTCGGGGCTGGTGGTGATTTATGAGCAGTGTGTGCGTGCCTTTTGGCATTCAGAGCGCTATAAGGATGATCTGCGCTACCTCAAAGTGTGGCTTGAATATGTGGGTGTTCTTGTGACAGTCTTGTGTGTATTAATGTGGTGATTACTGGAATTATTTGTGACAATTTAAGAAATGTTGCAGGCAGATAATTGCTTTGATGCAGACGTTATTTATGCTTTTCTAGAGGCAAATGGAATTGGAAAAACTCATTCCAATTTCTACATTTCTTATGCTTTGCACTTGGAGTCTAAGAACAAGTTTAAAGCTGCCAACCAGATATTCGAGCTTGGCATATCCAGGTAAGGACCCCTAATCTCTTGAAGCCTTTTCTCGTTTGATAATAGTTAGTTATATTGTGCATAATTTGGATAACAAATTAAAAAGTATTTTTGGAAGGGGACTAACTATAACTCAAACATGCTAAAAACAGTTGCGTAACTCCTAGTGCCTGTCCATGTAATTTCATTTCAAACTAATTTAGAAATGTTGGTGCATTTCCGTCCCTTGGGTTTTGGACTTTGTGGTTCACGGTGTTTTTTTTTTGTATCAGCATCACATACTTCTTTGATGCCGTATTTTCCTATGAACATTTTTTTGAGTTGCAAACCTGCAAATGAATGCTGTACCTCATTTGATTGCTCCATTTTGCAGGAATGCTCAACCAGATGATAAATTGAAGGCTGCTTATAGAAAATTTCTTGCACACTCGCTGGCAAGGCCAACAACAACTAAAGATGTATGTGGTGTTCCAATTGAGTGCTTCTTTGAAGCTCTTATAGTTGTAAAATGATCTTTTGATCTATCTACTATATTCTTCTGTTGTCCAGGATTCAGTAGAAAAACTGGCACCCTCACGTAGCTTTGGAACTGTTCTTGGCAATCAAGAAAATCGTGAGTCCTTTACTTGGGGCACAATCATTTGTCTCAAAATCATGAATTTTTAATTCTGAACATCTTTCCCTGTGGTTGCAGGTTCTGCCCTGTCCGCCTTGACCACGACTTGTGATCTTTCTGCCAAGAATGATAGGTAATATGATTGTTTCTTTGGCTTTATTTGGTTGGAGTTTGCTATGTGATGGTTATTTTTCAAATTTGCACATTACAGTTTTCTCTTGTAGAGAAATATATGAACTTTTAACCCAAAAGTACGCAACATTTCCTCCCTAGGCATTTCTAATGTGAAGGGTTTCTCAGCTCCTATGAGTTTTTATTTAGAATTCTTGATGAATGTCCATCATATTGTTCTCTCTTCATGTAGGACTCGAGCAACTCTATTTTCCATTTATAAAGATTCAGCTGCAACTGGTGAAACTGATCCTCATCAGCCAGACCAATCGCACTCTTGGCGCACACTTGGAGCCCGAGCTGACAGAAATAAGGAAAACAACGCAATTCCTGGCAAGTGGAAATCCTTCAAGGTACTAAATTTTCAACATTTTGCCTGCATTTCTTGGTTGCTCATAATAATCTTACAAAACTCTACTTAATTTTGGGTGTGTTTCTACTTTCATTTAATGCCCAAGTTATTGAATGATTTCAGATTCCACAGCGACTTGGGGCAAGATCTGGAGGGGCTGCTCCAGGTGCCTTTATCCCAGTGTTTGTTGATGAAGAATGTCAAGAGTAAGTGGAATTTGCACAAATTCAGTTTGGCTTTAGGGTTTAGGGACATTATTCTTTAATTTTTCATATTAGCAGTAGTACACAACTTGTCCTTTGAGTTATGACCGAAATGGGATAGTCACGAAAGAAGTTATCTAACAATTACAGCAAATGAACGGTAAAATGTGCAAGATCCCTGAAGATTTTGCTTAAAGATGGGGTTAAAAAATACATTATTCCTTAATTTTTCATATTAGCAGTACACAACTTGTCCTTTGAGTTATGACCGAAATGAGATAAGTCACAAAAGAAGTTGTCTAAAAATTAAAGCAAATGAAGGGTAAAATGTGCAAGATCTCTCAAGATTTGGTCAAAATGTAGGGATTAAAATCAATCTTTACCAAAGCATTGGGACATGAAACATATTTTATCAGCAAGAGATTATGTTATTCTGTGAAAATGAAGGTTTATGTGGTCTACATTGATTTGACAGTTCACAAAGTAAGAAAGAAGAGGGTCGCAAGTGCCCAAGTTTGAAGATTAGGCAGGAGGATGACATGGAATTGAAAAGGTAATTTCACGTGGCAATATTTGGTACAGATGATTGAGCAGGGTCCTGATGAAATCAACTGACACATGCATATATTGTTGTTCCTTTCAGGGAAACAGAGCTGCTAAGGAAGAATCCACTACGCAACTTCCCTCAGAACAGCCTCCCCCGATAATTCATTCAACCTCTATGAATGCCATCATTTCTTCAATAAATTCTGGCTCAGCTTTCCCCTAGAAGGGCTTGGTCCACCATTTGCTTTTAAGTTGGTACTGGTGTTTCTGGTTAAAAACGATGTACGAATTGTTTGGACTGAGAATTTAAGAAATTTTTAATGTGTGCGAGCATTACTTCAAATCAATTCAGCAGTTCATTTGCTTTGTAAAATTAGTATATTTTTCACAAAAAAGGAAATAACTTTTAAGTTCAGTGTGAAGATTTCATGTTCTACCTTGTGTGTCTGGGGTTCGGGTGTTTTGTAGTTCATTTGCTTTTTAAATTTAGTATATTTTTCAGAAAAAAGGAAATAACTTTTAAGTTCAGTGTGAAGATTTCATGTTCTACCTTGTGTGTCTGTGCTTCGGGTATTTATTGCTAAAATCCTAAAATTTTAAACACTAAACTAAATTGTTATTAAAAAAAGTGCGGAAAAATAATTATCATTAGAACGTGAATTTCACAAAATTGGTTTATAAGATGATTGTCCCTCTAATTGATATAAGATCTCTGTCACACTCTTTTTATGTCAAGATATATACATTTTGCGTATGAGTCTAAATATTTGTGTGTAATCCAAGAATAGTCCGGTAGTGAATGATACGATAGATCCATCAAATTTTGTTATACTAACTTTGATATAAGAAAAATTCTCTCCATTTATATACTGTAAATTAATATACTGTAAATTAATTTAATATCTAGTTAACGCGAGATTTTTAACAATTGTAAAAAATAATGGAAATTCAAATATCAAATAATAAAAATTGTTCTTTATTTTTTAATCACAATAAAAATTTATATAATAAATTTAATTTTATAAAATTAATATATTTTTTATTTTTAAAATTGTGTTAGAACTATATTAAAATTATTAAAAATTTAATAAATATTTTATGAATAGAATACTTTATCTATAAATATCGTACAAATATCGGTGTACTTAAAAATACACCTAACTAAAATTTAAGATAAAAAAAAAGAAAGAAAGAGAAAGTGTCTTGCTTTGTTTTAGTTAAATCATGAGCATACATTGATTGAGGAAGGGAAGAGACAGTTATAAACATAAACAGAAAGAGAGAGAGAAAGTGTGTGAGCAATTGCAAACCATTAATAGTTGGGTTCCATTAGAGTTTCTCAAACCCTAACCCAAACCAAATTCAATTGGCAGATTCCAAATCAACAAAATCAAAGCAATCAATCAGCAAAATCGAAGGAACCGATTCCTGATCGGAGCATGGCGGAGCATCTGGCATCGATCTTCGGGACGGAGAAGGACCGCGTCAACTGTCCCTTCTACTTCAAGATCGGCTCCTGCCGCCACGGCGACCGGTGCTCGCGGTTGCACAACCGGCCAAGCATCTCGCCCACGCTGCTGCTGTCGAACATGTACCAGCGCCCCGACATGATCACGCCCGGCGTGGATCCGCAGGGGCAGCCCCTGGACCCGCGCAAGATCCAGCAGCACTTCGAGGACTTCTACGAGGACATCTTCACGGAGCTCGCAAAGTTCGGTGAGATCGAGAGCCTCAATGTCTGCGACAATCTCGCCGACCACATGATCGGCAACGTCTACGTCCAGTTCCGCGAGGAGGACCAGGCCGCCAAGGCCCTTCACGCGCTCCACGGACGGTTCTACAACGCCCGCCCCATCATCGCTGATTTCTCTCCCGTCACCGACTTCCGCGAGGCCACGTGTCGGCAGTTTGAGGAGAACAGCTGTAACCGCGGCGGGTATTGCAACTTCATGCACGTCAAGCTCATCGGAAGAGACCTCCGTCGGAGGCTCTTCGGCCGCAATCACCGCGGCGGTGGAGGCTACTACCACATCAACCAGAGCCGGAGCCGCAGTCGCAGTCGCAGCAGGAGTCCAAGGCACCGCCGGGAGAGACGGGAGAGGGACTCCCACAGCGGCGGGAGGCGGGATTATAGAGAGAGGGACGGCGGTGGACGGCGGAGGCACGCCGAGAGTCCCGCCAGGGAAGGTAGCGAGGAGCGCCGCGCGAGGATCGAGCAGTGGAATCGGGAGAGGGAGGAGAAGGAGTGACTTTATCGATTCTGGTTTGCGGAGAATAAACCATCAATTTCGTTCTCAGAGTATTTACCCTGTCTCCTGAGTTGTTCCTATAGTAATGAAATTATTTAAGTGATCTGTGAAGTATTGAATATCTGCTGCATTAGTGTGTGTTTGGATAAATGTTTGAAAAGTACTTTTGAGTGTTAAACATATTTTGTTTCTTTTAGTTTGATAGTACTTCTAAAATGGGACTAATGGTAATCTAAACATGCTTTGCTATTAGTCGGATTTAAAAGATTTTCTATCGTCTTGATTTCTGGTACTTTCTAATAGTTTTTTATTGTAGTTTAGGGACTCTTTAGGATGAAATTGATGGTTTACTCGCATGTGATTGTGTGCTGTTGCGGCAGCGCGAATAATGACCCCTCTCACTGTTGTGTTGTTACGGTAATTGATCTCTCTTTCTCTTGTGGTGTTTTGGTCGACAGAGATAAGAATGGAACCTCATAGTTTCCTGAGATTGTAGGATTTAATTAGTTTGGGGCTATGACGTATTGTATTTATTGTGCTGTTTCAGTTTTTGAATGTATGACGACTTTAATTATATTGAATAAGCTAGCTTGTGAGTGTTTCTGCTGAATAATATTGATATGGGTTTGGTTTAACGTTTATGATAGTTACTTTTGGTGATGGGGGGAGGGAATGTGGGGAGGGAATGGCGTTAACAGTTTGAAGAACCAGAGGGGAACTAGGAGCCTTAAAGCTGAAATTTGTAATGTTCTTTTTATTTATTGTGCCACATATTGTCATTTTCAGTCACAAATGCGAAGTGGGTAGTTCTTTTCTGGTGTGGTGGTGATCTCATACTTTCTCAAGGGACAATTTTTTTTTCCAGCTCATTGAATGTTTTGATTGTAGAAGTAATTGAAGGTATCCTGGTGGTAGAGTCAACTCTGTTGATTGGTTAAGTATTTTTTATAATCTAGATATAAGTTAGAGCTTTTGTTAGAGACCTCTACGGATTGTTTTTAGTTTGGTTTATTTCTGCTCGAGTTATGAATCAAAGGGTTTCAATTCTTCTGATTGATAAGTTTTGAGTAGAGTTGTGACCCTTACTACATTGGCTTTTACTTTTGTTGTTGCCCTTGTTATGCCGGATGGAAGCTAAGTAGGATGGAGGGTATCCATGTGTTTTGATGGCAAGTTAGGGCAAGCTTTGCGTCTGTGGGCTATTGGGAAATTATCATTGTAATAAATAATTGTATCACTTCCGGGATATGATGGTAAATTAGGACATCCTGTAGACTTGAATTTAAGTTGGTATTTGGTTTGCTGTTATGCAGTCAGAACATTTGGCCATTTTGAAGTGTGGCTATGACTTTACATTTGGGGCTGGGTGGTATTGTTTGTTTTCTGTTTGCCCTTGCTTTTTTTCAATAAGGACATGTTGATTATTCTGCCATATCTCAAATTTCTACCACATATATCCAAGTGAGCAAGAGATCAATGATTGGTTTTTGTACTTCTCTGTTAATGCATCTTCTTCCTTGGTTGGTTATTCTTCCAGATTGTTTGTAGATTCAATTTGTTTTCTTGCTTAAGAGGAGTTTAACCGAGGGCTCAAAACCAAAACATTCTCATTATCCTGTGATGGTGTGATCGGTGATGCTCTGCTCTCTTTCTGAATCTACACGTCTTCTTCTCCTCTTCCTCCCCAGTTCTCGCATTTTCTCTTTCCTGTTCCTTTAACATTTTTTTTTCCTGTCCATTTTATAAAATGATAACTTTAGTTATTTATTTTGAACGGTATTTTCTATAACCCTGTAAACCACCAATGAGTTGCATTGCAACCCGGTGTGCTAGTGGTAGCTATATGTTAAATATTCTGTGTTAACATGTGATCGATGAATGTTGTGAAGACACTGAAGCATGAAAATATTAAATGAAAAGTAAGCATGTAATATATTTGGAACTTAAAAGAAAACACTGCCATTAATTTAATTTTTCCTTTTTTATTCTTAAATTGTCTTTGGTGCTTTTTAGCCAAACATGTTTTTAATAGTTATTTGCTTGTGTGTGTTTTTGTTATTGTCTGAATTTTATCTCTTTCTGTTTGACTGAAGGATATTAAGATGTTTACAAGCATGCTTTTTGCCATGTAGGCTAGGTGCAATAGGGGGATTGGTTGTGCAGCGGATGTTCTTGAGATGTAGGGATTGCAATTCAAAGACTAACGAAGTTGGGGTTTGAATTGCCTCTTGTAAGACTGCACGTTTCTATTATTAGTATTTAAACATTTGCATGTGAGATTATTGGAGTCCTTTTCTTCGCATGCCATTTTTGGCTGGTCCACCTGTGAATTTATAACGTCCTTTCTTTCTTGTCTTTACAGCACTATAGGTATATAAAAGCATGTTTCGGAGAAATGTTTTTGATGAATCCAAGGGCTAAATACTGTACAAAAATGAGACCACTAAGATGGGCAACTTCTGCTTTGTTATCCTGGGATTTTTGCCACTTAGGCTATGGTGGTATTTGAGCTCTCCAAACCTAGGTTAGCATCAAGGCTTAGCGGATGTTTTGGTTTAACTTATTTAGGATAAACGGTCGCTCATTTCTTATGATTCCTTGAGAGAGACTTTGCTTGCTAAATAAGCTATATTTCTCTAAATTTAAGTAGAACCAAGCCATCAATTTGTGCTAACTCCAATTGCTTTAGGTTATGTTTGGGAGTTTGGATTTGGAAAGGAAGGGAGGGGAGGAAATTTTTTTATTTATAATTTGATAATTTTTTACAAATAAAATGATAGATTTGTATAAATTTAACCTTTACATCTTTGATATAAATTTATATAAACTTGACCTATATATTTCCCCCCCTCACTGTTCTCCTTCAAAAGAAACACCCAGAGGATAATTTAGCTAGGCACCACTAGGCAGTGTGACTCAGGTTTTCTATGGGGTTTTCCAACGAAAGTTCTTATTATAAGAAAAAGAAGTTGTTCTTCCCGCATCAGTTAGGAAGGAACAGGAATTATCATCATCTGATATCATATAAAGTGCAAGCAGTCTAGGTTTCTGAAACCAGGATGAGGCCGGACAGATGTACAGAGCAGTATGTTCCCATTTTTGGTCAGACTACCTACCTTACCTCCTGTAACAGTTGAATTTTCTATCATATTACCATGTTTGAGTTGTTCATTTCTTAGAGGGGAGAAGGGTCGTTGACTATGGTATGTTTGGTTGAGAGAAAGAAAATAGTGACAGGGATATTTTTTCTGTTTGATTACAGCTTAAGTGGAAGGAGAAGAATAACTTGATTTCTAATATTAATTAAGTTTCAAAATTTTCCTTTCTTTCACTTTCCTTTTAAATCAATTTTCACACCACTCTCGATTCCTTTTTACTGTACTAAGCAGATCCTTGTGTGGTCTCTTTGATATGATAAAGAAAATTAAGGGAAAGGGAACCTTGTTTTGTTTTTCGAATTTTAGCTATCAGAAATAATATTTTCTCCCTCATTTTTTGTCACTTTAACTCATACGTGTTTTTTTATATTTTATTTTCTTTCTCTTTTTTGTCCTTACTTCCGAACACACCATTAGTATCAAATCTGAATAATATGATTATCGTCCATCAAATTTAGCTTCAATTGATTGAGTTCTGTTGTAAGCTGATTGACAAATAGAATTTAGGACCATACTGCCAAAGACAAATAGAATAAACAACCAGCATAACTGGTTTTCCCTGCCTCTTCACTTCAGATTTCCCCAAACGATGACATGGTGAATTCAGAAAGAGAATAACTGATCTTTTCACTTTTTAGCGTTTTAGGTAGACATGAATTTTTTCATTATCTTTTATAGTGTGATGTCTCTGGTATAAAATCTTGTTACTAAGTATGCATTGATGTTAATGAAATTTAACATGTTTTGCGCAAGATATAGGAATTCGAACAATTGGTGTTGATATTAATGCACTGTCTGCTGTTTGTGTTCAATTACCTGTTAGTGTGCTCTTATTTTTATATACTCTGTCAAAGATGGAACTTTGTTGGTTGATTATGGATCTGGGCTAATATATTTTTGCAAAATTTCTAAGCTTCCTAGAAAGGAGTGAAGTGGGGTGTGTGTGATAATAGAATGACTTATATTCAGTTTTAGTGCTCATGCTTTCGTGAATGTATGGCTTTGCTATGCTATAAAAATGTATCAGTATATTTCGTCTTTCAGTTTTCAAAATTAAGTAGTTTGATCTAATTATAATTTATCATCTAATTGTTAAGAGAGAATATAAATACAATTTTTCAGTTTTTCAAAATTAAGTAATTTGATCTAATTATAATTGTTCATCTAATTGTTGAGAGTATATGTATGATGTTAAAGTTTATTATCAAACATTGTGATTAACATTCTACAATTGGCATTTTTCTATTGCAACATAAATGAACCAAAATTATTTAATTTTCGATCCTTGTGGCATTAAACTTATAATTATATTTTCATTGGCATTAAAGTTGTATATTCATAAAACTATGAGGATTAAAAATAGATGAAAGTATACAGTTGTTCACAAAGTGCAGAAAGTAAAATGTGTTTGTGGTTACATGAAATACTGATTCCAAACAGTTTTCCAAAATGGTTGGATGCCTTAATATATATTTTAGAAATGATTTTGACAAAATAAACGTTGTTATTGACAAAATCTTAACATGTACATCATGGAACTAGATGATATACACCATTGAAACACTGCATAGACCTCTGGATTCTATGCAAAGAACATATATCAATATTTCATCTGTGTAAAGACAGGATTTGCATTATTGTGAGTTGCATCAAATATTTCATGACTTATAAAACATGAACAAGACATATAAATATGATTTATAGATATATATGTATGTAAATTATATTTTAAAGAAGATTTTAATTTATTATTTGAAAAAGTTAAATTCAATGTAGGATTTTGGTGAATACTCTCACTAACACTAACATATCCTCTCTTCATCACATATGAAGAAAGTGACTCTATAATGAAGCTTCAACATCATCCTTTCTCTAGGAACATGTGACAAAACAAATGAAGAAAATGCACTTACAGTATAAAACAGTTTCATAGTATCATGCGAGCACAGATACCTATGAAAGATCAAATTGTTGAGTTTTAATAATAAAAAAAAAACAAATCAATATTAATACCAAATAATTAAGCAATGATGACGTACTTAAATCTTGATTCCACAAGAAAACGTAAAAAATAGCCAACCATGCTCATTCAAGTCTACGTGTAAAAGTCAACCTCCAACCCAATGCAGACAAAGAAAGTGGGTGAACTCTTAAATCATCAAAATCAATTCATGAATTCAAAATTCAACCAACGAAGCTACTCGGAAACCGATAGATTTCAAATATTTAAATACTTTAATTTTGATTAATCTCATTCCAACTTATTTTATTCTACATCAAATATTTTAATTGTCATCAAATTTTTAAAAATACTAATCAACTCGAAGTCAAGGTGGACCTATACTTTATAAATCAAAACATGGAAATTTTTTTAAAAAAATGTAGATGATTCTTTTTTAATTTTAAGTAATCTAATTAATCTAACAAAATTATAAAATTTAACTTTTTTCAAAAAAAATTATTTAAACAACATATTTTGTCATAAATGATTGTAGTTTTCTAAAAAAATAATTGACCTACTAAAATGTTCTATCCAAACGCAAGATAAGGAATTGAATAATCCATGGAAAGAACATATAAATTGTTATGGTATTATAGTCAAGTACGTTTCGACTATTCAATTTATTGAAAATTTTGGTAGAAAAAAGTATGTGCCACTTGCCAAATAAAAAAGTAAAAAAAAAAAGATTCTTTCTCAACTCCTAAAAACAATAAAATAATATTTTACAATAAAAAATAAAATAAATATAATTAAAATGAAGCATCCTAACACTCAAGTCTTATTTTTAATTGAATCATACATTTACATTTCACAACCCACAATTTTTTATATAATAACTTTCAATACTATTATTTAATATTTTTTCATATATTTTAATTCCAAACTTTTTACATTAAAAATTATATACAACATCAAAAATTATAAATCATCATCTTCTTTTTAATTCTCACTCGAGTGGTGATATCTTGACACTATAAACAATAATAAACATGCAATTGAAAAAATAAATAAATTAATATTTTAATTATATTTAATTTACATTTTAATTTAAAATATTGTTATATTTTTATAATGGTTTGTCAAAGTATATGTATTTTACTTGAGAAAAGTTTTGTTAAGATTGTGAACAAACTATTACGAAAGTGGACTTTAAGCCTAACTCAACCCCATAAAACCGGTTCAATGGGGTGACGTTTGCACCCACTTATATACTATGAAAGGCTCTAATCTCTAGTCGATGTGAGATCTCCAACACCTCCCCTCACGTCGAGAGTGATAGATAGAAGCTCGTGCGTGGGACTATATATTTTGAGTGGTCCGATAGTGGCCCGATAGCGGGTGGCACGATAGGCCTACACTCGCTAGGATAGACTCGAAATGACTCTGATACCATATTACGAAAGTGGACTTTAAGCCTAACTCAACCCCATAAAACCGGCTCATAGGGTTGAGGTTTGCACCCACATATATACTATGAAAAGTTCCTTATCTCTAGTCGACGTGTGATCTCCAACACAAACAAAGAATAATATACCTTTGACACTGTTTAAGTAATATAATAATAATTTTAAATTAAAAATAAAAATAAAAATGAATAAAATATTATTTTATTAAGATATAAAGTGTACGTTTTCAGTGTTAATATATTAGCATTCATTTTACTTTGTTAACAAAATCTTTTCCTTCTCACTCTCTAACACCTTCAGTAATCCCTGTCTATGCAAGAAGCAACATTCAGTACACCTTACAATTTGTTTCCATCTCCATGGATTTTCAGATCTTTGACATGTTAGGTCCTATCTTCCTTTTCCTCCTCATGATGGTGGCACTGAAGTTAGGGAGGAATCTCACCAAAACCAAGCTATCTCCAAACATGCCTCCAGGACCATGGAAGCTACCTATCATAGGAAGCATACCCCATCTTCTTACACCAACACCACACATCAAACTAAGAGACTTGGCCAAAAAACATGGACCCTTGATGCATCTCCAACTTGGAGAGGTCTTCACTGTAGTTGTTTCCTCAGCAGAATGTGCCAAAGAGGTCATGAAAACTCATGATCTTCTCTTTGCATCAAGGCCTCTCATTCTTGCTTCAAGAATAATAGGATATGATGCCACAAACATATCCTTTTCCCCTTATGGAAATTATTGGAGACAGCTAAGGAAAATTTGCACTGCTGAACTTTTCACCCCAAAACGTCTCAGTTCATTCAAGCCCATAAGAGAAGAAGAGCTCTCAAGTCTCATCAAAATGATTGCTTCACAAAATGGATCCTCTTTCAATCTTTCTGAGGCACTGCTCACATCAAACTATGCAATAATCTCTAGAGCAGCTTTTGGCAAGACTTGCAAAGAGCAAGAAGAGTATATATCAGTGCAAAAGGAAGTGCTGAAGGCTGCAGGAGGATTTGACATTGGAGACTTGTTTCCTTCTGCCACATGGCTTCAAAACTTCACTGGTTTGAGGCCTACCCTTGAGAGATTGCACCGGAAAAGTGATCAAATACTTGAAAACATCATCAGGGAGCATAAAGATGCAAAGTCAAAAGCCAAAGAAGGCATAGTTGAAGCAGAGGATCTTGTAGATGTTCTTCTGACATTTCAGGATGATCGTGGTGGTGAAAATCAGGATATTTGCTTAACTGATGACAACATCAAGGCTATAATTGATGTAAGGATTGTGAAAAGTTTTTCTGAGCACAAACTTTTTTTCTTACTTTTCTGTAGTGTAGAGTTTTTAGATGAATTGATGTTTAATACTCACATGTATGAGAACTTTTTCTAGAATATCTTTGCTGCTGGAGGTGAGACATCAGCAACTACCATAGATTGGACAATGGCAGAGATGATGAGGAATCCAAGGGTGATGAAGAAAGCACAAGGTGAAGTGAGAGAGGTGTTCAGCATGAATGGAAGGGTTGATGAAAGTTGCATCAATGAAATGAAATATTTGAAGTTAGTCATCAAAGAGACCCTGAGGATGCACCCACCAGCTCCTCTTTTACTTCCAAGAGAATGTGGAGAAGCATGTGAGATTGATGGGTATCATATACCAGTCAAAAGCAAAGTAATTGTGAATGCTTGGGCAATTGGGAGAGATCCAAAGTCTTGGAATGACCCAGAGAGGTTTTATCCTGAGAGATTCATTGATAGTGGTGTTGACTTCAGAGGGAATAATTTTGAGTTGATTCCATTTGGTGCTGGAAGAAGAATCTGCCCAGGAATCACATTTGGTTTGATGAATGTAGAACTCACACTTGCATTGTTGTTGTATCACTTTGATTGGAAGCTTCCCAATGGAATGAAAGGTGAGGAATTGGACATGACTGAGCAATTTGCCTTAACTGTCAGAAGAAAAGATGGCCTGTGTTTGATTCCCTCCATTGCAGCACAATGCTCATAAACCAAAGTTATGTATATCTTTGGTTTGTTGGGTTCACTCCTTAAATAAGTGTTCACCATATTTATCTTTTGTTGATGTAAGTAGAGCTCAAAAGTTTTTAATAATGTGTCTCATGATCATGATGGTGGCAAAAGTAATTATGGAATACTTGTAATATTGAATTATATGCAAATAAATTTTCATTTGAATGACTTGAAATTTCCCTCTTTTCATTGACTGAGACAAAGTGTGTTTGAGTGTTTCTGTTACCTACGTTTAGGATTGTGTTGTTTCAAGCTATTGATGGAAGTGTGCTTGAAACAATTTTGAAAATGGGACATCCAAGGAGAAAGAAAACCGTTTTGGGTGGGCTTGCTAAAAAAAAGAACTGTATTTTGAGGTTCTTAGAGTTGTGTACCCAAAGTAGGGGATACAGGAATCAAGTACAAGTCTTCTTTTCTTCTAATAGTAACTCTAAATTGCTCAGTGTTGTCCAATTCCTCACATCTCATTCCATTGGGAAGCTTCCAATCAAAATTGTACAACAAAAATGCAAGTGCCAACTCAACATTTGCCAAACCAAATGTGATACCTGGGCATATTCTTCTTCCAGCTCCAAATGGAATGTACTCAAAATTGCACCCTTTGTAGTCAATTGAGCTATCAATGAATCTCTCCGGATAAAATCTCTCTGGGTCACTCCAATAGTTTGGATCTCTTCCAATAGCCCATGCATTCACAATTATCAAACTTTTGGCTGCTATATCATACCCACCAATCTCACATCTCTCTCCACATTCTCTTGGAAGTAAAAGAGGACCTGGAGGGTGCAATCTTAGGGTCTCCTTCACTACTGATTTCAAATATTTGAGTTCATTGATGCAAGTGTCATTAACCTTTCCTTTCATGTTCACTACCTTTCTCACTTCAGCTTGTGCCTTCTTCATCACTCTTGGATCCTTTACCATCTCAGCCATTGCCCAATCTATAGTAATTGCTGATGGCTCACCTCCTGCACTAAAGATTTCCTGAAAAGTATTTATAAAGTGATGTTAATAAGCTGAATCAAGGATGGAAAAAAGAGAGACATTTACTCTATAATAGTACTGTTCTACGATTAGGAATTAAGTTTAAGGATTCATCCAAGTTGCACTGCTATAAGAGTATGATCATGTTTGTAAAATGAATTTGCAAGATGTTAATATCCTCTCACCTGGATTGTAGCCTTGATATTGTCATCAGTTAAACAAATATTGTCGTTTCTGTCATTACCATCCCGAAGTTTTAGTAGAATATCTACCAAATCTTCACTTTCTGCACTTTGGCCTTCTTTGCCATTTGACTTTGTCTCTTTATGTTCAATGATGATGTTTTCTAAAATTCGATCAATTTGTTGATGTAACCTCTCAAGCTTAGGCTTAAAACCAGTGACAAGTTGAAGCCATCTACCAGAAGGAAATAAATCACCAAGTACTACAAGTCCTTCTTTCACTAGTGATATGAATTCTTCTTGGTCCTTGCATTTGTTGCCAAATGCAGCTCTTGAAACAATGGAATATATTGATGAGAGTACCACTTCAGTGAGGTTAACGGGTGATTCTTTCTTGGAATCAATCATTTTAATGAGATTGATGAACTCTTCTTCTCTTATTGGTTGGAATGAATTGACTCTGGTTTTGCCTAAAAGCTCCATTGTGCACATCTTTCGTATAACTTTCCAGTAATTTCCATAAGGTGCAGAAGCAATACCTGAGGAGTCATAGGACAATATATCTGAAGTTACACTCTGGGGCCTTGATGCAAAGATAGCATCATGAGTTTTCATTATCTCCCTAGCATACTTGGGTGAGGAAACAACAATTACTGTCACCTCTCCAAGTTGCAGACGCATCAAAGGTCCATACATTTTAGCCAGGTCTCTCAACTTTTGATGTGGTGCAGAAGTAAGAAGATGGTGTATATTACCTATAATTGGTAACTTCCATGGCCCTGGAGGCATGTTATTTGGAGTTGAGTTTGCTTTGTAATGATTAAACACTATTTTTAGCAGCAAAATCATGAGGACAGAAAAAGTGATAAGGGTTAATATATCAGGCATTTGAAATGTCATGGAGATGAAATAGCCAAAACCAAACATTTTTTTTCTTGATAAGGATCAAGAACAATGGAATGAGACCAGGGATTTAGGTTTCTAGGGAAACTATTTCTAGGTATTTATGCTAGTTTTTGCTACTGCACCATCTTCCAGTTAAATCTTAAATAGTTTGGTAGAGTTAGATATCTTTCAATGTAGTGGCGGTTGTAGCATGGTAAATGTTCTTGTCTTTTTCAAGGATATTTAAGATTTTTTAGATTGGTAAAAAATAAATAAATAAAATAGAGATATTTTAGAAATATCTCAACCTTTATATAAATATCTTATGTTTGGACCAGTTTCTTTTTCTGCTTTTTGTAAGCCTGAGTAGATATGTTAAGCATATATTCATGTTTGTTTTTGTTCTTACGTGTCTATAGTCTCTATATAGTCTCTTTCTGTGTAGGTTTGCAACTGGTTTAAGCTGAAAGTTTTGATTTGGTGACATCTAATCATTCTTTTTGTACATATATGCTTAGATATTCCTTAAATATTCCACTTAGTTTAATTCATTTGTTCTCATCAAAAAGAAAAATTGGTTATATTTAAGATTTTTTAGTATTTATTTAATATCACACTATCTGTAAAAAAATTATACTTTAATTAATTTTATTTATTTAGTTATTGATAGAAATAAAACCTAAATCTTAAATTAATGAATCTGAATATCATCAAGGTATTTAATTAAAAAATTTATGTTTGTGTTAAATGTCAACAACTTAGAACCATGATTCAAAGTTATCCAGAATTCTAATGGTTGTGCTGAAGATAAAGTCAAAAGCAACCTACATATACATATTAAATAGGTGGGTCATATCATTAAACTATCAACATGTGTTTGTTTCTAGGTGCGGCAACGGAGGAGGAAGGGGCGAGCGGGAATGACTTTTGTTTGGATGTGAGGGCGTGGATGCGGACGAGCGAGCGAGTTTAATAATTTTTTCACTTCTCGCAAAATTGAGAAGATTTGCGTTGATTGTAGAGACACTAATAGACGTTTACGTTGCTATCCTTCCATCAATTATAATATTAAACAATGTGGGCATCAGTGAGATTTCAGTTTCTTTATTACAGTGCCTGGTGCAACAGTTTTCTTATTCTTTCCGAATTTTGGAACTGCAGAATCGATTTTCGTCTCTTTGTAAATTAGTGCAGAATCGATTTTCGATTTTTCCAAATGGTGCAAAATCGATTTTCCTATCCTTGTAAATTGGTGCAAAATCGATTTTCGATTTTTCGAAATGGTGCAGAATCGATTTTCAATTTTTTCAAATAGTGCAAAATCGATTTTGTGGCTTTTAAAGGTAAGAGAGAATCGATTTTGTGACTTTTAATGGTAGAGAGAATCGATTTCGTGGCTTTTAAAGATAAAACGAGAATAAATTCTATGCCTTTTAAATGTAGAAGGAGAATCAATTCTTCCTGTGTGAGAAAAGTATTGGAATTGATTCTGTTTTTCTTTTTTCCAGATTGCATCTTTGAGTAGTGGTTCTTTTGGTTGTTTCTATTCATAACAAACTTTCTTTTTTTGTTCTCTAATTTTTTTTTCTTGTTCTCCAGTGTGTTCGTATTCTTCTTCTCTTCTTCAGTGCCTTCATCCTTCACATAAATTTTTAATATTTTTTTTTCTATTTAGAATTTTGTTTATTAAATGTGGTTACTATTTTTTTATTATGTTTACTGTTTTTTTATTTCTAATAAATGTAATTATATTCTTTTATATATGTTTATTGTTTACGGTTTTTATTTTTCTAAATGTATTTACTTTTCTTCATTATTTCATTATTATGTGTTGGTTTTACCGTTTTTATTATTATGTTTATTGTTTAGTTTTTATTTTATAACTTTAATATTTTTATTTTTTACATTATTATGTGTTTAATGTCATTTTTTATTAATATGTTTTATGTATTTATTTTTTTTAATTTTATTAATACTATTTTAAATTGTTATAAATACATTTACATTTGTTGATGTGTTTATTGTTATTAATTTTTATAAATTTATTTATATTTTCTTATTATATTTTTTACTGTTTTTATACTTTTATTATTCTGTATTTGTTGTTTAGTTTTTCATTCTATGTTTTATTGTTTTTAATTTATTTATATATATATATATTATGTTTTTATATCTTTTTCATTTAGAAGATATTGTTTAATTTTTTTTATATGTTTACTTTTTTAATCTTAATAATTGTATTTACATTTGTTTTGTTATACTTGTACTCTGTGGTTTATTTTTTTTATGTATTTATTGTTTTTAATTTTTATAAATATATTTATACTTTTATTATATTTATATTTATACTTTTAATATTTATAAATTTATTTGAATTTAACACAAAATTATTATTTTTTACAAAATAAGAGTAATTATGAATATTATATATTG
>Ga0123342_1000286_pt1 | contig 74426 bp, 32 predicted proteins | sample Turbeawhitnodule_FD_89960 | JGI IMG/M metagenome (GOLD analysis project Ga0123342, IMG submission 89960) | Root nodule microbial communities of legume samples collected from Mexico - Turtle bean Mexico white nodule | ecosystem: Host-associated > Plants > Roots > Nodule | place: Mexico: Nepantla... | reverse complement strand
TGGGATCACGGTGGTAAGTTCTGTGTGTAGTCTTTGCGGGGTGGAGGAGGAATCTAACACTCATCTGTTCTTTGAGTGTAGTTTTGCGTGGCGAGTGTGGAACCTTTGTTGTGCTTGGTTGGGTGTGCAAAGTGTGTTTCATAATGTTCCACTGCTAAATTTCTCTCAGTTTAGGTTGAGTAACGTGTCTGTTTCGGTAAATGAGGTTTGAGGAGTGATTTGGATCGCGGTCGTCAACGAAATCTGGAAACATAAAAACAAAGTAATATTTAGAGGGGGTGTAATAGATGTATTGGAAGTATTCGCGTTGGTGCAACTAAAGGCATGGGCTTGGGTTACTTCCAAGTCGCGGGATACAATCTTTTCCTTCTCTGATTGGTGTGTTAATCCTTTGGTCTGTATGGAGATAATGTTTTGATGTCTTGTTTGGGTATAAGAGTGAGGGTTGTAGGCGGCTCTTTTCAGATTTATTTAAGTATTTAGGAGTTGGCGGAGTGTGTGTTGTGGACAAGGTTAAAGGTCGTGTGTTTTGTATAAGGGTTGGGTCACCCCTAAAGTGACTCACATTTATTCATTGCTTATTGCTTATCAAAAAAGAAAATTATATGATATAATTAGTTCTTATGTAACATAAATTAATTAGGTTGATTGAATAGACATAATTATGTTTTATATTTCTTTTATGTAGTTACAATTTTGTTTATATATATATATATATATATATATATATATATTACATTTTTTCAGTTAGAAATCATCCAACTTCAAAATCAATCTTTTTATTCGTGTCATGGTATCAAAAACATTATCTTGGTGCTCTTGATTATCAAAATTTTCATACTTTCTAAAAACACCCATTCTGTCATGGTAGACGATTCAAAGGGTTATGGATCTGATATCAAAACCATTGATCCCTCACACTCGTTTTATATTCATCATTTAGATCAACTCGGCCATGTCTTGGTTCCTATCAAATTAAATGGCATCAACTATCAATCTTGAAGCAGCGTTGTGACAACACAATTAAAGAACCGTCGCAGGATGCAAAACCCTCTATGTTTGAACAATGGAACCAATGCAACAACATTATACTTTCTTAGCTAACTCATTCTGTTGAATCGAACATTGCTCATCCATGCCAAAACAATAAAGAAGTAAATAATTTCTTCACCATATATATTTCTTCACCTTTAGTTTGTTAACTCATACATTAATTATATAATAGAATAATCTCTAAATAATTCTGATAACATATTAAGAAGTAAATTTAAAACCTAAACTCTAAATATTTTTATCTTTAGTTCATTGAGATCTTTCACAATTCTTTCATCAAAGCGGAAATAAATTATATGAAAAATATTTTCATACTTAACAAAACATATATCTCACATCTTAATTTTTTTTAATTAATAAATCCTCTCTATTTAATGCTAATTTGGAGAGAGGGAAAATCTAAAGTAAGTTGTGTGTATGACAATATATTTTTCTTCGTCCTTTGCCTGAGGGTTGACAACAGTTTTTTTTTTTTTCTAATTACCTCTTCCCTTCTTAGCAGATATAAAATGTTTGGAATATGGCCATTAATCTTGCAATGAGGATGGTTGGATTATATGGAGATAAGCGAGAAGCACACACGTGCCTGGTTACTGTTCACTCTTTCTTAGGTACAGTGAGTACTAAATCATGAAAAGTAGAATAAGGAAAACGACAAGAACCCATAAAGTTACAAATACCGTGCTATTGCTATTGCATCCCACTTTTCGATTCTTACACCCAATAACACTAGTATTTACAATTTATTAGTTTAATAAATTGTATCTGTTTTTAGCCATAACTTGTTAAAGCCATGACATGATGTGTTAAAACCTGTAATATTTTTATATTGTTGTCTTTTTTATTTTTCAAGCTTTCAAAACACGAGTTGAAATAAGTTATTAACTCGTATTGAGATTCCATAAAACGATAGAGAAAATGAAAATGCAAGAAAGATAAGAGGTAGACGATGGCAAGAGATAGAGGGTGAAAAGTAATATAAAATATATATTTTATTATGAAATAAAAATGATAGGTAATTATGAATTTTTATTGATAAAATAGTTATAATTCAATTTCTAATTTTTATTTTTATTTCTTTTTACATGTTTTGTATGATAAGATCAATGTGAACCATCAATTTTAAAAATTTTGTTAATTTCAGGATTTTGTAAAAAAATGAAGATAATAGGGCTAAAGAAGAATGAACAAGTCAAAGACAAGATGAAATGATAAAATTGGAACATTGAAAACTCGCTCAAACTCGTCCAAGCGAGTTCCCTTTAGTGAAGTTGGATTTTTTCTCGTTAAACTCGCATAAGCAATTGATGACTTTTTATGGCAAGTGCATCGCATTGTTAGACTTTTTATGGCAAGGATGGATATCGATCTCATAGGGAGCAATTGAATTATCAAGTACAATACTTGCTAAATATGAAACAGAACAACAAAAATGTGTTGACAGTGGTTATGTTAGGGATTAAGTTGGAAGAATTAGTTGCTTCATAAATTAGATACTATTTTATATTTATTTTAACAATAAATACTCATAAGTGTCTATATTTTAATATGAAATATTACTGAAATTAGACATTTATCAACAATATCTTATAAAATTTCATTGTGGGTTCGATATTTGTCTTTAGGGACAAATTATTACTTATGACTCGATACACTTGCCGTAAAATAGTCATCAAGTTTTTTACGTCATTGTCGGAAAACCATTTTATTTGTAGAGTACGAATTCTTAAATATTGTGAATATTTTAATTGTTTTTAATTTTTTATTAACATTTTATTTTATTTTTAGATTTGTTTTAAATTTTATAATTTCGAAATTTTATTATTATTTTTTGTTACTGCTAATTACTCATTGTGTTAATTCTTGAGTGAGTTGTCTTATATGATATTAAGAGGACAAATTTCCAAAGATCAATTGCAATTTGAATCGGATATTGATAAGGCAACTCAGAAGCACAAGGTGAAAAAGAGAAAAGAAAAATAAGGAGAATTAAAGAAGAATCCTAAACCACTTTCTACCTTTCATTTTAATTTTTTTTTCAAGAAAACACTATGGCTGAAGAGTAACCACCACAGCCTAGAAGAACACTTAGAGATTATGCTATGCAGCAGAGACTAATACATTTTTCTAGTATTGCAATACCTAATACCACTAAGGTTTTGGAGATGAAACCTGAATTCCTTAGTTTGATCAATGTCCATCAATTTACAGCAATGGACCATGAGGATCCATATACACATTTGTCTACATTCTATGAATTGGTGGGCACAATGAGCTTTCAATAAGGTGATATTGAATTTGTTTATCTGCGTTTGTTCCCTTTCTCATTGGCAGGAAAAGCTAAGGAATGACTCAAATTACATCCAAATCAGAGCCTCACCAGTTGGAAAGATGTAGAGGAAACTTTTTTATAAAGATTGTTTCCACTATCCCGCTATATCAAAACAAAGTATGATATTTCTATGTTCAGACAATGATCAAATGAAGCCTTTTGTGAAACATGGGAGGAGATTCAAAGTGATGCTGAGAAAATGCTCAAATCATGGGTTTAAAGATATTGCATAATTGAATATCTTTCATAATGACCTCAAATCTGATACCAAAATGCTTATAGACACTACAACTGATGGCATAATGATAGTTGTTGATGTAGAACAAAAGTAAAAATTTATTGATGCATTAACATCAATCGATTATCAAGCTCAACATGATAGACAATACATCCAGAAGAAAGGGTTGTTAGAGCTAAATACTTCAGATGTAATTCTGACTCAAAATAAAATTTTGACACGGCAGCTTGAGGCATTAACTGCACAAATATCTAAACTGCCACAACAATTACAAGTTGTGCAATCATCTCAAAGTCATACTCAACTAATAAGGTGTGATTTTTGCAGAGGTAATCGTCCCAATGGTCACTGTTCTTATCAAAATAATTCATCTGAAGTAGAAATAAATTATATGAGTAACCAGGGAAGGCAAGGTGGACACCATGGAAAAATTTATGCAAGTTGGCCAATTAAAAAAATAATGAAGCAACAATCAAAAATTTAGAAACGCAAGTGGAGTAGATTGCTAAACAGTTTGCAAAGCAACAAAGTGGTCAGTTTTCAACTAACACACCGACCAATCCAAAAGTGGTATAATATTAAGAGAAGAGATTAATGATAATTTAGTTCATGAAAAAATAAGAAAAGATGATAGAAAAAAAATCGATGTAGATACTACTTTATCTAATTTTCAATATAAGGGTTTTTGTTATCCATGATATAACCATCATATTGTATCTCTCCCATATATTAAAAATAGAATCATCTTTTATTATTTTAATAATATTATCATTGAGTTTATTCTTACCTAATAAAACATACTTCATTGATATCATCTAAACATGATAATGGACACTAATTAAATTTGGAATAACAAGAATAATACAAGAATTCTTTCCTAGGTGCAGATAAAAAATATTTCACAGGTTATGTGAAGGTTGTTGTTCAGGAAACAAAAACAAATATAAAACAATAATGAAGAAAAAGGAAAAAATAATGCAAGAGGAGAAAAATAAAAGATAAGAAGGCACACTGAAACAAACTAGGATCAACACACTTTGACACTATATCAAGATTCCATAAAACATTCAAGAAAATAGAGAACTAAAAAAACTAGAAATAGACTGTGACACAGGTTAGACAATAAACACTAACATATAAAAAACTTATTTTTTATTTTCATATATATATAAACCTATACATTAACAGAAAAAGTACTGAATAAAACTCATTAGATAAAAGTTAAAAACATACAAAATTTTATTTTTTGGCAGAAATTTTCAATAAACAATAAAGTACATGTTAAAAAAATGTATTAAAAAGTATATTATTAAAATATATGTTGCAAATTTTATTCTTCAGCTTATTGATCAATAATTAAAATAGTATTAGTTAAATTTATCCATGTGAAATTGCTAGTTATAATATAAAAAATTATTCAAATATATTCACAACTCGCTGGTGTACTTAAAATAACGAGAATTTCACGTCTTTTTTTTAGCAAGTTAAAATTTAAAATTTAAAATTTAAATTACACATTTTTTTTCTCAATTTAAAACGTGTAACATAACATTAATTTTTCTGCTAGTCAATTGATCTAAATGGACAAATTTATGTTGATTGTATGTTCCATTAATTAACAAAGTGATGATATATTTGTATAAATATAATAATTTCAAAAAATTATAAAATGATGAAATTATATTTGTTATTATAAATTAATTTTAATTAATTATTAAATTATAATTTTATTATTAATAATAGTATTTTTAATTATTTAATATTATAAAATATTTTTATTAGTATTTTTATTTGTTTATATAATATTATTTTTAATTATTTATTATTATTATTATTATTATTATTTATTATATTATATTTTATTTTATAATTCATTATCGTATATGTAATATAACATAATATAATAGGTAATCATTTACATTATATACTTAATAATATAATTATATATACAACCAGTTATTATATATATAATATAATATAATATAATATAATATAATATAATATAATATAATATAATATAATTACAGTATGTGATGAAATAAAAGAAAAAAACACAAACAATTAAATTTATATTTATTATATTTTCATTTCATTATCTTTTTGAAACAAATATTCTATACGATCATTGGCCATGACACGAAGTTCATTTTCTTTCTCACTGGGTTGCACACGCTCTGCAAACATTATCTTCTTCTTCATTCGGTATATTCTCATCATTTTATTGTTCCTTTTTGTCGTTACTCTTACACAAGGGAACATATCAAATCTTAATTTCTTTTATTAAATTTTAGAATGATACCATATTAAAATAATCAAATTTATCTTATAATATTTCAAACAAATTTAAAAAAAAAAGAATTCTATTAAAAATTATATCTTATCAATTCATAAAAAAAACTTAAAATAAAATAGACAGTTCCAAAAAATATTTAAGTTAATGCATTGTTGAGAAAATAATGTACTTGTAAAATGAAAACGTTTTTCATTATAATTTACTACATTTCTTTATTTTATAGTTTCAATCCAATGATTAATTTTTTTAACAATATAACCAAATTGAAAGATATTAAATAACATAATATTTAAATGAAAGTTATAATTAAGAATGGTGCAGTTTTGTTTTAGCATCTTTTTCTCTTCTTTACATTGTGTGATCGTCTTTGTGGGGTCCACTTTGCCCAGTCAACATATGCATTGTCAGTTTCTAATTCAATCATCACTCACTCTCTTTTGTCGTTTTCTCATCACTCACTTTCTCTCTCTTCATTCTTCTACGGTAAAAAAAACCACACTTCTCATACAGTTACACACTAATTAATCATACCAAATTAAACTCACCATTTTAATATATCAACTTCATTTTAATTAATTCACTGAATAACAACCAAATCTTAACAAAATTGTTGGAGTTAAAATTCAATTTCTTAATAAAATATCATCACTTTTATTAAATTAGATCTAAACTTTGATTTACTACACTATATAAAAAAGTAACTTCTTTTCTTACATTTTCCTATTCACTATTTTATATCAGGTTTATGAGTATTTTAAACTTTTACACTGTGTTTGAAAATGTGTTAGTACTGTTAACTAATTTGATGAATTTATAATATACTTTTACCAATACAAAAATATTTAATAAAAGCATTACAATAGTTTATTTTAAATATCTCTAACTTATATAAATTATAAATTACTTAATTTATTTTAGAAAATTTGAAAGCTACTAATTTACTTTACTGAGTTTATAGACTAGTTTAATCAATATACTACTGTTTAGTAAATGCATTAAAAGTATCCAACTAATATGTTATAAACTATTTGAACTAACTTCTATAGTTTGTAGATATAGTAGTTTATTTTTTTTTAATTATTATTACTATTTATATTCTAATTAATTTTTATTATCTTTAAAATTTACTTATTATTTATTTTAATTTTATGGAGATAATTAATAATTATACAATTTTTAATATTTATTATTTTTTAAATTTTATGTCATTCAAATTAAGAAATATGTAACATTGCAAATTGAAGTAACATGATTTCATACTAAAAACTACACACAATAAAAATTATATAAAAAAATCAATATAACAATCATTTAAATTGAAAAATAAAAACTTTATTTTATTAAAAAAAAAATCATCAGTATTCATTACATCAAGTCATTTAAATAAAATAAGTTATTAGAAGGAAAACCTTCACACAACTTTTTTTAAAAAAATCTATTAAAAGGTTTAATTATTTAAAAATTATTAAATTATAATTACATGATAATATTTTGTATTTAAAAGTAAATTTTTTATTTATATCATACTTTTATGTTATTTCACGTTTATTTCACGTTTATTAATATTTTATTAGTTACTTTATCAAAAATATTTAATATAATAAATTATCTCAGGGTTCATAACTTATAAATTAAAAAAATTTAGATAACCATTAACTTATTAACTAACTCATAATTTATAAACTACAAACTTATGACATTTAATTATCATTGTTAATTTTATATTCATTTATCACCATCCTTTAGTTTTCTAGTATTTTTTAAGGATAATTTTAAGAAATATTTTTAAAATTATAAAATTAGAAATAACAATAATATTAAAAAACTGTTAATCAAATACTTATTTAAAATCAATATTATATTTTTCAAACAAAACAAAGTAAGAACAAATTTACATCAATACTATTAACTACAGAAGTTTAGTTGAAATCACACAGTTAAAGTGTTTCTAATTTTGATTGGTTTCAGTTAAAGTGTTTTAGAACAGCAACAATTGGCATTCTTTTCAGCCAGATTTTCCCTTTACTTCCATTTCTTAATATGATAACAAAAAGCATCAATTATGATATCAATTAAAATGTAGATTCAATGAATTGTCTCAAATTCCATGTTAGTAATCTAATAATTCAACATTTTTATTAAATACAGAATATCAAATTAACAGATAAACTAATTGTACAGATGAAAAAAATTAAAAAAAAATGTAAAAAATAGAAGACCAAACAATGAAGCATTATTCTGTAATATCCATTAATGTAGTACAACAGATATTTTGGAAATAAAATTCATTGTGAACATTGCAGCAGCACCCTACATTAAATTTTCAGCATATATAAATGGAAGGCATCAATTATGTGTGTGCATATTTCTTCATGGAAATTTATGGGTGATTCAGACACTGGAGAGTAAATTGGGCAAAGGAAAAAAATCTGGTGTCCACAGAGAGTGCAAACAGTTGTCTTAAACCATTAATTTAATTAGTAGTTAATTTAATTAAGATCATAACCCTTCACCACATCCATGAATTACTTTGCTAAGTTCAATTTCAATGCTAATTGAGCAAAAAAAACACACCCATTTGCAATGAACCATTGAACAAAAATGGGGAAAGTACAAACGGAAAACAATTCTGTGGGCAGATAGATACAGTATTATTGTATAGTACATTTATTGAGAGAGAGTGTGTGAGAGAGAGGAGTATTTCAGAAGCTCACTGCTTCGCTGATTTTGAGGCATGCAAGAAGAGAGAGGAATCGTACTGCACAAGTTTCACACATCTTCTCTCTTTTTTTACTGCATTTGGGACTCTACACTCTACTTCACAACTTCATCTCTGTGAAGTTTCCGTAGCACAGAGAAAGAATAGGGTGGGTGGATTAGTTGTTTTATTTTTCTTTGACTTCGTCCTTGTTCTTCCTTTTCATGCCCTGGTTTTCTTGCCCCATGTCACTGATGGTAACCTTTGGCTGTTTTCACTTTGGTTTTGTTAGAGTGGGGCTTTGTTTGTAGTTGGCATGCTCACTGATCTTTCAGTGGCATACAAAAGTTTTGTTCTTTCGGAGATTTTAGTTCACTTTTTTTGAGTTTGGAGTTCTGGGGTGAAGTATAATAACTGTGTTTGGTTTCTTTACTAGCATTTTTTGTTGGTTTCTCTTCTGGGTATGTGGAGAATCTTGCAATTAGTGTGACATGTTTTCAAAGTTGTGATTTTTATTTTCTGGGGTGTGGTTACTTGATTAGCATTGGTTGGGTTTGTGTGTGTAGGTGTTTTGAGATAATGCTGAGGAAGAGGAACAGGTCAATGCAGAAGGAACAACACCACATGAGTAATCTGACACAGTGTGAAGCCAATTCGGAGCACTATTCTCAAACTCATCATGCTTTGGGGCGCAACAACATCAAGGGCCACTCAATTTTCAATGTTCCTTGTCTGTATGTGGGTCTAGGTCCAAAAGGGTTATTGGATTCTGATTCAGTTAGGAGCCCCACTTCTCCCCTTGATGCTAGAGTTCTTTCAAATCTAGGCAACCCTGTTAGGAAGCCAAGATCTTCACCTCATGAAGGACACCCAAGGAGTTGGGATTGTTGCAAAGTAGGTCTAGGCATTGTGGAGTCTTTGGAAGACTGTTCTAGGTTTTCTGGGAAAATTCTCCAGTCACCAGAGAGCAAGAGGGTCAGTGTAAGTCCCCAAATGATGATCAAAGCCTCAAATTGCCAAATCCATAGGGATTTTCTTGAGGGGTCCAAGTCTTTGCCCAAAGATTTTTGTAAAGCTCCTTATGGCCCCAAAAACCGATCTGTTACCACCCACAAGGGTGAATCTGAGTCCACTGTTCTTTTTGAGATTGGGGAAAGTGGCCTTGAACACGAGCTGTTTAGGAGAACCAGGTCTTGTTCATTGGACTCGTGCAGTCAACTGAAAAAACTTTCTGGCTTAAACATTTCCTTCTCTGATTCAGACACTGATAATTTTGCTGTGAAAGATGTGAACTTCCAATTGAGCTATCCTCCTCATTTTATTGGGGGAAGCCAGAACTCAAATACCTTCCCACCTACAAAGTTCAACACAAACACTCTTTCCATAAGCTCCTCCAATGAATTTATCAAGTCTCTGTCTGCTAGTGAGATTGAACTCTCCGAGGACTACACATGTGTGATTTCCTACGGCCCCAATCCAAAAACAACTCACATTTTTGGGGATTGCATTCTGGAGACCCATTCTAATGCATTCAAAATCCATTACAAGAATGAAGAGAAGGAGAAGGAGAAGGGAGTGAACCCTGTTGCTAACAGGTTGGGGAGTCCAAACCCATATCCCTCAAGCGATTTCTTGAGTTTCTGCCACCATTGCAACAAGAAACTAGAAGAGGGGAAGGACATTTATATTTATGGGTGAGTTAGTCCTTGGCATTGCAACATCTCTTCTATTGTGACTCATAGCATGTTCGGTTCTACATCTCATTTGTCATTTTTTACATCTAATTTTAAGAAGCTAATAGTTATAACTTTTGAACATGCTATCAGTGTGTGTTATGCGGATATTGAATTTGGTTCTAAGGTTGGCATGGTTTTATATGTTGCAGGGGTGAAAAGGCATTTTGCAGTTTAACTTGTCGTGCAATGGAGATCATGATTGATGAGGAACTAGAGAAATCCAACACCAACCCTCCTTGTGAAAACTCTGAAAAGCCAAAACTTGGCGAGCTACTTTTTGAAGCAGACATTCTCACAGCTTCATAGAAGAATTATCTGCCAAATGCACCATTTGGTCCATGACAATGGTGCACGCACCTGATCATCTGTTCAGAAGAAGCTGTTTTATGTGCATCTGTTAGCAGCCATGGATGATCGTTTTGTACATCATTGCGTCTTGCTGGAATTGGTGTTTCAGCCTTGTCATGGTCTTTGGTGAATTGTGGCTCTCAATAAGTTAGTTTTGTTTTCCATATAAATAGAGATATATGTTATCAAACCATTGATAGCCTGCAGAAAATTAAAGGGTTGAGGTCTATTTTTCTGGCTTACCCTTTTGAATTTTTCTTGCATTATCTCTCTATTGAGTCAATGTATACAACCCAAAAAAAGTTTTTTTTCTTTTTAACTTCTATGATATGTGCTATTGTCCAAGTTTACACAACATCTTGCCTTTTCCTGAGCTTTTGGACTGAAAATCTGAAAGCTGAAGTTCCTTTTGGCCTTGAATATGCTTCATTCAGATGGTTCATGTGACTCCTATTTTAGTAAAAAAATGCCAACTTTTGAGAAATGCATTTTACTTATACTATGAGAAAGTAATGTGTAATTTCCTTCCAATATTCTCATTATCCTCAAATGTCAAAAGTGGAGGTTCCTCATGTTCTAAATTACACTTCACTTATCTAAAAACAATGCAATTTCTATGTTTTTGTCTTAAAACAGGACAAGAGAAGTGAGAAATCTGCCTTGACATCAAACTCTTCTCCTTAGAAAGAAATTAAAAAAATGACCTATTAAGGAGTACAACATTTATATGTAGTTGGTGAACTTTAATTAGAATGGAAGTTTCATTTCAGTCATTTATATGAATCTTTAGTGAAATAAAACTTCAATTATGATCCCAAAAACGATATTAAAAATGTTTATGAAGTGTGTTTGAGTTTTGTCATACAAACAAGAGCAATAAGTTCTTACTTTGAATTTGTTTTGATATGTAAAATTTTAAGAAGAAAGAATCTATACTATGATGTTAGCTTCAAGGTCTGAAGCAAGGGTTATCAGAGAGATTTGAAACTAAATCGAAGAAGAGGTTGTTGGAGATCCGAACCCATTTCCTAAGAGAACTTAAGGTATAGTTTAAGCCCATGCTTCTACTTCCTGTCACCCCATGCTTTCAACACCCATTTCTATAAGGGTGTTAAAAGTCCACAATGCCCCTCTTTTTCTTATATATACTTAAGGGTGGTAAGGGAGACTCATTCCTGTTACAACTAGATAAGAAAATATACTATAAAGATATATTACTTCTAAATATATAATAATGACAGAATAATGAATGAAAATAGTTAACTATATTCCACACATAAATAGTTCTATTTAACAATAAACAATAAAAAAATGTGACATTGTCTTGATTGTTTTCGTTCAAAGTTAGTAAGATATTTATGAACTTTATCAAACTCTTAGTTATAAGAAACATAGATTCTTCACTAATCTTTAATTGGAAATATATGAATAATCCATTAATGGGCCTTCTAAATAATGATTATCATACTTGTATAATTTACATAACAACTTCACAATTCATCCTTCACCCATATCATTGATTTACCACATAATTTAAGAGTATGTCTCTTTATATGGATGTATTGTTCACAGGTAAAGAAGTGAAAGAATATAAGCTATTTGGATATAAGATTTTGTGGTAAAAAGAATGAGATATATATATGTGAATATTAAATATTTTTTCCCCTCAAAATGAAGAGATGTGGAGAAAAAACCACCAGCATGTATTATTTTCGAATTTATCTTTATTTATTCTACTGATATAGTATTTTTTTTTCATTACTGCAAGATTTTTTAATATTAAAAAATAACATTTTTTATTTATATAAGATATGATTTATTTTCTAATTTTATAATATATGTTTAATATTTTAAGAAATTACGTGAAGTCCTGTTTATATTTAATTGGTTGAATACATACTTTTTAAAATTATATTTTAAAAAAATTTAAATTTGTTGAATACATATTTTTTAAAATTATAATTTTAAATTTTTTAAATATGTGAAAGTTGTTTATTTTTAAACAAAATTAACTCATTTTAATATTATTTTTTTAATAGATACGGTTAAATTTGTAAAGTAACATTTTACACATTTTAAAAAAAAAATCTCACACAACCATAAGATCACTTACAAACTTGCATAAACTTTCCTCACACATCCACTCTAATATAGTTCAATCCAAATACTCTCACCTCCTTCACACTTTACTCTCATATTCACTCCTTCAAATTTCAACACATTCTCTCCACTCTGATTGTTTTTGCATGAACACTATTCATGCAGATAGAAAAGCAAAGAATGTGTGTGTTTATATTTTCAGATTGGAGAGGAATAGAGAGAGAAGTTCAGCAAAGAAATAAAAAAACTTTCCTTGTGCCTTTGAAGTGATTGTAGAAAAAATCCATAGACCAAATGCTATTACATTTTTGTCCTTCTGAAAAGTTTAAAAATTTTTCTTCCAACCATACTATGCATTCTTTATTTATTTTATATTTTATTTAAATATTAATAATGAATAATTTAAATTTAAATTTATATAAGATTTTAAATACTTTAAGAATTTTATTTATTTTATATTTTATTTAAATACTCATATTAAATAATTTTAATTTTTATTTATTAAATTGTTTTAATAATTTAAGAATTTTATTTGCACAAAATATATATGTAAAAAAGTTTGTAAATATATATGTTTAAAAAAATTTAATCATATTTTATTTTAATTTAATTTTAATTATAAGGATACATTTATAAATTTACACTTTTATTTGTCTAAAAATAATATTTTATCAATCACACCATTCACTACCTTTCATAAACTTTATCTTCATTTCTTATCATTTTTCCCATAATTTATACAACCTCACTTTTTACTCACTTTCACCTCAAATTCACTTCTTCAAATCTATCTTCAAATCCAAACAAAACATAAATGAATAATTATATTTTTTTATTTTAATTATAGTTATCTACAAATTTTTTTTTAGAATTACCACATTTTTCACAACCTAATAAATTTTCCTGTTGAACAAGAGCTAGCATAATACCTATGAAAAACATTCTAATTATAATTATCTATAATTTTTTTTTAATTACCATCTTTTTCACAACCTAATAAATTTTCTGTTGAGCAAAAGCTAACATAACCCTACGAAAAACAACACAATAATGGAATTTTTGGAGAAGTTATAAATGAGAAAAAACAAAATGAGTATTTAAAGAAAATACGTGAGAAAAATAAGAGGGTGAAAAGGTAAAAATCTAGAAAACTAGGTTTCCTTTTCTCGTTAGTCACTAGAATTTAATGAACCAACACTCAATCTTGTACTATAGTTTATCAAATTTATTCTCACTAGACTACGAGTTTGATCAACCCTCCTTCTAACTTTAGCAATTGAGATCTTATTCTCTTTGAATTTCTAAACTTCTTCTTCAAGGTGGTTGGATATCTTCTAAGTCAGTGTAGTTAGAATCAAATAATGTTTAATTCGAATTAGATAAATAAAACTAGTATGCTTTTCTTAACTCGTTTTATGCTATTATTATTTTATATTATGAAGACAATTACCATTTCTGCAATCACTCTACTGAATTTCAATCATGTGCAGATAATGAAAGAAAAGTGAAAAATCATGTAAGATGTGAGGATATTGATATAAATAAATTGAGTATAAGGATTCATATAAATAAACTTAATTACTATTATTAGATGTGGGATTATTAGATGTGGGATGATAGAGGCACTCAATTTCCATGTGATAAAATTCAGGAACTATAATCACTCTATTAGAAACTATTACGAAGTGGACTTTAAGCAGATAGAAGCTCGTGCGTGGGACTATATATTATGGGTGGTCTGATAGCGGCCCGATAGCGGATGACACGATAGGCCCAACACAAACACTCGCTAGGATAGGCTCGAAATGACTCTGATACCATATTACGAAGTGGACTTTAAGCCTAACTCAACCCCATAAAACCGGCTCATGAGGTTGAGGTTTGCACCCACTTATATATTATGAAATGTCCTTATCTCTAGTCGATGTGAGATCTCCAACAGAAACATAAGAATCATCAAATTGTATAAATATAAAATTAGAAGAATATGCATTGAAATCTTTATTAAATTAGTCCCCAATAACCTGAAAAAGATTATTATTATTATCTTACTAAATTAGGAGAAAATACAAACTTGTTTTCAGAACCATGAAATTTCATACTAGAACATACACCCCATAAGAAATAATGTAGTATTTTTTTAATGGCTTAAGAATGGATGAATAAGAGAAAATAACACTTCTTTAACTGAAAAACACTTAACAAAGAATTTAAACATTAACATGCTTCTCCCTATTTCTCATTCTCATCATTTGGAACACTTCCCAACTTATCTCATTGTTTTCTGTATGTAGTTTTTACTATCCATGTCATCATTTTCTTGAAAAAAAAGTGGGATTAACAATTGTTGCTTGAAGTTGTTAAAACATTCTTATGACATTTGAAGTTATTTAAAAAAAAAAAAAAAACTTTTACAGGTAATTGCTCCTTACAAATAAAAAACAATATGTTGTCCAAAATTCTAATAATAATAATAATTTCATTATGTTCCCTAATTAAATCTAAATAATTCCTTAAAATTTTATTTCATTAAAATACAAACACAAGGAACACAAATCACATTTTTTAATATATTAAACAACTCAAATAAATTACTTCCATAGATGTTCTAATATAAAATTGACTATAGCTCAACTGTTGAGATAATTAAGATTTCGACCGTAGAAACATATATATATATATATATATATATAAAGTAACAGCAAATTTGAAAGTTGAGATTATCCCAAACAAACGTTACATAGTGAAGAAACCTTAACTAGTTTGCCCCCAACATCATAACTGGTGACCCACATGATAAACCGTATTTTTCTTGCATGTGTTTTGGTCTGCCTGTAGTTGAAATAAAAACTCCCACATGTAAGGCATTTCCTCAGCCTCTTATCTGTCGTGTGTTGTAGGATTTGCAGTTCAAGCACTTTTGAGCAACAAGATGGAACTGGACGTGAGAAGTTTTAGTGCAATCATTACAAAGAATCCAAATCTGTTGAGAGAATATCACCTTTAGTTCTTCACAAATCAGGAGGTCAGGTAACTTTTCTATAGTGTTTAATTCAGAACAAATTTCTATAAGTTAACTATTGATTCATTATACAACATTGTTGCATAGTTTATTAATATGAGGATCTTATTACAGCATACAACACCATCACACGAAAACAAAAAAAAGATAGAGATACTACTTACCATTTTGTTTCGATATGCTTCAGGCATTGGTGTAGCAGCAATCTGCAAGTCAAACTTCTCCCAAATCATTGACATGTCACAAACTGACTTGGAGCAGAGAGGGCATGCATACCTGATGCAGAATCAAATACAAAATCAGCTCATTTCAAGCAGATAGATGTGGAACAAGAGAGGAGACGAGCTGTGATACTCACTGGAAATGTTCCCCCATTTCATTCAGGCAGCTCTTATGTATTGTATGTCCGCAAGGCAAAACAAGGACATCATTCACAGATTCAAACAAGTACTGTAATCACCAAATTTGTTGCACTTTGTCAATTTCAGAAACTCAACAAATTGGGAATAGTCTCGGAGGTGCTGAAATAAGAGATTTGTAAAATGTTACCTCGAAACAAATGGGGCAATCGTGATGCATTGCTCCTTCCACACAAGGGTGACTGTTTTTCATCTGAGTTGAGTAGCAACAACCTGTGCAAAGAAATCATGAAAGCATGACCAGTATGTAAATCATTTTGACACCATTGTGTTGACATTTAGTGTTTATTAAAACTGTTGGTTTTTTAGAATAATTAAGAGGAAGATATTTTATTATCTTTGCTGACAATTACATTTATAATACTTGCAATAACAAACTCCTAACTAATTTAATGAGCAGTTACCTAGAAATATTAAATAAACAATTAAAACAGAATAATAAAATATCACTTGCAGTTAAAAAAACAGAATTTCCAACATATTAAAACAACATGGGATACAAACATACACTTACCACATTTGAAGCAGTGGAAGACATTTTCACATCCTCCGGTTCTGTATCAAAACATATCCCACTCAATCAGTCTGAATCTTGATACTAAATAAAGTCAATCTAACAGTTTGCAAAGTACATTGATGAGTCAATCTATATGTAAAGAACAGGCACAAGATGCAGGTTTAACCCTGAGTAATACAGCTGGAGGGTTCAATATTTCAGATAATTTAACTTGATTCTCATAAACACTTCTAGAAGAAATAATAAATTTCTTCATAAATTATAGTTTATAGACAAATTAGCTTATATGCATAACGTGTGAAAAAACTAATTTTAATTCTAGTTCATACTTTTCTCTCAAAAATACTGGTAACTAATCAGGGGTTCATACCTGCAAATTCCACAGCCACTGCAATGATATTGCTTCTTAGATACCTGCAGCAGATAAAATAATCAAGACAGTTTAATAATGTAACAAATTCTATCTAACAAATATGTGAAAAGACAATCAGCATTACTAAGCATGCAACATAATGGAAATCTGGATAGTTAACAGTTCATATAATCAGTTAAAATCCATCACCAAACCACTTACCTCAGTAAAGAGAATAGAATCTGGCTATCCCACAGATAGAATAAATAGATATAAAGACACAAAACACAATACAAAAATAAAATAAAATAAAAAAGTTCCTGGATTAAGCGCTCACATCATCATCAAAGAGCTTACACGTCCCACAGAAGTACTTGCCCATACAAACGCCACAGTTAATACAGTTTTGCTGAACCTGGAAGCAACATATATTGACACAAGAGAAAACTACTTTCATAGCATATTCTTAATGATGCAAAATTAATATTCATAGTGATCTTAAGGAGGGTTTGAAAAACAATGTATGAATATTCAGTAGTTTCAACTTTAAGGGGCACATTGCCCGGTCATATCTAGAAGATTGTAACAAAACTAGTAACTGTTTACGCTTTGCCCAAACCATCTAAAAGATATTTCATAAAGTAATATGCTACACACATCTTATTAATACCCTGGTTTGTCCCTATTAAATATTATGAAGGAATATGTGTGTTCTATTTAATAGATAATGAGAAAAAAATTAAAATTCATTAACAGTGAAGGTAAATTTGGTACATTGATAAAATTATTTTAGAAATGTAATCAAATTCATAGGTCATCGCTCCTCTATTATTCGACAAAAACTTATTTAATCGCCCAATTAATTGGTAAATCTTGCATTACCATTATTAATATACCATTGTGGAAGATTACACTGAAAGATAGCAAGAAAATCTAAACTCACCTCTTGTTCGGTCCCACAAAGTGAACATATAACCTGCATTTATCGAGTTACTAATTAGCACTGCTTCAACATGAAATGACAAAAGGATATGGAGCACAGAATGGCAGATATCCAAATAAGTTATGTTAAAATAAATAAGGATACCTGTTTAACTTGATGGCGGGGAACATCGTGTCTGTGCTTCTGATCAATGTTGATATTATTCTAGAAAATAACAAGATAACAAAGCACCAAAAATTAAAAGGAATGCCAAACATAAAGGTTATACATAATGACACCTTTCCCTTCTATTCTCAGTTGTAAGTTATCTTGCACTTACACATAGTTTATGAGAAAGGATCACACATTAAAACCTCAAGAGAGAGAAAAAAAAACAGTAGGTCGAATTTACTGTCATTTGCTGTTCCAGTTTACACAATCTCTACTTGTAGGCAGGGCCACAAAATGACCCCAAAATGAAGGGGCAAGAAAAATTGAAATCACACATTCGTGTGGTTCAATGCATATTGCCTCAATTACACGAAAAAAAAGACAAAAAAAGGAGAGTTTCCTAATTTTGAAATAAGATGGAACCTTATCATTTGTGTCAAAAAGACAACAAGGGTAGATAAAGTATTTGAGTAAAAACAACTATAGCGAAATACTAGAATGGGAAATTAACTCACTTTTGCCTCATTGTGACAATGGCGGCAATTAAAAATCTCATTGCAACAGGGGGCCCTAATACGGCATCTTCTCCGGTAATGTTGACATCTGCAGGAGAAACCAATGTCTTTTACAAAAGAAAAGGGAATGCAAAAACGTAAATAGAAATAGTGTAGGAACATAGACTTTACCCATATTCCATATCTCCTCTCTCACGCAAATTATTGATCTTTTGACTTGATTCTTCTCCAAGTATGTGCTCTTCATTTGATGGTAGATGATTACACACATCTTTCTCAGTCACATGCTTCGTGTCCTTGCAGTCAAGCTGCAGAGACTCAGAGTGCAATACTGCCACCCCTCCCATGATGCTAGCTATCTTCAAATAAGATTAAAAGCAATCTAGAAGCAGGCAGTAAGTAAGCCTGATGACCTGCACGCAATAAATTATTTAGAAATAAGCCCGAAACTTCTAGAAGGCATATGTCGTTGCCCCCATCAAACCAGGTAAACACTGAATGCACTGTTGCTTTCTTCTACACTGCTGAAGATCAATTGAAAGCAGCAACAACAAAATTGAATTCAAGTTGGCCAGCTCCAATCAGTGATACTCCAAGAAGGAACACACCAAAACAAGAGCATACACAACAATTCCACATAAACCAATTGATTGCAACCAACAGAATGATCACTTGATTTCTTGAAGAACTTCTGGAACCAAGTCCCAGAATACTGGAGCCAACCAATAGACACTCCAACCATGTTTAAAGCAATAAATCACTCGATCAAACATGCCTTCCAAATAATGAAGATGGAGTAAATATGTCTTAATTTTATTCTCAATGAAGGACTGGCCCTTCCTTACTCGGCGGTTCTGCACGACTCCTCCAAGAACTGAAACTTACCAAAAGCAAATATTTAAAAGGTTACTTTTTCAATTGGTCCCTACCTTGCTAAATTTTTCTGCATGACTCCTCCAAGAACTGAAATTTACCATGGTAGATTTTACTAACTATTACTTTTGGAAGAACAATTTAATCAAGTTTCTAACATGTTTATTAAATGGGAGCTTAGTTATACAAAACTTAACAGCGAATTTAGGTTAAAAAAACCTATTTTAATAAATTTGCTCATAAAACCATCTAAGCTGGAAAAAAAGCCTCTAAGGTCACAAGACCAAATAAATCCCTTCAAGCACTCACATAGATGTTTTCATATAGGTTTTGTCATTGCTATAATTGACTGTATAGAAAAATCTTATCAAAAATTGACATACCAAAAAAGCCGATTTGAAAATTCAATGAAACTAAAGGACAAATAATTTAACTTATTACTAAAATTTCATGCAATCTGCAACTAGATAGATCCCTTTTGGTTAAATTAAAAACAAAATCTTCTTCTTTTTCTTCTTCTAGTCAGTTTAGTTAGTTTACTTGACAACTTATTCGTTCAAGGTCATTACCCCTTTGCAAAAGGAAGGTTCACACTACTGCAAGGACTAATCCATATTAAAGATTCAAAAGCATGATGTCCTTGCCCATATTCCAAACAGGTTTGTCTCCTATAGAAACTTCACTGGGCCGTAGATGAAAGGCGGGGCGGAAGAAAAAGGAACATCAAGATTGGTATTTTCATAATGAGGAATGCTACTCTTCCTAAGACTTGGTTAGAATTTATTAAAAATCATAATTTTCTGTGCTTTTAATTTCTAAATCATGAGAGAAAAATAAGTGGGACTCACCAGAAAGCGTTTTTTCTAGAACAGCCGAAGCATCAAGCCAACCCTTTCACTGTTCATACAGGCAAAGAAAGAGATGCATAATCGTCATGAATTATGCAAAAGGAAATTCCATAAATGCTTCAACAAAACCAAAGTTCTATCATATATCTTTTGTCGAAGCTAGTAAAAGGTATTAAAGACAAACTTCAAAAATGGTATTGTAGCAAAAGGTAAGGATACGGTAATAAAGATGGTGCTTTTTGGGCAACTCCACCCTTCATATAAATAAAGGGATAATGTTTGATAAAGGGCATCCCCTGAATTTACAATCCCCTGCAAAATATTCCACCGACATCACCAGCATCACATCACTCTTCCCCCTCAAAACATTTGCAGACACAAATCCTATATATTATACCTTACCGTCCATTGGCAAAGAAGAGGTATAGAGATTCTCTACAATAGAACATCTCCATAAGATTAGTATGAAAAAACTAACATAATACTAAGTAGTCCAAGTGTCACCCTCCACAAGCGGAAAGGACGATTCTAATTGTTGGAGCAGCAGAATCTATCTCTTACAGGTATAACACTCAATACACATCACTATAAATAGCTGTTTCTCATTCTGCGTTTGAATGCAGAATACACTCACGGGATTAATGGAGGTGATAGCCAAGGCAGAAAACGCTATCAGACACTGAAATTTCATTGTTGCACAAACACATCATCATACAATCTGAATTATATACACAACAATAACATAAATGCAATCAATGCTTCTCAAAGCATTTAACAACACACCATTCAACTCCAAAACTAACCGTCCATAAAATCATCAAACACCACAAACTACTAAAGAAGAAAAATGGTGAAAAATCTGTGGCAGTACTACCAACTTGGGAGCCGGAGAGAGGTCGGCGATCCAATTCAAACTTATAGATACTAAGTGAAGTCCCAAATCGGAAGCAGAGATTGGTATCTCTCCCCTTACCCAGCATAAAAAGGATGTAGAGGAGTAATATAAAGAAGTGACAAAAAAATCTCATTTCAATTTATAGGTCTGGGACTTATGAGTCCTTCGAGAGACTTCTGAATTTCCAAGACAACCCCTCTGCATTTGATATTTTACATTTCAAATATTTTAATATGTAAGAATGATTTTTCAATGCTAAACTTTACTATGAATTCAACATCTTTTTTTCTGATGAGAATAATTAAATTTTAATTTAATCAATATAAAATTGTCTGTGGTTTAAAATTCTCTATGGATTTTTTATTTATTATATATAATGTGTCATGATTTTTATTTCTTTCCACTTTGAGGGTGTTAAAGAAACAAATTCAAAGACAGATAACATTTATGAACTTATCTGTTTAAATGATCCTCTTATAATAAAATGACCCTCTTGTAATAAAAAGATTGCTACAATCATTATGAATCTACTTACTTTCTTACTTCATATTAATGTGGTAATAGGGATTAGAAATTTGAAAGACATACAACACTATTAATGTAGCATGCACAATTATTTTATTAAGGTATCTTTTTAATTGAGTTTATTCTTAATTATTCACTATTATTGATTTAAATTATTTTGAAAAAAATAAATTGTTTAGTAATAAGGAGAAAAAATTAAAAATGATATATGAATGTTTTTATTAATTTTGTTGTATTTTTTAATTAATTTAAATTTTCTTTTAAAATTTTCATGATAATTAATTAAGTGTAATTATCATGTTTGAAGATAACACGTATGAAATTTAGAGAAGACACTTGTGATATTTAAAAGAGCAACGTGGATTAAATGCCATGTGTGTTAGCTGTGAGGTCTTGCACGAGTGACACCATCATCCGATAATCCGACAATAGCACCGCGAATTTCTGACATGGTCGGTTTGTCTGTAATAGTTTTTAAAATTATCCAAAAAGATTGATTATCTTTGACAAGACACAAACACAAACAATTGAATTATATTCTTTAACATTCTACTTTACTACACTCTCTCACTCAAAGTTATTCCATTGGAAATGAGTGAAACTTCCTTTTGATCTGTTTATGGGAAAAAGAGTAAAATGTCAAAAAGATATGTTAAATAAATATAAAAGATCATCTTATAATGTATTATTTGTTTGGTGAAAGAAAAGAATTCACCTTAAATTTGTTTTTTTTAGAAAAAAATAAAATATAATAAAAATAGAGTGTTACTACATGAAGTAGGTTAGTGTTAGAGTTCATCAGTAATAATTATTATTAACAACAATAATAATTTAATTTCATCAGCATAGGAATAAACTTATAGTAAATTATAATAAAATATTATCAACATAAATTTTTAAATATAATAAATAGCAAATGATTTATTTATGTTACGACACGATTTTATTTTAAATAAACTTAATAAAATATATAATATAATTAATTATTTCTAAATAATTAAAAAAATTAATTTATAATATGAGATGACAATGTATATAAATATTCCTTGACGTGGTAAAGTGAGGTGAGATTTTTTAGTCTAGGAATTACTAAAACAGTAGTAAATATTTGACTTCATTTTAATAAATCCACATGCCAAATTCAACTCATTTTAGAAATGGAGAATTTATTGTTCATTGTTCATATGTTTATTTAAATAATTACTTGAATTCTTTGGCTCCGTAGACTTATAGATCTACTTATCCATCTTCGAGAGATATTCAAATTGATATATACTAATCATCACTAATATCAAAATTGAATATAATTGCTTGTTACTCAGGACTTAAACAGTGTTGAGTGTTGGATTAAGAATAAAATGTCAGTATTTAAGTACTTATGTACAGTCAAATATATTTTTTATTATTTAGTTTTATTATCGGAAGTCTAAAAATTTATAAATATATGTAATAAATATAAAAAGATATATTTACTTAATACTCAATTATTTTTTATATTATTTATAAAAATTTCTTACTAACTTAAGCCTTTCTTATATAAGTACACATTTTTTCTCTCTTTAGCAACTAATCAAAATTTATCATAAGAATCCACAAAATCAAATTTCATTCCTCTACACATTATTTAAACCGATACTCTTCTTCGTGATAAAACAAAAAGAAAATAAAGTTTTTCTTCAATTAACAAAATACTGTTATCTATATGTTTTCTTCTACTTCTTATTTAACATACCATTAAACATGGACTCCATAAAATTTTCATTCTTTCTGTTCTCTTTCTCAGAATTTCCAAATAAGAGTTTTTAAGGATTGCCCTAATGTGTTAAGAATATCATGTTATGAAGAAGACGTAGGTTTCTTAAACTTCTTATAAAGCAAGTAATAAATTTAATAGAAGATAAATTTTTCCCACATCGACTAGAGATTAGGACATTTTATTGTATATAAGTGGATGCAAACCTCACCACATGAACCGGTTTTATGGAGTTAAATTAGACTTAAAGTCTACTTCATAATATATGTACCTAGGTTATTGTGTAGTTATCTAATTACGTAACTATTGCCAATCTATATGAGCCAAGTGGAAAAAGTTTCCTTTATCATACTCTCATTCGTGTGTTTCGTGACAAAGATAGTATTTGCCAGTGACAATAGTTGTGAGATTTATCTAATGAATTATTGAAAGCTGAAACGCAGATCAAATAAGAGTTTACTAGTTAGAAATTGTTATGAGGAAAAGAGATGAGATAGGAAAAGAATATTCATTCATACAGAAAAACTTACATAAAAACATTTACAAAGGAATAAAAAAAAGTAATATAACATAACTAGATGTTATTATCAATGTTATCATTCCCTTTGAATTTAAGATTAGTATCGAGACTACCATAAGTTTTGTTGAACTTGATAACACTCAAAATGTATATCGAACTCAATATGTTTGGCCTTGAAGTGTGAGACAAGATTGGCAGCAAAAAGAACATTTTCAAGATTAACTGAATAATCCACTAGAATATTAGAGAAAATTCAAAGTTCTTTAATAAGAGACATGATCCACGTAATTTTGGCAAACACGGTTGTAATCTCCTATATTTAGCTTTTGTACTACTTCTAGAAACCACTTGTTGCTTATGAGATCCCTGACAGATAATATTGGAGCGAACATACATGCAAAAATTTGTAGTAGACTTCCTATCATCCAAGTTTGATCTCCAATCTGCATCAATGAAGCTATTGATAGATGAAGTTGAAGATTTTTTAAAGAGAATACCCTAATGAATTATGCCATCAAGATATCTGAGAATTCGTTTGAAAACTTTCTTGAGGTTGATGCATGTATTGATTGACTTTGTTGACAGAGTAGGAAAGAGCACCAACTATGGACTTATAGAGTAGGATCATTGAAGGAGTCATATGTGTACGCTAGGATTTAGTTTCATGCATGCTTACGGCTAGGATTTAGTTTCATGCATGCTTGCTTTGTGAAGAACTTGTTTAATGTATTTGGTCTAAGAGTGAATATTGTAGTCCCTATGCCAAACCACTTTTATATCAAGAAAGTAATGTAATAGATGATATTTTAGTAGAGGAACTACTAATGAGTATAATATCATCAACATAGATAAGTATAAAAATAATTGATAGATTAGTAAACTTAGTGAACAAAGAAAGATCACTCTTTATTCAGTTAAAACCCATCAAGATTAAAGTCTGGCTTAACTTGTGAAACCCAGAGTGAGGAGCCTACTTAAGGCCATAAATAGCGTAATTAAGTTTACAAACATGTGTAGGATTAGAGAAAGAGAAATCAGGAGGTTATTGCATGTATATGATCCTACATACATATTTTGGGTTTAATGGCAATATATATGATCCTACATACATGTACAATACATTTTTTTCATTGAAATCAGGAGTTTAATGGCAATATATATTTTGGGTTTGAATATACCTGCTGCTTTAGATCGTGTAAGCATGTGATGCTTGTTTTTAACCGATGGACAATCAATAGTAGTGTTATCTGCAGATGGTGGAGCTGAATTTCGTTGAACAGATGGTGATGGTGAGGCACTGGTTTGCATGTTAGTAGGGTGTGATAGTGAGGAAAGTAAAGATAAGTCATGTTGATAAGTCGACATATTACTTGATATCAAGCAAATAAACTGATATAGATATATCATTCTTGAGTGTTTTGATCTTGGCTCTATTTTGAGTAGTAGATACACAATCTATTCCATATATGAAAAAGAAGTGTTGAGGCCAACCACCTTAATGAGAAGGGGATTACTCATGGAAACTAGTAGTCACGCAATAAGCAACTGGTCTTATTCATGCAGCAGAAACTCTGGGTTGATGACATTATCGAGAGCATGCTCAGTGGAAAAAAATTTAGTAGGGTAATCTTGAGTTTCCAAGAACTTGGTAAGTTTCAAGTCGGGCAAACACTTGTTACTATCATAACAGGAAGTTATCTTCATCCAGTTTGATGGATATACTGGTGCATTAAAGGTGTGAGGAAGAAAATAGGAAGAGGAAGAAAAAATTTCAGAGTAGATTGCGGAAGAAAAAGGGGTAAAAGCCACGGTGAAACTCAAAGCTTTTGATACCATGTTATGAAGAAAAATAAGAGATAGGAAATAGAATATTCATTCAAGCAGGAAGTTTCAGATACAAAAACTTATATAACAACATTTCAAAGGAATAACAGATCAATATTATCATGAATAAAGTAAAAAATGTATGAGAAACAAGATTATTTTACTTTAAATACTTTTATAATTAATTTCTTTAGTTAATACTTGCAATTATTTTATATGCATACAAGCATCGTTACATAATTTTAATCAGGACTAACTTATGCACAACAATTTTATGCAGATGCGTGAAATCAAACTAAGGTTTGTTAATGGAAATTGTTTTACCACAAGTTAGCGACACAAGAAATGTCTTAGTTTTGGTTTGCGTAAGAATTCTTACGATTTCGTCCAACTATATTTTATACAAGATTGTGTAACTTACGGAAAAAATCTGACAAACTTTCTAGTTTTGGTTGTACATTCAATCATACTTATTGCCATTTGTATCTTAGGATAACGACAAAATATTACTCATGCAATTCTATCGTTGTCTCATATACCGAGGAGCTGAGAGATATAGAAAATTTATTGGATGGCGTGATATGCAAACATGTCTTTATCAGTCAGATGCAAGAAAAAAATATCAAGGATATTAACTTTTACCGTCACTGATAATAATCCACATAATTCCTTTTTTGATCATTCCTTTAACACTTACTTATTTTTCATTCTTAGTTTAATAAGGAACGGATTTTTTTTTTATTGATTTATTTAGGACACAAATGTACTGCTACCCTCTTAAATTTAAGATACCCAAATAATTCACCTTTTTTACACTTTTTAGATAAATTCTAAGAAAAACCTTAAACCAGTCAAAAGTCCCCCAAATGAGCGTTTCCCTTTGGATAGGGAGAAAAACAGTAACAAGAAATTTCAACAGATATGAAACTGTGCAAATGGTTGATACCTCAACCATAGAATTCTATTTTGGTTTGAGATTGTAATATCTCTTTCAATGATGCTCTTGTTGAACTTAAGTAGGGTGGATGGGCTAATTGCCTGCGCATATGTCTTTTCTTAATACATTTCTTTCCACCTTTTATTATGTGAGATTTAACGATTTATCACCTGTGTATCTTCAACCAAGAGACCATAACCGAAATTGTGGGGAGCCTGGGAACCACATGAAAATCTACTTCAACAATCACGCCCTGAAAATCATCGAATCAATTGAGACATATCAAATCCATAAATATTGTATGGTGAGAATCAAATATGAAATTAATGAAAATGCCTGTTCAACTAGTGTACAAGTTGAATGACTCCATACATGCAGGTGCCAGGCAACCACCACAGAGTTGGCGATTGTAGCACAGAAGTAAAAGGACTCCTGAAAGATTAACATGAAGACAACGATGTAGATTTCAAAGCAACTTTAAGCTCAGAGGGAAATGCATCTAGTCGTGGAATATCTACATAGCCCCATCATCAAGCATGAATAACTTTTTTCTCGATTCTGTAGCATAGCATGAACTTGGATTATTGTCTGTAGCTACCTTCAGGGCACGCTGATACAAAAACAATGGATGAAATTCCCAATTAGAGCAGTCAGAAGACCAAGAACATTCAGGATTTTTAAAAGGAACACCAGAAAGAAATATTTACTAAGTGATATAGAGTTATAGAGATTATAACCCATTATGCTTAGCCTATCAGTAGGGGATTTAGGAGGGTTGTATGAGGTTCCAAATTCAAACCTTGTTGTCATTATTGTACACACACAAACAATGTATAGTGGAAATAAAGCAAAGCATTAAAATAGTTTTTCTATATTAGATTTGATTGCTTACACTGATAGCATGATGGTTTGATCTGCAAAACACCTTAACGTCTGAATGCATGTTAAGAACCTCAACAAGACCCTGACTGTTTTGTTCCTTCCTTTTCATTTCTTTGGGCAAGCTGGAGTTCATCCTCCCCAAAGTAGTGAAAGCATCTGACAAATATTTAACCTGCCAGATAACAGCGTCAAATATGCATTAGAGAAGCTTCCTCAAACTTCCAGTAACCATGGGTCAAACTCCACCCTAAGCTGTATTTGGAAGGTCAATAATCTTTTAGCCTACTTGAAAGAAACAATGCATACACAAATGTATAAGCAAAAAACCGACGACACATTCCTAAACGAGTTTTAGTAACATAAATCTTGCAACACTCCCACCCCAACAGCAGCGCCCCGCCCCTCACCCACCCAAAAAAAAAAACAAGACAAAAAAAGAACAGTTACATACGAAGAAAGGCTTGGACCATATGTAGCACTTCAAGAGAGATACTTCTGCAAAAAAGTCTTCTCCTTTAAGGCAATATTACATCAATTTTTATCCTTGCAAATTGATTACCCAAGGATAACAGCTCACGACATAGCCTCAAGTGGATAAGCATAAAATTGAGCTTCAACCCAAACATAGTCAATCTATTTTCAAAATGGGCCAGTCACTGGATGCGTTGAAAAAGCAGAGGATTTTCAGCCATTTGAGAACTTAAATCAGGAGATATAGGCTGCAGCAATCCACTGTTGGAAAAGTCTTCCAAGGCCTTAATGTCTTGTTGCAAACGGGCCACATGTAGCATGGTATGGTCCAGAACTAAAGGATCATTAGGAGGATTTTCGAAAAGGGTGAGCAAAGCCTGTTTATAAACTTGAGCAGACAATGATGGTTTCACAACCTGCCGATGTCTACAGAAATTTGCCACCTTGATGACATGTTTACAGAGGTTTCCCAGCCTAGACCAGGAACAATCACAAAGTGAAAATTCTGAACCAGGATTCCAAACTGTATATACCAAGCTTCTGTCAGTCTGGGATAAAACTTTGGCAAGATGGAGATTTTGCTCATCCAGCATCACGTCAACATCAGGAATATGAAGAGCATGATGCCAAGCATTAGAGGTGAAAGAATTGCCCTGTAGATTCTCAAAATACCCTGTCTCTAAACTGTACTGATCCAACCAGTATAACGAGAGAAATTCAGTAGTTAAAGCATGGATTAACCAGTCAACTCTTGGCCAGAAATTACCATAATTCTCCTTCAGAAGCACAGATTTTAATTTTAGGTGATAGGATTCTATTGCAGCATGGGGTTCAGGTGTTGTCGCTGGGAATGACTTTATGGCATCAATCCACATATCTGCATGAGAAAGCACAGTGCCACGATAAACAAGAAACAGTATTAATTCTCAAAATACTCAAACGACTGGATACTCCACTAATCATAATGAAAATAATTGGTCAGTTGTACAAACAGTAACGCAACTATTACCCAACAAAACCTAAGGCACTTATCTGGAGGTGAGACAGAATGAAATGAATTTGGATATAAAATCTAAATCGGAGTGTTTCAGATCAAAACTGATTATGATGTGTGGCTACTACAGCAAGAGCAGATATTTCCTCAATGAATACAAAATGAATCATCAATTGAACAATACCTATACTAGCTTGCCAATGGTTCTTGAAATAGTCCATAAAGGAACACTGGTCAACAAAAATTTGCATAAACTCTTCAACAGAATCCATAGCATTTGGCCCACATTTTGTACAGTACAGAATCCATCCCAAATGCATAAACATCTCCCGTTGCACCTCAAAGTTGCGGCATTTTTTGAGAAGTTTTTTAATCAAAGTACGGCGAGCATGCCAGGCACATGATAGGATACGACACTGGAAAGCCTCTCTGCAATGAGCAAGATCTCACTCCATTTGCTATTCAGGTGGGTCTCTTAAAGAAAAGTTTAACAAAACTAAAAAGAACCACACTAATCTCTTTACCTTATGATAGAAAAGTGCAAAGATGGATCATCCAACAAAATAGCACCAGGCCTCCATCTGGGATCCTTGGTTCGTAATCTTTCAGATAGCAATACCATCCATTTATGAACAGATTTACCAACAAAAGATGAGGCGATGATCCAGGCAACCGGAATTGCATTTTGAGATGAATTGAAAACAAGTAAAGAACATACAGGATACTGTCAGGGACAATAAAAAACACGTATGAGACATTCTAAAGTCCTGCAATATTCTGCTGACATAACAAATTTTTAATCATAACTAAAGAAGGCCTAGTTGTGTGTGTGTTATTCATCATTATATTGATGAAATTGGTTATTACTAATGACCGAGACAGATTCAAGATGTACAATATATGTTTCTTCTAAACATGCCCTTTTCCCATCTAAACAAGCTAAATATTATACCCTTTGGCTAGTCCTGACTCAGATAACTTAGTAATAAAATGTAAGTTCCTCGGTTGAAAAGGTAAACACGAGCAATGTGCAATACCTTGAGCTTCTTCAAGCCAAAACCTGAATGAAAGGAAATTAAACTATTATTTCCATAACGGAGCATTTGTTGCAGCTGCCAATCTGTCTGTATACCCAACACAAATGGTTCTGAAGCTGAGTTATCTTGAAAATAGAAAACATGCTTCTGATGCCTCTGAACCCACATCTTTACACTGCATCCATCATTTTCGTGTAGCTCATGTGAAGAATTACGAATAGTCCTTTCCATGTTACGCACATCATTTCGAGTGAGAAAATCATCACGGTTTTGGGGGCCACCTTGCTTCTGCATCTCCTCTGTATGATGTTGTATTATCTTGTCCAAAGACATTCCAGCATAAAGCATAGACATCACTTTCTGGCGTAAGTCATCAGAAATTCGAGGAGCATACATAGCTCTCGTCCCCACGGCATCCCTGTCAAGCAATCCATGACATGGTGCCCCTGATTTATCTACATGCCTTCTTTGGTTATATATGATTAGCGCAAGGAGGGGCCTGGTGTACAGTCTTTTAATAGTGAAATGACAAAGGCACCCCCTCATCATGTGACGCCTCCCCGGCCTGCTCCCCTTCCCTGAAGCAGGCTTGGTGCTCATACCATCCCCTACACCTGAGTCACTCTCTCTGTAGTCTTCAGGACCATAAGAACACCAGTATCTAAATATCAATGCATGGTTTCATATTGCCAATTAGCCAAATCCGTTCAGATGTTTTAAGTCAACTGAGGCTTAAATCGCATAAACTATAAGAACAAAAAGATCTACAATTTGACGGAAAAATGAATAAATAGTTTATAAATAGAGAGTTTTTATAAGAACTTCCAACAGAAAAATAAAATTTAGCTTATGCTTAAGTTAAAAAAAATTAGAAAAGTTTCATGAGATAGCTTCTACAGATTAGCTTATGCATTTTAGCATAATCCACAAGCCAATAAGTGTTTATAGAGAAATTTCTCCCAAACAGACCCATATTGTCATCCAATCTCAAATGGCATTTATGATAAGTTTGTTGAACCCAATTTTACTTCTACACCAACCATACATAGAAATTAAACTAAACAGATAGTAAGTATTGTAAGTTTGAACTGAAAGAAAACTAATCTTACAGAGTGTATTCAAGGTAACCATCAACCCTTGGCTTGGCAATGCTTCCTTGAGCTCTCTTCCTTCTTGATTCTATGCGAAAACTCGCAGGGCATTCGGGATTGGAAGATTCCCCTTTGACAAAATCATCAACTCTGGCAAAAGGAATGAGAGCAATATCGTCACCACCTTGGCGACCACCTTCCAATTTAACCCAATTTATGTAAGCAGCAGATAACTCGGTACAAAGAGGGTCCTGCACAGGAAGATTCAGAATGTCCTCCATTCTCGGCATCTAACATTCCCAAAACAAAATCAACAATTCAACATCTATCATGCATTTTCAATTCCAATTAATGAATTTTATCATCCACATTCTCCAAAATTAAACCCACTGAATTCGTGTAACATTAATAGTAAGAATTCTTCACGGGGAAATTTGGTTTACCTTGGTCGCATTCGCGTCAACGAAGCAGATGCAATGCTTTCGGGATAAACAAGAAGTGAACTCAGCGAGTGAAACAAGAACTCTTTGACAGAGTAGCGACACCAAAGAGGCTGTTTCTTTCTGCAACTCAATATATTCTCCTCTCACCTCCATAAATATTCATATTTTCAAAAATACTTCTCTACTGAAAGTTTTTTTTTAAATTTGTAATTAGTTTTTGGATTATATAATCCAAAAGTTTTTTTTTCGGATGCATGATTAATCTTTTTATTATGTGATCTGAAAGTCTTTTTTAGTTTTCGAATTACATAATTCAAAAATTACTTTAAAGAGGTAGCAGAAAAAGATAAAATAATATTTTCACTTTTTGATGGGGTGGAAAAAGAACCTATGGAAGTCCAGAAAGAAACAGTCTAACATAAGAACTCTGCTTCTTGTTGAAATGGGCCTACTAAGTCCGTTTGTAGTACGGTGGAGAATGCTTTTGCACCCCATTGTTTACTATACAACCCATGGGGATGTAAAAGACAAAACTAGTCATAAGCCTTTCAAGTTTTTTGTTTTTTATTCTCTTTTCTTTCCTGCACTCACTTTCTCATAGTGTCGCTGTCCCTGTTGTAGCCGTCAAATTGTGATTGTTGTCGTCCTAGATTATTGTTAGCAATTCCTTACTGCACCCAACATTTTTGAAATTATTTATTTTTGAATATATATTCGTGGGTGTAAACAATGCAAAATTTGTAAATATATATTCTATGATAATATCAGTAGATAATATTAAATTTACCTAATTATGTGTATAATATTTATAAGTAATACTAAATTTATCTACGAATTTATATTTGTAAATAAAAATTTATAAATAATATTAAATTTTTTTAGTATTTTAAATTGGTATCTAAATATTAATATTATTTATTATTATTATTATTAAAAAATTAAATACATTGATATTTCATAAATCATATAATTCTATTTTATGTACTTTTCAGTCACATTAGTTAAATCAACTATAAAAAATTTATTTGTTTTAAAATTCACTTTCGAATATCTTTCCCTTCTCCTTCTCTTTACACTCCCACCTCTTTCAAACAAAGCCTTAAAAGTGAATTTGAAACACTCATATTAATATATGGAATACTTTTCTTTCTCCCAACATGTTTGTAGAACAAAAGACATTTTGAGAATGATCACGACCTTGATAACCCAAATATAATTTATAATTAATAATTTATTTTATTTTATTTTTTTATAAAAAGAAAACTCATGTTAACAAATAGACTATTCATATTCATAAAAGAATTCTAATTCTAATATGAAAATCTATTATACCAAATCAATAAAATAAGAAAAATATTTATTTGAAATGGAAACACATGGTTTGATAGGCGTATAAAAACATTCCCTTTCACCCTTCTCATGCATCATTCTTCAGCTTACCCATTACGCTCTCATTCCATTTCCATGGCACCACCGTCCTCAAGTTGCTCCACCGTGCACAAAGTCAAACGCAACCTCCTTATGCGTTCCACCTGGTCCGAACTCAACGGCGCCATGGGTGACCTAGGCACCTACATACCCATAGTCCTGTCCCTAACCCTAGCAAAACACCTCAATCTCGGCACCACATTGATCTTCACTGGCTTCTACAACATCGTCACCGGCGCCATCTACGGCGTCCCCATGCCCGTCCAGCCAATGAAGTCCATCGCCGCCGTCGCCCTCGCGGACCCCACCTTCTCCATTCCCGAGATCATGGCCTCCGGGATCCTCACCGGAGCTGTCCTCTTGGTGCTAGGACTCACCGGACTCATGCAGCTAGCTTACAAGCTCATTCCCTTATGCGTCGTGAGGGGAATTCAGCTCGCACAGGGCTTGTCCTTCGCGTTGACCGCGGTCAAATATGTGAGGAAAGTGCAGGATCTCCCCAACTCCGCATCCTTGGAGAAAAGGCACTGGCTTGGGTTTGACGGGTTGATTCTCGCTGTAGTATGTGTTTGTTTCATTGTTACTGTAAATGGTGCTGAGGAAGACCGTTGTCTTCGTCAGGAACAAGATGAAGAAGAAGAAGAAGAAGTAGTTATTAGCCGTGAAACCCAAGTTAGAAGTAAAATGAGGACGATGAGAAGGGTTTTTTTCTCCCTTCCTTCTGCTTTTCTGGTGTTTGTGCTGGGTGTGATTATGGCTTTTGTAAGAAGGCCTAGGGTTATGCATGAGTTTAAATTTGGACCCTCTTCCATAGAGGTGGTGAAAATGTGTAGACATGCATGGAGGCAAGGATTTATAAAGGGTACTGTTCCTCAACTCCCATTGTCAATTTTAAACTCTGTGATAGCGGTTTGTAAGCTCTCATCAGACTTGTTTCCGGGTAAGGATTTTTCAGTGACATCGTTGTCTGTGACTGTGGGGCTGATGAACCTTGTGGGAGGGTGGTTTGGGGCCATGCCATGTTGCCATGGGGCAGGTGGGCTTGCGGGGCAGTACAAGTTTGGAGGGAGGAGTGGTGGGTGTGTGGCACTTCTTGGTGCAGCCAAATTGGTGCTGGGGTTTGTGTTGGGGAGTTCTTTGGCTCACTTTTTCAACCAGTTTCCGGTGGGGATATTAGGGGTGTTGCTGTTGTTTGCTGGGGTTGAACTAGCCATGGCTTCTAGGGACATGAACACCAAACAAGATTCCTTTGTTATGCTTGTTTGCACTGCAGTTTCTTTGGTGGGTTCCAGTGCAGCTCTTGGATTTTTGTGTGGGATGATTGTTTTTGTGCTTCTGAAGCTCAGGGATTGGACAAATGGTAAACCACTTAATGCTATTTGGAAGCATGAATCCAATGAACCAGTGTAAAGAAAAACTTTGGATATTATATATGATTATCTATATATGTTGTTGCTTGATTGTAATGGGTTATTAGTGTGTTGTAGTGTAAATACTTGCATGACTTACAATAAATGCTTCTCATGCAAGTTTCTCTTTTTTTTTCCAATTATTCTGGCTTTTTTGGGATTTGATAGGCGACTATTGAAGTTTCACTCATGTACTGTACTTTTAAGGAAAGAATATAAATGTAGCTTGTGCTTCAGGTTTTGCTATGGCTCTTATTCTATCTGGGCACATATATGTCCCTAATGTATTTATATTTTCAAATAAATAAATAAATAAATAAATATAAATCAATATAAGGATAGTTTAATTTTTATAGAGAAAGAAAACAAAAACAATCAAAACCTCTCTTTAAATAATACAAATTTTCGAAAGGTTGTCAAAAACTACCTACTAAGAACCAAACGAATATCAAGTTAACAATTGGCAACTAAAGACACCTTCGAAACAAACTAACATCTCTCGATCTCAGCCTTCTAAAACAAAAGGTTTGGAAGTTCAAAAACTCTTAATCAAGGAAAATGATTAAGGGTTCAAAAACCTTTAATCAAATGCATACAAGTCATAGGATCTAGACACCAATCAGAATAAGAAAAACTTACAGAAACAACTTTAGAAGTAATTCAAGACCAGACGTTTAGTTGAATCAAGTTGAAAATTTAGATCAATCACCCTATCTTTAAAAATGTGCATATTCTCATGTCTCCTCCTTTAAGAATGATCAATCACTCTAATGTATGTAGGTCATGTTTATAGGTTTTTTCACCTAAATGATGCAATTTGTAATGGATATTACATAAATGGGTAAAAACTAATTAACTATGAAATTGGGTAAGTCATGTAGTAAAGATATGACTTTAAATGAAGAAGTCATTAGCCAGAGACACGACGTCTGGTCTGAGCTGGATGGACACCACTTTATTTAAAAATGTGATTAAATTAAATTATTAGTTACTATATTGAATAAATTAAATATTTTATAGATTAAAAAATTTGGTATCTAAAGTAGTTTCAAATTTTATAAACTACTTTCTAAATTGTTTTTAAATTGTTTCTAAATTAGTATCTAATTAGCTACCAAGGTTTTAACTAACAATTTTATAATATAAAGTAGTTTGTAGCTAAAACTTTGGTAACTAAATAGATATCAATTTAGAAATTAATTTTTAAATTTTATTGATAATAGAAAATACTTCAGATACCAATGATTTTTTAGTCTCTGAGATAATATCTAATTTAGTCTATATAGTGACTAATTATTTTTTGTCTCTAAAATTAGTTTATATTTAATTTAGAGACTAGTTACTAACTAAATTAAATATTATTTTAAAAACTAACAAATTATTCGTATCTGAGTGGTTTTTATTATTAATAAAAAAAATTATAAAATAATTTATAAATTGGTATCTAAATTAGCTACCAAGATTTTAATTACTAATGTTTTTTTAGATTATAAATTAGTCTTTAAAAGACTAATAGAGACTAATTTAGAGTATAAAATAGTAAGTAGCTAAAACCTTTATAGTTGATGATTAGATACCAATTTAAAAATTATATTATAAATTTTTACTAATAATAAGAATTATTTTAGATACTAATAATTTTTTTAATTTATAAAATAGTATCTAATTTAGTCAAATAGTAACTAATTACTTTCTAAATTTAATTATTATTTAGTAATTTTCTTAATAAGGAGAAAAAAAAATCCATTTGGAGTTAATAGATGAGACCACCTTTCCCATTTATATATGAAGATTTGATATGATTGAATGATTATAATTTGACAAGGGTAGCTTGACCTTTATTTATCTTGCTAAAGAATTGATATCCAAAAAATGATGCCATGACGTACACCATTTCCAACAAAAGGAACTTACCCTTACTAATAGTATAAATTTTGTGCTCCTTTTATAGTTTTTATTATCTCATACACGTCAAAGATAACTAAAAAATAATTGTTTATATGAAGATTCTTTATTTATTAACACCATTAGGGTTTTCATGCTAAAATGGACTAATAAAGGTAGCCACATTCCACTATATCACACATGTTTATGTTATATATTTTTGTATAGTTTAACGAACTCAATTAATCATATATATTGTATATTGTTATTTAATGTAGTTCCACGCTCAAGAATCGAGATCAATGACAGTTTATATACTCCCTCCTCCCTCCATCCTTTGAGGCGTTTTTTCATGACAAAACCGTAACGGAACACCGACCTCCAAAACGGACAATATCTCAAATACGATGATTGACCCTAACGATATTGTCCAACCGACTAAGTCAGAATTATTATTAAAATATAAATTCATATTAGACGAGAAATATAACTTTTCAATTCATAAATCTAAGTTTCATTATAATTATATTTTGAATTAATAAATAACAGTACTAAAAATTTTAAAAAAAATTATGGACACGATAAAAAATCTCTCATTAATTATTTATACATCAATGAATAGCCTTTTTGCTTTCACCCATTCTCTTGGTGATAATCATGCACTCTAGCAAGGACAGGAATAAAAGAATAAAGATTATGGGTATGTGATATGGTTTGAGAGATATGGTCAAAATGAAAGATTAACCACTTAAAATGGCCATAATCGTATTAAAAATTAAGATAGTTTATCTCCTACTCTGCTAGATTGGCCTAGGGTTCTTCTGTTCATCCACTTTTCGTAAAAGTTGCAAATTAAGATCAAAATATTAACAAGATAAAACACAATATCAAAGGAAGGTAAAAGAAGAATGGTTAATGTCCCACAAGTTATGCGATAGATCCATCAAAAGTTAATCAAATGTGGAATAAAAATTTCACTACTATAAAATTATTAAATAACAATCAAATCTAGAAAAAAAAAACTAACACTAAATTAAATATTATTTTAAAAATTATTAAATTATTTGTATTTAAAATCATTATATTATTAATAAAAATTTATAAAATAATTTTTAAATTAATATCTAAATTAGTTATCAAAACTAACTATTAATATTTTAAAATATAAAATAATAAATAGTTAAAATTTAAAATATTTTTTCAACCGTATCTAAAAAATCCTGTTTTTCTAACATAAAAAAAATAAAAACGTCAAATTAATGATTATATAAAAATTACTTTAAATATCATTAACTTTTTTAAGTTTATAAAATAATTTATAATTTATTCAAATAATAACTAATTATTTTAGTTTTTTAAATTAATTTAGTTAATAATTTTACTAATAATATATTAACTTTCTACATAATTTTTTTTTATTAAATAGAAAGTCATCTTAAATTTTTCCATTTTTTATATATTACTTTTTAAATAAGATAAAGATTAATTGTTTTAATATATTAAAAATGATTTTAAATTAATTTGTTTTTATAAAAATCAATTTATAAGATAAAATTTATTTTATTTATATATTCTAAACTAATCTAGTGTCTTAGGATAATTGATCATGTATTAATTTTATTAAATAAACAAGTATATAAAAAAGAATATGAAAAATATATAATTTCTTAACTCTTAAAATCACCCACACAAGTACCTGCTTGTGTTAGAATATTCATGTTTGACAGTAAAAAAACCCTCTTATATTTCTAATAATTACTTCCTTTTGTCTTTATTTTAAACTTTAAATAGGAATTGGTATACCACAATAGCTACATAAGCTATAACATTTTGTTATGTTCGGAATGATTCGTAATTATTTTCATTTCCTTTTTTTTTAACATATATCTCTATTATTACAAGAAAATCATTAAAAAAAATATTTAACGATAAAAAATAATTATTTATTATATTTATTAAATTAAAGATCATTTTAAAAACTAAAAAAAAAGAAATTAATGTTTATTATTATTAAATAATTTTTAAATTGTTATCTGATTAACAACTAATATTTTTACTATCAACCAAATTTAGAGAATTTAAATAATTGATAATTAAAATTTTGGTAACTAATTAAACATCAATTTAAAAACTATTTAACAATAATATAAATTAATTTAGAAACCAATTTTTTTTAATTTTTAAAATTATTTTAATTTAGTTAATAAAACAACTAACTCTAAAATTGATTTTTATTGTATTTACATTGACTTTTATATGTAATATAGCCATGCTCTACAATTTTAAGATTTTGTCATATTTTTGTGTCTATGGCTGATAGTATCTGCACCATACATTTGATGTGTAATGGTAGAATAAAGTTTATTTATTTCTATCCTTCTTCCTATAATTTTATTTTATCTGCATTTATTTGTCTTGACCAAATTTGGAACATAACTCATCTCTGAAATGAATTGGTCCTTCTCTTCATTATGTTCTTTTTAATGTCATAATGTAACATTTCAATCATGGATGCAGCATATACAAAGAAAATGACATCAAACAAACATTTGTCTAAAAACAATTATTTCTTACATCTCATTGAACCGACTTATGTCACACTCATTTGTTCAATGGACAAAGGTTACAGTAACATAAAACAATTGTTACATAAACAATTGAAAAAAAAAAAACGAGACATCGAAACTTTTTCATGATGTCATCTCGTCATCATTTCTCTAGATTATCTTTACAATTTAATAGGGAGATGATGGTGTTGATTATCGATATACTATCGAGTGTGAATATTTTGAACAATATATTAAATTATAAATAATTTTTTGAACAAAACATATAAAATTAACGAAGTTATTAATAAGTATTTCATAATAAATATTTATAAATTATGATTAAAGGATATTTAGAACTGATCATAAAAACAAAGACTCAACATATATAAATAGAAAACACCTTAAATTTCATTTATTTAGATAAAAATTGATTTGAATATAATCATATAAATACGTTTGTCCACTCAACCCAAAATGTTAAAAACTCAAAAATTGAAGGCAATTTATCTCTTGTACGATATCAATTTCATCATACACCTAATATCCTATTCAAAATACACCTAATATCCTTTGAAAGTGATAAAAATAATCTTAAATAAAAAGAGGGTGTAATGATAAAAATAATCTTAAATAAAAAGATGGTATAGATAAAAATTACTTTCCGAATCTTTTATCAAAAAAATTCTGGATTTGAATTTCTAGAACACATATTTTAATTCCAAATTTTTTTTTATCAATTTTGTATTCTGGAGTTTTTGTCCGCAATGTATTTTTTTAGTTTTGAATTATATTTATTATTTCAGATTTTCAAATCAAGGATAATTTGAAAATTTAAAAAATATAGGGTGCATAGAATTAATATGGTACAGAAAAAAAAATGTCAAAATTGAAAAGTAAGAAACCTAAAAAAGTCAAAAAATGAAAAACCAAAAATAACACGGTAGAAAAATCCAGTAAGAACAAAACACTTACAGAAACATTCTCCTTCATCCATGTTATGTTTTGGAACAGTTGTTTCTTCAATTGAGAACAAACATGTATAAAATCAGTGAAATACTACGTTAGGAACACAACAAAAGGTGCAAGAATGGATACACTACAATTTCTCATTTTCATTTCCTGAACCAAATTTTAATTAGCTCTATTTTTGCGTTAAACCTGTCAGTCTATTAGAGTACAAATATATTATTTACGTACACTTAAAATCTAAATAAAATCAAATTAATGTTTTCCAATTTGGATGAATTTAGTTTTGAAAGTTTTTTTATAAAATTAATCATTTTAAAATATATGATTAAACATTTTATAATTAAAAAAACATGTTTTTTATAATTATTGTTATATGCCTAATTTAAGCTTTCTCTCTTTTTCATATATAAATTACATAACTATGTAGCTTAAAACTCCAATGCAAATTTGTTATCGTGTTTTTAATAATTGTATATAATTACAATACTATCAAATTATAAAACTATATATTCAACAGATATATTGATGTATATTTATTAGTTGCTAATAAATTTTAAATATATAGTAGTGCTATATTAAAATAAAATAAGAAGTTTTGTTGGATTGGATCGATTCTTAATTTTTATTTTGAAATTCGAATAAAATTACTTTATTGAAGAAAAAAAGGTATAAAAGTTCAGTTATAATTGTATATAACTACTTACTTTTTAAACCATGATCACAACTATACATGAATTTAACTGGACTGAATCTAGCTAAACATGTTGAGAAACTATTTTTACTTTGTTAACCTTACTGTCAAATCTGATGTATTATTCGCTGGAAAGTCAAACTGAAAACTTCCGGTTCAATGAATTCAAATATTTAAATAATGCAAACATTTATGTTAGAGATATTTTCTAAACAATTATACATTTAAAGTACTTGCTTCTTGCATCTCTACGTTTTTTTCCTATACCCATACACCATAAGAAATGTCAAAAAGATCCTTCATACAACTTTATTCAGAAGATTCTGGATTAAATGATATAAAAAAAATTAACTAATATAATCTCGAAACATAAACTGGTTTGCCTGCAAGACAATTTTTTTCGATGGCCCTTGTGCTGAGAAAAAAGGGTAATTGTGTTACTTGCGAATTATGTACCCATTTGACATAAATAGGACTGCAATTCCATTCAAGTTGGTGTTGTATTATTTGGCCGATTTCTATTTTCATATTTAACATTTGGAACTGAGGTCAAGGGGAAAAAATTCTGTACAAAATATAGGCAGCCAAAATTCCATAGATCCATACCATGCAGATCAGAGCAACAAAACTACTGAACTAGGCATAGCTGGGGAAGGTGCTGGCAAACAGTGCAAAAGAATTGCACTTTGAAGCAACAAAATCTACTCCGTCCCATTGATTTCAGCTCTCACGACTTGAAGTTCAGTATAATGACAATAGGCCACAGCCATTGACAAGGTCGAACCAATTGTTTTGTCTGGTAAACTCACTGCTGAGTCTACTTAATGGCCCCCTATGCAGTTGAATTGCAAACTGGAGGGATCCATGAAGTTATCAGAGCCAGATATTCATGTCTTATCTACCCATCACCACTCGAATCCTCAGAAGCTTTCATTGCTTCAGCAGTCACAAGGGCAACCACAGCCTTGTGAATTGCTAGATCCGCTCTGTAAAGCAATCTCTGAGCTCTCTCTCTTTTCATTTTGGCTATGTTAACAGCATGCTGAGCAGCACCCGAGGTATCACGCATTCTAATTTCATAGAGCTGTGTATCTATTTGATCAATCCCATGTCTCTGAGGACCATCCAACAGGTACTGCCTGTGTCCTGCCAAGTCATAATAGCCAACATTCCATCTACTATCCCCATTTCTCTTCCCTGAAGATGAAATTCTCTGACTATAGGAATCATTATGAAACCCAAATGATCCAAATTTCCTTGACTTGTGCCTGTTGTATTTGGGTATATGATTTCTCTCATAACGGTTGTTTATAGAATAATATCCCATGCTGCCAACATCGCGTGGTGAGAACATCGGAGAGATTTGAGGCAATGGGGAATCGTCCACATAATCATAATTATGCCCTGGGAATGCAAACTTTTCATCACCATATGCCAACCCATTGAGTCTTCGTCCTGAGGACACACCAAACAGATGTAAGGAGAAGTACATAAGTTGTTCAAAATGTTAATCATCTCATGAATCAAATACTCACCATAAGGATGGAATCCATCCTGTTCATACAGAATACTGTTTGAATGCCCTGAGACTGAAATTTTCTTTTGTGATCGATGTTTTGATCCTTTGTTTGGTACTTCCAAACCTCTTGGTTTCAAACAGAAAGCAAACATAGCTGGCTTCTCCAAAGGCACACCCTTGTCCAGGCACCCATTAGAAATGGGAATATTATTCTTCGTCACGGCAACTTCCCACTCTCTCAATTCATGTTGATATCTTTCCCATAGAGGTGGCTGAACAAAGCATTAAAAAATAGGCGTAAATTTTCAACCATAATATCGTGCCTAAATATCAGGTGCTTAAAAGAAACAGAGAATCTTGAAAAGAAACAAAACGTAAATTGGATAACAAAACCATACATTAAGACAATCAATTGCAAAATCACAATGTTAAATACATCTCAATCAATAGGAAGAAATATAGACTAGAGGCCCAAATGGTTTCCACCTAGAGACATTCAAGCAAAAAAAAAAACACTCACATCAACCATCATCCTAAATAAACCAACACATAACAAGTGATATATATATATATAGTAACAACTTAATTAAAACACTTAGCATTACTTACGCAGGCCTTCAGCTTGCTGATGATAGGTGCAACTACGGTAAATAAGTAAATATCAATCCACTGCCACACATATTAAAATCTCTTCCCCCCCACTTCTCTAACCCCCCTTCCTATTCATGTGTAAAGCTAGTATATCATACAAAATGTCATTAATCAGTACCAAGATGAGTAACATTCCTAAAATAGAAGTAATATAAAAAAATTACATAGGTATAGGTTATCATTTAGAATTTACCTGCAAATGCCGTATTAAAGGCATTCCCTTCTTCTGCCTTTTCTGCTGCCAATATTCATAAATGATTTTGGTTACACAGAAGGGCCCAACATCAAGCGTCAGTTCCTCTATTTCTGATGGAGAAAAATGATCACGTTGCTGAGCATATGCAGCCTTCTCAAACATGTCAATTGTTTTCTCAAACATCTCATCAGAGATCCCTTGCAAGAAACCATTATCTTTCTCAGAATTTTGAATAGTCAAAATCCACTGCTCATCTTCACTATCCAAGTCATACAAGACATGCAATGGATTCAGAGCCATCTCTACATCTGTTTCGACTTGTCGAAAATATTTAGAGCCACGAACAAAAGTAGCTTCAGCTTCATTATCATAATTTTCTTCTATCAAGACAACACCAGGAATAGGTATATTTTTAACTGAAGCAGCACGGATGTTCTGGTTGTAGCATTCCTCATGCATCTCCTTGAAAACAGCCCACTGACTCCGATCAGGAAATTCTAAGATCCAATCTTTCCCTCCTTTCCACATCATAGCATGAGTGTAACGATTTGTTGATCCAGTCTGCAGAAACTGATGTGCTTTGTATGAATACCTTGTAATACCTGCAAGTTTTACAGAAAGTTTCCACTCGTTATGATCAAACAATTCTAGCACAATCCGAGCACCAGATTCTCTCCACCCCTTATCACCAAGGGTAATCAACACATTTGCACCACAAGATAAGGACTCTAGATTCTTTTCGGGACTCCTACCAGCATCCAATGATTTCTTCTCATTAGCCTTTCTAATTCGCTTGTGAGGCAACCCTCTCTGTCTCTGATAATGGCTTCTGTGCCTTGAATTATAATCATACCCAGAAATAGGCACTGAATAAGATACTTGTGTCCGTGGTTTCTTAGGTCCACTGCTAAAACCATTGTGAAGAGAATCACCCTTCACATCAGACAACCCAGGAGACTGGAAACCAAAAGATGAGAAATTATTTCTGTTTCGATGCCAAGAACTTCTGGGAGCAGTTGGGTTGGGGCTGAGAATGACCCCTCCATTTGCATTCCAGGAAAACTCAGAAGAGTGTTGAGCATCACGCAAATCACCATCACAAGGTTTCTCAAATTGATCAACAGAAGGTATTTGGACACTCAAATCGCACAGGAAAGTATGAGAATCATCATTGGCTTTAATCTTATCAGATAAAGGATTTGAAGGAAAAGAATGGTCAAAATGACATGTTTGCCAGTCTGGTAACTGAACAGAGCGATGCCTCTCAGAACGATCCAATATGGAAGTTCTATCAGCACTTCGATCAATATTCTGGTAATTTTGTGAAAGAATTTGATCACTGCAATTAGATGGACTAATTAATAAATCTGGCTCAGCACAAGTCAATCCACCTCGCACCGCATCCTTTGACAAAGCAATCATATTTTTCTTCACATTAAATTCTGCATTCCCGTTAGAGCAATCATCAATGCTAGAGCAGTCATCTGTCATCAAACCAAAGTCTTCCTCATCATCTATCAGTGCATGATCACAGAAGCTTATATGAGCTACTGATTTTTCCATCAGCAACTTCAGATGTAAACTAATAAAAAATGTAGGTGCAGCAGCAAAACAAAGTGAAAATGGAGGAATCTTCCTCTTGCAAGAATCAGAATATTCAAGAGTGTCAGCCTGAGATAACTCTCTGGAAACACCCATAATATTAATCCCTGGCCTAATCCTCTTCTGCATGACCTGTTCATGCAAAAAACCAACACGACTCAAATAGCAGTGACTGGGAGCTTGGCACATTATTTAAATATAGCACACATATTCTTGAAATGAGGTGAAGGACGGGCATACCAATCAGAAAACATAACAAAATTGAAGAAAGTACCTTGACTAAGGGGTTGCCTCTGATGGAAGTAATCGGATACTCACTAGATTGATTTTGAAGCGCCTGGATGTTATCATATGTGCATTCAGAGAGATGGAGCTGCTTACTGAGTAAACAATGTCTCTGAAGTTTTGAATCTAAATACATCCATTTCGAATTCTTCACTCTGGAGAAATTGTAAAATGTGAACACAAGAGGCTTCCTTGTACCATAAACACTCGAAAACCTGAATCGGATAGATGTAGCAGGCAACTGCAGGTCAATATACTTCCCTTGTTCAACAGGTTGATGAAATAACCTAAGGACACAAAAGATAAAGGCTGCAGCCATCATCAAGCAGCCTTCAAATAGTAAAAACCTCAGCCCAGCCACATTGTCAACAAAAAGCATCTCCAAATGAACTCTTGGCCACAGGGTCACAACTGTACCATACTGAAGTAGCAGAATAGCACGGAATAACCACAAATTCTCTAATTTGAACGAGTCATTCATCACCGATTGTATTGGATATTTTAAGTCAAACTTGAATGTTGCCGAACCTGTTTCCAAAAAAAAATTAAAAACCCCCCCATTATGTAAGTAACACAATGGCCCCTCTATCTCACCCCTCCCATCATTGGACTCTTTTACATCCATAAGCTGAGCCACAGGATCAAAAGAAATGGAACAGGATGCAGTTGTGTTAACATGTTTATCTTCAGAAATATGAGGTGACATCGGGGTTGGCTTCCGAAACCGCCTTCTATAATAGACAATAGGTCGCTTGTCATCTTTAGGGCAACTGAAGCTTTGCAATGGAGACTTCCTCCCAAAGTTATCACCTAATTTATCATCTGATACAGAATCTCTGGAAAGGCTGCTTTTACCATCCCTTGGGGAACTCTCAGCTAAGCACCTCCGTGTTTTTACAGCTTCATTCCATAAAGATGAGGCTGTACTTGGAAGTGTAATAGGATTCTTCTTTCTCTTAACCCCATTTAAGGCAGAAGATCTAAACCGATGGGAAGATCGAGCCAACCAAGAGATTATAGGCTCTGTGTCCATACAGCTTTCACCACAGCTATTATCCTCAGTAATCACATCTCTTATTTTCCTTTCTTTGCTGGACAGGCTTCTCTTTTGCTGGCCAGAGCTTTTATTTTTCCTTACCGCTCTTTTTTTCCCAGCTTTTCCGGGAACTTCACTTGGAAGTAGCAGGAGCTTGAACCTCTCTGTTTCGAGATTAATCCATTCTTCTTCTCGATCATCATATTTGATATGATGACACTTTGTTTCTTTGTTATAGTCATCAACGAGACCATGATACCAAATTTGGTCCAAAGGCCAAAACACCTTAATTCTCTGGTTCAGTATCCAATGTTTATCTAAGTCACCTAATGAAATTTCATAAAAATGTCGCCTCCTGCGGGAACGACCTTTTTCATTGTATTGTTTCCTTGGTCTCAAGACTCTGCCAGCAGTATCAACTGATGCTGATTCTGAACCTGACTGAGACTTTGACGCCCAACTATCAATATTCCGACTAGAAGAGAGCAAAAAGGACAACCCATTTGATGATGGCAATGTAGAGGGCTTACTACTTGAACAAAAGCCAGCATAATTTGGATCAAATCGTGAAGAAAGCATCCTTGCTGCATTCTCTTCAAGATTCTCCTCCTCATCTTCCCGTAAATAATCAGATATTTTATTATCATCAATCAGAGGCTTAACCTCCTTGGCAACTTTATTTCTATCTGGAGCCAAAGACTTTTGCTTGTAGTCAGATGTTTTAGTATCATCAATCAGAGGTTGAACCTCCTTGGCAACCCTCCTTCTATCCGGAGCAACAGCCTTTTGCTTGTAATCAGATGCTTTACTACTATCAATAGGAGGCTTAACTTCGGTGGCAACCCTATTTCTATCTGGAGCAAAAGCCTTTTGCTTTCTGTCCTTCTTCAGTGACTTCTTTGAGGAGGAATCGCCACTCTTCACAGCAGATTTACTCTTAGTTCCCTTACACTCATCAAAATCTCGTTTGTGTTTGATCTTTGAAGACTCAATCCCCCTGTCCAAAACATTGCTACTTAACTTAAGTATCTGTTCACCATGACCACCTGTATTACTAGACTCTCCAGCCAATCTCGGTGCCGGACCAACTTCAATTTTCCTTCTCCCCACAAAATCCCTCCTTCGCTTTGGAATGTGAACATTTTCATCAAAACATAGTGAGCCTCTATTCAGCACAGTATTGCTACCTGATCCCTGCTTTGGCTCCAACTTTTGTTCACACAAATCCTGCCAGCCAGACCCAAGCCCTTTCTGACATTCTTCATCGACAACCTTCTTGTTGCCAACATCAGCATTCTCTAAGCTACTTAGAGACACTTCCTTTCTGGTCTTCTTTTTCTTGTTCGTATTCTCATGAACACCCCCAAGATGACTCCCTTTCCTCTTTAAGCCCTTCTCTGGACTCTCTTTTCTCACTTTTGGTTTGTACAAACTCTTCAGATCCAAAGATCTCGATTTTTTGGGAATTGCAGTACCATGGGTGCTTTCCTCTCTATCTTCCATGTACAATAAGCAGAACAGACCGAGACTCTACAATGTTCACATTCCATCATACATGACTGTTCGCTTTTTCAGATCTGTGACGACAACAACCACATGAAAAATCAAAAAAAATCCCTCAACCAATGCAAAAGCTAATACCATAATAACCATTTCCACCACGCACTGAACCAATTGCATTATAAAAAAAAGAAAAACATAAAAAACATATATTAGCTATAAAATCATAACAAAATCACACACATACCTCAACCAACAACACACCACGACGCAGTCGATTCCTCCCCAAACCTCGGAGATCACGATCGCGAAACATGAATTAGGGTTTGAATCCGGCCCAAGCGATTTAAAACCCCCAATGGAATCCTCAATTTTGAAATTAAATTCACCGACAATTTCGATTTCTACGTGTTTATATTTTGTTTCAAAACCCGCGAGAGACGCACGAGAAGTAGGGTTTCTTTTGGCTTGGCGAGTAAGGGTTTTTAGATTGAAAAAATACTGAAAATAATAACTGATGGAAATGGTAAATAGCACGAAAACACTTAAACACTGATTTGGCTCGACACGTGGCTCTCTGAGATCCACTTGATTGAAAATCCCTTGCATGGGGCACAATCGCCTGCTCGACGCGTACAGTTAGAAAATGGGACTGATTTTTTTGTAAAAGTGTGATGGTGATAGGAACGGCTAGGATTAAAGTTATTTACGCGAAGAGAACGAAGAGTCCATAACGTTCCAGAGGTTGCACGCGATAGGATTTGTGCAACCGCCTATTCACGAGAAAATAGAAAGTAAAATAAATTTGTATCAAAACTCAAGAGGTGTTAAATAAATATGTTTTTATAAATTAAAAAAATACATAAATCTTGATTTTTATTTTTATTTCTACTCATTTTTATTTATTGATTTTTCCTTACTAACTAATAATAGCCCGGTTTTAACATCTTCGGGACTATTGTTAATTATTGATGAAAAAATGAAAAAATAAACTAAAACTAAGAAGAACAAATTTTAAGAAGTATAACTAATATGTAAAATGTTATAGAATCAAAATCATGTTTAACTAAAAAAAATTACTAATAAATAGTATGATAGTAATATTGTGATTACATGTATAGAAACTTTATATGGTATTAGTCAACTAAAACATAATTAAAATCATTTTATCAACTAAAACATAATTGAAATATTTGCAAAAAAAAACTCTTCAACGTGATTGATTCGTATAAGAATTATATCTCTCATGAAATTGGTGTTAATTTTTACTAAAAAGATGAAAGAAATAGTAAGTTTTCCTTAATGGGTGAATTAAATTGGGTTTGTCTCTATCATGTTATACAAGTAATTATCATATTTAGAATCTCTTGATTATTTTATTCTCTTCACTTTTAAAATAATTTGAGCAACTCAAGTTTTCACCTCTCATGAAACTTCATAACCCTCTCCATTTGTTAACATTTACTACCAAAAATTATCACTGAAGAGACTATAAACATTGCCTTTATAGAAAGTATCCAGCAATAATTCATTTAGTTCAACATTCGGTTAACATTAAAAAACTGGATAGAAAATATCAAAGAATATTTGTTGCCATAAAACACCAAGGTATGAATAACTTATTCCAAGGACTCCAAAATTGTGTAATTTGAACTAATAATAATAATAATATTATGGTTAAGTGTCATGTTGGTAAGGAAGAGGAACATCCAAAAGAGAGTGATTGACCAAATAGTCATTTTTAACCAAGCGACAATGGTTGTGAGAAAGTTTGCAATTATTGTGTTGAAAGTTAAGAATGGACATATAGACACGATAATTGGATTGAACACAATCTATATGGGATGAACTTTGATGAAGCCAAAACATACAAGATGGTATGTTGACGCATGTGTTAAGGTCAGCATATGACAAATATATTGCAAGACGATCCGCCACAAGGTAGGCTTCAAGAACTACATGATGGAGCTTGACAAATTTGTCATCTATGTTGACATTATTACGAAGTGGACTTTAAGTCTGACTCAATCCCATAAAACCGGCTCATGATGTTGAGGTTTGCACCCACTTATATACAATGAAAGACTCTAATCTCTAGTCGATGTGGGATCTCTAACACACCCTCTCACGCTGAGACTGCCAACTCGTGCGTGAGACTATATATTATGGGTTGTCCAATAGCGGCCCGATAGCGGGTGGCCTGATAAGCCCAATAAATACTCGCTAGGATAAGCTCGAAATGCTCTGATATCATATTACGAAGTGGACTTTAAGCCTAACTCAACCCCATAAAACCGGCTCATGAGGTTGAGATTTGCACCCACTTATATACAATGAAAGACTTTAATCTCTAGTCGATGTCGGATCTCTAACAGACATCACTAACGTCTATAGTGTCACTCTATTAAGTCATTTGTTATGGAGACAAATGTCTAATAAAGTTCTACAAAAAGTTAGAAGGAAGAGTGTGCTCAACAATAATAGGTAAAAGAAATATGGTTCTTAATAGTTAATCTTCAACGAAGTCAATGTAAGGAAAATGTAATTGGACACAAACCTAATGGTGAATGAGATTTTAATACTTTATCATGTGAAACTCAGGTAACATCCCATTAACAATATAAAATCGTTTCATATGGGAGATGGAGGATATGGAGGGAAAATGGTTGACGATAGTGGTAAATGATAGGAACGATTTGACTAAGTCTCTCTGCGAACAAAGGCAAGAGAAACATATTTCATTAATGTTGTCACATATGTTGCAATGAAATAATGGTATCATTACACACTAGCGAGAACACATATACTATCTATATTTTTTATTTTTATCATTACATGTGATACCGTGTATATAAGGGTAAAATAGTAAAAAAATTGTATATACTTATAAAATAGTTAAAGAGAAAAACCCTTTTAATATATTTATACTCTTTCAATCAATTTTTTTTTATCAATTTTTAATTTAAATAATATTTTTCAATTTCACCATTTTAACTATTCATGTAATTACAAAATAATTAAATAAAATAATAAAAGAGAACTAACATGTACATAAAAAAAACTCATTAGATATTAATTTAAAAAAAAACAATTTTAAAAATTAAATTTCATAAAATTTGTAGTATATTTAATAAATGTTCAGAAAAATAAAAAATGACTGAAATATGTAAAATAAAATAATAAAATAAATATTGATATAAAAATAAAATTAAGAAGTAATTTATGTAAAAGAAAATAATTAATTCGTTATATATAGTTATAGATAACAAATTCAGATCCCAAATTAGACTATGTTAGAATGTTAGAACTTTGAGGCACGAAGAAGAACAAAAAGAAACAATAAAATTCATTCAATTCAAGGTAAACAAATCACTTCCCAGTATACACCAATTTTCCAGATCCTTCCACAACTATTGCAATCTATGATTCCTTATCATACACACAATCACTGAATTCCAAAATCCAAATCCAAATTCAATTCGAGTTTTTCCCTCGGTTGTTCACGTGTGTCTGATTACTTTCACGGATCTCGCATTCTGGGAGCCAACGATTCCCTTGAATTTCCGGGAGAAGAAAATGCACGTGAAAGCGGCACAGTCATCGTCCCGGGATCGGACGCATGAATTCCACAGCATCACCGAGAGGTTGAAGAAGTCCGGATCAGGGCCCGCAGGGCCCAGCAGTAGCAGTTCTTCCAGATCGGAGGAACAGCGATCATCGATCGCAAATCAATCGGATTTCAATAGAAGGGCCTCCAAAATCGGCTTCGGAATTCACCAAACGTCTCAGAAGCTCTCCAAGCTCGCTAAATGTAAGCAAATGACGATAAATTTATTTAATTGAATTTAGAATAGAATCAAAGGATATGAAGTTATAAATTATAATCCTATTTTAATTGATTCTAGAACAGAATCATAGGATGTGAAGTTTTGAAGTTATAAAGTTATAAGCGTGTTTTTATTGATTTTTTATTAGAATCGTATGATGTGATGTTATGAAGTTATATTATAAACCTATTTTAATTGGTTTTACTATAGAATAACATGCTATGAAGTCATTATGAACGTTTCTATTTGTTTTGATTCGTAGTGGCGAAAAGGACTTCGGTTTTTGATGACCCTACCATGGAAATCCAAGAGCTTACTGGTGTTATTAAGCAGGATATCACTGCTTTAAACTCTGCGGTGGTGGATCTTCAGTTGCTATGCAACTCTAGGAATGAGAGTGGAAATGTTTCTGTGGACACAACGAGCCATTCGAGCACCGTGGTGGATGACTTGAAGACGCGGTTGATGAGCGCTACCAAAGAGTTTAAGGATGTTCTCACCATGAGAACTGAGGTACTTTGTTGTGTTGGTGGTTTGTTGTGTTTGTTTTATGGCTTAATGGCTAGCTGCTAAGTAAGACTATATTGTGTCTTTTTGTGAAGAACATGAAAGTGCATGAGAATAGAAGACAGTTGTTTTCGTCTTCTGCTTCTAAGGATTCAGCAAATCCTTTCATCCGGCAACGGCCTTTGGCTGCTAGGGCGGCAGCTAGTACTTCTAATGCCCCTGCTCCCTGGGCTAATGAGTCGCCGTCTTCATCTCAGGCGTTTCCCAAGTAAGTTAAGCGTTTTTATTTTTATATTCTTTTGTCGGTTGTAGGCTTGTAGTTAAGCATCTGGTTGTTGTTATTGTTGTCTTGACAATTTTTGTGTAATGCATGTAGACTAACTTGTGAGATGATTTGAATTGATGTATTCTTATCTCATGAATGTGTGTTATTATGACTGGATAGATTACTGAGTGCATGTTTTTGTTTGAAGAAAGGAATTGATGAATCTAAGCAAGACTAGTTGGTTTATTAAATAATATATAGTAAAAGTGTGGTTACAAACTTACATGGATTTCATTTATTTGTTTTCCCTGAGATGTTATTGAAGTCCAACTGAGTTTTGCAGTATTTTTTGCAACCATTTTACCAATTTTAACTTCCAACATGTTAACTTTGGCTATCCCTTTGATGCAATTGCATCAAATCAAACAAGCATAAGTTACAACCCTGTGGACTTCAATTGATTCTTTGGTTACAATTATACCGGCTAAACAGGTTGGCCCTTTCAGACCTCATTTGTTGGCCTAACCTGACCAACGATACTACTAATGAAACTTGGCCTGGCCAGGAGGATTTGGTGGGTCAAACAGCCTAGTCCAAAATATAAGTAGGAGAGCAAGCTTACCATTTTAGCCATTTTCCTTTTTCAGCTTGGCTCAATAGAAGAGATGGGAGTTGAAATGTCAGGTAGACCCTAGAAACAGTGGGCATCTCAGTCTGAATTGAGAGCACAGTTATTAGGCATGATTTGTGGACCCTTTACTTTTAATAATAAAAACTTTCGTTATACTCTATTATTTTAAGGCTGTTTCTGGTTGGGTCAAATTCTGCCAGGCATCCTGGTTTCTTTCCAAAATTTTTATACTTTTCTCATGGCTTTTAAATCTATAGGAAGCAAATGGACACAGAGAGTCAACCATTGTTGCAGCAGCAACAGCAGCAGGATGTAGTTCCATTACAAGACAGTTACATGCAAAGCAGAACCGAAGCTCTTCAGAATGTTGAGTCCACTATTCATGAGCTTAGCAGCATTTTTAATCAGCTAGCGACACTTGTTTCCCAACAAGGAGAGATTGCCATCAGGTTTTCATATATCTCAATTGTGTGCTATACACATGCATGCATACATCCTTATTGTTCGTTATTTCTGTATTCCAATATGATATTTAATGAATGTTACTGTTAGATCAAATCCTATTTGTTTTGCTAGTAATTCTATTATCAAGTAAATCTGTGCCAACTTCATTGAAACTTAAATGACTTCGGCCCTACTTCAATGAACCTTTATTGCATCTGTAGCAAACTCTTGCTTCAGTTTCTGTGGAAGATGATTTCATTGTTTATTGCATGTTGACTGCTCGGTTCAGTGTCACGCCTCACTGTTTAAATTGCTTGTTTTTCTGTTTACTAAAGTACAGAAATAACTTGCATAAGAATTTATATCTATAAAGTACTCTTAAGCAAACTTTGGAGAGTAAAGCATATGTGGATTAGATTAACTGTCTGTAGGAGATGATTGAGGTTCACTTCATGTTGACTATAATGCTGGATGCCGTGCCATTTAAATTGCTTACTTTGCTGCATTGAGTGGAGAAATGACTTGTCTAAGAATTTGGCCACTTCAGTTATCAGATGAGGTTTAGAGACTAAAACATAATTGGATAACTGACAATGAAAACTACGCCCATGGTATCTTAGCGTTCCCAAGTTGGAGTGCAGAAAAAGAGTTTTGTTAGGCTCTCATTAACCAACATAAAACTAGTCTCTCTCTGTCTCTCTCTCTCTTTATATATATATATATATATATATGTATATGTGTGATCTCTCTCTATATATATGTGATGTCAGCTGATAAAAAAAATAAAAAAATATATGTGATGTCAGTAAAACTAGTCTCTCTCTCCCTCATGACATTTTTTGTAAATTTGGTCTTTAAACAAATGGCACCATGTGATCTCTGTAGCTGACCTCACCTACTAGGGTAAGACTAGTTTTGCTTTCTCTTTAGAGGACTTAAATAACACGGTGTTCCTTAATTGCTTTAATTAATTATATTTGTTCCTTTTGACATGTACTGATATTGCCATAGAAGCATTCCCTTCTGGTTCCAATGGGACTGGTGGCAATTAAAGTTTCTTTCACATCTTTGTTTGGTCGGTTTTGGGGAGGGTGCCTAATTAGTAGTTACCTATGAAAGTTTATGTGCACAATTTAAAGTTTCTTTGATTGTCCCTCTTTGTTTATGACTTTTTTTAACAATTGTTTTTGGTTTCTTATTTAGTGGTTTATATCTTGAGTGTAATTTCTTAGTAATAGTATATGTGATTCTTGTTTAAAAGAAACAAACTGAATCAGCACCTGTGCTTTGCATGGTAGAACAAAGTAAAAAGTGGGTGAGTGAGAGAAAATAAAAACAGTAGGTGAAAAAATTAAAAGAAAAAAGAAAAACTGAGTGAGCAATGCACCATGTAAGGACATACGGCAACGGTTGGACAAGTTTTATACTACTATAGATGATATCCAAAAGTAGAAGGGAGAAAGTCATGCAACCATGTAGAAGGGTGAATTTACCTGTAAAACATGTGTTAACTAATTTTGCAAGATGGTTACACTCAAGCGAGGTGTAAACTTGGTAAAATGGTTATTCACTCTTGATGTTAGAATTTCTTGATGTATGATTATGAAAATATAAATTTCACTGCTACTGTGCAGTTATGAATTTATGATCATTAGATGATCAATATGGTTTTATTGTTGCTTTTAATCATTCTTGTATATTTAATCTTTTGTTATAAATATGTACATATGCTATTAGTAATAAATATTTACCAGTTGAGTTTGCCTCCGCACGAGTTTAATGAAGCTTACTTGTTCGATAATTTGGCATGAGCAATTGAAAACGTATACTTCGATTATTGACATGGTGAATTGACTTTTGCTTGATTTTTGTTTTTATATTGGCCAATTGGGACATTGTGGGGTTGATAGACTTACTTAATTTGCAGGATCGATGAAAACATGGACGATACATTGTCAAACGTAGAGGGAGCACAAGGGGCTTTGTTGAAATATCTGAACAGCATATCTTCTAATCGGTGGTTGATGATCAAAATTTTCTTTGTATTGATGTTTTTTCTTATGGTTTTCTTATTTTTTGTGGCATAGTCATTGGGATGACAGAGAAATGAAAACAAAGACACGAGTGGCAGCCTTCTGTATTTAATTAATATTTATTTATCCAAATATATATCTATATATATATATACTTATATATATACATATATATATATATATATATATATATACATATATTCATTCTTGCAGAGTTTAACTTAGGACCAAGTTTGTCAAATAATTTACATGTAACGAGGTTTTCTGTAATAATATTTTTTTGCATACTCAACTTGGACATAGAAAAGCAATGACCTGACAATAGAAAAACAATATTAAAGAAATTTCATTAAGAATATTTGCTTGAGTGTTTAACTTGGGGCATGCACCTTAAGAACAAATTAAAAGAAGCAGCAACATAATACCGAAACCACTGTGATAAAACATGTTTTATCACACTGCATGACAAAAATTCGTGTTATTATTTAGTAAATAGATAACAGGGAAAAATGTAGAAAATTGGTGAAAAGTTGAAGAACACAGAAAGTAGTTCTTGAAGTGATGATTAAAATAACTTTGAACATACAATAAAATTAAGATCCATGTCTAAATAAACCTGAATTTGACTTTTCTGGATAAAAAGTTTGGGCTGAAAACTCCCATCCCCAAATGAATTGTATTAGGCTGAAGTTGTGAAGGTAAAATAGAAAACAAAGTGGTGACTCAAAGCTAAGTGAGTATTATGAGAAATCAAAAATAAAGATTTTACAAGTGAGGTGGTAAGAGTTTTTATATTCCTAAAACCTCTAGTGACATTATAATGAAAAGTAACTTAATTAAGATAATATATATTGTAAAATGTAATTTTGTACAATCTACCAATACATAACTTCTAACATAATTGAAAACAGAATTAAGAAACTTATTTATTATATCAAAATTGTAAAAAGACTTTGCATAGTGTATTTTCTATTTCCTATGAATAAAAAAAAATTATTGTAAAACTCAATATAAGTGCATCTTGCAATTGTTAAAGAAAAGGAAGCACTTAACAACACTAGATCCTATCCCGCGAGGTCGGGGTAAAATGTCCAAACAGAGCTACAGGTTTTGCTGTAACCCAACACTTTCATTTCTAAAACTCTCTACTGCATAAATCTTCCAATTGCTAATTCAATCCGATTCCAATTAGATCTAGGGTTTCTCTTTTCCTGTAGTTCACCACCGCTCGCCGGAAACCATAACCGAATTTCCGGCGCTGGTTTCAAGGATCTCGCAGCGGTGTCTGATACGTTGGCAAAATGCACTCCAAATCGGCGCAGTCATCGTTTCGGGATCGGACGCATGAATTTCATAGCATTGCGGAGAGTTTGAAGAAGCCGGGATCAGCGCAGAATGGACAAAGCGGCAATTTATCCAGATTGGATGAACAGCGATCCGCAATTGCAAATCAATCGGAGTTCAACAGAAGAGCTTCCAAGATTGGCTTCGGGATTCACCAAACGTCTCAGAAGCTCGGCAAGCTTGCCAAGTGTAAGCAAATAAAAGTCTATTTTTGATTGATTTTAGAACCCTATGTTTAGATTTTAATTGCTCTGCAGTGGCTAAGAGGACTTCGGTTTTCGATGACCCTACCATGGAAATCCAAGAGCTTACGGGGGTTATTAAGCAAGATATTACTGCGTTAAACTCTGCGGTTGTGGATCTTCAGTTGCTGAGCAACTCTAGGAACGAGAGTGGGAACGCTTCCACCGACACCACTAGCCATTCTACCACGGTGGTTGATGACCTCAAGACGCGGCTGATGGGCGCCACCAAAGAGTTTAAAGATGTTCTCACCATGCGAACTGAGGTACTTCACTGTGTTTGCGTTGCTGTGCTTCTCTGTGTTTTTTTTTTTTTTTCTGATTGCGGACGACACTGATGCCATGCTGATGTTTTTGTGAAGAACTTGAAAGTACATGAGAATAGAAGACAGCTGTTTTCGGCCTCTGGTTCTAAGGATTCTGCAAATCCTTTTGTCCGGCAACGGCCGTTGGCTACCAGGTCCGCTGCTAGTAGTTCTAATGCCCCTGCTCCACCATGGGCTAGTGGGTCATCTTCATCTCAGTTGCTTGCTAAGTAAGTTATGCTAATTCCTCCGCTGTCCCTTTTTACTTGTGTTGCTTGTGCAATAGGATGTAGTAAAGCAAGTGGCATAACAAAGATAAAAACGTGCTAGAGCAAAGAAAGTAATTGATCTAAATGGAACAGATAAAAATTGTGCATGAGCGGATAGTAGGAAATGGCGGAAAGCCACTATATCATATTGCATATAGCATGTAAGCATCGCTGGTAAAATGACAGAAGTTGCATAACTGTTGAAATAAATCAATTATATGTATACAGAATTAAGTTGTATGCAGATAACAACAGGCTTCATAAAAATGGTACAATATTAACTCAGAAAGTTCAATTGTTAAAGATATAATTATGATTGAAACATTAAAAGGAGTGCGGCACTGGGACTGGGCGAGGGCGTCACATATAGTCCCACTTTCTGGCCTCAAAGCTGTGCCAGTTGAAACCACGATACCCTTTGTGGTTGCCAGACCTCCTTTTTGCAGATGCTGCGCCGTAGTGGAGTTCCAATAGTGGATCAGAGCATTTATGCAATGTCAAAGTGTGATAGTCTGCCTTGGATACATATAGACACTTAATCACTTCATAGCAAATAAGATAGTGTGATAAGACGCCTTGGAGAATTACACCACAAAAATTAGCAGTTGTAGTTAGGGAGCCCAAGGCCTTATAAGTTATAAACCCCATACTAGAATTCCATAATACCCTACCATGTTCTGCAGCCTTGATGCCCGTGTGGTCTGGCTATGCACTAGGTTGTTGACTTGTTACAGGCAAACATTGCACTGTTGACATCAGCACATGCAACACTTATTTTGGAGCTGAGAGACATGATGGAAAGCTTTCATACCAATTGACAAGAACCTTGAGAGAGCCATACCGAAAAAGCTAGCATATGTAGTTGGAGAGCCCTAGGCCATATCACACGCTAGAATCTCACACTTTCAATATATACCTTGCAGTTGGATCCTAACATTGCATTCTACATATTAGTTCACCAATCTTTAAAAAAATATTTAACTATGAAATTTCAAAATTATACTCAAACCTTGTATATACACTACTCCTTAAAATGAAAAGGTGCTAAAAATTAATTTCCTTAAAATTTTCAAATTGCTAGTATACCTCGGCCTAAATAAGCAAATTCCAAGAAGAGATGGCAGTGCCCCCTTTCTCTTAAGAGTACCATCTCTAACTATAAAAAGTTATCCCAGAAGTAGTTTGTATGAAGGAAGGGAATGGATAGGAACTTATATTTTCAGCTAAGTTTCAAAAGGGTGGTTGGTGTTAAGAGATAAAATGTGACACAGGAGGAATACAACAATGGAACCAAAGGGAAGGTGAATGAAATGCATTTATGGTTAGGGAGATTTAAAATCTCAAAATTTAGCATCACATACAAAATTGGCTTTGTTGTTTTCCGCACTTCTTAATAAAACAACACCTTTTCAATTGGAAGTTGAAATGTTAGGTGTGGCTCGCAAAAATATTGAGCCTGGCCCTAGCTGATAAGTGAGAACTATGGTTACAAGGCATGATTTGGACCATTTTTAAACCAATAGTTACTATTGTTATGCTCCAATATCAAGACTGTTTTTGTTTGTGGCAAATTATATCTGAAACTATGATCTCACACAATGTTCTGGTGGGCCTTTTAAACCCGCAGAAAACAGGCAGATGGGGAGAGTCAACCGTTGCTGCAACAGCAGCAACAAGAGGTAGTCCCATTGCAAGATAGCTACATGCAAAGCAGAACCGAAGCTCTTCAAAATGTTGAGTCCACTATTCATGAGCTTAGCAACATCTTTAATCAACTAGCAACACTTGTTTCCCAACAAGGAGAAGTTGCCATCAGGTTTTTATATTTCTCACTCATGCATTGTATAGATGCATCTTTATTGCCCTGCATTGCTTTATTTAAGATGATATATGATTATATTACTTTTAGATACAACCTTACTTATTTGTCCATAATTTTGTTATGATCAAATGAGTCTTTCAGTTCTAGCAAAGCATCACTTTGTTTTAAAGTATCTTGGACTTCAGATATATGTAGGAATGGATATTATAAACTAAATAGTGTTTTTCCTTATTAAACCTTTGACGAGTTTTGATTTGGTGATCTGTTCTGGTCAAAGTGCTACAGGCAGTGAAGCTTTGTTTTCATTTTTATAAATCTGCCATTTTATGCTTGGATCTGTCTTTGATTGCATTCTCCTGATTTTGATGGTGCTGTTTTATTAAATTCATAATTTATGTGTTTTCTACTAAAGAAAAATGATGAGCAGAAAAGTAGAAATGAGAAAAGTCCTGCAATCCATGTTGTACCTGAAGGGGATGTTTGTTTTAAAGTTGGGTAGAATTGATTTTGATAAAAAATTATTCTGAATTGCTAAATGTAGTTGGAATGTGTGTCCAAATTAATTTCAACTTGTCAAACTCGAGACTACGTAGACTCGTGACAGCTCAGTAGAGGCGACTCGTAAATTTGAGTTTAATTTCACATGAAAAAAAATATTTACATCAAATTTTCTTAATTAAAAAAAAATCACTGCAAACAGAAAAAAATATCTTCACCTCATCTAAATAAAAAAACCCAATTTAGTGCAGCCCAATAAAAGAAAAAACCCTAATTACCTAAATCACACCACAGAAGAATGCAACCCTAATTCCAGCACCACCCATAATCTTATATGATGAAGGCACCACCGTCGACCTGGCACCCGCGACCACGGCAACCGCAAGAACCGCCACCACCGCCGCACTTGTTCAGAGAAGACGCCCGACCTCCGCACTCCAGAGAAGACGCAACACCACCAAAACGAACGTCAAACAAAACGAAACGCGAACCCTAAAGACACCATTTGGGGTTAAAACAAAAACCCAGTTGAACTCGCCAACTCGGAGCAGACTCGCGTGTTTGAACGATTTCACCGAGTTCACTCCGAGTCTGCCGAGTTTACTCAAAAACCGAGTCTACTACCGAGTTAACTCGGTAAGGGTAGTTTGACAACCTTTTTCAACTACAAATTTTACTTTGAAATGCTTGTATGTCATGGTGAGAGAAAATGATTAATTTCGGAAGGAGTTCTGGTATAACTGGTTTAACGTGTGAGTATGTCTGTAAAACGTGCTAACTTATTAGCAAAAGGTCATGCTCAAACTCAAGGTAAAGTTTGTGAGATGTTGGGAATGCTGAATATTTTCAATTTTGAAAGTCTTGCTTAACTTTTTCACTTTTGGAGTTGATACCTGCTTACTTCTTTATGATTATGAAGATATTGCTTACTATTTTTTTTAAAGTATTAATTTTGACTATGATGTCAATTTTTTCCCAGTTAAATCTTTGTAATGATTTTTTGTGATGGATATGAGTCCATTGTTATTGGTTCAGCATGTCGAGTTGCTTAGTGGGCTATTACTCAACCTAACTCCAACTGCACCCTAGCCCCTAGGGTTTTAAATTGAACTCCATTAGAATTTAGAAAACATTAGTAGAACCCACACTATACCATACCGGTCTTGCCCCTTACTCGTGAATACTTTTGAATTGAATTTATAAAGTCCTAATCTTAAATTTAATCTGCTAATGAAATAATTTGTGTTTACTATATTTGAGAACATTTTGTAGAAGAAAAGTTTGTCTAATTCCGAAAATATAAGTTTGGAAAAATATGTTTCGTATGTTTGGTTGACTTTTAAAAAGTAACATTCCTAAGGAATTATATTTGGCCGAGTTTTTCGACCAAAAACATTCTTAGGAAAGGAAGTGAGATTTCTAACTTTCCTGAGTTAAATAATTTAATGTGGTAACAAATTAAAGATTTTAATAAAAATAACACATTACTCTTTAACTTTTATACAACTTTATAAATATTTCTGACGATATATTTGACAAACCGAATAAAATGTAGTCTTTTCTAAGAATCATAATTTCCATGATTCATGATTTCCAAGAATCACGATTCTTCCGGAGTATGGAAAAAATTCTCTGGTAACAAATGTTCTCTTACGTTGTTTGGTTTTGAAGAGAGAAATAGAGGGAATAGAAATGGAGAAGAAATAAGTTGAGAGAAGAGAAAGGTAAGAAATGAATTGAATGTTTAGTTATTTGGACAACATAAATAAATGAGAAATAGAGATAAAGTTGTTTAAAAGTTGTGTAATTTTATTGATTTGATTGGAAATAAGGAGAGAGATAGAGATGCCTATAAATAGGTGAGAAATAACGCAATGGGTCTCACCATTTTTAAAAATTATTTCTTCTTTATTCCTCCCCACCCCCATCCTTCTTCCTCCACTCAACAAAAGAAGGCATTAGTGTTAAACTTGTAAAGATGAGTTAATATAATTGACTTTATTGGTAACTTAGATAAGTATGATGCTTAATATGTTGACAATGGCTGTAGGAACCCTAAGTCCACACCTGCCCTGTCCCATGGCAGAGCGGGTTTTAAATTCACCTTACCCGTCCCATGCAGAGTGGGGCAAATTGGGCACTCACGGGTCAGGGTTGGTTAGCCATTAACTAAAGTAGGGGGAGTAGGACTTGAGTGTGCCCCCTCCACGAGCTTTCTTGTTTTACGACCGTGCTGCAATACTTTCAAACTATTGTAATTTGATGGGAACAATTGCACACCTCTTTGATTGTTGATAAGGTGAACTGACTTTTGCTTGTTTCTTGTTTTTATATCGAGACAATGGTGGGGTTGATAGTGGTTACTTAATTTGCAGGATTGATGAAAACATGGATGATTCATTGGCAAACGTAGAGGGGGCGCAGGGGGCTTTGTTGAAGTATCTGAACAGCATATCTTCTAATAGGTGGCTGATGATCAAGATTTTCTTTGTATTAATATTTTTTCTTATGGTTTTCTTATTTTTTGTGGCATAGTAATCTTGAAAACGAGGACACAAATGACTCCCTTCTTACTGCTGATAAAGCCTTTTGTATTTCATTAATATTTCTTTCTCCAAATCTATATTCATTTCTGCAGAGTTTAGCTTAGGACCAAGTTTGTCAAATTTTATACTTGTACGTATCGAGGTTAAGAACTGGGTTCATTGCATATTGTCCATTTATCTCTGACTCATGGTTTTTATCTAATGGAGGCTTCCTCTAACATTTATCCATATATTTATATTGCACAAAGGAAACCAGTAACTTGATAATGTCTTCATAAGATCAAAGGAAAAAGATGCAGTAAAGTCAGCTTGTATTGCTATTTCAATCATTTTCGTTATGCAATTTCTGGTTTTCAATCTGTTAAACTCGATTACTATGTGTAGAATAATAGAAAATAATATATCTTGGATTTTCTTTTACAAGTTAACTTAAAAGTACTAATGTTAATCTTATAAGAAGTAATGCATGTTGTTTGATAATTATTTTTTTCAAATTGCTGTTTCAATGGAGTGATTCTAGTGATTTAAGTATCCTAATTTTATAAATTAATTTTTGTATTAAACTCTAATAACAATATAACTATTATATTAAGATTCTATTGCAAGAGTTATCTCATAATTTTAATTTTTTTTTTCAAAATTTTAGGTCATTTAAGTATATTTTAACCTAAATAAATTTTAAGATTTAAATTTTGAACTTATAATTTTGTTTATGATCTTTGTATAAAGAAGTAAAAAGTCAGTTAATATAATGAAAATAAAATAAGTATTTTGTTTCCTTATTTTGATGTTTTGATAACTACTTTTCATTAGATAGCTATTATAATAATTAAAATTTTAAATTATATTAAATGTTTTTTCATAATCATACAAAATGTCGACACACAAATGTAATAGTAATAGGTGTAATATCTTTATTAGTGCGTAAAGGTATATCAACAATACTAATTTTTCATTCATTTACATGTTTTATCTCACAATAAAAACAAGAATATAATTTTAAAATATCATAATAATAATAATATATTTAAATTATTCAGTAGTTGAATTAGAATAATTAATTTTTAAGTCCATCAAATTGAAAGAAGTTCATTTTAATCCCTTAAATCTGTATAATTTTAGTTCAGAAGTACTAAACTCATTTTAGTCTTTTAAATTTAATGTTTAGTAACAAAAATACTTTTTTTTTTCAATTTGAAGAGAGACAAAATATTTATCATTTAAATTTAAGGAAAAAAATCAAAATTATTCTAACTTTGTACGAATAAAAATATTATTAAACCTTAATAACATCTGTTAATATTAATACCGAAGTATCAATAACATTATTATCGGTACTAATAATATATATAATAAATAATTAATTATATGTGCAATCTTGATTCTCATGGAATTATATATATTTATATATATATATATATATATATAATGTAATTCCATTATCTGATATCTAACATTATTTTTTTTTTTTATTTTAATAATATTTTTAAATCATAATATAAGTTCACAATGAAAATACCAATCTATTAAAATAAGAATAGAAAAAATAACTGAAAATTACTTCCATGTAGATTAAAAGCGAGTAATTATTTATATTTTAAGTATATTAAGTTTATGTATTCAAAATGTTTTATTTTATATAATCATTTTTTAATTACAATATAATTTTAATATAATAATGATAAATAATATGTTTAATTAATTTATTTTTATATAATAAATAAAAATATATGAAATAAAATAAATTTTTCATGTACATCTTAAAGAAAACCTATTGACCTAGGAATAATTGTATGCTATTTATCTCATATAGAAAGAAAAAAAAAGGAGGAAGACATAGGTAATAAAATTTATCTCATTATCAAATCTCTTATTGGTTCATAAGTTTAAATAAAATAAATTTATAAAGTCAAAAATTCTATATAATAAAAGGGCTCAATTTCTCATATAGCACTATTTAAAATTTTATTTTCCCATCTAGCCCCTTTTATTTTTATTTCCCTATCTAGCACCTTTTTGTTTTTATTTCTCTATTTAGCACCATTTCAAAAGTTAAAAAAATATTAAAAAAATTGATAATTTTAATTTTGAATGCATTAAAAAATAAATATTTTTAATGTTTAAAATAGTTAGAAATATAATTAATAAATAAAGAAATGAGTTTTTATAAAATAAAAATAAAAAAGTAATAAATTAAAAATGTTTAGTTTAATTTTTTTTAAAGAAAATAAAAAATTAAACACTACAACAATATAAAAATTGAATCTATAAACATAAATTAATATTTTATTATTATTATTATTGGTGATGTAATCATGTTAATTTCAAGTAAAAAATTCAGGACATCATTATAAAAAAAGCTAAAGTCAATTAGTATTATTTAGTAGTGGATATAGATAATATTGAAGTGTCTACCCTAAATGCAAAATCCTAAAAAAAAATTAATGCAAATGCTACACTTAATGCTTAAAAATGAAAAGAAAAAAATACAAAAATAAATAAGTATAGAAAATAAAAAAAACAACAATAAAAATAAAAACAAAAAACAGAAATAAATAAAGAATGGTAGAAAAAGAAATAATAACTAAAAACATAAAAGATATAAAATAAAGACAAAACAAAATAAGATAAAGATAAAAGATATAAAAAAAAAAATCAAACAAGATAAAGATAAGAGATATAAGGCGATACTAAATAAGTATATGTTGATTATAAAAATGAAAATAAATGAAAGATGATAATTTATTTAATATTTTTTTGAACGGTACATTAAATAGTTTGTGCAAAATCAAACATAATTAGTGACGAGAAGTGCACAATCCAATAATGTTGGATACATTCTTTTTGTGTGTCCTGGTGTTTGACAATATGAACATTTTTTTGTTTGATCATGTTGTTCTCTTATATCCATATCAGTCCTTATTTGACTTGACTTAGGTCTCCCCTTTGAGGTTATTTTCATGTCAGGACTTGGGCATAGTATTTGACCAGTGTATGCAGGCCAATATTCTTCATTTATGATTTCACCAAATAGTCTTTCATAAACATGAAAGACCTGTTGCAATGTGTACACATGTGAGATGTACCTAGCAAAATCATGGTAAGCATATTTGCATGCAACAAGCACATGGGAGCATGGTAGGTGTAGTTTTTGGAATTTCCCACAATCACACCATGATTCGTCCAAGCGAACTGCAAATCGGCTTGGTGGTTGTACTTTTCTTGGATTTTGTCTTTCTTCTACCAAAAATATAGTGTTCCTCCTATCAAAGGAAAACACTGTATGAGTGTTTGCCTTTGATTGTTCATCTTCTAATGCTTTTGCTGCAACTTTAGAGTATACATGTCCAACAACCATCATGGCTTCCACTTGTCTGCCTCTATCTGTGAAGAATTTATTGCAACGAGTGTATGTTGCCATCACCATGGAAGATATTGGAAGATTTCTTGTTTTCTTCAAAACATAGTTGATCGAATCAACCAGATTGGTTGTCATATGTCCCCACCTTTTACCGTTGTCCCATGCAAGAGTCCATTTCTCTCCCGGGATATCATCCAGCCACTGAGTTGTCCCAGGATTTTCCTCTCTAACTATGTTGTAGTAATAAAAAAGCATGGCTCTGTCATTCCATATGTTGTAATTATTTGTTGCAAATGTAGTTAGTAATTAAAATTGAAAAAAACAATATGTATAATTTGAAAGAGTTAACTAACTTAATGTATGAGTAAAATTACCCATGTTGACAACATCTTTCTTTAGTGTTGTATTTCTAAACTTCCTTATGAAGTTTTGTGTTATGTGCCAAATGCAATACACATGCACAAAATTATTGTTGTTCCAACCACTATCGTCTCTAGAATATGCACTCTTTATTGATTCGTGGCGGTCATAAATGAGACAAAGACCATCTTGCGGAGTGACATATCTTCGTAGTGACAACCCCATGCTCTTGTGGTGGTTCTTGAGCGAGTTGTTGATTTTCGTGTTCGCCTAGGCTGATATATGAACCACTTAATAGTTGGGTATATGACTGCATGTCTTTTTCCCATTCCCCAAGATGTTGATGGGTGGGTTCATTCATATCTAATGAGTAAGAGTGTGGTGCTTTGGGACAATAGTTGTGATAGGTGGTGGTATGAAGGTTGAACTTCTTGTGATGGTTCAAAATGAATGTTTAGTGAAGAAGAAGAGTGTGTGAGTTGACATTGTGTTGATGAAGATGCAAATTTTTCAAATGTGACATACACTTTGGGTCTGGTTTGTAGTTGAATGGAGTCGTAAATGCCAAAGAACGCCTCAGCATCATCATCATCGGTCATCTCGATAACGGTGTAATGACTTACCCCTCCACCAAGTCTAGTCGTTAGCGGAAGTGAATTGTTGCGATCGTTTCTTCTACTTCCCTATGCAGTTTTCCGATGATGACTTCTTTCATACTTTGTAGGGTCATTCCCCTTTTAATAGCAACAACTTTTGGTGTCATAGAACCGAATGTACATCTTTCAATGAGCCATTCTTTCATTGATCCATCATAGTGAACAATGACATATAATGAAGTCATTTGTTGACAACAAACAAAATGTTGGGTGTGTAATACAAAAGGAAAGATGGAGAAATCAAAGATGTTGGATGTGACGTATTTATTTAGTATCGCCTTATATATTTTATCTTTATCTTGTTTAGATTTGTTTTTATTTTGTTTTTATATCTTTTATCTTTATCTTATTTTGTTTAGCCTTTATTTTATATCTTTTCTGTTTCTAGTTATTATTATTTTTTTCACCATTTTTTATATATTTCTGTTTTTATTCACTGATTATATCTCTAACTATTTTAAATATTAATTTGTTTTAATGCATTCAAAATTAAAATTATCAATTTTTTTAATTTATTATTTTTATTTATTTTTAAAATGGTGTTAGATAGAAAAATAAAAATAAAAAATGTTAGATATGAAAATAAAAACAAAAAGATGATAAATGAGAAAATAAAAATATAAAGATGAGAAATTGAGTCATGATAAAAGGTTACAAGTAATAATAATAAATAAATAAATAAATAAAAAATAAAAAACACTATAAAAGCTCTGTTCTGGAACGTGTTTCCTTCATTTCGTTATCTTCTCCGTGTTGTTATAACCCTAGCTCGGAAGAAGAAAGAAGAACTCGCATTTTTCTTCGTCCCTTGTCTGTGTCTCAGTCATTCTCTTTCTTTCTTTATATATCTCTCTTCTCTTCTCTCCAAACCCTAATCTCCCGATTTCAATTCTCACGCTCTTCGCTCACCACCAGATCTCTAACCGCGCTCTCCTTTCATCCATTCACTAACAAAATTTGGCTAAATTTCATTTTAATATCCTAAGTAACAACTAACGTTTTCGGCCGATTTTAACTTTCCAGAGAGAACTTAGTTTTTTTTGTTGTTATTTTTTTTTTATTTTTTTGTTCTGATTAAGTTACTGTTCTGATTTAAACCGATAAACGGCGTCTGAATTCGGAGAGCGTGAGGGAAATTACAGGTGTTAGAGAAATCACGTGTTGCGTTGTTGAGGAGTGTTTGATCTGAGGAAGAAACAATGGTGGGAGGTGGAAGCCGGAGGGAGGAAGGGTCGTTGGTGTTGAACAACAAGAACGTGTTTGCTGCGCTGGATACCCTGAAGAAGAAGAAGAAGTCGGATAAGGAGAAGAAGAGTAAGGGCTCGTCTACCAAATCGCAGGGCCAGTCCACCAAAACGGAGGCCCAGGTGTTTTGGGCCCCTGCGCCCTTGAACGCCAAATCTTGGGCCGATGTCGATGATGACGATGATTACTTTGCCACCACGGCGCCGCCCCAATCCGGGTGGGGCGTTTCTGAATCTCATCACAGTAAGGAGGACAAACATGGGAATTTTGAGGTGCGGGGATTTTTTTTATTGGTTTATTTCTTATTGTATTGTTTATTATTTATTATTTATTATTTATCTGTTTTTTCACTGTGTGGATGGATGGATGGATGCACATGTAAAAGTTCTCTTGAATTCGATTGGTTCCTCTTGTTGTTACAGGATATACTTGTGTGTTAGGTTTTGTGGATGGTATTTGGGTAGATCACATGTTGAATTTACAATGGCTAAAATAGAGTTTGAAACATTGTATTGTTATTATTATTATTATTATTGTTGTTGTTGTTGAGTTAGTTAAATTACCTCAACAATAAATGTGTTATATATGTTGTGTTGTTATAATTACGATATACCTTTGGGAAGAGTACATGGTTTGGTTCTGTGTGCCGTTTAGCATGTCCTGGATTACTTGTTTTGTTTGTTGGAAAAAATGGAGATTCTTTGAACTTTGACATGTAATTGCAGGGATTTTCTTTTTGAGGTAAATGTTGGCATGTAAGTACATAGTGGTGTGTGTATATGTTTGCATTGTATTGTTTATGCTTGATTGGATGGCTAGGACAGTCTTTTGCTGCTCCAGATTTGGTGCTTTACAGTTGATAAGATTTATGATTACAGGATAGTGAGAGTGAGGAAGATATTTTGGATGAAGGGGATGATGAGGTGGAGGAAGAGCAGGATCATGAACCAGAAGAATCAGTGAAATCTGAATCTGAAGTTAAGAAGGATGCCGAAGTTTCTGTGCCTCCACCAAAGGAGGCAGAAAGACAGCTCTCTAAAAAAGAAAGGAAGAAGAAGGAACTTGCAGAGCTTGAGGCTCTTCTAGCTGATTTTGGAGTAGCACCCAAACAAAGTAATGATGGTCAAGATGAGTCACAAGGTAAACTATGCATACTGCATGCCAAATTGTTTTCAAGATTATAGTTTGTGTTTTGTATTCAGGCTATTAATTGGCCATCGCATGTTCATCATTAGCCTTTCTTGTTTTGCAATTTTTTCCTGCTTTTGCTAGAAGATTTACCCCCACTTTATTCTTCTTTTTGCATCCACAAGTTTTTATCTATTTAACTACAAAAGACTACTTTTTTGTTTAATCCTCTTTAATATATATTTTTATCTAAGAAAAGTAATTTTTGTGTGCATGTTACAATGTAAGTACTGAAGACCACTTATTTTTTATGAATCTTGCTCAACTAAGATTTTGTGCAATCTCATTTGCAGGTGCTCCTCAGGATAAGAAAGGTGTTGAGACTGATGGAGATGGAGAAAAGAAGGAAAATATCAATGTAGAGTCCAAAACTTCCAAGAAGAAGAAGAAGAAGGATAAATCTTCCAAGGAAGTGAAAGAATCTCAAGATCAACCCAACAGTTCAGACACAAACAATGGGCCTGATTTGGCCACAGGCACTGATAATGTGGAGGAGGATACATCTACCGTTGATGTGAAAGAGCGTCTTAAGAAAGTTGCTTCTACAAAGAAGAAGAAATCTAGTAAAGAAATGGATGGTGCTTCGCGAGCTGCTGCTCAAGAGGCTGCTGCAAGGAGTGCAAGGCTTGCTGCTGCAAAGAAAAAAGAAAAGAACCATTATAACCAACAGCCTGTGCGGTAAAAGAACCCTGCTCCTTAACATCAATACAGGAATTTGTATTTCTTGTTCATATGATGATGCCGAATAAACTGTGGGCTCTAGGCTCTGGTGAGAGTGGTGATGACTCTAGTCGTATTCCAGTGGACCTGGGAAATTTTCATCTAGTTTTATTTTTGGGAAATTAGTGTTCAATTGTTCTGGACTTGCTATTTTGGCACAGAAAATTTTAGCTTTAAATATTACCTGAACTGCATTGTTGTGTATTGTAGTTCTTGTATGTCCTTGTGGCCGATCAGTGATGAATTAGTTATGACTGAGAAGTTTATCTTTATTATATAGAAAGTGCTGTGTTGTTTTAAAGAGGCTATTTAACCCTTTGAAATTGATCCAAGTTGTTTATCGTCTTCCTAACAATAGTACTAGAAGATGTGTTATCTAGCACAGGCATACTAAATTATACAGATGTTTTCCACCAATTAAACACTTCCCATCTGATTGGTGCAAAAACTTGAAGCTTTGTTCTCAATGGATGGTGATGCATTATAGTAAGTAGTAAACTAAGCTTGGATGGAGTGATTTGATTTCTTTCATCTAGGTTTCTCTTCCATTAGGCGTTTGGATCTCATAATCTAAAAATATGTTCATCCTGTCAAAAACTAAAAATATTTTCACAATGTCAAAAAAACTCTCTTAACTTATTCATAATAACTTTTACCAAACCAAGCTGATAGCTTGTTCTCAACTAAATTATTTGACTTTCTACTTTAGACAAAGGTCATTGTCAGATTTATGAACACATTAAAGAATAGATTAAGATATATATTATGTAATTGATGTATAGTTGTATATTGTAAATTATAAATTATTATAGTAAAATCCAAAACCATTAAACCGAACAATTCTAAGATAAACCTCAATATCATATCATATAAGCAATTTTGTATTAGTTGAAAATAAAGTACCAACTTGTGCAAGAGTAATTAATTACTCATAAGTGATCATTTATTTCAATGTTTTTATTGAATGATATGCTTCATTCTACTTTTTGATAAAGAGAGTTAATTATCCACGTCATTATAATTTCACATTGCAAATTTTTCTCTTTCATTTCTTTGCAATGGATGAGGAGAAACTCAAATTTTGTTATAGAACAACTTTGATTGAAATTATTATAAATTTTTAAATAACAGAGGAATGGTGCACTACTAAGTTATTTGCTTTTTTTAATGGATGGAATAGCCATTACATATTGGTGTACTGGTATTAGTAATGTGCACAGACACATTTTGATACTTCACAATTCTTATTCGTGGTTATTGCGATGTGATTAGCTCTAGATAAACATACACGTAATATCATTTTGTCAACTATGATTTTGAACATATTTTAATAAATACTTAGAATATTTTCATTTAATCTTTCAAATATCAAATCAATTTAGAAAACAATGACTACTTCATGTACATATTCTGTTGATTTTAAATGTTGTTTAGAAGATTATGATAGAAATATTATGAAATAAATACTAAATTGAAGAATTATAATTGTATAAAGACATATTATATATTGGTGTAACTCTATTAATATAAAAAAACTTTTAAATAATTTTTAGAAGAAACAGTGAAGTAACAATCCATCCAAAATACAAAAGATATTATGGACTTATAATTTATGCTGATAAAAAAAATGGATTTATAATTTGTAAATAGAAATGTGATTGTTAATAATAAATGACTGATTTCTTATAACCTTTGATTACTATTAAAATATGGTTGCCATGTAAATGTATAAGTGGGCAACAACAATATTAAAAATATTGATTTATAAACATCCATATCAAATCATAAAGGAGCTTTAAAAATAATCAATTGAAGGAAGTCCAACAAATATAAGTGTTAAATGAATTTGTGCTCTAAAGTATTTATGAAAATTATTCACATTTACACCTTATTAAATGAATTCATGTGTAGAGATTACCAAATTATTTACTAAATAACTGTGAATCAATAATTCAATAAGCATTAAAACATATCAATGATGTAGTAATTGTTAGGTACATTCCTTTTTGTTCATTATGATTTGAAATTTCTCTCTATCCTATAAGTAAAGGCCTATAAGTAATGGCAAAGAATGTTGTGAACATGATTTTGGACAATATTAAAAATAGTGAATACTTGTATAAATATCTTCCTTGGATATGATATAACAAAAGAGCTTTAAATAGAATCAATTGAACATGAAGTCCAACTAATATAAGTGTTAAATGAATTTGTGCTATAAAGGATTTATGAAAAATATTCACATTTACAACCTATTGAATGAGTTCATATGTTATAGAAATTAAAAATTTATTTACCAAATTATCATGAATCATTGATTCAATAAATATTAAAACATATCAATGATGTATTAATTGATAATAACTCCAAAATCATGTTCACATCACAACATTCTTTGTTATACAAGGAATGTTACTTAACAAGGTCAATGAAGAAAATTATTGGTTGAATTTACTCAATATATCTTTCAAGAGGAGATAAATTCTTTTGATGTGTATTTTTTCTTCGCTTATAAGAAGTTTAATCAGTTGAAAATATTTATTATCACCAATTAAAACATATTATCCCACATTAAAAGAACAATTAAGTAATGGAGATTTTCAATGAGTGACAATAGTATTCATGAATGCTTAGTTTAACCATCAAATTTTCAAATGTTTTATGCTTTAAGAAGATTGTTTGTGATTGTATTAATTTTTTCTTACTCATGTTAAATGGCTTTGAAATGAGTTTTATATCTTTATGGTATAATTTTATACTTCAACAATCACTTATGTGAGTGTGGACTTGAATAATATTGTATCGAGAGATTTGAATAACTTTCTTATTCAATAGGCAAATGAATCAAAGATTTTAACCCTTTTGACATTAACATTGAATGGTTTTTAATTATCCGAATACCAAAAGTTATACAACAAGTGTTGGCAATACATATAAGCATTAAGGATGCAAAATATGTACAAGAAATAAATAATAACAAGTTGACTGCGTTCAATACCATTTTAAATGTTATATAGGGTAAGCAAAGTTAAACCAATTAAACATTCATTTTTACTTATTGAAAGATAACATTGTTTTAGCAACAATCATATATCACATAACAATAACACTTCTATTCCATAATTGAACTGCAAATTGTCAATTTAAGATAGATATCAATGTAGAGACAAAGTCTTTTTATTCAATAAGTAAACAATTTGATATTGCATAAAACAACAATAATTATTTTAGATGAAATAACCATGATTTATGGATATTTTTATAGGTATTAAATTGATAAAGAACATTATGGGATAATATTAAGAGAATATTTTTGTAAATTAATGTCAAGTTTAAAAAGGTACAAACATATATGATTTATGCATCTATCTAAATTTCCTTTATAACTAATATAATTGTGCCACATATTTATAACAAAACATGTAATTGTAGAATATTTTATATACATTGAAAATAACATTAAACCAATACATCTTCATGATATGATGGAAATACTAATGAACTAATAAGAAGATATTTCAATCCATAAAGGATAAAGATTAATCTAATTAGAATTTCTTACCTCTTGCATTCTATATGGTTCAAACAATCATATTGCTTAGAAATTTAATGACATGATTGTCATGAAGAAGATGACTTATTGTTATTTAATGAGACTTAGGGACTAACACATAATTTATTCAAATAAAAGAGTACTTACATTTTGTTTATTAGGTGATTTGCCTTTACATATTTTAAAGGTTAAAAGAGGTATATTATTAATGTTGTTGTGAAACATATACATTAAATATTATATATATGTAATGAAACAATATTCTAGGTTATGACTTCTAAATTAAATGTTGAATGTTTAACTCTTGACCTGACAACATGTTATAATTATAAAAAGATCTTTATTCCTTATAATTAAACATGAAACAACAATAATCACATAACTTACCTTTGCGCATCTTAGAAATTAATTTTCTTTAAAATTAAGTTTTTGCAAATATCATGAATAAATCATAAAGATAAATCATACACTTAAACATAAATTTACCTTCCATAGTATTTATTCATATATTATATGTGTGATTTGTCAAAAAATGTTCTCAAACTTCCACAAATGAGTACTAAAGAAGAATTATTTGGATAAAAAGATGAGAATTTCACAAAAAATAAATAAATTTGTTTACAATCCCAAAATTAAGTATTTAATTTTTTTATTTATATATCACATATAAACATATGTATAACTTACTGTTCCATTTAAAAAAAAATATTCAACTTAATATACATTATTTATATAATCACTAAATAAATTTTAACATACTTATTTGTTATATTAAATATACATGTTGTTATATTAAATATACATGTCTCATAGTTAATATTATACTTCTTGAACTGTTGGTACATGTTCTTTTATTAACTTCTGTTCTGGAATGATAAATGGTGTTCTACTACTTCTTTAACAAATATTGCAGGGTTATCTGATGGGGCTAGCATTCCAGATACAGTCTCTCAATTTTTGTCAGGTTATGATTGGAATATTCCCTTATCTTTACAGCAGATGCCGCAGTTTTTTAATCATATCATGGTTAGAGAGGAACAAGATATTCCTAATTGGACTCTAGATGAGTCTGGTCGTTTCAC
>Ga0123342_1000285_pt1 | contig 74494 bp, 30 predicted proteins | sample Turbeawhitnodule_FD_89960 | JGI IMG/M metagenome (GOLD analysis project Ga0123342, IMG submission 89960) | Root nodule microbial communities of legume samples collected from Mexico - Turtle bean Mexico white nodule | ecosystem: Host-associated > Plants > Roots > Nodule | place: Mexico: Nepantla... | reverse complement strand
TCTTATGTTTTCTTTGGTCGTCCTTAACAAAACAAAAAACTTCACTATCACTATCACCACAACATATTTCTTACAATACCCTTATTTATCAGAATACGAACACTCAAAAGAATGAATGAAATCACACTACTACTCATGATTGAAAGCTTTTGAAGCAAAAAAAAATTAAACCAGTCAAAAAGATTCTTCAGAGTCCCTGTGTGGTGTAATATGTAGCATGGTCCCCGTGGTGCACTGTAGTACAAACCAATATCATTTCATGCACTGTTGCAAAGATATTAACATTAAACACTCATATCCTACAAAAATTAAATTCTAATACAAAAAGCAGTGAATGCATTACCTCTTATGTTTTATTTTGTTCGTTCTCAACACAACAAAAAACTTTACTATCATTATCACTCACGACACAACTCTCACAAGACTCATATTTCTTAGAATATAAACACTCAAATGAATTAATAAAATCATACTACTACTCACGGCTGTAAGCTTTTGAAGACAAAAAAATAGTAACAAGATTCCTCAGAGTTTGTACGGGTTAGACTTGAATTTGTACGGGATAGTTTTGAATTTGTACTGGTTGTACGGGTTTTTAGTGGTAGATTTGTTTGTGTCTCTCTATTTGTTGGTTTGGGAGACCAGAGAAATTGTTTCATATTTTTTTATGTATGTATAAGGGTTGAACCACCCCTTAACCCCTTAAGTGGTTCCTGTTATTCAATCCTTTTTGCTGATAAAAAAAAAAGATTTCTCAGAGTCTTTGTGTGATGCAGTAGCATAATCTCTATGGTGCACTGTATATCATTTCATGTAGTTTCACAGTAGTGCAGACCAATATCATTTCATGCAACTTCAAAGTGGTGCATACCAATATCATAGATATTAATATAAAACACTTTTATCTTACATAAACTCAATTCTAATCCAAAAATACGTCTTATGTCTTCTTTATTCGTCCTCAATACAATAAAAATTTCACTATCATTATAACTCACGACTCAACTCTCACAAGATTCTCATTTCTCATAATACGAACACTCAAATGAATGAATGAAATCAGAGTACTACTCACGACTAGAAGCTTTTGAAGAAAAAAAATCAAAACAGTCAAAAAATTCCTCAGAGTTTCTCGATGTGGTACAGCGTGAGTCTTTGTGGTGCACTGTGATATTGATTCTTTTTCCACAGTGTTCAGACCAATATCATTTCATGCAGTTTCACAGTGGTGCAAACCAATATCATTTCATTCATGGTTGCAAAGGTATTAACACAAAACACTTCCATTAGCCCATCTACATCTACGTTGTCACTCCATTAACCATGATCAATAGGTGAACATGTTACAAACAGAAAAATTTAAAGCAAATTCTTACCTCATCTTATAAATTATGACTTCCACCTATTGTTTTTATATTTATAAAATTATTATTTATTCTTAAACTAAAAATTCGGAGTTCAAAAAAGTACATTTTAAAAATTAATTTTAGAATATATTTTTATATCTTGAAATGAAATTTTAATTGAAAAATCAAAATCTCATGTAAAAAGTAATTTTAAAATAAAAATATATATATTTTAAAAAAAATTTAAGAAACAAAATTCAGAAATATAATTAAAAAAAATTAAAATATAAAAAGTGTTCTAAACTCCAATCCGTATTTAAAAAAAGAAAATTCAGAATATATTTTAATTTGTAAATTTTTTATTTAATAATGTTTTTATCATTTCACATTAAAATATGGTACAGAAGTAATTGCCAAAATGTAAATAAATACTCACATTATTTATTTAAAGTGAAATATTATTTTTCTTACATACTAATATAGTAACCCGTGGAAGGAAATAGATTAGGATTAACAATGTATGATGCATTTATTATATAAAAAAATTAATGATTTTAATATTAAAGTTTAAATGATTTTATAAAATTATATTATATGATTTGGTTTATTCATATTATATATTAAACATATAAAGTATAATTTAAGATATATATATTATCAATCAAACAAATAAAGTATAATTTAATATATATATATATTATCAATCAAACAAATAAAGTATAATTTAAGATATAATTTAAACTACATATTGATAATGATATATATTGATAATAATAGTTTAATAAAGATAATAATGATATATATATATATATATTAAAGATTGTGATTTTAATGTATTTCTAGAAAATCTTATTAAATGTGAATAATTTTCTCTATACTAATTTACTTATTTCTATGTTTGTTATAGTCAATGCTTTTTTTAAATATATTCGCGGCACCTTTTTATTTGTAACTGATTTTATTTTTTTAAATATATTATCTATACCATTTTTTACAATAATATTCGCTTATAACTTCACATAATAACTTATACAAATTTAATACGAATGTAATATTTATTTTAATATATAAAATTGATTTTATTCCTAGTAGGGAGATGAGACCTAAAAAACTATTGAAGTCTTTTTCTCTTTCGGTCGGTCAGGTTGTTGGGTGATGAACTGGGGTTCTTCTCGTCCTCCTGCTTCTCCTTCGGCACTCGGTCTCCGGTGAACACCAGATGGTGGGTACCTGCTAAGGTACTCCAACGCTCAAGTCAGTAAAGCGAGTGATCAACACTCGGTAGGTGAATAGTAATAAATGATGTACATTTCTCCTTCTTTGGGATGTGTGTTATTTATATTATTCTAATGGACCTACCTTGTTGGGCCGGTTTATCGGAGTGGATCTTGCTAGGGTTGTATTACCTAATTCTTAATAACGAATTAGCTTCACTGACCTTGGTTTGAGCGTTAACGGTAGTATGGGTCGGTAGGCCGACCGTGGTGATTCTACTCGTCTCGGCCAAGCTTACCTGGCTTCGGCTAAGTCTCCTAGGTCTCGGTCGCCTTGACCGAGACTCCCAAGACACGGTCAAAACTCTCGGGACTCGATCAGATTCCCCTGATATCGGTCTCGCCCATACCGGTACATATTTGATTTTTAACATAGTCTATATCTAATTAAAATTATTTTTTAATTAAATTATTTTATTCTTTAAATATGTAAATTCATGTAAATATACAATATGAAGAAACCAAATCATATAATATAATTATATATATATATATAAAACTATTATTATCAATCAAACAAATAAAGTATAATTTAAGATATATATTATTATCAATATATCTTATCAAAATAAATCAATTATTGATTGTAAAAGAAAGTTAAATGCATTTCAAAAAATAATTTTTCACATAAAATAATTTCATAATTTGAAATTTAAATTTAAAATGTTGAAGAAAATAAAAATTAGTAAAATGAAAAATCCCGTTTAACCAATGAATGATTGTAACGAAGCGGTGCGACTCAACTACGTTTGGGTGGGGCCCACAGAACAGCGCCATAAATAGAGGACACACCACACGTTTGTTCTCACCAATAGCGTTTCGCTTCAGAAATAGAATAGCACGGAACAGAGAGAAAAAGGGGTTAGGGTTAGGGATTTGTGAATGGCATCGACAAAGAAGATCACGCTCAAGAGTTCCGATGGTGAGGCCTTCGAAGTGGATGAGATTGTCGCTCTCGAGTCGCAGACGATAAAGCATATGATAGAGGACGATTGCGCCGACAGTGGGATCCCTCTTCCCAACGTCACAAGCAAGATTCTCGCCAAGGTCATCGAGTACTGCAAGAAGCACGTTGAGGCCAATAGCGCCGATGAAAAGCCTACCGAGGATGAACTCAAGGCCTGGGATGCTGAATTTGTCAAGGTTGATCAGGCCACGCTCTTCGATCTCATTCTGGTTCGTTTTTCTTGATATCACTTTTCCGTCTTTTCTTTTTGTTCTTGGTTTTGGTGTGCCGTTAGGCCTTTTGCGATTGAGGATTTCGGCTTTTGTTTGGTTTTGTGAGTTTTCTTTATTGATTTGTTGTGTTTTTACTTCACGGTGTCGATTCGCATTCTGTATAATTTTTTACTTCAATTTTGGCTTTGTCTGTTTTCTATATTGTTGTTTGTTTATTAATACAAACAGGGTTTTAAACGGGATTTGCAGTTGCTTTAATATTTTTGGGAAATTGTTTGCCGCATTGTTTGAGACTAACGAACAAAACCCTGGTTATGATGTTTGAGATGTCAAGTTATGATGTTGTGGCTTCAGATTTTAATTTACGAGTTGTTCAGCTTCTTTAGGATTAATTATGGCATCCGATCTATGTTCTGTTCTGGAGCTTGATCATTTTGTCCTTGAAAAGGTATCTTAATATGGATTAAGGGAGGAGCAGAGTATATACATGGGCATCTCCAATTCAGGGGTTATGGCCAAAGTCTTAAAGCTTAAGATATTGTGTTATAAGAAATCCCCCCCAGAGGATACTTATTTTATAAGAATGTAATAATTTGTGAATGATTTAACTTTTATTATCTTTGTAACATATCATGACAACCTTATAAGTAATGTTTGCATGGAATGAAGAGTTATTGTAAATATTTTGTAGTAAAATAACAATAATGGCAGAGCTATTAATATTGACTTTAACTCTGTTACACATTAGATGATGTACTTGATCCATGATATATTAATATTGACATCGTTGTAGACGTTTGTCTTTCTGTATGTATCTGCATGTTATTGTCTGTAATTTACTTTGTTTATTCGTTATGGTACTGTGTTATTTATTGGTTTTTGTTACAGGCTGCAAACTACTTGAACATCAAGAACCTTTTGGATCTTACTTGCCAGACTGTAGCAGACATGATAAAGGGGAAGACTCCTGAGGAAATTCGCAAGACTTTTAACATTAAGAATGACTTCACCCCCGAGGAAGAAGAGGAAGTTCGTCGGGAAAACCAATGGGCGTTTGAATGAGTTACTTTGAAATGGCAATGAAGACAGTGGGTGGGATTAAGTCATAGTTGCTAGTTATGATGTTACTATTTTGTTTTATGTTTGATATGTTGGCGTAAAAGACATTTTCTTTGTTGAACCTCGTGGGCAATCTTGAAATTTGTAAGTAATAGTTGAATTTGGTAATGCTTTTGAGTCTCTAGTATATGGAGTTTGATTCATTGTCAAACTTTGTGTGCCTCTTTACTGCTTTCATTGATGTTTAGTAAATAATAGGTTCCTTCTCAAGTTTTTGTTCGTTTGATTGATATTTTTTTAAATTCCCTGAAACGCTAGAATGTTAGCCTGTTAAAATTGATCCCCTCTATCTTTATTTAAAAATGCTCTTTAGGTAGATAGAAAAACGAAACTTACATACTTATAAAAAAGTGTTTATATATATAAAAGAATAAAAAGTATTACCAAATTTTATAAAAGAATTGTGTTTATTTCCAGATGTTGTTGCAACTTTACAAGTCTTTTCTGTAATAAAATATTGTTTTAAAAAGTGCAAAATGTGGAGTGGTTTTGGGATTTTAATGCAAAATGCAAAATATTTAAAATATTTTGCAATCAGATACAATCTCTTAAATGAAATTTAAAAAATGTACAGTTTAAATACTAGATAAAATAGTTGAAATTAACAACATAAAATTGAAATTTGAGTTGGTTATAAAATGTTCATTTTAAATTATTTCCAATTTTTTTCCTAATTGAACAAAAAATATTTAAAAATATTTTAATTAAATTAGGAAGTCAAAGCTATTAAAAAACTGAAATTAAAATATTTTACAATCAGATACAATCTTATACTGTTTTCATGTAATTCGCCATTGTATTGATCTCATTATGAATGGAAATCATATGATATTGTTGCCATATATAAATAGGGGCCAGAAGGCATTTCACAATTACAATTTTGATGATAACGACAGGTACCGTAAAGGAAGGATTAAAGCAGAGATGAACCTTGGTCAAATTTGCAGGAGCACCTACATGATATGTTATTCATCATGGATCCCATCACCGATGTTGGCTCCATAATTTAAATTCATGCTCTTGAGCTGTTGATTATGCGCATAAACAAGCAACGGATCGGAGGCATACATCGGCCAAAAAAGAAACCCCCAATTAATAAAACATCAGAATTATATAACCTTTCGACTAATGGAAGGACTAAAGATAAGTTGAGAGACATTAACCTTCTCAACAGCTTGTGAAGCACCAGATAATACTTTGTTGTCTTCCCTAAGGATTTGCAGTCGGGTGCGCAACACTTGATTATGTTCCTCTCCCTAACAAACGACAGAAGTAGGAGAGGAGGGAAAATTCTCTTATTTGGTTTGGCAACGGAAGGATATTTATGAAGGGAAAAAAAATAAAACCTTAAGTAATACTAATGAAGAGGAGCAGAGAAAAAAAGAAACCCTCAAGATAACTTAGTCACTAAAATCCCAAAATTATGAACCATTTCCCCTCCGTTCTTAATACTCTCAATGTCGCCGGAGAGGGAATTCAGTTCCCTCCCTTTCCTTCTCTCAAAGTTTTCAACCAAATAAGAAAAAGATATAAAAGTAACTATAACTATACCCCCATTTTCTTCTATAACAAACATTGTGTAAGGGCCTCTAAGGAAAACATCAATTATTTTCAATTGATAAAATAAGATAGATTAAATAGTCTTAAATATTGTAAAGGTGTTGTGTGCTTGTACTGTATCGAGTTTCTAGATATATCAATTCATATCCTCTTTTCTTCCCTCTCATACATTATATTTGATATATCCAAAATTATTATAAATGAGATCTTAAGAGACGTAAATTCCCTCTCAAATGCATTCTAGTTTTCGTGTATTTTTCTCAAGTTAGTACGGGTTAATCCCGCTATGCCAGTCTCTGTTGGGCAAAGGAATTGCCATCCAGTCACTGTCTTTGCCAAACCTACGCGTTGCCTTCCATAGGTCAGAACCTTTTCGAACCACCACGGTTCAACTCATTGAAGCATTCTAAGCCCATTTTGCCCTCGGTTCTTCATTCCAGTAGCATTTGGTAAGTCATCACAGTTTCTCTCACTTGAAACCCTAGGTTGTTATCTGTTCTTTCTCTGTTGCATTAAATGGTTAGTCGAGTGCCCCAAGGTGAGTCCCCTTCAGCACATCCTTCTCAACCATCACCTAATACCACGACTCTTGATCACAATGACTTGAGTTTGCCCATTGTTATTCACAAAGGTACTCAATCTATCCTTAATCCTCACCCTATATACATTTTTCTTAGCTACCTATTTTTCCTTTATTTCTTGCCTCTTCTAATACTGTTCCTAAAAATGTGACAGAAGCACTAGATCATCCTGGGGTGACGACAAGCCATGATTACTAAAATGCCAGCTCTTGAACATAACAAAACATGAGACTTAGTTCCTCTTCCTTCGGGGAAGAAGATAGTAAGTTGTCGTTGAGTTTATGTCATTAAGGTTGGACCTAATGATGAAGTTGATTGCCTCAAAACTCGATTGGTGGCAGAAGGATATACTCAGATCTATAGGCTTCACTGCAATGATACTTTTTCTCCGGTGACCAAAATGAGTACTGTCAGACTTTCCCTTATCATGGTTGCCATTTGTCATTGGCCCCTTCATCAATTAAATATTAAAAAATATTTTTCTACATGATGATCTAGAAAAGGAAGTATACATGGAGCAAATGATGTATGTTGATGATATAGTTATTATAGCAAAAGATGCTGCTAAAATCTCTCACCTAAAGGAACACCTATGCAATCATTTCCAAACAAGAAATCATGGAAATCTCAAATATTTTTGGGACATAAAAGTATCCCAATCAAAGGAAGGAGTTCTAATCTCTAAAAGGAAATATGCTCTTGACCAAATCTCACTATTACTAGACCAAATCTGTCTTTTGTAGGTGGTGTTGTGATGTTGATTGGGTTGGTTCTCCTAGGAATCGCTCTTCTACAGGATATTGTGTTTTGCTTGGAGAAAATATTATCTCTTGGAAAAGCAAGAAACAAAATGTTGTTGCTCAATTATCTGCAAAAGTTGAGTACAGAGTAATGACATCCCTCACTTGTGAGCTTATACTGTTAAAGGTTCCTCCAAGATTAGAATTTTGTGAGATTCAACCGATGAAGATGTATTATGGTAACCAAGCTACTTTCCACATTCTTCCAATTCAGTGTTCCATAGAGGACTAAACACAGAGAAATTGACTGTAATTTTATTCGAAAAAAGTTGTTGTCCAAGGAAATTTGAACTAAGTTTGTCGGATCAAATGATCAACTTGCAGATGTGTTAACAAAATCCTTGTGATGACCTCATTGAATTTATTTGTTCCAAGCTCGGCACATAAAATTTGTATGCTCTAGCTTGAGGGGAGTGTTGGAATACTGAAATAGAATTTATTGTAAAGGTGTTGTATGCTTTGTGTTGTACCTAGTTCCTAAATATATCTTTTCATATCCTCTTCTTTTCCCTCTCATACATTGTATTTGATGTATCCAAAGTTATTATAAATATGAGATCCTCACAGACGGAAATTCACTCTCTCAAATTCACCCTAATACTTTTGTATTTTTCTCAAGTATATCATTTGTGACCCAGCTGAATTTTCTTTGCAGTAATTTTCATGTCCAAACCTTTCAGCTCTATATACGTATTTCATATGATCTCAAATTTTAAATAAAGTTATTTATATTCAAATTCACAAACCATTTAATAAGGGTTTGCTTTGTAACCTTGAATTGTATGTCCAGTTGTAGACAAAGGTTACCACTGTTACGCTGCAAGGAATAATTATTAGGGTCATAACAAAGTGGATGGCTGTTCCTGGAGTCCACACGACCAGGGATCATAAACGTTTTGTCTATTACAATTTGAGAATGAAAAATATAAATCGTAGATTAGAAGGAAGGCATGGGATAACATGAAAATAGTGATAGACACACACAAAGTGGAAAGTGTGCTTTTAGGTGGGGTGAGATGGTATAACAAGAGAAAAAGGAATATGGAAATAGTGGCGTCGAATAGACTCAAGATGTGCTTTTCTAGTCTACCTTCGGTATAATATGACAAGGATGCATTCAGGTAGCGTAAGTTGTACCTACCAATTGAACCATATGCATTAAGTGTTGAATTTCTTTCTTCTTTGCCATAGACAGATTCTCTGAAACATCCGTTATGTTACTCCTGCATTTGTATCAATGTTTCCCTATTAGTTCAAATAATCAAACATACTGCAAATGTAATAACGAATAAATATACGATAAGAAGTAAATTGAGTGTGTTAAAAAATAATCAGCATTGGTCCCCAAATAATCTGAAATCTCTATCAACAAAATTAAAAATGGGATTAACCAAAGAGAACCTTGTGTTGAAGATTAAGCTTTCACTAATTGTTAATTTGATTGCTAATATGAATGGAATTTTCAATATCATCACTTCAGATATATAATTATAATAATGTCATCCTACAACAAACTACTTAAAATGCTATCGCAAAGTCCTATAATACCTATCTGAAAACAGGACATCCAGATCTTGTTCTTCCACAATTTCCTCCACAGCATCAAGAGTGGCTCCTGCCTGCAACAAAGAAGAATGCAAAATTACAGACTAACTTGAATATGGTAGAATATTGCAAGTGCATGCCTGTATGTCCTACACAGAATGTATGGCAGTAAGAGTATCAAAGCCACCATATCTTACCTATGTTAAGGTATATAAAAAAATTCAAAATTTTCACTTTAGTTAAAGGGAGTAACTGAATTGTGCTACGATTCTGTAGGGACTGTAGAAGATTTTGAGTCTACTTGGAAGAACTTCTCCGTAAAAACTTCTAAGAATCAAAATATGAAGAAAACAAATTGCAATAGTTAAATAGAAAAATTGAAGTTATGAGAGATTTCAAGTTACCTAAAACATAAGCTAATTTTAACTTTTAGAGAAATTAATTTCATATTTTTCTCTTCTAAAAATATTTTTTGGTAAGCTTATCCAAGCATGGCTTTTAAAAATAATATCTCCAAAGCCAAATCTTAACTTCTCCATAAAAACTTCCTAAGAAAAAAAATAGGATGAAAAAATATGATTTTTTTCATAAGTTAAAATTAACTTTTGCAATAGTTAAAAATAAAAATTTTGAATTATATGAGAGATTTTCTACAAGTTAACTCGCATATGCTAATTTTAACTTGTGGAGAAATTAATTTCTTATTTTTCTCTTCTAAATATCTTTTTTGGGAAGCTTATCCAAACATACCTTTCAAAAAGAATATCTCAAAAGTCAAATCTTAACTTAATGTTGAAAACTTAAATAGAACTAGAAAGGTTCAACTTCTTAACTATCTCGGCTAGTTTTAAGATTCCCATAACTGAAATTTGAGTTAAATGTAGATTTGATTAAAATAAGAAAAGTTTTTATTCGCTTTGTTTTACTAATCTAGTACTACTTACTACTACCACCTGAGTGGGAGGTATTTGACCATTTGCAAGAGTAAATACAAGTATCCATGAAAAAAAACACAAGAATAAGAGGACTTTTATACAAATTTATTAATTTGATTACATTATAAGGATTTGACTAAAAATATGTGCTATTCCTATCCTCGATAACATGTCCATATTCTTTTTTATTATTATTTTCCACACAATTTCAAATAGCACCTTCAAGTATGAATTAAGGAGAAGATCCTCTAAAATGAATATGTCTTTACTGTGAGAAAGAAAGTGTAAGTACTTAATTTTGGAGGTTTTAGATCACAATGCACTTCTGTCGGACTAAATCATGAGTAAATAAACTCTTGATCACTTTAACAGACTCAATTTAGAGGACCCTAATCCAATTTAAAGTTTGCCCCTTTGATTTCCATTAATCTTAATTCTCCATGTGAACCTGCTCCTGTCCTAGGTGGTGTGGCAGTGGTGGGGAGGCAAAACTCACCTTGTCCCTCCCGTCTGCCATGCCTAGTACCATGCAAGTTTTATAATGTATGGTTGCAATCCTAACTAAATTGCAGTATATGAATGTTGAGCAATCAGATACAACATTATTCTACTTTTTTATTTAAATTTTAGAATAAAACAACAGAGACAATAACGCAATTATACCTGTGTTTGAAGACTGATTGTCTCAAACCCTTCCTGTAAAAATAATTAACTGAACACTTAAAATTAACACTTTTATCAAAATAATAACAAATTCTTTATGCTATAAAGCTTTACATGTGTAAATAAATAGTTAGAGGAGACAAGTTATAAAATAGATGTTTCCTGACAAATCTATCAAAATGTGAGAGAGGGAAAGATAAAGGAACAGAACAAAATTGCACAGTAACAACAAATCATGAACCAATCATTTTAAAAGAAATAAAAGAAAAAATACTAAATCATTGCATATGCTAACTAATACAAATTTCAAGAAAATAATTAAGTTTACTGACTCAAACCATTGATGACAGATATCATTACTAAGTATCTGAAATAGTGAAACATCAGCATCAGGCTTATGCTTGAGAAATAGCTATGACTGAAAGGAAAAACATCAAAGATTTAGATAACATCCTCAACTGTTGCATAACACATCTCATCAGCTGTTTATATTTGAGAGAAAATGGATTTTAGATCGACATTACTCACATCAGCACTTATCTCGAACATACCTCTAAGTTTTCATGCAACGAAGTAATGACCTGAAAGACATGATACAAAATAATACAAATAAATGAAACTCTGAGCAGCTCTTGACACTTAGACTTTGAAAAATAGAATAAAGGAATTTATGTGAATTGCATTCAGCTGAGAAGAGGAATGATACATATAGCTTGATTAGTAAATAATGTTCGTTGTTATCTTTTATAATTAAAAAAGGTAGATACTTCCTGTAAAATGGAGTGTCAAACTATCAATCCCAATAATTCACGCATTTCATTGTGTAGTCTTGCATTTTATAAAAGAGTGGTGATGCACATATCACTCTTTTTTTGTCAAACACTGCAACAACACCCATATATATGTGTCTTTGTTTATTCTTTTTTAGTCGCTTAAAAAAGGGTGTTGGATGGATGTTGGGACTATACTAGGGGTCCATTTGTCTTCTTCCTTTAAAATCAGTGCAGGCTGAAAGTATTTTCTCTGAAGTGCTTCAGAAATTGTTCTTAGGTAGGTTGGTATTAGAGCCTTTATGTTTTAAAGTAAAGTTATATTTCAACACAAGGTAAGGAATGCCAGTGCAATGTCTGAGCTTTTAAGGTTTCCGGTCTCGTAAGGCTCCAGTTTGACGGGACATGTTAGATATAAATTCATTTGTCTTCACTCAATGATTTGGGGTAGCAGGTTTACTATACAAGTTTCTTGATAGACATAAGCTCGATACTAACAAAAATGCCTTGTTTAATTTCATATCTATTAGATGTTACTAAGGTATCACACTTAAGGCCTTGTTCATGTGTAAAGATGGCTTTTTAATTTGACCCCCTTTTAATAGTCAGTAGCTTATATAAACCTACTTAGCATTAAGTGGCTGAGGAAGAGGAACACAATTATTATATAACTCTAACTACAAGGTTGCACCAAAAAATTTCCAAGATTAACAGCGACATAAGTATAAAGGAAATCCTTGAAATTCAACCACTGTCCTAAATTTAGAACACAATTCATTTGGAAAACTGGATGTGAAAAATAATGACCTGGGTCAACCCATTGTCACAGTTTTCTTATTGGCTAAAACTCAATGTAACATTCAGAAATATACTTCTAATAATATGGACATATCAAGGGTGCATACCTGAAGAAATAGGCGATGGAGGGATTCCCTTTCAGTGTTAGAGAAACTTGAAAATGCTTTACAAAATTCCTTTAAGCATCAAAAGAAACATGTATCAATACATAGCCGTTTTAGAGTGCAAAATATTAACATAATTTCAGATTTATACTTCAGTAGTCATACTCAAACCATAGGATAAAAATGTATGCTATCACAATGGATTAGACATAATTCAACCATTACTACCTATTAAGCAGTAACACTATGTAAACATGTCATGGATATCTTTTTAGTGCAAAAGCATCTGATCTGAACTAGTGACATAGATATGGGTAATGTTTTATGCATCTATAAACTACAAGGGAGTCATACCACACAATTGCCATAACCGGTGAACCTGCCTGGTGTCTGGTCTATTTGAACCATAAAACTCGTCTCAAGTTTTAAACCAATATGAAAACGGTGAACTGATCAAAATCAGTCATAACCAGTTTACAGTGGTTGAACAAATTATTTAAAAATATATTATTTAGATGTTAAATTTAATTTTTCATAAATATATATATATATATATATATATATATATTTGTCATTTTCTTTTAAGCAAACTTATTATTTTCAAATAATATTATTATGTATTATTGAATCTTAAACCCTTTTTTAAATAAAAAAAACATATAAAATGTGTAATTTTTAGGTTTTAGTATTATTAAATTATGATATTTTATTTGTCTGATATTATTTTTTATATAATTTAATTATTAGATTTCTTTTATTAATGCTGGTTCAACTACAGTTCAATTATTGGTTCCCCTAAACCCTAAAATCGGTCCAACTTTCAAAACATGGGTTTCAAACTCACCTTTAATGTATGTCAGAAGGTATTTTTCAAGAAATCCCAAATATCAACCCACCATCAATCATTTCTTTTGGTCTAGCTTTATAATTGGTAACGTCATCTAGTTTATTGATTTTAACCTCACCTACTTCTTCCCACTAATTACAAGAGTAGCGCGTAAGGAGGGTGTGGCAGTAGTGCTTGTTGATTTGATGTAAAAATCAACAAATCTAAATTCTAAAGGGAAGCAATACATGAAAATAAATTAAAAACAGGCAATACTTAATGTGCCTAATCTTTTATAAAAAAATATAAAAAAATATAAAAAAACTAGACAATACTTATTGATTTTGGTTTATCCCAGGTAGAAGTGGTCAGGTGGTAATGAATTTAGTTTTCAAATCTTCATTTCCGTTTTAAGTCAAATGGTTTCTATTAACTTAAAATCTTAAATTGTTGGGGAGATTCAGTTTCTCTGCTAACAAATTTTTGTTACTATTATTGGAAACAGCATTCAGGGTTAAGAAGTGAATTTATTTTACATACCTATTGTTAACTCTTTCATTATACCACACAATTAAAAGCATCCGTGTATAGAGAGAGAAGAAAGAAGAAACAAAGTGTACCTCCTTTGAGCATGAAGTGAGCAAAGATCTGAGAGAATATTTGAAAGACTTGTTCAAATTGGAGAACCTGGATCCAATTCTATTAGAAGGCACTAGGGAAGCTTTGGCACCATGTTCAGGTCTTTTGTCCATTTCCTTAGAATCAGAGGCTATGAAGAATCATCGGACACAGAGCAGAACAGAAATAAAAGCAAAAAATGGAGGTGAAGCTCGTGCATGCAAATCATATGCCGTTCAAGTGAGTGAACTGTGAAGCAAAGATGTGAGCAACAATTACCTGCAATGAGTCCCTCTGAAAGTAACCTGAAAGATATAACACGTTAATTGGTAAACATTGGAAAGCTAAATTACAAACGAGCTAGAACAGAAGAGATTTAGTACATGGAAACTGGCTCGAAATTACAAGTATATAACATTCATTTATTAGCGTTGTGAGCTCCAATATTAGCAGATTTTGGAATCTTCATTGCAGATCAGTTGTAAAAACAAGTTGAAAGACATATTTACACATTAGGTGGGATTCATAAACATTAAAAATGACCAGAACCAACAAAAACAAAACAATAACAAAGAAAAAATCCAGTGCCTGGTTGACAGTAATTAGAGAGGAAATAAATAAATGGACAAAAATGGATGATATCCATAAAGCAAAAGAAATCTCAATTTGTTTTTGTCACATTTTCTCTGCTTCCAATTTTCTAAACAAATGATATCACCAAATCAGTTGCTTGACAGTGTTGACACTGAAACTGTTTTACCATTAAATTACTTATAGGGGCAGAGGAACCACGCAACAAATTACACTGTCAGCAATTTGTTAAAAGCATTCACTCAATCAGGATCCATAGCCAGATATTAGGAAACAGGGTTCAACGCTTTAATACTGCATACAAATTAAAAACCTGATTATTTGGGAATAAGTTGAATTTCTTCTATTATCTAAAAAATACAAAACCAAAACCCAAGATTCTTCCTCAATCCTTAGTATTTTCTCTTCTATAGCCTTGAAACTCTCAAAGAGATTAACAAGTTGACAGAAGAAAAAATGGCATGCTCTTAAAAATACTGCTATAAATTCGAATCCATTGTAATTTCCTCCTTATTCTACAATGTTTATGATTAATAAAAACAAAAACTAGACAAAAGCTAAAACCATGTGTTCTACATCTTCTGTCATGTTATCAAACTCGAGTGTTAACTCATAACGACTTAAAGTTCCCACGCCCAGTGCCCGAGTTAAATGGTAAGCAAACTCAGTTTTGGAGCAGGATCGGTGGGCTGTGAACTCGATAAGCTCGGCCAAACTCGCGAGCTTGCAATCGAGTTGTCGTTTCGTGTGCCAAAATAAACAAAACTCACCGCGACTAGGGTTCGTTCTTCACCTCCTCTACTGCTTGCGGAGTACGGTTCCTTCTTCTCGTCGTCTACTACTCGCGTAAGACCGACACCGCTGACTCTACTCGCGGACACTTTCGTGGCTCTCTTTTCCTCTCCTTGCGGAAGGCTCTCTCTGTTCGTGAGACGCCGTCGTTCTATTTGTTCTCCACTCCGTCGTTGTCGTTCCGGTCATCGGCGTGGTGGTGTGTGGCGGTTCTATTCTCAGTTCACGACATCGCTGCCGTTCCTACCGTCACCGTGGTTTTCTTCCTCTTTTCATAAGTTTGTGCTCTGCTCTAAGGTTTGTTTATTGTTTTTCTCTTATATTCAGTTTAAGATTATGATAGAACAGAATTCGCAGTGCCAACATTACTATTCACATGAATTGCTATGGAAAATTAGTACTCATAACCCTAAGCCAATTCTGAGTTGGGGAAACCTTTTGCGACAATCGGTTATGGAAGTAATTGTTACCATGACCTAATTAGTAATGAAGAGAATTGCTGAAACGATAATCGAGAGTATTAAGAGAAAGCACGTACCGTGAAATTGTGTCTCTCGCCCTCGCCGGCGAACGGAGATTTTGCTGAACAGGAGAAAATAAGGTGTAAGGATGTGGGAACAGTTGTTCAGAATTTTGATTCACTTTTCTTTCCCGCCTTATATATTCAGTGTGTTTCTAGCCATTCAAAATATGACGTATTTTTTATATATATATATGTAAAATTTATAATTTAAAAATAATTAAATATTTTCAAATTTTTGTTAATGTTGCTTTAATTAATTGAGTTTTATTTTTTTTAGTTGAAAATAATCCTTTTTGAAAATATAAAATGATTTTTTTTTCTTTAATTAGTAGTAGTTCTTAAATGTCTAATAAAATTATATTGACAATATTCAAACACCTAAAATTTTGCTTCTTGTACTATAAATGAAAGCATACATTGGGATATTAAGGCCACAAACATCATTTATTTAGTTCTTATATTTAACAAGTTTTTATTGTGTTTCACCAATAACACAAGAAAATAAAATCACCAATAACTACAATATATTATGCAGATGTCAGTGAAAAGGTAAATAAGTTTATCAAACCAAATACAGAGGTACGATTATTGTACTCTTATATTTAATTGATGTCTTTCTATCGTGCATAATATTTGTATTGAAATTCAAATATTACCTATAAAGTATCATCTAGTTGTAATTAACAGAATTCTTAAGATTCTTAAAGGTATTATAAACATAGTTTTTTGCATCCATATTTTAGTTATTGAAAGTTAAATAAAAAGAGTACTAGCAAGATATGTCATATTTTAGGATTATCATTAGTTTCACAGTGTTCTAATGAGCATGTTGATGCGTACTATATTGTTGTTGACAAATTTTGTTTTTAAATCCTTTCATTCATTAAAGTAGTAAGTTGAAGATTATGATATCTTCCTTTATCATATTATGTAAATTTAAAATTGAACAAACCTTATATATAGTTTTTTATTAAGTGTAAAAACAATTATTATTATGTTCTATAGACAAATTATACATCTAATAAGCATTAAATATATCATAGTGATAATTTGTGTTTTATATGTGTTTGATTTGTGTTATGCGTAATTTACTATTTATGAACAAAATAATAAAAGTGTTTTCTAAGATAAGTACGTACAAAAATTCTAAAAAGTCTATTATGCTAATGCTACATGTTGTTTGCTGTAACAATAAAGTGACAAAAGTTAAAGTAGAAGAAAACTATATTTCTTTTCAAGACATTTAAATCTCTAATTATTTAAATTAAAACATTTGTGTTCAATATGCTTGTTAAATATTTAAATGCATAAGTTAGGAATGACTTGTTTGTTAAAAAAAAACATACGAGATAGTAAGAGTTTGGGAATATTTTAAAAGAATATTAGTAGTTGTAAGAGTTTAGAAAAATTTCAAAAAATAATACTCTTAGTATTAGCTAAAAGTGATCACTGACAAAAAAAAAATTACTACAAAGTTTTCTAGTGGAACTTCACAAATTAGATTTGACAAACTAGACTAAAGTTTTTTTAAAACACAAAATATTCTTAATGTTATTAGTTTTTCTTCAATTTCACCTCATCTCACATGGCAATCTTCAAATTAAAGTTACAATAATGATACATATTGTTAATAATAATAATAATTGTTGGAGATCCCATATCGACTAAAGATTAGAGTATTTTTTTTAATATGGTATCAGAGTCATTTCGAGTTTATGGGGTTGAGTTAGACTTAATTTGTAATAATAATTTTAACTTTTATTCATTCTCCTTCAATTCCTATATACCCTTTCCCTTAAGGAATTTGTTGCTTTAAAAACAATCTTGGTATCACAATCACAATAAGTCTTCAATTGAGTTTATAGCTAGATTTTTTTCTTATCTTGGACTCCTCATTTTCTTTACAACCACTAACATATTTTCTGGTAAACTTGTACTACAAGAAAAAAACTCAATTTCTCATAAATGTAGGTGTAAAGATTCGTTTGAAGGTGTAAAAAGAATTATGGGTTTACCCACAAAATTTAGTTTAGGAATGAATATAATGTACATATGAATAATTACAATTTCTTACGAATTTGAACCATACCATAATTTATTCATGAAAGTTGAGTAGTAGGAAATTACTTACGAATTACAAACAGTAGATAAAACAAGTACAACGATAAATAATTTATCTACAAATGCAACATGATGAGAAACTTACATACCATCTCAAATTTACCTACAAAAATTATCTCATTAATAATATGTATGTAATTTTTTATCTACATATTTTTATTATAGGTAAATGTAAACTTTTTTTTAGTGTTATTTTATCTTAGTTTCTTATAAATAAAGAAATTGTAGTTTGAAAAAACTTCACACGAGAATTTAAATAAGTTGATGAACTTAATTGACCATATATTTACATTTTCTGTAAATAAACTTTTGTCTTTTCTACTTCATAATCTGTCTAACTTTATAATCCTCACATGTGATTTAATATTTATAAAAATAAATTATCTTAATAAAAACTTCAAATTAAAAAAAAATACTCCACGTTAATTACTTTTTATAAAATATATACTTGCTATAATTATTTTTTCTTTGAAGACATTGAACCTAACTATCGTGTGAAGAGTGGTCTATTTGTATGATCCTTTATCCTGTCCAAACTCACTTTCCATGGAATGTTTTTTTCAAAGATCAGAGTCACTCATGACGTATTTGCAAACACGTTAAACATCCTTGAATGGAAAATCTTGCTATCACATTTGTTACATATGAAAATGGAAAATGACTGAAAAATCCAACATAGGATGAGTATCAAAACATGCACCGATGAATCCAACTTTTTGTGTGTTCTTTTGCTTATTTCATACCCATTTTAACTATGCAAATTGATTACAAAAGTTTCGTTTCAGCTATTTCTGCATGCATCAATTATTTTCACATGCATCAATTAAGTATACTTAACCCATAAAGTAATAAAAGTTATGAAAGAGATGGTTGCTGAAGACGTCAGAAGCTGCTAAGCCTGACACTCCGGACATGACTGTTCATACACAGACAAGGTACTAAACAGTGTAACCAACGTGATCAAATTTAAGACCGTTCCTTCATCTTTATTTTGATCCTGTGCACACAAGTATTTCCTTTTGATTAGAGATTAAAATATTCTATAATTAATAAATTGGTGTAATCCTCTTCTCATATAACTCAGTTTGATAAGATTGAATTACATTTAAAGTTTACCTTTTAACATAGTATTAGAGTTATTTTTAAATCTATTTTATCGAAAATTTATTGGACTTATCAGGTTAACAAGAGTTTGTTGAACTTATCATACCACCTGCTATCGGACTTGTACCGGTATGGCCGATCGACATCATGGTCTCCCTGACCGAGACACACGCTTACGTGTCTCAGTCCACCTAACCGAGTTGGCTGACACACCACGCACGGTCAGTGACCGACACGTATAACCATTAACGCTCAAACCAAGGTTAGTGAAGCTAAACTATCATTAAGAACTAGGTAATGCAATCCCAAGTGTGATCCATTTCACTAATCATGCATAATAAGGTAAGTCCATTAAAATAATATAAATAACACACTTTTCAAGGAAAAATGTATGTCATTTATTACTGTGCACCTACCTGAGTGTCGATTACCCGTTTTACTGACTTGAATGTCGGAATGCCTTTTACAGGTATCTCTCACATTTGGCATTCACCCGAGACTGAGAATCGAAGGAGAGACACAAAGGCGAGAAAGGTCTCAGTCAAGTACCTAACAACCTACCCGATCGAAAAAGGAAGACGAAAACTTCAATAGTTCTCTAGATTTCATCTATCTTGTAGGAATAAAACTATTATCAAATCATTCCTAATATTTTATTTCAAATACCAACTCTCACTTATTTTATTTTATCACAATGAATTAAACTTATTAAGAATTTCAAATCCAGCCCTAATTCATCTTCCACCAAATACTGTCACCATCATCAATAACCATCACCATCTGCACATGCAACAGGAACACCTGAACCATAAACCCCTCTCTTCCTCACTGCCTTCACACTTCTCACACCAAACCCTTGAGAAACAACACCCTAAACCGCAACAAAGCCATGGAAGATGTGTGGAACGGCATCAATTCCACTGCCTTAAGCGAGCACAACACCACCCACATCTCCAAAGGTGCAAAATTTCAAGACTTTCTAGCTGGACCCTTTAACCCATCTCCTGTGACTGCTCTCACCTTGAGCACGCGTTCTTCTGAGTACCTTCCCCTGCACAAGGACCTGCAACTGCTGCATACTGCTTCAAAGACCGAACCTTTTGCCCACCCATTTTCGAATAAAATAGCTCCACCAGCTTCAAGGGACATGCGCAACGCACGACTCATGAAGAATCGCGAATCTGCTGCCCGATCCAGAGCCAGAAAGCAGGTAAATATTGCTTCTTCTTCTTCAACTCTTGTTATAGAGTGTAACCAAAGTCCACAGTTTCGAGTTTTCTTCTTTCTTTGCTTAACAATGATCCTTGTCTGTGTTTTTTTTCTGTGTAGGCTTACTTGATTGAGTTGAAGCAGAAAATAGAGCAGTTGCAAGAAGAGAATGCGAGACTCATAAGACAGCAGCAACTGGTTCCTTTCTTTCTTTTCTCTCCTTTGGTTATAGGTTTTTCCGTACACTGCATTTTTTCCCGTTTTCTTGCCCACTGGAAAACTAATGCCACACTTGACTACGGAAAAGGAAAATAAATATTTATATTCTTGAATATCCCAACATTAAATCTTTAATATTCGAGGTATTATATAAGTGGGTGCAAACCTCATCTCATTAAACTCATTTTGTGGGATTGAGTTAGGCTTAAAGTCCACTTTATAATAATATGTTATTATAGTCATTTAAAGTCTATCCTATCGAATGTTTTGGGGACTTATCATCATGTCACCCGCTATCAGACTATTATTAGACCACTCATAATATGTTATTCTACACATAAGTTATAAGTGGATGCAAAACTCACTTTATTAAGCCGGTTTGTAAAAAAAAAAGTAAACAAAATTGAAAAAAAATCTTTTAACTATTTTTAATTCAGATTATCTTTCACCATATCACAGGGAATTTTTGGTAGCTACTGATAAAATGTGTGTTTTTTGTTTTGGCTGCAGTTGCGTGAAACTGCAACGAATCAGTGGAAGAGGGGCAATTTATCTCGAACATATACAGCTCCATTTTAAGAAAGAAAAAAAAATGTAAATGTTATTTTGCAAGTGTATAATTAATAAGATCAATTTCCAATTTCATATTTTCTTTTTCATCTTTTAGTAATTTTTCTTACTTTCAACAATTGTAATATAAAATAATTTACTCTTGAATTATCGTGACTCTTCTAAATATTACTATTAGGTACTCTTTTTTTGTTATGGCATAGAAATATTCACTATTGGATTTGGATTGTTAATATTGTTCCTTCAATATCTTTTTTATTCTCTGTACGAGGATTTTGACAATTATTTATCTTAATTGATTATTGTCCATAAAAAAAATTATTCAATCAATATATAATTTTATTGTTTAGGTTGAAGGTTTATGGTTTAAAATTTATGTAAAAACAGTTTAAATATATATATTTTTTTAATTCACTGAAATATTTTTTAAAGATAAATTTATGATGAAATTTAAAATTTTTAAAAACCACAATACCTTAATCATTGAAGAGTAAACTCGCATGTTTCAAACACTATAAAAACAAATAGAGGGGTACGAGCACAAATATATCATCCCTTTTCCAAAAAAAATATTTGACTATTAGAGTGCTGCTTTTACCCATGGCCATGTTGCACACACACAGAAAGTACCCTTTAAAGTATAAATATATGATGATTTAATTCCATCTTTTATTTATTTTCTCACCCTTCTGCTCTCTGGATATTAATGCAATTCCAATGAGAAACTCCATCTTCCATAAATGATTATATGATAAAGGTTGATGGTGTGTGTGACATGCTTTATATTTCTTTTATTCTTTTAGTTCAAAACTTCAATTATCTCCACCTATACTTGTACTCTTTTGCTAGGCTTTGGATAATGTTCCTAACAAACATGAGGATTCGCCAATAATAGAGATATGTAAGATAAGTCAATCAGACAAAAAGTAGTTAATGTGTTATCTGGTTTATCCGCCACTAAAACTTGTAAAATATTCGTATAAAAGTGTCTAATTTAAAAAATATTTGTGAGATTTTTGATAATTCTAACATAATTCTAACACAATTTTAAAAACAAGAAATACATTAATTTATTAAAAACTCAAATTTATTATATAAATTTTTATTATAATTATCAAATTAAGGAACAAATTCTTTTTAACTAGCCATAAAAAACATTTTTCTACTAAAAAACTGAAAGATACTCGTATACATAATTTTTTTATTGTCAATTTATATAATTTATAATTATATAATATATAAATTTGTATTTTTTATCTTACATTTTAGAGATAATACGTATTTATGTTACAAGATAGTTAAATTCTTTAAAAAAATTATCATTAATTAGACTTTAGTTTGTGTATTGCGTGTGAAAAAATCTATATTGATTATGTAAAAAAAAAGGGAAAATATTTAATCAATCCTAACAATTTATTAAATTTGATTACTTTATCTACTTTGATAATAGAAATCATTTAAAATTCTATCTGAATAATGGGAAACATGTTGGTGGGTTAGTGTGCTAATTGGTTTAAATATTAGTATATATTAGTTATATGTAATAAATTATTAACATTTATTAAGTAAGACCTTTTCAACATTAAACTGAGAATTCAAATCTAATATATATGTAAGGATATTTGTTTGGGGGCTTTTAAAATTCGAAATATTTTCTGCAATTATGAATTTAAAATGTTAAAAATATATCATAAATATGAAAAGGATACTATAAATTATTTGTATGTAAAAAAATGAGAAATTTATATGGACACTCCCATATTTAATTTATATTAAACTCGATATCTCTCATTTTCTTAATAATATTTTCACTACTTCAATTAACGGTACGTTAAAAATGGAAAGTTTAATGACTAATATTGTTGAATACATTGAATAAAATATTTTAAAATTAGTTTTAACATGTATTTTCTTTACAATTGTCGTTTTTTCATATACATCAATCCCAATTCACCACACATCAAAACATTTATTCATTAAATTGATAAAGCATACCCAAAATTAAAACAGGTCATTAACTAATAGAAAGACGACATTATTACAAAATAATAAAATTATTCAAACGGTTCAATACGATCTACTTTTATCTCAAATTGATTTTTATCTTTAATCTAAATTTTATATTTTTAAATATAGTAAGAAAATTATTAAAATAAATTATTATCTATTTTTTTTCTTGATAAATAACTTTTTGATATAAATTAAAATATTAAAATATTTTATATTACTTTTTTTTATATAAAAAGTTTTCATGTTAGACACCATTATGCTACTTAACATTTCAACTAGACTGACATCTCAAGTAACATCAATCATTTGCCATGACATTAAAAAAAATTATTAAAAAAATAAACAAATATGGGGACTAGACCAAAACCCATATATGTTAACAAAAACGATACATAGGTATACTATACTTATTAATAAATAATTATAATAACAGACTAGATTGAAGCTTATTATACCAATGAAAGGATTCTTTGTGAATAAATTTTAAATTAGTCAATTTATCAGCACATGCATTCCCTTCACGAAAGATATGAGTAACTCTAAACCTGATTTTTCCACAGTAATTAAGACAAGTATTTCATCGATTACGAAGCATCCAAGGAACATTTGTCCTAGCAGTAAACACAGCACAAACCAAGACAAAGTCACATTTTAGCCAGACATTGATAAGACCCAACTTTTGAACTTCCTCCAAAGCATATATAACTCCATAAAATTCAGCAACCAAAGCAGTCCGAACGTCAAGAAAAGCAGAGAAAGCTCTAAGAAACTTGCACAAGCGGCTAATTTATGGTTAAGATAGATATTATAATATAATTAATAATAAAAATTATTTTTTTAAATTAAAAAAAAAACTTTTATAAATAGTTTTCTTATTGAAAGAAAATTTAAAATTAAATTAAAGATAAAAATTAATTTCACTTTATTGTAATAAGAGAAAAATATATTTATCTCATCGAAATCTAAAAAAAATTGTTAGATAGAATGTACAATACATACGACAAACAAAGGACACTTTGTTTTTTCAATGTCTCATCAACTTTTTGGGGGCGTGCCTATAGCTAAGAATGTTTTCTAACAATTACTAGACGACAACTATTTTTATGACTTTTCTTAATTTTAATAAAAAAATAAATCTGAATTTTATTTATCATACATAATCTAACTTATATCAACACAAATATCTATAGTGTTATTATCACGTTTTCTGCTTCCAACTATCTATAGTGTTCTAGACTTTTCTGTCATTTACAAAAACGTCTTATAAACAATAAATAATTTTGAAGTAAGATAAATTAAATTAAAATTACCCAAAACATAATAAATCATTTGAAACTATTTCAATTTTCATTTTCAGTAACAGAAATTTATATTTAAATTAATCAGATTTTTTTGAGTAAATTATTTTCACAAATGTCACCAACAAATTAAAAATCATAAATAATAAATTTAAAAATAACAAAACAATATATGTAGATAATATATATTACAATGAAAAAATTTACAAAGTGTAGTTTATATATAAACTCTTACGTTTATTTTTTTTATTACGTGTAACTGTTGGAGATCCCACATCAACTAGAGATTAGGACATTTCATTATATATAAGTGGGTGCAAACCTGTTTACAAGATTGAGTTAAACTTAAAGTCCACTTTTTAACAATAACGTCACGTTTACTAAGTCATATATATACAATAAAGTAGATTTACATAATTAAAATATTTTAAAAAAATAAATATATCACTGAACACGCACTACAACAAAAATCTAAATAGGTTCATAATCATCTTATGAACAAAAATATCATATGTTTATATTTTAAGTATAATTACAATAAAAAAAATATAAATAAGAAAAATAAGTTATATAAAAATTATGATCAATAATATAAGTTAAGTATGGTCCCAAATAAATTAAATAAATTCAAAAGATTCTATCGATCCATTTCAAAAACTTTACTAGTCTATAAATTTCAGTAAGAATGGATCCAAATACAACATAACAAATAAATATATTTTAAAATATTTGTATTAAACATGTTTTATTAGAAAATAACATCTAAATCATTATACGTACTATTGATATGTATATGAACCCCTCAATAAATCACATTAAATTTATTAAACAAATAATCGTATAATCAAGCATATATACATTAAATTACAAATAATCGTATAATCAAACATATATACATTAAATTTACTATACAAATAATCGTATAATCAAGCATATATAACATTAGTAACCTTTTCTCACCCCCTCAATCTCTTAATTAATGTTTTAAATTATCCATGAAATAAATATATTTTCTTTCAATAATAAATTCATTTATTTAATAATTATAATAGAAAAAAATACTGCATATTTCAGAATCAAATACAAAATAACTTATTTTCTTAAAAGATGCTTACAATTCAATCAATCAATCAATAAGAAGGGAATAAAAATATCACCAAAATAAATAGTCAAAGGATTTATTCCTTGACAGATAAATTGTTAAAAATAAACAAAAAGAAAGGTAACGAGAGAAAGAAGAGGAGAGAAAAAAAACAAAGGAATTATGTCACATGTCTTTGACATCACATTATGTGTATAAGTATAAATTATGATGTTATTATGTAACTAGTAAAATATATGTATATAATACATTTATTAATCATGTGTGTAAATATGAAAATGTTTAAAACTTCACTTATTTGTTATAAACTAATATTATATATAATGTGTTATGTAATATGTCAATGGCATAAAAAATATAATATAATGATTATTTTGATAATCAAAATCAAAGAACAAATTAAATAGGAATCAAATAATTATTAGTAAAAATTGTAAATATACTGAAGGAAATATTTTAAATTAATTTTAACATGTATTTATTTACTATTATCATATTTTTTTCACACACTAATTCCAATTCACCAAGAACTATTTTTCTTCAAAATTCAAATTAATAAAGCATGCCACTCAAAATCAAAATAGATAATTACAAAATAACAATACAATGGAGAGAACATTATTTTAAAAAAATTTGTATGATTCATTAGAAAGTATGAATTTTAAAATTTTATGTTTTTTATTAGTGACATTAAAACACTGTATAATAAAATACTTACTATTACAAGAAATAATTACATGTTAAAAGAATATTATAGATCTTACATGAATTATAGTCATACGATGAAAAAATGTTAAGTATTAAAAGAGATAACAAGAGATTTGAAGTTCATAAGTCTTAGATAAGAATATTCTCCATAATAATATCACTCTCCACTTTCAATTCAAGCTAACAATGAAGAATTCATCAAATATATTGTAGTTTAAAGCTAAAACCAATAAATGAAGGATTATAGGAGTTATAAATATAATAACGAGGGTTTCTAGGGATAAAATAAACTAGTTAATCTCAAAATATTGAGGTTATTTAAGAACTCAACACATTTTTTTTACCAAAAATATCTTTACTACTAACAAATTGACTAGTAAAAATTGTTCTTTTGCATCATAGAAGTTTTATCGACATCTCATACTAGTCAACATTTAAAAAATTAAAAATCCTTCATAACATAATTATGTCATACATTTTGTTTGATTATATAAAAGATAGGGTATATATACAATAGATATGTCAATCTTTTCACTACTTGTGGTAAGTCTTTGGTAGCAAAATAATATTGATTTCATATTTGCTAATAGAAGTCACTACATTGTATGATATTTTCCTGGGAAAATCATCTTAGTCAAAGAAAAAATAATTGTTTGAAAATGTTATACAAAAAGTTTGAAGATCACTCGTTGTTCTATTTTAAAAAATGAAATTCCACCAATCCTCGACACGCATAAAACATAATCAATCGAGAAGAAAATACCAGGTAAGTTATATCAACAATATAGATATACTTATATCAACAATGATCTAAGTTATGACATATTTATAGAGGTAGAGTTCATCGTTCAAGTAAGTGTTTATATTTTTGCATGGAGTAGCCCGAACATGTCAAATGTTGAAAATTTCACATTAACTAGAAATCTAACCAAATTATAATATACAAGTGGGAGAAATTACAAAGTCGGTTTTGTGAGCACGAGTTGTTAAACACATTTTTTAATATGGTATCAAAATTTATCATACTAAGATTTGTTAGACCCATTCTGTCATTCATTTTCGGACTATAATCGAACCATCTACAAATATTTAGTTTCATGTTTGAGATATATATACATCAATGTGTGAGAGATATAATAAATTCTACATCAACTAAAAATAAAACCAGTTTACAATACATAATTAAAAAAAAAAATATAAAAATCCAAATTTTACATGTGATCATTTATCAATACAAGCCAAACTAGTTACCTAAAAGAAGAGAAGGTAAACAAAAGTTGAGTTAGTAATATAGTGATAGTAAAAATAGTCAAGCAAATAAGGCATGATGTGTCTACTTCATGAAGAGAATCGTATCTTAATAGCGAACTAGTGGAAAAAAGGACACTTGGTGTCCCTATATTTTTAAGAAAATAAAATTAATAATAGTAGTTTCGGTTTGTAATGTTATATTATGTGGTTTAAAGACATGAATGAGATTTGTTGTATTGTTGAAATATATGTTGAGTTACTTTTACCAGTTAGCTACTTTATTTCTAATTTTAAAAACAAGTAATTTTACACATTCCTCTAAGTTGGAGGTAGCGTGCCTAATAGTAAATCTTCTTTTATATATTTCCAGAAATCTAACTAAACTTCTAGTAAATCCCAATTATCAAATTCTATACCAATATCATCTTCCTTTCTCAAAACACCCCAAATTGAATTCTTAATAAATAATAAACTACTTAACCAAATAAAAAATTTAATGACTTTAACTTGATTTTCACTTTACTATCTCGATTATATAATCTAATATAATTTCTGAAGAAATAAAGAAAAAACTTTATAACTTATTCATACATTTTTATCTTCTTATCTATTCAAATTTTATTTCAACTAAAATATCAAGTATTACATACCAAATAAGGGTCTAGTTCATGAATGTGAGTGAGACATGAATTATAAATGCAATTTAATACTTTATAATAGAGGTACGGTCTCACTTTTATTCTCTGAATATTATTACAATCAATGGGAGAAATTACACCTATCTCGTTTGAGACAGTGCAAAATAACACTCTTACTTTAAATTTTAAGATTGACAGTTTTGCTTTAACGATATTCAAATTCAAATTTCTTCACATTTTAAATGAACATTCACTTTTAACAAATGACATTTATCTCTCTAGTATTTTTAAATACAATTATTTCCAATAATTTCCATCTTCTCTAAATCTATTCGCAAAAATAAAACACATGATATAGAAAAGTTCAAGAAATCGTCCAGCGCTCAATATAGAGACTATAGAGCTGAAAAACGTGAAATTAATTTAATTTCTAAAATTGTTGAAAGTGGAGTTCTCATCATATAAAACTAAAATTTAATTTCAAATATTCACTAAGAATAATATGAAAACCAATATATTATAAAATATAATTTTGAATCACAGAATGAGAACTTCGCACGAATGCAAATCATATAAATTCATTTAGCGAAAAAAGACTTTTACATACAAGTTAGAGGAGTAAAAAACTTCACATACAAAACTCGCTTAATAAATAACAACTCAGCTAATTTGTATTTGATAAATATTTTACAAACTAAATTAAAAAATTTACATTTCTTCTCTTCATTTAGTAATAGAGAAAAAAAAAGCTATATGTGGTGTAAAATAATTTGATGCTATCATTGAAACACAATATCTAACGTATAAAAACATAAATATTATTTTTTTCTGTAATTATAAAACTATTTAAACATGTGAATGCATAACAAATCAACTCGAAAACAATCACTTGCTAATAATTATTTGAAAACGAAAGTATAAAAGAAAAAGTAAAGACATGAATACACGATGTTAGAACAGGCAGGGCTATGAAATAACGAAGACAAGTTGGATGAAGGGCAAAAGTCTAAATTTGACAAGATTCCAACCTCATACAGCTGCAAAAAATATAAGTTTAAATCACCCGACAGGGGCAAATTTATGGCTAGTAAGAGTCTGAATGAAATAAAACTAAGAAAAAAAAAAATGTAGTCATTTCCAAATATGATGTGAAGGGGAAATAGCAAAGGGCATCATACAATGATTGAGTAAAGCAGTTGCGGAACAAGCTCAGTCAGTCCAGCAGAAAGCCATCTTCCCCTTCACTGAGTCAACTAGTAGCTATCAAACTCGTTCAACACCCATTGATCTCACATATAATGCTCCTAAACCAGGTGAGAAGATGAACCCCAAAGAATTTAAAAATGCAGCCGAGGGGAATTCAGGGGAATAAAAACAAAAAATAATCCCCATGTTAAAGTAAACTACCATCCCACCATTGGAGTAGGAACATTACACCCCATATAAACAAGTAATCACAAGAGTAATGCTACTAGCTCCAAAACACAAAAATATAAATGCGCCTTTTGAGGGCCATTTTTACCATTTGGTGTTTTTTTTCGGTTTTATAAAAAGGTATTTTCTTCCCATTTCTCAATCATGTTTTCCTAGATACCTCATGAGAAATCATGTCCCACTGTGCGATATGTAAAAATTGAGACCTGATCCCTGCTTCCTGCCTCCCTCTGAAGAATATTCATCAAAAAATGTTTTAAAGAACGGATGCAGCTCTAATTTCTGGCAGAAATAGAATGGTCTGAAACTTGAATGCCAACTTGTCCAGTACTCTCGCCAGTGGAAAGCAGATATTGACCATTCAAGTCCCCGAAGGGTCTATTCTGTGAAACATCTAATACCCCAGCATCATCATTGTTAGTTGTTTCCAGAGTAATGTTTTGGACTTGTTCTGCCAGCTGTCCAATGGTTTGAGAACCTCTAGAATTAGGAAGCTGAGCAGGAGGCATGATCCATCTCCTCCAATCATTTCTTTTTCTTACTTTGTCACCCTATAATCCCAGAAGAATAAATTAAAATAAAGAGATTTAACAAACAGATATAATCTGAGTATCCAGTTTACTTAAATTTTAAAATAGGGAGATACAATGCAAGTTTGACAAAAATACCTGAATTTCAACAACAGATGAAGCTCGAACAGCATCTATCACAGTCTGGATATTTTCAGTCAAATACTTCACCTACAACATAAAAAAACTAGTCATCTAATGATGAACAATACTTCATCTACATGTCCACAGTAGAAGAATACTGACTGAAATCATGAGAAGAAAAAAATATGGAAAACTCTAACAGACTACCCTACATATAATAATCAGCTTTAGAAGTGATTCCAAAAATCACATACAATAAGCAAACATCTAAGGACACCATTTAGTCATCTATTTCCATTTTACCTATGTCAGTAAAAATCAAAATCAAGAAAATTCAGGCAAGACCAACCTCTATACACATTATTAGTCACTCAAATAAACAAGTTAATAGTTTAATTTTAATCTGATTAATCAGGGTTTGTACAACAACATAACACCATCAAGAAACATGAATATAGGATTCCTTAAAAATAAGATGGTAAAATTGAGTATAGCAAAACTTGGTTCATTCAAGTCACATCACAAATCATAAAGCAAATTGTGCACCACCACATTCACACTTGGTATGTGTGTATACCATGGAATATTACTCTAAACGACCCCCCTATATCCGTTATTACAGGGATCACACTACAGTTAGCTATCATCATCACTGTCATAGTGTATAGTTAAAAAAAAATCAACTAAAAACCTCTTGAGACAAATAACAGAAAATCAAAAGGATCATCAGTGAGGTTTGTATCCAACCCTTTTTAGTCTAACAACAGTGGTGCATAATTCATGTATCAACCATCATTCCTTACATTTTGGTCCATTCTGACAGTAGCACAACACTTACCATGCACCTGTTCGTAATACCTTAATTTCAATACAAATCCTAATCTTAAGAGTAAATTCACACTTCCCTCAGACATTTTTTGTTATAACTCAATAAACCAAAAAACATATGCTACAACCGTTTGTCATCCCGCGAAGCTTACGGAAAGAACAGTAAAATATAGGATAAATTGGATAATGAGAATATTACCCCATATGTCATCAATCATTATTCAATATAGAAAGCACCCAAACAATAATACAACAGAAAGTTTCAGGTAAATTTATATAATAATAAAAAAACCATTTAATCCTCCAACAGATAAATTAGTTTAGTTATGTAGAAGTTAAAATGCAGCATTGTATTATTAATCAGTTATAAAACCAACTTCACATACAAAAAAATCAGGCATCCAAATAACATCAAACCAACTTACCTTCTTGAAGTTTGATATTAAATTTATAGGAACCCATCCCTGGTCATCCATGTTCCGCCTCAAGTATATATCTTTAACTAAATTATCATTGCTGAAAGAGACAATTTGTGGTAAATATGTGGTCAACTTTCTAAAGCAGTTTAAAATCACAAAACAAAATCAGAATAGTGATTAATCAAAGCATAAGCAACACCTAAAATAGTAATCAATCTGGTTGACAATCTTAGTGTGCAAAAGATTATCGGTAGGTTGAAAAAACATTGCATTAGGTGGTATTGGAGAGACAAATGGGACACCTCTCATTGATTCCAAGGGTGGGGGTGGAACATATACCATCTGAGGAGGTATTTCTGCAAAGGCAAACAATTATCAGACCTTGTCCATAACAATAAAAGATCATCTTAACCTTCTTTATATACATCACGTACCAGGAGGATACCCAATAGAACCATAAGGAGGTCGCATTGGAGGTAGTGGTGGATATAATTGAGCAATATTAGGAGGTGGTGGAGGCCTAATAAACCTAGGAACAAATCTTGGAGACATATAGTTGTCTCTACCATTAAAATTACGGTGATTACTCCAGTCCTGATTTCCACGGTCATGATCACGCCTACCCCCGTAGTTATGATGGTGACCATCTCCACGCTGATGAGGACCACCACCATTCCGGTGTCTAAAAGAATTCCGTTGTTGCGGATGATCATTAGACACAAATCCAGCTCGTGGTTGATGCTCTTTTGGTGAAGAATTATAGTTGTGGGAAACAGCAGGAGCCATAGGCCCTTGAGGCCCCGAAGTTTGTGGAGGAAGGTGACCTCCATTAGAAGAAGGGCCGAAATTACCTCGTTTATTAAAAGACTTCTGATGAGTCTGCGCAGTGTTGTTCCCACTTGCATTATCCCTATCTTGCCTATGCGGTGAAGAAACCACACTTCCAGAACCCTACAATAGCAATGCACTCTCAATAATCCACATTCCAGACAAACTAAAAGATAGATCCAATTTACAATCACCTGCAACAATCTTGATCTAAATTCTAATAATAAAAACAAATATGCACTGCATTATTTTTCAGTTAGTACAATATAGAGAGAAGACAACAAACACCAGACAGGACTGAATATTACTACAAAAAATTAATAAACTACACTGTCCACATATTTTGTATTTTTTTTTTAGTTTAATAATCCAAAATTGGAAAGAAAAGATGGATGAAAAAAAAAAAAACCTGCAATGATGGCGTAGACATCGCATCCACGGAACCCTTGTCCGATTCCAAAGGCGAGGGCGATTTTACCGCCGTCGCACGGGCGGATTCCGACAGTGCAGGCCAGGAATCTGCATCCATGACGGAAGAAGATGCACCATTGGAGGGCTTATTCCACGCAGGCCTCTTCCCGGTATTGACATTGTTTCCACCGCCGTTGTCAAAATCGTCAGCCGGGGCAAAATTGATCAAGGCAGAGTCTACCGGCAGTGGCGGAGAGGAAGGAGGCGCAGCAGCAGCCACAATCTGACTCCAGGGCGAGGAGACTCCAGGCTTAGGAGAATGATTGGGAGAGGCACCAGTCATAGTCATTTGAATTGGAATCGGAATCCCAATCGAAAGAAACAGTGTGTGTGAGTATGTGTTAGGGTTAATCTCAATCTCAATCAATCTCAGTGCGTGTGTCTGAGAGATGATCGAGGAGAAGGTGATAAAAAAATTTGGGATTCCAAGAGAGAAAGTGTGTGTATGTGTATATTAGGGTTTGATCTTGGATCGCAAGTGGTAGAGGTATTTGGTTTGTTAGAGAGTGTGCATTTATAAGAAGGAGAAGGGGTGGGGTCACGTTGTTTCTTGTGCTTTTTTGCTCGCTTCTCACTGTGACTCTCAGAATCAGAGATCAGCTTCCTTCTTATACCATCTTTTCTCTGACCCTCCAACTTTACCCAAATACCCCTACCCGCGAATAAATTTATTCTAACCAAACATCATTCTAATTCAAGATTTATCATTCCAGAATTAATTCATTCTCATTCCAACTACATTTTCAACTTATCATAGTTATTATAGATATTATTTCATCTTTTACAAACTTATCTTTCTCTCCAAAATTCTTCAAAACAAAACTTCTTTTGCTTACCTTTTATTCACGTACATCTTCAGCCACCGTGTAACCGTATACTACGTCTCTAAATCATCATAACTAATTCAGTTAGACTAAATATTTTTATAATCAAATTTTTAAATAAAATAATGTTCAATTTTTTTTTCTATATTTTTAAAAACATTAAAAAAATATTTCTATATTATAAATTTCAATAAATATTTGTAATAATCAAATGTTCAAAATATTATATTACTATATGGTTTATAATTTTTATGTTTTTAAAATCTTAGTAATGTATATTGAATCATAGGTGTCTTTCTGTTTTGAAATAAACTGTTTTTTTTTCTTCTATTAATACTGTTATACTCGTTACTATTATAGTTTTCATCAATTCTAATTTTTTATTTTTAATTTTAAAGTCATTATATAACTAAAGATGACGTGACCTAATTTTTTATAAATTATTTTTCATAAATATTTATATTATATATATATATATATTATTTTAATTCTTATACATATATTCTTTAATAATAGCGCATTTTTATGATGATTTTGAAAGGTTATATGACCTAAATATTTTATTCAGATTTCATATATTAAATATTTAATTTGTTTTAATGATTTTAAAATATAACTTTAATTTCAATAATTAGTTCAAAAAATTATGTTTTAACCATCCTAAACCACTCTATCTTTATCTTTTTCTCAGTACTTTATCTTGTCAACAGTTTATATCCTTTAAGACTTTTAGGGTTTAGAGTTTATATTATATTCTTTCATGATATTTTTTTAAAATTATTAAATATTTTTTAAATGAATTATAAATAAAAAATAGTTATTTCAGGATATAATATAGTATTTTAACTTGTGCTTTATACTTAATACAGGTTTATTTTATATAACTAAAATCAATAATATGCAATATTTTTAAACATGTAAGTTATATTTTATATTTACGGCAAAGAATTATATTATAATATATTTTACATTTAGTTATTAAAGAAATTAAAATAAAGAATTAAATTATTAAAAATATAAGTTTGAAAAAATATAAAAAAAGTCCAATTAAATTGTTTAGTGTAGGTTTGTGTGGGACTGTTTGTAACTCTTAAACAGTTCCATTAAATTAAAAGTATAAAAAAATTATATCATGTATTGAAAATTTTAAGATGAAATTCATATTTGAAATTAATTTCTAATATTTAGTCTTAGTTAAATGTTAACATATTCATTCATAACAAAAAGTATTAAAATAAAATTTAACAGAAATTTTTTATAAAAATAATTAATTTTACATGTTTGTATGTATATTAACTATTTTTTTATCTTTTTAAATAAAAAAATTTCATGAGTAATATCAATCATTTGCGGTAAAAAAAAATATTAATATATATATATATATATATAAATATTAAATTAAATTAAAAAATCAATAATAGATAGTGAATAGTTATTATTTTAATTATAATGTAAGATAAAGAATAAAATAAAAATAGGCAACGTAATATTTTGGTGGACAAGTTTTACATTTTTTTACTGAACAATATTTAAATAATAATGATAATATTTTTAATACTATGTATTCATGATGAAATTTAAAAATATTATATATGATTTTTACATAAATTTGTTGTTAAACATATTTTAGGGGAAAAAAACTAGAAGCGTAAATAAGACAAACTATCTTTTTTTAATGAACTAATAAAAAAACATGTTAATATAATACAAGTGTAAATTATAATTTAGCTATTTAATAATTTATTTTACAAATTTTATTATTTTCTCTGAATTTTTTTTCTAACTATACTTTCTTTTTTTTTTCTTCTAAAATTTAAGAAAGTTTTGCTTAGAATAATTTAAATCAATTCTTATTTTAAAGTAATTTTTTCTCAATTTTCTACTTGTTTTTTTCTCGGTGTTTACCTGTGTTATGTATATCGATTGAATTTTAGAGATAATTTAGTTTGTTATGTTTTTGAAAGGCCTTTTGGTGAATGGTATGTCTAGGTGAGATGATGAATGCATATCTTGTGACATGATAAAAAGCTATGAAGAAAAAATGATGATATAATAAAAATTATGTATTTTGTGTTAGATATTTATTTCCATGTTTCTCTAATTGTAAATTTTATTTGAAACGTTTATTATTTTTATATTAATTAAATAATTATTTGATATTAAATAAGAAATTGATATAGTACTATCAATTTATAATATACACATGACTTGTTAACATTTTATCATAAGTTTTAGACTTATTTAAAATTTAAGTTTACCTTCTTTGAGAGAATTTTTATTTAATTTTTTCATAGAGAACCTTTAGTTATTATATTTAAATTATTAAATTAAAGTAATTAATATTTTTGACTTATCAAATGATTGTGTTGTCTTCTTCATATTCTAATATATTTTTACATTTAAACCCTTACGTGTGCAGCCTTCAAGATCGGTTGCGATAAACTCGACATTCTCAGTCTTGAAATCCACTTCACCCTTCTCAATTTTCTCCATTTTCCATTAGAGAAGAGAAATGCGAGCCTTGGCATGTTCTTAGCTCCATCTCCTCCAACTATAAACTTGGGTAAGGCAAGTCGCTTGTATTTGACAACTAGGGACGAGGTAAATTAGGCGAAGAAACCTTCACGACCTAGCTAAAGGTTGGAGTTGATATTTTGGTTGATTAAGATGAAAGAGTTATTTGGACAATAGTCGATGAAGTCGCGACTTCTTTCATCATATCACTCTTCTTCCTTTTTGATGGATTTTGGAAGTTAGTGAGGTTAATATTAAAGAGTAAGTTAGATTCAATTAAGGTTGGTCAATTGGATCAATTTAAAAAAAAATTGTTAAAAGTTGTAATTATATCAACCTAATTAAAAAATAATAAAATCTTGACAAAAATTAATTATTTTTTTAAATATGTCAATGTGTCCTAACATACATGCAAGTAGGTTCTAAATTGAATTTTGTGTCACTTATATCAAACTAATCATCCAATTTATAGAAGTGAGTGAGAATTGAGTGAGTTTGACTTGTATTTGACCTAATATAAATAAAATTCAAACTCAATATAATTGAGTAGCATTTAAAGTTGAGTTATGGAGTATGAAAATCTTTAAATATTTACATGAACTCTTTTATTCCTCACATGCTAATGCCTAAGAAATTAAATAAATTGGTTATTTACATTTTTCTCTCTCTTGGTAACAGATAAAAATGTCAAGAGGATCCGCGCAGCAAGGTAACAAGAAAAAAAAAGGTAAATAAAATAAAATAACCTACTCAATAACAAAAAAATCATCTTAACTTATAAATATTATTTTCTTACATTTTTGTTTACCATTAACATCAACGAATGCTCTACTATTGTTAAAAACCTATGTAATAAATTATATTAAACATTCACTATTACAAAATGATTAAATAAAAATTAATTTTAAAGATAAAAAATTATTAAAATTATATATTATTTTAGAAAGTAAAAAAATTATTAATATATAAATTAATTTTTATTATTAATAAATATTTTTTAAATTAATATTCAATCAATTATCAATTTAGTACCAATTATTTAAATTTTAAAATTAGTTTTTATTTAATAATTTTGTAATATTTAATGTATTTGAATAAAATAACATTTTTTAAAGAATTTATGTATGAAAAAAATTAAAACAAAAACATGAAAGACAAAACCTATTAAGATTTAATCAAATTTACATTTTGACCTTGATCAATCAGTTAATACTATAAAAAAAAAAATATTTCATCAATTTCCATTTTTTCCCAAGTAAACAATTTAATTCAATGTGGAAAAAAATGCAATTTCTCTACCACATTGTTTTCGGCCAAAATGTTTCAAATAAAACTGTATAATGAAAATGCAGATATCATTTGGCAATAGATGTAAGTGAATGTTCTCACCAAATGTTTTCCATGAAACTAGCACTGTTCATTCTGAAATGGGGCTCATGCGATTCAAACTTCAGAATTTAAGTCCAATTACAACAAATGAGAGAGAAAAGTGAAAAGTATTAAATTCAGATTTATCCAATGTAAATATGTTGCCCAGAACCAGAACTCAGAACCAGTGGGAGTGAAATTGCAATATCCATGAACCATGTTCAAGAGAGAACATGGGAGGTCAATAACCACTAAAGATGTGAGTTTTTCAAATGGTGTCTTCAAGCAGATATATATCCAAAACTAACAAAAAAATAGCAGAACAACATTCCAATAGCTCAGATAAAGGATTCAAATACCTCCCATATTTATCATTTCTTGAAAATTTGGTTCCCAGAAGAAAAATCTGACATGGTTCCTTTGCAGACATAAAATTTGGTTGTGCTTCAGCACACATATATGTACATCACAACACGATGGAATATCTAATTGCATTAGAGAAGACAGAGTGGATGAAACAAAAACCGCTCCCAACCTTAAAACATGCAAATTACAATGGCAAAAGCATGACAGGACAAGGAATGAACTCAGCAAGCAAATTTGCATCTATATGCTTTGTATGGATTGCTTCCATGCTAATAACTACCAAATCCAAATTAAGGTCATCAGCAACATCACCAATGATAGCCGTTGGCTTGCTCCCTTCACCAAGCCGCTCTAGCAAGTTATAGTCCCTCAATCCACCTGTGTTTTTATCATGAAACACAACAAGTAGTAAATTGAACAACAATTGACAAATCCTCAATTGTAGTGCAGCTTTATGGCACCAATATGTTATTGAAATTGATAACAACAAGACTCCAAGACCCCTAATATTGTAATGACTTCAATCTACATGAAACTCTTTCTACTAGTTGTCCTCTATATCCAATATAATCTTAGATGATCCATAAAGTGTTCAAAAATGGTGTAGTCAAAATCCAAATTTTAAGAAAGACCATTTACAACAATCTAATGTAAAAGTCATTGCACAAAAACACAAATCACCAATACATGACAAACTTGCCATGCAACAAACATTCAAAGAAAATAATCATGCTGTCGAGGAGTGAGTTTCCAGAAAGACCATTCAGAACAATTCATATAAAAAATAGTCATTGCATATACCACCCATTCATAATAAAATTTCCCTACAAAACACTCGAACAAAACGATCACGCTATAAAATGATGCTCACAGAATAGGAAAACATAGTATTGTGCTGTGAAGGGTCTCAACAGGCAAAATGTAATAAATTAAACAGAGAAAATAGCTATTACAAACCTTCAGATAGATGCCAACGGATGCTGGATAGTTGAGTCTCATGCTCAGGCAGTGTCTCTTTCTGCTGTTCATCAATAACTGCAAAAGCACATAAACCCCATTGCTTTTTATGTTTAGTTTCAGTTTAATTCCAAAGAAAACAGTATCTGAAGGTGCCAAAAGAATAAATTGTTTCCCCAAAAAGTTATAATTCAAACACACGCCTAAAAATCATGCATAAAAATAATGTAAATCATTATAATTTAACACAACAACCCTTATATTTGGGAGTGGAAATTTCCACTTCTAACAAACATTCTCTATTTTTTTTCACAAGTAACCCTATTCAGCTTGGATAAGACCTAACACGAAATTATATAAATCTTTTAATTCAAAAGCGAAAATTTATCCTCATCTTTCTTTCTCTTCAAATCCAACCATAGGGATGCAAACAGGCACATGCAAAGTTACAATACACATACATACCCACAACTGTAATGTCAGCTCCATACTTTTTAGCTAAAGCAGAGGTGGTTGCAATAGCCTAATAAAAACACAACAACCCCAAATCAGCACTTGATGAATGAATGCACAAATTAAGCCAAGCCCAATAAAACTGAAGTGCATCACAGTGACCCACTTGTCTTGTACCCTCGGAGAGATAGGGATTCCTATCCGTAATGGGCAAAAGCAGATGCTTGAATTCCGTGAAGGCATCACCGGCCACACTGACTTCGGGTTCCTGCGGCTTAGCCTTGGCTGAACAGAAAGCAAATGCCGAAATCAGCGATTTTCGAAAAAACCCATGAATAAACAAATGAAAAATCTTACCTTTGTGAGCGATTCTGCGGAGCCTGGCGAATAGAGAGAGTTTGTGAGTTTTGGGGCGGAGCGTTGAAGAGAAGTTTAAACAGTGTGAGGAAATCGACAACGGTGGGTTGGGTGTGGAAGGTTTGGGACAGTCGGAGGGTTCAATGGGAACTGCGAGCAGGTAGTGAGCGAACGCCATGAAATGGAAGATGAAGAGGGTGGTGGTGCTAAGATCAAGGTTCAGTGCAGATTGGGGTAGCTTCCAGAGAAAGGAGACGACAACAACATCGTAAAAGTAAATTATAAATTAAAATTAATGACATTAAATAAAATGAGATAGCTCCATGGGAAGAGATTTATAGCCTGGATGTGAGGTCTATGGAGGAAAGTGTAGCGGCACCCTATGCTCGAGCCACCTGTTACAACGGCCACCACCAGCACCGGTTACTGTTACAGGAATAAAAAAGTATTTTTTATTAAAATTTATATTTTAAGTAGTAGTTATCAATAGAAATTTAACATATATAAAATAATTTTAAATAACTCGAAATTAAAAATAAAAAAATATGTAAAAAAAATATGAACTAATTAGTTAACATATTTTTTCTTCATCTGTTTGACTTTTTTTTTCATTACGATTTTTTTCTTTTTTTCATTAATAATTTTAAGATTGGAAAATGTGATGTTAAAGTTAAGATTCAGTTGATATATATAAAATAATAATGATTTTATTAAATAATAAAGTTGTTCGAATGAAAAGAAAATAAAAATTATTTATAAGTAAAATTTGACATGAGTATTAAATGAGACTAAGATTATGCGTTTTTTTTTTAGTTTTCAAATAAAAATTAAGAAAAAAAAGTGAAAGAATTAATTTGGATATAAAAATTGTTCATTAATATCAATTTAAAAATTAAAAAATAATTTTATTTTTTAAAAAATTAATGATAAAATAATTTACTGTATTAATAAAATAAAATATATTAAATAAAATAAAATCACAAAAAATTGTTTAAAAGAGATAATTATTTAAAATAATCTCTCTATGTATAATCGTCTTTTATATAAATATATAGATATTAAAAATTTGTAGTGGAATGACACATGTTATAACTATTTTATACTAGGAATCAGGGTTGTTATAACAGATAAGAAAATATACTACGAAATTAATATAAAAACTAAAATGAATAATATAAAATAATACTCCAATAGTGTTATGATCTCATATGATGTCAATTTTCAGAAGATTCTTAAATCCATTGGATTTTGGTGTTACGTCTTAGTTTGAGGTTTGGATTGTAATCTTAGTTTTTAATTTGTCACGAGCGATTTCTTTATTTTAGATTTTATTTTGGTTTAAATAAAAAATTAACTAAAAGTGTTTTAAAATTATTGACGTGTTTAAGTTCAGTTTTAAGAGAATAAAATGAGTTTTAATATGAATTAGCAACCAAGAATAATTTAACCAATTAACAATATGTTTTAGTTTATTAAAATTACTTAAACTTTTTAAACTTGAATTTGTAACACTTTTAATCTATAAGCAATGTTTTAATATATTAAAGTACTTGAAATATTTACTTTAGTGATTTAATATATTAAAAGTGTATTAGACATTAAAATGTTACAACTTTGCAATTGGTTTAATGGATAAAAATATATTTTAATTATATTAAAATGATCAATTTTATAACCACACTAATTCATTTAATTCTATAAATAATTAATCTAAATATTTTTTTAAAGTATTAAATAAAAAGATTGAAAGTGATTTGGTTGCTTTGAAAATAACTTTTAGTATTTTTTTAGTTGATTAATGAATTTAAAGTCTTAGATAAAAAATAACATATTAAAGATCAACATTGTTTTTCATTTATAATTATGATATTTTAGGTGAGTTTATTTTTGTATGTATTTTTTTTATCGGATTATTAAGAATTGATTATTTATCTATGAAATTCCTTGTAGTTCAATTTAAATGAGTCTCTTATTCTAACAATTTTTTTTCTTAATTTATTAAGTATAATATTTATTTATTGTATTTCCTTAAACACAAATCACCTAAATATATGACATTGAAGTTAGAAAAATAAAATAAAATAAAAAATGTGAGAAAGTGTATTAAAGTAAATAAAAATTGATTACCTATAATGGAAAACTTATTATATTTAATTTACAATTTTTTTTATCAACAATCATATATGATACAGGCATTATCTCTTGGATTTATTTTGTTTTATCAAGATGAATAAAAAGTTAATCCGTAGATATACTTTTTTTTAATAGTTCACAACTAATATATATTAGTAAAATTGATCTGTATGATATTTTAATTATCTCAAATATATGTAGTTACAAATAAAATTATAAGAAGTCAAACTTAATTAAATATTTTTTTATATTTTTTAAAATTAAATTTAAAAAAGTTTAGTGAATCACTGTTATTATTTCCTTTTTTTTACACTATAATGTCCACATCTATATTGTTTAGTCTAAAAAATATAGATAAAATACCACACTAAAATAAACATTTTATATATATAAAAAGCATGCTAACATATCAAGGACTATAAAAATTATAAACCTTTATTATTTTAGTATTTTTCTATTGTTTTAATATTTTCAATATAAATATACTTTATTTTTTGTACTTGGAATATGAAATATAAATCACTTGAAAGAAATTGTATGCTATAATTTCAATAAAATTTCTACTAATAAATCGTATGCAATATAGAGTAATATTTTTATATAATATTTCCTTAACATTATTAAAAGAAGATAAAATTCATATTATATATCAAAACATTGAATTAAAAAATATATTTTACTCTTATACAAAAGTTATAAATTTTTAACCAACAATTTTGTATTCTCTTAAAAAGGTATTGAAATAAAGTAATAATTTATTTATCGAAATATACAAAAAATATTTCTATAACCTTTATAAAATAAATAAATTAAATGAAATTAAGATTTAAATAACTATTTCAAATAATATAAAATGCACAACATTTATTTTGAAATGAAGAAGGAAAGCTAGGAACCCTATTGCTGGTAGTGGTCCTCTTCTTTCTCCAGTGCACCTTCTGCGCCGTTCCTTCTCACCTGTTTCGTTCCACACTCCCATTCACTTCAAAGCAATAGCTTCTATAACACAATAGTTCAGGTAATCATATTCGATCCTACTATGTTTCTGTTTTTTTTAATATCTCCCTCTATTTTAGTGCTGATTTGCTCAATTCTATGATTATGGGAATACGATGCATTTTTTTGCTGTATGAGACTACTAGAACATATCTTCGGTGTTCATAATTAATAGTGCATTTGAGAACATGCAATGAACGGGTCATTGTCTTTCAATGGTGTTAGTTGAGTGATAGAGATGTGTTTGGCGTTCTTTGTAGAAGTTAGGTAAGGTCTGCACAATTATTCGTGGTTTCTGAAATTATTTGTACACTAGAGAAATGTCACTTGAGAGGCAACGTTTCAGAAACTTGATTGGATTTGTTATTCTAAGTTCTATTTTTAAAATTATTTAAAAGTTCTGTGAATTTCTACTATGTTTGAAAGTGGGATTTTTTTGTTGTTGCATGTGTTAGGTGTTATAAGCTTTTGTGAGGATGTAGTAGGAATTAGCGGAATGACTAAATAGGCTTGTCTATTTGTTATGCATAGCTTGTTGAAATAAGAAGTGCTTTTGGCTTATAATTGGAACACAGTTATTATGATCGAAGTCCAATTAGTTCACATGTAACACTCCAAGCTTTTTTTTTTTTTTATATGTACAACTAGTCTACTATTAGGTTGAATCACGGAAGAAGTAAGTCATTAGAAAGTAGTAGCCGGTGTCGCCTATTATGGATAGCATTATTTGTTAATAATGGTGTCTTAATTGAGTGTCTGTCTGTGTTGGGTTTTTTGCCAAGTACTTGTTAGAGGATCCTGCTTTGTAGATCCTATTAACAATTGTTTCATTGATTTCATGGTAGAATTGCTATGGAAGAGGCTATCGTGGTTGCTTTTAAATGATCATCAAAGAGCTTAATTTTTTTGATGCTGGTTGGTAGAACTCAAGTGTATCTGATTTATCTTTTGTTGTCTTTAACCTAAAAATAAATTAGGCTTTTTCGTTATTGTTTAAGATACTTAACAGTGACAGTAAAAAAGATACTTAAAGAGTGGCTAGAAGTAGTAGACTATACTATTTGATTGAATGAATTGTCTTCAGGTTTTATGCTTGCTTGGAGCTGAAACTATGGTTATGGACTGCATATTTCCATTTCTCTTTTGTTGCTTTTGTAAGTTTTGGTTGTGAGATGACTAGTTATAGGTTTTCACTTTATAGGGTTTATTTGGCTGTTCATCTCAAGACTGAACGGTTTATGTGGCTGTTTCTTATTGATTTATTGCTCTCAATTATAATTTGTGTGTTATTTAACTTCCTTTTTGGTTTCATAATTTTTTTTGTGAACTATGCATCTTTGAGCATTGTTGGTTTGTTGCGGTAACAGAGTCATACATTTTCTTTGAAACATGCACTTTATTTATGTTGTATATTTCTTTTCCTTATGAGCTTTGGATTCACTACAAGTGGACCATGGACCAGCTCATTTCCAAATTATTGACAATGCAACATTTTGTAGTTTTTACTTCATTTGGAAGGGAGAATCTAAGTTTGATTGTCTCCTAATCCTCTCGAACCTGAGCATAATGGGATCAAAAAATGCAAACGAGAAGAACCAAAAGGACAAAAGGAAGAAGGTTAAGGATAATTTGAGTTCAAAACATTCAGCACCAAGTGATGGCAATGTTATCAATGATCCTCGATTTGCAAAGGCTCACACAGATCCTCGGTTTAGGGAGGCCCCAAAGCGTGAAACGAAGGTGGCCATTGACTCTCGCTTCAACCGCATGTTCACTCACAAGAGTTTTTTGCCTTCTTCTGCTCCTGTTGACAAGAGAGGCAAGGCCAAGAACAAACCAACCTCTCAACTTGGTTCTATGCGCCACTACTACAAAATTGATGAAAAGGAAACTGAGCAGAGTAGTGATGAGGAAGAAGAGATTGAAGAGGAATTAGTGAAAGCCAATAGGTTGAAAACAAAGAGTGATAAAGATTCTGAGTTGGAAGAGACCAGTGAATCTGAGTCGTCAGCTAAGTCAGAAGAGACCAGTGAGTCTGAGTCTGCTACAGATACCGATACAGACACTGACGAAGGTGCAAATGAGGAAGATTATGAGGAAGAAGAATCTGATGTCCAGGTACTGTATTGTTTAAATTTGAATTTTTTCATCTTTGTTTTGTGTGACATTGTATATAACAATGGATGGGCCCTTTTGAATTATTATTATTTTGTGGACAGGAAGACATAGCGGAGATTGAAAAAGAAACACATAGGCTTGCTGTTGTTAACATGGACTGGAGGTTTGTTAAGGTACTATGCATTTCAAGTATAATGTGCATTTGCTGCAATAAATTTTTAATATGAGAATTATTTAAAATGTTTGGCTAAAATGTCGCTTTTGTTTGTTGTTTTTTGCTAGGCTGTTGATTTGTATGCATTGTTATGCTCATTTCTCCCACCTAATGGACTGATCAAATCAGTAGCTATCTATCCATCTGAGTTTGGCCTTCAACGGATGAAAGAGGAGGAAGTTCATGGACCTATTGGTCTGTTTGATGATGAAGATGATAACAGTGATGAAGATAACAACAATGATGGCATTGACAATGAGAAACTTCGTGCATATGAGAAGAGTAGGATGCGGTAAATAACTATAAAAAAACACTTGTAATGTGATATATTGGCTTGACTTAACTGCATTTAGATAAAGCTGTCTAATGCATTATCAAGTTGTATTGTAGTAAGTATAACTCAGTGATTTTATCCATTTATAGTGGTTCTATCATTTCATGTAAAACTATTTTTACTTTTTCCTTTAAGAACTCATTACGTCAATAGGTATGCCTTCTGATATAATGTTCAAATGAGGCATATTTCACATGCTGATATTCTTAAACTGAAGAGTAGGGTTTAAAGGTGATGATCATAATGACAAGACCATTCTTTATATATTTTTTCCTCCTGCCTTCGTTTTCCATTTTTCCTGTAATCTAGCCTGATATCAGTGTGATCAATAGTGTTTTAATATCATGCATGTTGATGGGGATTAAGCTCCCCATAACATATGGGAAGCTAATGGGTTTCATGATCCAAATATCCATCACATGGCTAAGACTAGGTCCAAGATTTTTCAGGTTTACTCTTGTAGGTTGAAGGTGGGAAAGTGTAACTCAAATGGAACCCAAGAGGTGTGGTGTAGCAAGTTAGATGAGTGAGAGTATGTTATAAGGGAAGGTGAGGGGGGATGATGCATTGGTCTGTTTTTATGCTTTTTGGATAGGTTGGGCTGTGGAAATTTCTTCCACAGATGGGAGCATTAGGTCTTGTCTGTATTTGTATTACACTTTGCATAATATTATAGTCTCCTATTTTGGATTTGAATATCCTGCCCATTGGTGCTTTCTGTAAGAGAACTTTTGGGGAGATTCTAATGCAAGCAAACCTGTATGAGTAACCCAGAGAAATGCTGTCTTAGATTCCTGTTTTGTGTGGCTGTTGAGTCTGCTATCAATACTCGACTAAATGATCATTCAGTCTAACTGATTCCTTGATGACGAGTGTATGGGACATTTTTGTGTCCCTTTCAGCCTTGTAGAGCCAATATGGTGCCAGAATCAACATTAAGTGCTTCTGGAGTTCTTAATGATGGTACAATGTAAAGGGGAACTGAGTTTTGGTGGAGAACGTCCCCACCTCATTCTTGTGACTATCATTTTCCAACTGACCATATTGGAATTCCTGCATTTTATCGTGACCCAGTTGGGTGGGTGTCTGGAGTAGGAAGCCTTTGAAACACATTGTTATTCACTTGTGTGATGCCTCATTTGACTTTATATTATTGTGCCTTTTCATATGCAACTTGGGTTGAGTAAACTGCTCTGCTGACAGATACATGTATCCACAACGTACAACTAGGGAAACTTATGGGATATTTTCAGCACATTGTTGAGTGTTTTAACGCATACATGTTTACCATGTGATTTACATCTCTTTTTATCTTTTTTCTTCTTTTCATACTAATCATTATTATTTCTCTGCTCCCTAGGTACTATTTTGCTGTGGTGGAATGCAACTCAATTACCACAGCAGATTACATTTACAAGGAGTGTGATGGGGTTGAGTTTATGCAGACATCTAATGCACTTGATTTAAGGTTTATCCCAGACGACATGGAATTCAAACACCCACCTCGGGATGTTGCTACTGAGGTATTTAAGATGCGATTGTAGTTGACATCCAGTAGTATGCCAGATTAAAAAATGCAATTAGAAAATTGATTGATGTGGACTTTAAATTGATATGGTCTCTATCTATACGTGTGTGCTCACACACATATTTACATACGATGTATTTATGCAGTATGACAATAATTTGCAAATTTTTGACTCCTTTCTATGCTTAGGTGCCTGCAAATTACGAGTGTAATGATTTCTATTCTCGGGCACTTCAGCACAGTGAGGTTACCCTTACTTGGGAGGATGAAGAACCTCTTCGCGCAAAGACATTGAATCGAAACCTCAATGATGAGCAGGTAAGTTTTCTTTGTAGTAATCAAAGTTTTAAATAGTGCACTATAGCACCACTATAGCAATTAGCAATGCAGAGCGTGCTACGGTGGAGCGGTTTAGTGCAATGGCTGTAGCGGACTAAGCAGCAAGCTGTTGCTGATGATGTTATAACAGCTTTGTGTTAGTTTAAAAAAATACCCTGGAAAAAAGATATTAGGCCTGTTGGTAGACTGTTTTTGGATTTTTATTTCCAAAATTGAAATCTATAGATGTAATAATAGTGAAAATTATAAAGAAGACTTGGATTTAGAAGATGATGGCTGGTAATTCCTATCAATCTAGGAATCTTGTATTAGACTTTTGTTGGTATTTACTTGTATGCTTTGTTTTTTACACCTGTGGTTTTTTATTCTTAATTATAAATGTTATTAATTTTGAGTAAATGTTTATCAGTTTTGAGAATTTATATGTATATAGGATACGTTGTATAAATTATAAAAAAATTGAAAACATCAGCTGTCCCACTTTATTCCATTTTTCTATAGCCTTTTTTGGAGTTGGCTGCTACGCCCAACTATCTGGGATTTAAACATTGGCAGTCATCTGCTGTTTCTGTTGTGCATAAGTTTTATTCTTATGAAAAATTCTGGGCTTGCATTGTGTTATTATGGGTGGGGTCTTGAGTATTTCCATCTTTTATATGGTCATTTCTACACGGTGTTCTTATTTATAAAATTAGTTTCAGACCCCTTATACGTATTACAAAGGAACGTACTTGTGTATCCTTTACACATGTCTATTTGTTTTTTATCTACATCTTGTCTGTAATTGAGAAGGATGGATATTCTTCCATATTATTTTATATATGTATTTTCTGTATTTATCTTTTTGCTATTTGCTTCAAATTGAAACAGTCTTTTTCTTATCTTCCCTTCTTCCTCTTGAATAGCTAGCTCAGATGGAATTGAAGGAACTCTTAAATTCTGATGAGAGTGAAAGTGATGATAGCAAGGATAATAGGGAGACAGATGAACAGCATGATAAAATAGAAAAAAAACGAGCTAAATACCGTGCTTTGCTCCAATCTGGTGAAGATTCAGATGGAGGTGATGAACATGATAATATCCAGGATATGGAGGTCACCTTCAATACAGGTTTGGAAGATTTAAGCAAACATATATTGGAAAAGAAGGATAAAAAATCAGAAACAGTTTGGGATGCATATTTGAGGAAAAAACGTGAGAAAAAGAAGGCCAGGAAAAATAAAGCAAAGCATTCATCAGATGACGACAGCGATGATGATACTGATCAAGAGGCAACTGAAGAAGCAGATGACTTCTTCATCGAGGAGCCTGCTGTCAAGAAGAGGAAAAAGGCACAAAATACAGAAGACGAAGAACATAAGCCCCAAGACAATGTGAGCAAAGAGGAGCTTGAACTGTTGCTTGCTGATGATAAGGGGACAGATACTGGTCTCAAGGGATATAATCTAAAATTTAAAAAAGGCAAGGGAAAAAGGAGGGAGAATGCTTTTGATGAGGAAAAAATTCCAAGTAATGCATTTGATGATCCACGTTTTTCAGCTCTTTTCTCTTCAAACTATGCAATTGATCCCACCGACCCACAATTTAAAAGGTATTTTCTGTTCTATGTAGTGGCATTTACATTCTGCTCAATGTTTTTAAAATCAGATTAATAACTGGTTTCTGATTAGGCCATTTGAACTGGATGTTCTGGTTCTCTAAATTATAGTTCTACTAAACGGATAATTTTTATCAAAACAGTGAAGTGCCAACTTCTAGTTTCTTATTGGGACCATTTGTCCTCATAAGATCATGGAATACCAATTTCATGAATTTTTAAATTATCATTATTTGCATGATAAATTTCTTTCAACCAAAAGTTAATGCTGCTGATAGCCGGGGTTCTATTAGATAGGTAGCAACTCACTTGTTACGCTACTTTCATGTTTAACTAATTTTAATTATCAAGATTGGATGGATGGTCTTGATCTCTGATTATTCTCTGGTTCAAGAATATGCAGGTTTTAATGTAGCAACCTCAGCATTTTATTTTGTTTTATTTTATTCCAAAATATAATCGTGGGTGTTTTTGCAGGAGTGCGACATATGCAAGGCAGCTAGCACAGAAACAGCAAAAGGATAGTGCGGATCCACCTGCGGAAAGGGAGCCTACAAAACCAAAAGGAATGCAATTGTCTTCGGATGATTCTGGCATGGTGAAGGAGGGTGAGGAAAAAGCATTAGAGACTTCGATGTCAAAGAAAGATAAATATGAAATATCATCTTTGGTTAAATCGATAAAGATGAAAGCAAAGCAAGTTCAGTTACCCTCTGCTAGCAAGACAAGGAAAGAAGAAAAATCACACATCAAAGGCACGAAGAAAAAAAGGCAGTAAGTCTGAATCTTTTGGTTCAGAAAACACTTGAATACAAGAAAATTGGTCTCTTCTGTATTCTACAGAGCGCAGCAGGGGAAAAAGGAATTTAATCTTCTTCCAAGACGTTGAAAGTTTTCCTGTCCAAATTTTGAATTTTGAATCCACATAATTACAATGCTTCATTAATTTTTTGTTGTAAACTACATGTAGAACAGTATAAATTAATGAGTTTGACAAGTAGTCTTGAAACCTACATCCATCTTTTGGTGGTCTCATTTGATAAGTATGTGAATCTAGATTTGAACGCATTCCTCTTCAAAATAACTGCTAATGGTGTTTGATATAATAATAAACTGTCTCGTTAAGTTTGCACATATAGAGTCTAAGTCGTATTTCTGGAGAGATTTGATTTACTAAATCAAGTGTATGTTGTATGCCAGCTAACTGCTGTATAACGTATAACTGAACTTTCCCAAGTTTACACCTATATTAGGTTCTTATATACAAGCCCATCAGAGACTATTATAACTGGAAAAAAAGTGAAGCACAAATGCCACCCGTGTGATAAACTAAAAGTGAAAAAAAAAGCACTACTTTTTGTAATAATACATGATGGAAGAATGAAGAGGGAAAGGCTAAAAAATGGGTAAAAGTAGAAATAGGACAAAAAGAAATGAAAAAGTAGGTTTAATCATGAATGATCGATTAGGTGGAATAGTAGATGGATTGGATGTAGCCACGGGATTCACAGCGATAGCAGGAGAAACAGCAGGAGCATGCGATGGGTTAAGTGGTGGTGTATCTGAGAGCACATATTCAGAACCTGAGAGGAGCATATAACATTATTTAACAAGAGTGTGGAAGAGCAATTCAAATGTTGAAGAGCTGAAATATACTCACAATTACTTTCTTTCCATCCAAGATTCATGTTGTCACGATCGAAGACTATCTTGTAACCACTCATGAAGTTTTCTGCATTAATATAATCAATGTTGCAAGTTTGAATGATGCATGATTCAGCAAAAAAGGTTGAACAATGATTTCCTTAAACTAAATAAGATAAGAAGCGTGGGCATAGAATTATGCTATTGTTGTAACTTGGGATACTCATGACATAAAATTGGTTTTTGAGGATGGATTTGGATTCATGTGATCTCAATCCAACTTTGTGTTTTTTTTTTCCTTTCTATGTTTTCAATTTTTAATTATGTATCAATAATATTTTTTTTTTTTACTTAATGAATATGATTTCACATAATATAATATTGCACTTACATTAATATTACTTATTTTGAAAATATCCAATAAAATATACCTTACTTTTATACTTTTTTAAAAAATTTATGATTTAGTTATACGTAAGACTTAAACAAACTTTTTTACCACATGATTCTTAATAAAAAAAAATATCAGTTTTAATCCTAATTTTTTTCATTTTTTTCTGTGTCAAGTAAATTTTTACATTTTGCTTTTGATTCTTAATATTTTTTTTTTCCATTTTTGTCCCCATAAAATATTTATGTTTCTTTTGGTTTGTAGAGTTTAATAATACCTTTTTAATATCTTTTAAACGACTATGTCAATGATAAAGGCAAAAATAAATATTTATTCAAGACCAAAACCCAAAAAAATATTTATACAAAATCATATGTAAAATATTTATGAGGGAAGTTTTGTATGGACCGAAATAAACGCTCCCAAACTGTTATATGAATGCTCTTAATTGTAGGTGTTATATAATTGAAAGACACAATGATTGATAATTCAGAATGCAAGATTTTATGATGATATATTCTACGAAGAAAATTTTCTTGAGTAAAATACTCACGTCCAATGATATTCACACTGTTACTCTTGAGGATTCCCAAACAAATAAAGTTTCCTTCCTTCTGCATGTTACAAAAGGAAATGAGATTAAGAAGGTTGAGAATGATTAGATACCATAAAATAGGAAAAATATGTTCTGTTCCCACCTCACTCAAAACTAGTATTATGGGATCCATCACATAATAATCATCTCCACCTTTCATCGTTAGATTCACAAAGGGAACTTCGATTGTCTGATTTAGACTGCAGGTAAAGTGGAAATCAGTTTCTGATTGTTCAAAGAGAAAATTAAGTAGATGGTTGCTCTCAAACCAATATCACCTTATGTCATAACAATACTCAAAATTGATTTTAGATTCAGGTGATTGAGATGAATGCCGATTTGCTTTGATTCGTGAACTGAACTGCAATCAAATTTTTTATTCATGAAACTCATTAATCCCATCTTAAAAAACTGTGCTGAAGATCACTTACCATTTCACCAAGTCGTGTATAAGCTGGATCATTTATATATGTAAACGATGTACCAGAGTCAAATATTGCATGAAACTCAAGATCAGCAACACGATCTTCCACAACAATTTGGGTTATGGTGATGTTATAAGTTGGACTGCAAGGATTAATTAAGCACTGGTATAGTTAGACACAAGAATTTTTCTTGCTTCTGTTGTTGTATTGTTTTAAGAGTGGAAGTGAGAGCTTGTTGAAAGTGGAATGAAAGATAATGTCTACTCACTACGATGTATCAAGGTTGAATGGTGTTTTTCTTTGGTCTGGGCTGCCACTGTCACCAAACGTGATTCTTCCAGAACCACGAGATCCAAAACACATTGAAAAGGAATTTGAGATGAGCCCTTCTTTGGCTAGGATGCTAGGAACAGATCTATTATCCATTCCAAGTCCAAATAGGCCATTTGGAATTCCCCCATCTTGAAAAGCACCAGTTTGAACTTGGCCACAACTGCAACAGATTAAGAAAGCAGTTTCAAAGAAAGACTATGTCTAACTCAGATAGGTCTCGTAAATTCTCGTTCGAATAGACTCTAATATCAAATTAAAAAGTGAAGTTTAAACCTAACTCAATATTATCAAACCAACGATATAAAATGTCCTAATCTTTAGTCGATGTTTAATTTCTAACACTATTAAGAAGAAGCAACGATTAGTTCAAGAATCAAAGGAAGGGCCAATTGTTTATTCAACCTTCAAATGCAAACACAGTCAATAAATATTTTCAGTTAGATGTTTAGTATTTTACCCAAAAATAATTCTTGTGTCAGCATCATTTGTTTGATCATCATCTGTAATCAAGTGCAACACATCCTCTACCAAGATTCCCCTAGATGAAGTATTATTTGAAAGATAGTCAACTCGATATCGACAACTGCTGCCAGATGAAGGACACTGTTGTCTTTGTATACAGTAGGTGCTATTGGTGCATGAAACTCTATTGCTTGTCGATGACTTATCAAGATCATAGGTATTAAGTTTAATTATCTGCCAAAAAGGAAAAACAATGATGATGATGATGGCTGAGCATGAAATACATGAAAAGTGAATCCATTTAACCAAGAATGATGGAAGTGAAGTTTTATATAAGGTCTTCACTTCTAGCAAGGAGCACAGTGATACAAAAAGGGTTTTTTTCTTTATAATGTATTTTTACCTATTTTAATAAAAAAATATCTTTTTAACTGTTTAACAAAAGTTCTAAAAACATTGATTAATCATGAAAAAAGAAGGAGAAACCATTAGGGTAGAAAAATATGAATACTTTTCCTCTTGATATCAAATCTGGCACACAACTGGTACAATTACAAGGTAACCAAAACAAGTCACTGCCTGTATCCAACGCGACCAGAAACCATGAAGGTGGTGTACCAACCGAAACATTCGCAAAATGCAAACTGAAATCCAAATAACGAGAAGACATTATCAGTACACAAACAGCAACATAGAAAATACCCAACAAAACTTTTCCTTGTTACATCAAAATAACAACCAAACCTTTTCTTTGACTAACAAACCCTTTGGCATCAGATTTCACTCTAAAACACATAAAGTGCTAGAACTTTTCAAGCAAACAAAAATTACATCTGCACTTTCCCAGCACAAATATTCTTCTGGGGTCATATAATTTGAGGCAGAATTCTGATATAAACTGACCCAGAAAACTTGACTTTTTTCAAAAAGAATACCAATAAAGAAAAAATAAGTAAGTTAGAAAATTAACTAGCGGGGGTGAAGAATTGTCATACAATCCAAAGGCAGGAATCTGGTAAGTGTCATTGCCGGCAGCGAAGGTGAGCGGCGTGTGGTGGTCGGCGGCGAGTCTCCGGCCCCGGAATATGCGATCTCTGTGGGCCATAGCAGCATAGTACTGAGGGCTTCCCTTTAGAGGAAAATCATCAGCAATGCCCAGAATCCCCTTAACCGGATCCGAGAGCCTGTGGTGTATGTCAAACCCAAATGTGCCCAAACCATAACAACTCTCTGAAGCCAAACCCACCACTAACATCATCCATGCCAAACTAACACACCTACAACCCATGAGTTGTTCAAGCTAACACTTTACTATGTGGGGTGTGGGGTGGAGAATTATGGGGCTTAGTTTTCCTGAAATTTTGTTGTGATCCTCAATCTTGATGTTTGATGAAAAATGTTGAGTTGCAAGACAAAAAAATAAGATATTGTTTGTGGGTTAAGGTGTTTGACACAAACAAAGGTGTTTGGTCGAGGATTACAGAGTTGAAGTTACAGGCAAAAGTTTCGACTGTTCTAATGTTTTGTTTGTCCAATTGGGAATGGTTCCACAAGTAAATTGCGGGTCCCTTGTTATGTTCATTAATTCAATTTAATCACCACCTTGGTTTTTATTTATTAAATAAAAGTAAATAATAAATTTGGGCGTCCTTTTCTAGTTAAAATTTGATGATTATAATAACTATTGCAAATCTTTTAACTAAAATAAATTAAGTGTTCTTAGTGAATTTAACTAAATTTTCAGCCTCTCAAATGATTCTATTAGTATATAAGTATTTGATTTTCTATATAATTCTTATCATGTAATTAATGTAGGTCAACATAATAGAATAAATTTCCAAAACTTTGGTGGTCTCGTAGAAGCGACTAGATCAAGTCAATAGAAGTTATATCACCTATTATGAAATTTATTACTTAATTAATGGTAAGTAGTACAACCAAAAGTACACGTCAACACTTTTAGAAAAACAACTTTACAAGTCAACTCAATATACTACTTAAAAAAAGCCATTAAATAAAAATATTAATTATTATATTAACTAAATTTGGAGTGCAGTTTGTGTCCCATAATGATTCACTGTTAAATTTTTCTCAGTTTAGATTATGTAATGCATTTGTTTCTGCAAATGAGATGTGTAGAAACAATGTAATCTTTAATGAGGAAGTGGTCGATGGGTTAGAAGTGGTTCCTTTGGTTCAAATGAAGACTTGGTCTTAGATTATGTCCAAGTCTCTCTCTGATTTATTCTCCTTTTCTGAGTGGTGTCTCAAATCTTTGGTCTGTATGACGATGATTTCTTGATTTATCTTTTAGCTCAGATTTTTTGAGTTGAGTTAGGGGTGTTTTGTAATTCTAGGCGTACGACGGTATGATTGTTGTGATGGAGTATCTTAAGTATTTTATGTTTGTATAATGGTCTTAAATTTTTTTGTCGATAATAAAAAATAAAAAATTTATAAATTAATATTTAATTAAATTTTAAGATTAGTTTTAGCAATCAATTTTTCAAACTAAAACATTAGTAATTAATTAGATATTAATTTTTAAATTATTTATTAATAATAAAAATTAATTAAGATATTAATAAAAAAAATTCTAATAATTTTTTTAATTATTAAAATTAATTTTTATTTAATGATTTTTTTTAATAACATGTAGTAATAACCAATGTTTATTTTTAATTATAATTTTCAGAATACTGTTAATACTTTTTATCTGGTGTATAATTTATCTCATTATTTTATTATATATAATTTTCTTATTTAAGGTTGTGTGTGGTAAGACCATTAAGGTCTTTATCTTAAGCTTCACGTAGAAGCTAATAAATTGAATCATACATTCTATAATTTTTAGTATTCATAGTTTTTTTATTTAAATTTTTGCCAGTATATTATTTTTAAATAAAAAAGATAAATTTCGCTTTAAAAGCAAAAATGTATGTCGTTTTATTGAAAACATAAGAGAAATAAATATTTTATAAAAACTAGAAAATATTGAATATTTATTTTATTAAAACTTAAAAAAATGTAAAAGATTATTTTAAAATTAAAAATAATGTGAGTATTAACATATTTATAAATAAACTTGATGTTAACTATATATTTACGTGAAAGTAGATGATAAATAAATGATTTCGAATCTACAGAAAAATTTATATCACACTGGATTTAATCATATCTCAAAGACTAAAGATTGCTTAAATAAATTCCCATAATTTCCTATTATACAAATAAAACTCTCTTAAATCTATAAAATTTATAAAACTATTTAATCACCTTAACTATTTTGAAAATGTTGATATATTCTCCTTTTCTTGGGGCTAGCAGTTTAATTATAATTTAATTAATATATTAAGCAAATAGTTATATGAGGTTTTACATATAATAATGATGATGATTTTATATTTTAAATATAATACAGTAATCATTTAGTAGTTCGGTGATTTTATTAGTGATGAATTTATGCATAATAATTTGTCTTTGCTGGATCTGACTAAGTCACGTGCCCATTTATGAAATGTCATAGGTTTGGTAACAGTTATTCTAAGTAATGTGCACGTGACACTAGCAATAAGATCACAAACTGAACAACAACCCTCTAAACTAAAAATGATAAAAATGACGGACATGAATATGAGACTAAATATAAGATATAAAGATATTGTATAATTTTTAAAATGTAGAATATATATATATATATATATATATTATAATTATAAATTATATAAATTGATAATAAAAATTTATGTGTATAAGTATGTTTAGATTTTTGTGTATTAGAAAAATGTTTTTCATGATCGATTCAAAAGGATTTATAATTATAATAAGATTAATATGTTTTTTCTTTATAAATTATGTTAAAATTGTTGTGTTATAATTATGAGGAATCTAGCAAATATTTTTTGAATTTGACACTTCACCGATATATGTGTCCGACGTATCTGAATCTCATAGATCTACACTCATTATTTTGTTCACTTCTTTGCTTATAACTATTTTGTATAACTGTAATATCCATTGTCAAATATGAGACTCTACGGTAACTCTGCAAAAAAATAAAATAAAAAAAGTGTATTTCTTTTTGTATTTTTTAATTTTTTTTCGTGGATTTTATAAATTGAATTTCAAAAGTTAAAATAGTTGTGTTTAGAGATTTAAAAAAGTTATTTTAAAATATATTTTCTTTTCTAAATTTTTTTAATTAACTTTTATATTATGAAAGTTAAATTGGTTTAAAATTTGATGGAATACTCTAATAAAAAATAAAATAAAATTTTCCAGCTTTTATTTTTCTATATTACAAATATATTAATATTTTTTTATTTTTAATATAATTTTAATTTTTTTAATTCTTGTGCATAAAGAACCAATAGATTGAATCCAAATTACTCATCAATCCGGTGCTCATTTTGTGGAGGCAATGGCGCCCCTAATTTCAACATCAATTCCATTTAAGAATGTTTCTTTCTTATCATATTATACAGTTCAAGAAAAAGACTTTTTATCTTCTTTAATATTTTTTGTTGAATTGATTTTGAACCGATTTACTCTTATTTGTTCTAATTGTTATCATATTTAGTTGCTCAAATATTCTAAATATGCAGTTTTAGTTTCCTAGATTCTAATCATGTTAACTAAATCCTTTCACTAAATATATAAGTTTTTATACCATTTTATTGATGTGGAGTATTGTTGACCACAATTTTTATTGAAAAAAATCAATTAATGGTCTTTTATCTCTTAATCACGTTTTTTTATTAATAAGATTCTAATTTGAAAACTTGTTGAAAAGACTAAATTTTAATCTCAAACATGTTATCCATAAAAATCACACTAGTAAATTCAAATTAAAAAAAAATATAAGAAATATTTAATTATTATAATTAAAAATTTTAAAGACTAAAATAACATTTTTTATATTTAAAAGACCAAATCCACACTATTAAAACTTGAATATAATTACATAATTAAGAGTTGAACTCATGCAATAGACCAAAGCAACTAAACTGTTTATTTACTATAAAAAAAATTATTTATGAATTGTGAAATTTTCATTTCAGTTAAGCAAAGTGGCAGTAATTAATAGTTAGTGTTATTGATTGTGATGGGTGAAGTTGTTTACCCAGTCTTTTGCTTGTGGTTGCAGGTTTTTCTTCTTTTAGGATTTTTTTTATTTTGTGTTTTTTTCTTGGTGATGCATGAATGAATGATGAAACGACAATTGATTCATGGCATTAGCACCAAAGAGATTCAAAAATTTCCAAATATTTTTGAAACAATCAACTTTGTACAATTTAATAGGTTGATGAAAAGTATAAGGCCTTTTCATTTGATTTTTAATTCAAAATCCATCCCAATTAACAAGAAAAATAACATATGATTCCACTTAAACATAAAAATAAAATCTAAATTGAACTAATTTAGATCGACTTTTTAATTTTCTAGTTTTAAACTTTTCTTTATTAGAGATAGACATTTTTTTATCTTAGATAAAATTATAATACAAATTTTTCTTTTGGTTTTAAATTTTCTTTTATAGTACGCTTATTCGATTCTTGGAGGGTTTGAATGTTTGTTTTTGTTTTTATTCGGACACAGTGTACTACTAGTAACTTTTTTCCATCTCTCACGATGATAAAAAAATCCACATCGATAAAAATAGTGGATATAAGTTTTATAAAGATGAATTAAATTAAAAGTTTGCAAATGAATTTTAATTTTTTTTTATCCGCAGGTGAGTTCTAATTATGAGAGGATGTGTTGTAAATCTCACTTTGATTAAAGATAAAAATCTTTAATAAAAATTTATTTTATGATTGAAATAAGATTATATGAAAAGTCTAATTTTAATTTTTTTTTTTCAAGCTCCAAGGAGGAGTGTTTAATTCTTTAAACTAGATGAAGGTACAAATTTTCACCATGAACAATAGAGAGTGATAGGTAATAATAGTTCGAGAAATAATGTGCGAATGAGTTTTCTTAAATATTTTTTCAAGAAAAAGTATTACTGGAGAAAAGTTTTTTTTGCAAAAAAATTATTCTCGTCAAAGTAGAGGTCTCAAAAGATGATTTTCGAGATGATTCTTTCGTAATTATAACTTTTGAATGCTTAATGATCATAATAATATAAGAAGAACTCCGATAAGTCAGTAAAAATATAAAATATCAGTATATAAATAAATTACAGAGAAAATATTCTCTTTCTTTATGTTGAGAATCTTCAAAGGATTTAAAAAATAACCCAAAAAATACAAATTTATCCTTTCTCGAAATCATACCAAACCAAATTTCACTATGATCACGACAGAATAGAAATGATATTGTAATTTATGAAAGTTGTGATAAAAGAGTAGTTTGAATTAGAATGAGAAGTGCGTATAGAAAATAATGCAGAAATGAGTCTCTTCATTTGTGGAAAACTTTGAAAGACTTGGAACATGACTATTCCTAATTGAGTTATTTCCTCAATTTCTCCCAACAAAACAAACCACTCTACACGTTCTGGTCGCACCCATCACATTCAATACACTTGTGTAGACTTCTTTGCATCTATTTTCATCAAAACCAATTTTACACTTTATCCAATGATAAATCATTATGGATATATTTTAAAATGATAATTATAAAAATTAATAAATCTGTAGAGTTATTATTTTTTCTCTTGATCTAATGTATTTTGCAATCTTCCCTTTATTTTTTAAACAATACTTAAAAGAATTAAACAATTCCGAGAGAGAACTTGAGAAACGAAAAAATATGCAAGGAAAATGAAATAAAAAAAATGTTTTGGTATCTAATTTTTATCTAAAAAATGGATAAAAAGAAATCAGAAGGATTTAAAGCTCCAACTAAGACGTTGTTCCAAAATTGGAGCGAAAATCAAAATAACCCCAAAACAAGTTAACTAAAAAAAAATAATAGTAATAAGGTATATCAATATCATAGAATTTTATTGCTGAATGCAATTAAGGATTAATCTTTGTTTAAACTCTCACTATAATTAATTGGACTACTCTTAAAATTTTCTTTATTTTTTTTGCTTTATAAATTTGATTTAGTCTCCTATATTTTGTTATGTTATTTTTTCATGTGATTGTACCTGTTATTTAATATAAATTTTATTAAAAAATATTAGAAACAATTATCTTCTTTGGGGTTATACAATTTAGAAAAAAAGAAAATTACTTCTTGCACCTTATCAAATTTTGAATCCATACTCGATTTTTATGTAAAATAACAAAAATGCCCTTAAATAAAAAAAGAAGTATAGATAAAAATACATTTCGGATCACTTTCTGAAATATTACTAGATTTTTTATGTTCAAAATGTATTTTTTACATTTTGAAATTATTTTTCGAGAATAGAATTCTGAATTTCAATTTCCAGAACACAATAATATTCTAAATTTACTTTTTTCGGAATGTTTTTTTCCATTACATTTTTGGGAATTTAAAAAAGTGAAGGGTGTAGGTTCAAAAAGTTGGGTGTAGGAAGAATTTGCCTATAAATAACTCGAATCCAAAGCCCAACGACATTTGAAAACTAAAACATGAACTTCAATATACTTACTCAAATATTTACCCACCTTAAAGCTTCACAACCTATTGATCTTCACCTTATTGGTGTGTGAAATTGTTGATCTTAAACTTTGCATAATCTCCCAACTCCTATAAAGAAGAAAGAACAAATATGGAGTTATAGAATCTTCATTATCATTTAAGAAAATGGTTAAAGGAGGAATTTTAAAATTTATTGAGATGTAGAAAGTAGTTATGGGGTGTAAAACGAAATTGAGACAGTAAGATTAAGAGACGAACCTATCCTTGGATACTTCAATGTTTATCTATTTCTCTGTATTTCTTTTCCAGCAAATACTGCAAAAGGAACATTTGAAGCCAATTTCGACAATTAAATCAGTGAAAACACTTTTACTTTGGACCTACTCTTATAAATAACAGATTAATTAAATATTTTGACTACATAAAAAAAAATTGAGATAACCAATTTATAATGGTTCTATTAAAAATCTATTCAAGGATTATTTTTAATTTTTGTACTTTTGTATCATTTGAGAATATAAAAAGATTTCACTTCTAAAGTTTTATATACCCCCTCTCAAAACAATCTTTTGTCTTTTCGCACCCCTTCAAATAAGTCTGTTTTTTTCCTGAACCTTCGTAGCTTTTTGTGACACCTCATATATATATATATATATATATATAAATATATATAAAATATCCTTTATTGTTGATGTATTTCAACACATTCCAGATTATAAATATCTTTCGGATTCTATCTAGAAGAAGTTTCTTTAAAAACACATTCCAGAATGGAATTCAGAAGATATTTTCGAATTAAATCTAAAAGTATTTTCAAATCTAGAAATACCTTATAAATTATGTATTCAGAAATGTATTTTTTTAAAGAAAAAAACATATTTTAAATTGTAGAATTTGAAAAGTATTTAAGGATTAAAAAATACTTCTGGAGTTTATAATCCAGGTGTAAATAGAAAAAAGAAATTCAGATAAAATTCGAAATATATATATTTTTTTTCAGAAAGAAAAAAAATAATCTTTTCAACTGAATTTTGAAAATATCAGGAGAAATTATGCAGGTACATGAAGAAACAGCCTCAAAATAAAGGCATATAAAAACATATATTGGAGACATAGTTAAATCACAATAGAAGTGTGCATTTCATGAAATAATACTTTCGGTCGTAGTTTAAAACATTGACAGCTACGGATCACAGGTTGGGTAGAATTAAAGTAATGAAGATTACGTGTTCTTCCCAGCTTGCGGAACACAAACATGTCCTCGTGAATTGATGTTGAAATCAAACCATCTCTTCTTTACACGCCATCACAACATTTACTAGCTAGATGAATTGACGTTGAAATAAAACCTCAAATGTTGAAATAACAATTGGGAAGGAAAACTACAATGCAAATGACATTTACTGATTTACAATGTGGTGATATCATGGAGGCAAAATTCATATATAAATTTTTCGTGATTAGACTATATCATACTCTTATATCAACACGTAGGATCAAAAATTATCACTGACGATACAAATGAATGATTACAGAATATAAACAAAACAAAACACAAGAAATCCCAGGAAAGTTGGAAGTAAAGTAAGGCTATAATGTGGCGGTGGTGATGCAGTTGACCTCTGAGAGTTGTATTTGGACTTTGTGGTTGAATCCGTGGAAGGGTAATGACCAAGCCCGGCAGCGACAGCAGGAGGCACATCTGCGTGTGTGTGTGGTCTTATAGGGATCACATTGCGATCCTCCATGTCATAACCTGTTCAAGGCTCAAACTGTGAGCATTTGTCTCTCAGGCATTAAAGTATGGCTACAAAAATTAGCATATAGTGAAGAAAATAATACTGACAATCAAATTTCTTCCATCCCAATACGAGCTTCTCTCGGTCAAATACCACACGGTAGCCAGTCATGAAGTTTTCTGCAATAAACATCAGAAGCTGAGGTGTAAACAATCATTATTTTATGATCATTTGGCATTGTGGGCTGGAAAATGAGCATATAAAGAATACATGCATCGTTTGAATCTTTTGGGAGAAAAGGAAGCAATGGTGCACTGATACAATACACCAAGTTGTTAACAAGAGGAGTTCTTATTTTAAGTTTGATTTAGTTCAGAGTTATACTTGTCCACAGGGGTATTTAATTCACTTCTGATGAACTATTCAGAAAGTAGAAGAGACTTACGTCCAATGATACTTAGTTCGGAACTTTTAACAACTGCTAGACAGTATACAAGTTCGCTCTGTAAAATGACAAGTGAAGGAAAATCATATTAGTTATACGTATATCAAAGCTAACACCATTGTTGGATACTTATTTTGAGGAATAATCCAGCAGGAACTAACACCTGAGTAGAGATAATAATTATTGGATCATAAACAGCAAAATGGCTTCCACCTCCCATGGTTAAGCTTACACTAGGAATCAGGCTTGTGTTTGCATCAGGACTGTTCATCATAAGAAAGAATACTTAGAGTTTGAAAGAAAAACTAAAATGAATAATATCAGTAGAATTCAAACAGTTTTATGACCTCATGTCATAGCAATATTCAAAAGGAATTCTTGAATCCGATGGACGCCGCCTGTCTTGTACATGGGAATGAAACTGCAATATAAAAACTGTTGTAACTCTAGTCCATGATGAACATCTAGATAAATGTAAGGATATTTTATCCCAGTTTAGTACTTCAAGTACTTACACTCTCAGTAAGTCTCGTGTAAGTTGGATCAACCAAATATGTAAAAGAGGTCCCAGAATCAAAAAGAGCTGTGAATTCCACATCAATTAGAGTTGTTCCTACACGGACTTGAGTGACTGTGACGTTATAGGTAGGGCTGTGAGATGTATCCAAGCATAGGAGAAGTTAAGCTATCTTTGCATTCAATAAATTTTAATTTAATTTCATACAATCAGAGGCAAGTAACAGGGAATTACCACTTACTGTGATGGGTTCAGGTTAAATGGAGTCTCGTCTTGATCAAAACTTCCCTTGTCCCCAAAACTAATCCTTCCAATGCCATCACGCCCAAAACACATGGAGAATGAATCTGCTGTAAATCCTTCCCTAGATAGCATGCTAGGAACTGATATTTTCTCCATACCTAGCCCAAACAAACCGTTGGGAGCAGCAACATCTAAGAATGATCCACTCTGAATTTGTCCACATCTGCAATATCATTGCTAAAATTACTCAGATAAGTGTAATATTGATTAGCTTTGGTAATTTAGCAAGGAAGGAAACTAACCCAAATATGACATTTGCCTCAACAAGATCATGGTGATCATCTTCTTTTGTCAGATGCAGAACATCTTCCACTAGTATCCCCGACGTAGACGTTTCAGCAGAGACATAAGAGACCATGTAGGGGCAGTTGCTGAATGTCCCGGGGCATTGGTTGCGGTGCATGCACAGACTGTTGTTACAAGTAACCTTCTTGCTAGTTGAAGATCCATTAGGATTGTATATTTGAAGGTCAAAATCCTGCAACAACAAGGTTTTCAATTGAGAAACAAAGCAGGGGACAAAACACAAGACTTGCATATCTAGAACGTGATTGAATGGGACCTACATACAATTTTTCTAATAACAAAAAACATGCACTCAATGGAATGTTAAAAGAAGTGTCCTTCTTGCAACATGACAGAGAAAACAACTACAACCAATTAGAGAAGAACTCCATAATCAACAACAATATACTATAGGAAGAACATCATTTTCGGTCACAACGAAACAAAGAAAAGAAAACATACTGAAGCAAAGGCTGAAGCAAAGGCTGGGCTATCAGTAGCAGCACATCTTGTGCAATCACAGGGTACCCAGAACAGGTCACTTCCGGTATCAAGCGCCACCATGAACTTCACTCCTGGTGTCCCTATTTCAACTGTCGTATAATGCAAACTGTATGAATCTCCAGAAGAAAAAGAAAAAAGTTAAAGAAAACCAGGAACCAATCTCCAAGAAATAAAATTCCTCACAAAAATCATTAACAAAGAATGCTCAGACTTAAACATTATCCATATCTAAATAGCAAATTTCTTCTTTCTAAAGATGACCACTCTCCTTCAAAATTCAAACCTTAAAAAGAAATTATTAATTGATTTAAATTAAAAGAAGAGTCTAGTTTCCAACAATTCATATATTAATGTTCACATTATCAACTAATTAAAAAGCTTTTGAAATAATTATTACAAAATTCAATCTTCCTATCATTTAAGATTACACAAGAGTAGGAAGAGAGTGAATAAATTAAATTCTTGAAAAATAAACCTTTCAATAACGATAATAGAAAGTGAAAGAGAATAAAATGTACAATCCAAGGGAGCTGATGCGGAAGGTGGAGTTGCCATCGGAGAAAGCGAGGCCGGCGTCGATTTGAGAGAGTTTGCGGCCGCGGAGGAAGCGGTCGCGGTCGGCCAACTCGGCGTAGTACTCGACGGTGCCCTTTTGGGGAGGAGGAGGGATTCCGGCGGCGGCGTGGGACCACTTCCTGACGGGCTCGGAGTGGCGGTGGTGCATCGTGAAGGTGTAGACGTGGTCGTGGCACTGGCAAAACTCCCAGAGGGAGATAAAGGTCACAACAACGACGAAAACGAAAGCGAGCATTTTCTTCCTTCGGGTCCTCTGCACTAGCCCTCTCCCGGGAAACCCCGCATCGCACGGTGGAGCCTAGGGTTTGGCGCGGCGGAAGGAGAGAAGATCTTGGTGTGATTTGACTGAGATCTTGAATCGAAACAGTGTCGTTTTGGGTCACTGTGAAGATGTCTGAGGTGGTTAGTGAGTGAGTGAGTGAGTGAGTGAGCCAGCTTTATAATATGAAAATGGCAGGGCCATGTGAGTGGGTCCCACCACCGCACTTTCATTTTTCAAAAGCTTCTCAGCTCTCCAATGGCGGCTCCTCTGTTCTGTCCCGTTTTGTTTCTATAAATACACCATCGCAAACTTCAACTTCCTCAAACATTTCTCAAACAATACACTGTTATTACTATTCCAACTAAATTTCTTCTTATTAAAAACATCATTTTCTATGAATTTTATGAACATGGCTTTTTCAAAATTGAAGCAATTTTAAAAACCCCATCATTATTTATGGAATCTTCATTTACATAAACATAAAAGGATATATTAAAAATTTAATAAAACAAGAAAAACTTACAAAGTCATAATAATCCTAATAAAACCTACCTAAATCTATGAGTATATAACCAAATCACCATATTGGGGTGCTGGTTTACACAACAAAATCTGTTATTTATATTGCTTTAAGCATATATCATAACTATTTACATATTCATCATTAAGAACATGTGTTCAAAGACTAATTATCCTGATCTACATCAATCTCTTCAATGTACTTCTACACTAAAATTAGTGTAAATTCTTTCTTGTGGTGACTACTTTGCTGGTTCACATGGGGGAAGCAGAGATGAAACCAAATTTATCAGAGAGTTTGGCTCGTGATAATGGTGAAACAACTTCAACTTGGTGAAGGAACTGCACGTCATGAACCAATGGATTCTGTGTTCTGCGTGGAGGAGAGCCCGAATAACAAGGCAAACATCCATTGCAGAGAAATTCCCTTGCATCTGGATTCTGCATTAACAACATTCACTAACCACCATCACAACTATGTATATGTAATCTAATTGTCCTCACTAATCACTTGTTTTTCATTAATTTAAGAAAACTCAAACCTTTTCAGAGATCATATTGAGAACTTCGCTTCCGTTATTAATATTTGATTGACTGGTGAGAAAAAACAAATCAAAAGAAAAAAATGAAAGAAATATTCATATCATGTGCCAATTTACATGTAGAGAAAGAGAGAATCATATTGGTCATATGATATGACAGAAACAAAAAATGTTTTACTTGGGTGCATGTTATGTTACAATGTTCATGTAATATTATCCGAATGTTAAAAACATATGTTTTACATGAATAGTATCAAACCTGTGTTTCGTACACTTGATTGGTTTGAGGAATTCAGGTATGGAAGGTGAGAGCTTTTTGGGCTTTGGACAAAGGGGTTGTGATTCAACCCTTTTTCTGTCTGTGCCTAAATCAACAAGGTTGCTTTTGAGTGCTTGATGATGCATGTTCTGACCCAAGTGATGAAGAAGAATATAAGTTAGAAGTAAAAGAAAAGAGCAAATAATGACATGTGACTCGCTATTCAATCTATTTATCCTCTTGTTGAATTGGTTATAGTAAAGACTATCAGTTACGTTGAAAGTATAACCACACATTTCACACAGAGAAACTTCCATGTCACAAATTAGAGATAAGTACATGCTCAAATAAAATTGAATTTTTTTGCACTTGTTTGGTTCATAGTGAATATAGCATCATTCTTTGACTATATGACATTCCTTTACAACATGAGACTCCTTAAAACCATTCATTTCGTCTTATAAATTACTAAAATGCATATTTTTGTGTTTATTTTAGTATCATTTAAGAATCTACAATCTACTCATCTAGGATACACAAGTATCACTTAGGCATGCTTATGCATTTAATTTAATTATTCATCATAATTACTCTTTTTATAATTTCATAAATAAATATCTAGTTTGTATTTAAATAATTAGTGACTTCAACAATAATTAACAATCAAAACATTTAAAGGCAACCTTCATTTTTTCAATTACAAATTAAATTAATAAATGTGTTTTAACTAGTATTTTAACATTTTTCATATAACATAAATTTTAGTTTCAGATAACTAAAATTTTATAATAGATAATTTTGAATCTATAAACTGTATTTTTAATTTAAGATAAATAGTTTATATTTATTATACAAATTTATTTTAACTTAATGATAATTTCTTATAAAATATTAATTTAGTAATAAATATGAGACAAACAACAGCTTGAAAGATATAATCAGTTAATAAATATGTATATAAATAGAGATAAAAGAAAAATTAGAAACAACTTTTTAGGCTAATGGTTGGGTATTTGAAAGAGTGGAGAAAGTCACTGTCTCTATACAAATTGTGTATTTTTATTTATAATGCAGGAGATTAAGATTGTTTTAGGCCTATAATAGTCCTTAAATTTAGTTTATCTAAAACATAAAACATACAATTTATTAATGTTCAAAACTAAATGAAAATTAAAATTAAGAAATACATTTAAAAAATCTTGAATATTATTGAATACTCAATCTAGAGGAGAAAAACATTTTTTAACCATAAAAGCAATTATTGTTAATTCAAACATTCACCAAATGTTTACAGAAAAAAAAATAAAATGTAAAGACAAATAACTAAAACTAATAATTAAAAATATAGAAAATATATAGTTTTTCAAACTAAACATTTCGTATTTTCGTAGATGCTCAGACTTTTGTGAAAGAAGCCGGGAATATATCTATCCGTTAGGTTGGTTTGATTATTTTTATCAATTTTAATTTCCACACATTGTTTAATACACTTAATTGATTCTACATCTTGTTTGGAATCCGCAAAATAATTATTGTTCTTTAAGAGTGACATTGATTGGAATGTGAGGTTAATCTCCGAAAATTAATATTAATATTAATATTTATCAATACTAATTTAAACACAGTTAAACTACTAAACTTTCATTATTAATGACCAATCGGTTTTGAAAACTTTGGTTAGTTCTCTACTCTGTTAAAAGAAAATATTGGAGGAATTAAAATAACAGTTAATTCTATATAAAAAGAGCATAATAGTAAATAATATGAATGAGTCTGTTATTTAAATTATACTAACCTATTAAAAAATACTTTTAAAAAACGAGGACTTATTTGGCTCTTTGGCTTTAATGCAAGTAGGTGGTGGTAATGGGACCGGCACCACTTGCCCCTAACCAATTTTATGACGAAAATAAAACCAACATTCCCCCTAAATTTTTCCAATTATGTTGGGGACCTACCTATTAAAAATGGTAGCATAACACAACCTCAAATTTGCAGAAACTGGAAAGCTATGAACTTCACAAAAAAATCATATGACATTCCAGATATTAACATCCTGGTTAAGCTTTGGAATTAGGCAAGAAGTGGTAGAGAAGAATGAAATGTCATCAATGAATATTACAGCAAATTATGAACACCAGTTACCAGAAACCTCTTCCCAGTTCTTCCTATCCCTGCTTCCACTCTGTCCCCATCCCTCACCACTATTTTTTTCCAAGTTCCGTACTGGTTTGGGAACAGATACATCTTTATATGATATCAACCAATGCATATCAAAGTCTGAGTTAGTTACCTTTGGGAGGTATCCCAATCAAACCTGGGCCGTGAATAGACCTCATAATCGATGGACCCAGTATGAACAACGTTATCAACGGTTTGAATGCCCTCCAGAAGTGTTGGTTGTATACTATCATTACTTGAAGGCAGTAATTTGTACATGACTAATAACCCAAGAGTGAATATAGCTTGCAACTTTGTAGAGTCCCCACGAGCTGAGAAGAATAGGAGCATGGCAAGAAGGAATAGATCAACACAGAAACGCATGATGGATATTACAGTGTCCATTAACCTACCATCATTGCCCGCAGGGAAGCCACGAACTCGATAGACAAACAGAAAATTGTACTTGTCAACCACATATCTATATCCAAAATATACAGCACCAACAGGGACCACAAGGGGGTTAAATGAACAATATACTAGAGTCAGGGCAAAAATTGTCAAATTAAAGGCATAATACTGTGCAAAATCGAATGTCTGTTTGGGAGCAGGTGAGCTTCCAGTAACTGGATAAACAAAAAGATCTTGTCCCTCAACCTCATCCCCATTGGCAATGTCATAAGCATTGTTGTGCATTAGTGGTCTCTGAAGACTACTTTCCGTGTCCTGATGTTCTAAAGGGTATTCTTCACTTTGTTCTGGCACCAATAGAAGCATGTCATTCTTTCGAAACTTCTGAAGGTTTCTTTTAATCCAAGGAATGGGTGCCAACAGATCATACGAAATCCCCAAGAAAGTGCTTGTAATCAGAAATGCAAGTGAGGAAAGGCATGATTTGGACAGGAACGATGCACTCATATACTGCTCAATCCTCTTGCAGTCTTCTCCATCCAAATAGCACCGACCCATCTTCAAGATGGTACTCTCTAACGACGATTCCACCAAACCCCTCAAGAGAATGAGATTCACAAGGAAAAAGCAAACCATCTTCAACAGTGCAGCCCTTTGCTCCCCAGACACTGTCAAATGCCGTTCAAACTTCGAGAGATATGAAAGAGCAGAAGGGATCACTATGTACATGCTAACAAATATGATCACGTTGGGTAAAAACTGAAATATAATACTTGCTAGCCAGCTAGAGCTTTGCGCCCAAGCCAACCACAGCTGCGCACTATCCATAGCTTCAGCATTGATAATCCTCCCAGCACTCTTAACAGCAGTGATCACCGCAAGGGGGGAGCTGAAGAACAAAAGCATTAACAACAAACAAGTGTTCACAAACACCCGCCGCAACTTCAGCGACATCCTCGGCGTCCCCATGTTCTTCCAGTAAATGTCACTGGCCAAGGGAGCCCTCTCAACCTTCCACTGGTTCCGCCGCAACCGTAACTCCATAACAGAAAAGAACTTTCCAATTCTCCTACTCTTCTCATTCTGAAAATCCTGAACAGCCTTATTAGCTGTATACACATCCTTGAACATAACAAATGCAACACCAGCACCAGGCGCGCACCCTTCTTTATATTGAGCCAACTCACTCTCCAAGTCAGCCCTCTGCTCCTGCAACTTTCTCAACCTCTCTTCATCACTATAACCAAACCTCCTTATGAAATCAACACAAAAACCCTTCAACCATTTCCAACAACAAACCACTGAAGCCCACAATCCGGTGTGGGAGACACCACCGTCACGCTCATCGTCCGGCAAAAGCCGAGAGTCAATCCTGGCCACCAGCCACGAAATCTCATCCCTCACACGCAACAATTCATTGGCTAAATCATCTAAAGCACACAAATCCATTGGGACAATAACCTTATAAACCTTCCCCGGATACCTATAGTGAAAATACTCGTGCAACACTACCCAGTCAGCCGCTATAATTTTCGGCAAACCCTGAACCATTATAGTGAATATAGCAGTGGAATTCGAGGTAGGATCACTCAAATTACCGTACCCGTCCCTAAACCTTGTAATCCTCAAACGCTCCTCGGTGGCGGAAATCCCGAAGTGGACCAAAACCACCACGACAACGGCGAAGAGGAAGTGAATCCAGAGAAGAGGGGAGCCTTTCTCGATGTGCGTGATCGTGGTTCTTGAGAAGCCGTCGTCGAGGACGGCGGTGCCGGCGGAGAGGTTGAGAGGGAGGAGGACGGTGACGGAGAGCACGGCGAGGGAGAGGAGGAGGGCGCAGCTGCCGCCCTCGATGAGAAGGAACTGCGCGGCGTCAGCGCCGCAGTGGCGGGCGATTTCGCGGCCGGTGGCGTGCCATACGGCGAGGAGCTTCGAAGCGAGGGCGGCGGGCCCCGGCATGCGGCGGTGGTCGCTGCGGAGCTTGACGAAGAGAAAGATCAGGAGGCAGCAGGCGGACCCGATCGCCGAGATGTTCAGGAGGTAGTCGATGTTGCCGTACCAGATACCGAAGGGGTCGCCATCGTCACCGGAGGATGACGGCGGCAGAGGGAGGGGGTCTCCTCCCATCGGAAATCAGGGTTGGCGAAATCCAAATTTGGTAGGGTTTTGCTGCGAATTGAGTCCAATTGGGAATGGATTATCTTGTTGTTGCGCTTAAGGAAAGAATTTGATGGAGAATGCTTAACGGTTAGGGTTAGGGTTCAGAAGAAAATTGATGGTAAAGAAGAGAAGGAAGCAGAGAAGATTGCTACGCATGGAATTTTCCGTTTTCTTTTGCATCACTATTTTTACTTTATTATCTTCAGTTTGTTACAAGAGAATACACAATTTTATTATAGATTAAATAATAAAATTTTATTACTTTATTGATTTCTTCTTTTATCTTTTACAACTCATTTCTGTTACTTTTTCTTTTATTTTTTAAACGTTTAATTTAATTTTGAAATTTTTTCTCATCATGTTTTCTTTATATATATATTTTTAAAAAAATCCATGTTTATGAAACACGATAAGAAATGCATATAAACGTTTAAATATACTTCATCTAATAAAAAAGTGAATTACGTCACTATAACCTAATTTTGGAAGACCCCTATCTGAACCCCTGATTCCCAGGAATCACAGTTTCTAGATGAATCTGAAAATATAATAGGTGCTCTTCTTCACTCTAAAAAATCTCTTCAAAATATAAGAGCTCCTAAATGAATATGAAAATATTCTCTGATTCCAAATTATTTCAAATTAAAAAAATCTTATTAACATTCAAGAAAGAAAAACTTTGCATAGAAATATTTCATATGTAATTATAATATTTTTGAGCTAGGTTATAACTTTTTTTAGTAATATTTAATGTAATTAATAATTTAGTAAAGAAAAGTTTATAGTAATTTATAAGATTTTTTGGGGAGGTGGTTTAAAATATTTGGTTTGAAAAATGGTAAAAGTGAGTATAAGGTATTTGGCTTAAAGAAAAAGCAGAAGTAATTGGCAATGGGAGAAATTGACGGGTGTGTAATATTCACAAAATTCAGGGAGAGTTAGTTGGTGTAGATTAGCCTTTTTGTTGGGTGGAGAAAGAGCATAGAAAGAGCATAGAAAGAGATAATAGAAGAAAGAAAAGGAAAGTGTGTTGAGTTCATCATTCACTCACTCCCACCACCGATCACTCATCATTAAACCCTTTTTTCCCTTTCTCCTTTCTCCTTTCCCTATCCTCTCTTCTACACCATCACCACCCTCAACCAAACCCTATCACCACACACTTCCCTTTCTTCGATCTCCAGATCTAACGTTCTTGCGTCACATAACCCTTCTTCTGTTTCCTCTGTAACCTAGTACTGTTCTTTCCAACAACTCTCTGCTGTTCTTTTCTTTTTTATGTATTTATTCACTTCTTTGTTGTTTATGCTGACTAATGTTTCTTCTATTTCTGTTTCCAGGGGGTTCTTATGAAATTCACCGTTCAATTTCTCGAATTTTGATGTTTGAGTTTGAAATTGATTGGTGACCGTAGCATAGAGATATTATTATTGTTTTTTATTTATTTTTAATTTTAGTTATATAAGATAGGTGAGGCAGGGTGTGAGGGGGGTGGGGGTGGAGCATCCGTTTGTGGATGTGAAGGAATTGGAGGTTGTTTTGGGGTGAAATGAGGGATGCTATCAAGGTTGATGGACTTTCTGACTGCCTGCTGGCGGCGAAGATCCTCCGACGGCAAGGGTTCCGAGGTTACGGGGCGGAAGGAAGGGCTGCTGTGGTACAAGGATGCCGGGCAGCACTTGTTTGGTGAATACTCAATGGCTGTTGTTCAGGCCAACAACTTGCTTGAGGATCAGAGCCAGATTGAGTCTGGTCCTCTTAGCTTGCTTGAGAATGGTCCTTATGGTACCTTTGTTGGAGTGTATGATGGCCACGGTGGACCTGAGACGTCACGCTACGTTTGTGATCATCTCTTCCAACATCTTAAACGTAATGACTTTTTAGTTTTATGGTCACTCTCCATTTTTTAGTGAGATTCACAGGTGCTCCACGCCGTTGAATGTGTATTGCATCAGGTTGTTGGGTATAGCAGTTAGAATGTAGTTAAAGTGGTGATGGCCCCATAAATGGATGTTCTACATTTTCAATAGCATGGAGCAAGAGTATTGGCTTGCTCTTGGAGCATCTATGAATTTCAGTTTGGACAAAACTTAGATAAAGTTCCATTGGTGGTGTTCGTGTTCTTCTCCAAATAGAATTAGAGGTTCACCTTGATAATCTGCGTAATAAAGGTTTTCACTAAAAGGATTATGCAAATTACGGAGGTGAAAATCTAATTTTGATAGGAGAACAGTAAAAGTGTATATAAGTTTTGTCCTTTCAGTTCAACTCATTATTCATTCTTGCTTGTGAACATTTGTATTGACCTGTGCATATTTTATTTAAGGATTTGCGTCCGAGCAGAAGTCCATGTCAGTGGAGGTTATTCGGAAGGCGTATCAAGCCACAGAGGAAGGCTTTTTGTCAGTGGTTACTAAACAGTGGCCTATGAATCCCCAAATTGCTGCGGTGGGATCTTGTTGTTTGGTTGGTGTGATTTGTGGTGGTATCCTCTATATTGCTAACCTTGGTGATTCCCGTGCTGTGCTTGGGCGGGTTGTCAGAGCGACTGGGGAAGTTTTGGCCATCCAGCTTTCGGCTGAGCATAATGTCGGCATAGAATCTGTGAGACAGGAGATGCATTCTTTGCATCCTGATGACTCAAAAATCGTAGTTTTAAAGCACAATGTATGGCGAGTGAAGGGTCTGATACAGGTAAGTTTTACATGTGAATCTTGGTGATTAGTTTTTATTTTATTTTTTAAAAAGAAGGTAATCCACATCTTTCCCAAATTCTTCCATCCTTTTGTTTTTGAAATGGAAAATTTAATTTATTATCTGCAATCTATTAAAAACTTGATGTGATTTATCAATACATTGCATTTTTCCTGTACATTTTTAGATATATGCATATCTAAATCGTGTCATCTGTGATTATGATGACTCTTTGAAAGTTATTGGACTAGGCAATATGTAGACTGACTCTTCATAGTTGGTCATTTTTGCATAGGCTTTGCTGTCCTGTGCATGAGTTAAGGTCTCATTTTATTTATTTATTTATTTCTGTTTTAAAAACATTTTAAATAATTTTTCTTTTTGTTAAAATGGTTTTTTAATTTACTGATGAGATTGAAAAAGTGATTTGCCTAAAGGCAAAATCCCGAACCATGTAATAATTGGAAAAATAGACTTTAATCTTTGGGTATAAGCATCTCCTTTCATTAGTTAAATAATTTTTATTAAGATATAAGCGCTAATAATCTAGTTACCCTCTATGTGAAAGAATCTATTTTTACCAGATTAGTTAGGATATTAAATTATTTATAAATATGTACAAACATCATTAGAGGTATGAGTAGGTTTTTTTTTTTTTTTTTTTTTTTTTTTTTTTTTTAGGGTTAATAATTTTTTTTTTTTTTTTTATAAATTTATTTAGAT
>Ga0123342_1000284_pt1 | contig 74544 bp, 38 predicted proteins | sample Turbeawhitnodule_FD_89960 | JGI IMG/M metagenome (GOLD analysis project Ga0123342, IMG submission 89960) | Root nodule microbial communities of legume samples collected from Mexico - Turtle bean Mexico white nodule | ecosystem: Host-associated > Plants > Roots > Nodule | place: Mexico: Nepantla... | reverse complement strand
AACCGAGATCAGTAAAACTAATCCATCATCAAGAATTAGGTAATGCAACCCTAAGCGGTATCCACCTCGATAAACGGGCCCAACAAGGTAGGCCCATTAGAATAATATAAATAGCACGCATTCTAAGGTATGTCATTATTACTGTTCACCTACCTGAGAGCTAACCGCCCGCCTTACTGACTTGAGCGTCGGAGTGCCTTCGCAGGTACCCCACCATCCGGTGTTCACCCGACGACCGAGTCCCGAGTGCCGAAGGGTAAACAGAAGAAAGAGAAGGATCTCAATTCATCACCCAGCCACCTGCCCGACCGAAGGAAGGAGAAGAAGACTTCAACAGTTCTCTAGGTCCCATCTCCCTAGCAGGAACAGGAGTAACTAGTGGCTAACCAGCACCCCACCTATAAATTAAAACCCAGGCACAAATATCTAAATCTGAGGCAAAGGAATAACTATCTTGACGTAGAATAGACAGGTGTATGATTGGAGCTAGCTTATTAAATGCAATAGCAATTGAACTTCGTATTAAAGAATAAAATAGCTTTATCAAAATGTTTATTATATCATTAATAACAAATATTTAATGTATTAAAAATATTAAATTTATTCTCCAATGTGTTTTAAAAAAAAAAATCACTAAAAAGCGTAATTTCTTCAGTTTATTATTAAACTGAATATAAATATTTTTATTTAAAGTCTGATCTCATTGTCACAATTTCATTTAAAAGAAGTTATTTTTTGGGAGATTGACTTTAGTTTGGAACACGTCGTAGATGAAAATTGTATGTGGTAGAACGACTTTAATTCAATTTGAGAAAAAAAATATGGGTAAAGTTGATATGATTTTAATTAAAATTTTGATTAATGTTGAATTGAAGATGTTTATAAGTGGGGAGCAATGCTATATTTTTTATATTTTGATGATAACAAAAATTATTTTAATAATTTATGATAATATTGAAACATCTAAACAATGTTTTATTTTACAGTATCTATAATATGATATATAATTTATTAGATGAGTTGAACATCTATAACATATATCTATAATAGATAAACAAATTAAATATATGACAATCTTTAACTGTGAAATTGAAAACAATTTTTTTTTAATATACATGTTCGCTATCTACACTTTCAATGTGAAAATAATTTTTGAAATTATCTTTTATCGTGTTTGTACATGTATTTGTATAAATAATTGAAAATATCTAATACCGTGAATGTGGCGCAAAATATAAAACGAGAATACTATAAATTTAAGTATTGATTTTTTTTTACTAATCTATATTGCATTTTTTTTAATTAGCTTTTACAAATAAATTTTAAAAAAAAACAAATAAAAGGATTGTAATTTTTTTTTTTAGAGTTTAATGTTAGAAAGACAAAGATACAAAGATAAGCTAAAATAAAATTTAAAAAAAAAACTATTATTAACTCTCAATACCACAAAGGAGGAAGAATCATATCATTTAATAAAGATAACTATAAAAAAATACAATACTATACATTAAACTTGTATAAAAATAGTCTTACAAAACAATTTTTAAAATAATATTGATAAAGTGTGACTAAGTGCACCATTCGCAATTTTCTTCTTCTTAATTATATACGAATTCGTAAAATAATTAATTAATTAAAAAGTCCATCGTATTTAGGATTAACTAGTGACCAACCAGTACCCCACCTATAAATTGAAACCGAGGCACAAATATCTAAATTTGAGGCAAAGGAATAATTATTTTGACGTAGAATAGACACAGTGTATGATTGGAACTAGCTTATTAAATGCAACAAAAATTGAAGTTCGTATTAAAGAATGAAATAGGTTTACTGAAATAATTATTATGTCCTTAATGAAAAAACATTCAATACATTAAAACATATTAAAGTTATTTAAGGATTATTGTCCAATATGTTTAAAAAAAAAAGTCTCTTAAATAAATATATATGAGGTCACAATTACTGAATGCGACAACTGTTGGATGAATCATGATCTTTGGCTGCGTACATCTCGTGGTCATCATGAAACCATCCATTTCTTTTGTCCAATGTCTGAATACAGTCCATGTAGTAATCAGCACAAGAAAATAATATATTAAATTTAAGATATTTTATTAATTTGTTTTTGTAATTTTAGGTCGCAGTTTCCTTCATTTTACGGGAACTATTTCAGGTGTTACATGAATAAATACAATTTTAAAAAATAATTTGGTTGATATTAGGCTGCGTCAGAATAAAATAAAGTAAAATACAAAACTATATGTGTTTTCTTGTTTCTAGTTTTAATATTTTTAAAAAGATCTAATTGGTGGAAAATTGTAGGAAGTGGTGGTTGACAAAATGTAAGTATCTCGTTCAGAAAATGGGGGAAAAACGTAAAAATCAACCCCTGACAATGTAACTAAATTGAACTCTGCATGCAATGTACTCTTGTCAGAATGCAACAAGCTTTAGACATGTGATAGTACAAAAGAGACTAATTATCCTTATTTTCTTCATAGTTAGTTCCGAAAGCACAACTATGATGTAGTGGTTAACCACTACCATTTTTCTTCTTCTTACTTTTACGGGAAAGTGGATTAAAAACAAAGTATAATTTGTTTTTAGTTTTTTTTCTCTCTCTACTCAAAGTTTTGTTTAATGAAAAAGTATATTTGATGATTTATGTGTATTTGATTTGCAGGATAAGGCAAAGGCAATGCAGATTCCTGCATCTAGACGTGAGACATAGGAAACTCATATGCATTCAATTTGAATTCTGAGTCTTGTCACAGTAAACCTTTTTGTTCATCCTTTCTCAAGTAGCTCTGTTTGTTGCTTTCCAAAGTTCTAAAAACTAATGGCTCTATCATAAATCACACAATTAAAGTTGAGACTTCTATAACATTTTGAAGCAATATGACATAAAATTGTTCCTCTTCAATTGAAGCAAAGAGAGTTGTTATTACAAAGTGGATTTTTAGTCTAACAATGTGGGATCTTCAACACATTCCTCACGCCGCTGAGATTGTCAACTCGTGCGTGGGACTATATATTATGAGTGATCCGATAGCGACCCGATAGCAGGTGTCACGATAAGTCCAACACAAATACTCGTTAAGATAAACTCGAAATGGTTGTGATACCATGTTATGAAGTAGACTTTAAGTTTAACTCAACTTCATAAAATCAGCACAATGAGATAAGATTTACATTGAAAAAGATTTTAATTTTTAGTTGATGATCTTTCACCGTTGTAAGGAAAGCCTTATATTAAATTGCTAGTGATGCAGTAAATGATATAGACACAGAAAGTGGAAAAAGTTATAAAAAACAAAAAAACATTTTGACAGATTGGGTTGAAAGAGGGGTATGCATGATTAGACATTAGTGCAGTGTGGAAAGAAGATGAAGAATGATGATGTGCAGCAGCATTGGAGCCCACCCTTTTCATGAAGACTTGTGAGGACTGGGCTCACACACTCCAATTCTATGCAGGTAAACCTTCTAGTATTCACCTTTTGCTTCCCTTATTATTAGAGCTCACTATAGCCTCCATTTAGCTCTCAGAATCTCAATATTTTATATATCTTTATGTCTCGTTCTTGTTATATAAGATCTGTTAAAACTACAAAGTGAAAATAAAATCAAATTTAAATAAGTCGACATCATTATTGTAACATAAGCATGCGCGACGGGGTTAATGAAACATTCAACTAATTTACCAAATCGGATCCTCCATCAATTATTTATTTAATCATTAAAACCAATGTCATCATTCTCAAAAAGTATAACAATTCAATCAGAAGAATAAATATTAATTAATGCATTTAATAATGAGAATCACAGCAACAAAATCAAAATCAGTAAAACATCAACAACTTATATATCTTGTATTCAAAAGTATTTGCGATTTTTTTAATAATAACAATTTCACCATAAAACTACCTTTTTCAGTCACTTCAAAGGGAAAGTTAGAGTGTACACCAACCAAAAAAGTATATAGGAAAGTCAATATATATAAAAAAAAACTATCATTAGAAACATAGCATTTAATTGAAAAAGGTAGGGGAAAACGTAATAAGGAAACATTAATCCGCAAAAAAAGCAAAGAAAACAAAAGCTAATGCAACCTAATAATTAGTATCAAACAAGTTAACCAAAGTTTGGGGTTTAAACATCCCAAGATAGGATTAATTGCCTAAAAACTACAAATTCATATAATATAATATGCCAACATCTATTTGAATTCATTGAGAAGCTTCTAATGTCCTTGTAATTTGAGACATATTTAAAAATATTACTAAACTTGTCTATAGGAGATGGAATTTTGTTCAAAGTGGGTTTAGGCCTTTGACTCCTGAACCCTTGTTGAAGCAAGAAACCACTTATGTTTTTCAGTCTGCAAATAAAGTTTAGTTACTTCTCCTACTTCAATTAACTACTTTTTCTTCTAATAGCTTTAAAAAACAAAATACGAGTAACTCACTTGTTTACCTTAAACAGAGAAGAAAACACTAGACTAGGTAAACATAAAATGTAATAAAGATACAAGTGAACGATTAATACAAGAGTATCTACAATGAAACAACAAGCTCGGGTTTCTTTATTATTTTTAATAATGTTACGCACTTTTTTTATAATGTTATAATATCCTTTGCTTGCCAAGATTACTCAAAAACAATTTCTACAACAAAAGCTAATATTATTTATATTAGATTTATCTGTGCTTAAAAAATATTGTAAAAAAATATTTTATTTTTAAGTGATTGTTTTATAAACAAAATTAGCGTGTTTGTTTATAATTATAGAAATATTTTTTTTGGTTGTTTCTTCCTGCATCCCATTATTACTCTTCATTTACTTTTGAAATCTCAAAATTATCTTTTGTATTTTATTTTAAAATGCAGCTTCCATAGCAGTGTGTGAGTTGTAGGTGGAATTGTGGAGGTTGTGCAAAGGTTAAGTTCGATGAAAATACTGTGGAGCTACTAATGGTGTTGAGAAGGTAATGCAAAGTTATTTTCTAAAATAGACACTACAAAAGAGAAAAACCTCCTAAGGGTCATTTTCGTTATTTCATGTTGTTGATGGAATGCCGAAGGAAATCCTTTTTTTTTCCTTACAAGAAAGAGTAAACTAGAAAAAGATTAAGTTGTCATTGTGATATTTTTGTTATTTGCACACACATTTTGCTCACCCAAAATAACAAGACTGTTTTCTTGACTATTTCTTCCTGCACCTCCATATCTTCTTCTGTCACCTCCATACCCAACATGAAAATACATTTTTATCCTTTTTTGTCACCCTATAAACTAGTTTTCAAATTATGTAATCCAGAACACATTTGAAAAATAACTTCTGGATTACATAATTCGGAAGCTAAATAAAATTTTCAGATTATATAATTCGAAAAGTAATCATGCATATGAAAAAAGGCTTCCAGATTACATAATTCAGAAGCTAATTATAAATTTGAAAAATGACTTCTGAATTACATAATTCGAAATATTATAGATGAATATTTTTAGAAATTCGAAAATTTATGGAGGTGAAAGAAGAAGGTATGGAAGTGCAGGAAGAAACAGTCATATAACAAATACTAAGCCCAATACATTTTAGGCCTGGGTGTTTCTTTATGCACGCACTCTCATAAGGGTTTGAAAGACCATAATGCCCCGTATCTTTCTGCATCCTATATCTTCGAGCTCTTGTAGATATGTGTTGGTGAATTTCTTTGAGAAGAGGAGCATATCCTATCACCTATTTTGGTTACAAGAAATAGCAACAAGAAATTTTGCAATTACTATAAATGTGGCCACACTCAGAGAACCTACAGTTTGAAAGTTATTTATTTTAAAATGATAATTTTAGATTGTAAGATTTAGAGCTCATTTTAAAAAAAATATTTTTAAATTGTATAATAAAGATGTTTTATATAAAAAGTTACTTTTGAATTCAGATAAAGTAGAGATTTAATATTTATGGAGGGAAAAAAAAGTATGAGGTGTAAAACGAAATGGCCTTTAGGCGAAATAAATTGATTAGAGAGCCCAAACAAGAACCCAACAGAATCAGTGTCTCATCTCATCCAAACACTGATGCGAATAACCACTCTGCACTAATGTACGCGCCTTTCGCTTCTCTATCCAGTTACTCAGTGGCCATGAATAGCTTAACGGCGAGTTTCACAGCTCGAATATGCAACACGCGCCGCGACCTACTCCCTATGCGACGCCGTTCCTCATTCGGCCGCGTCGCCACCAAACTCGCACATCCAAGAATTGTTTGCATGGCGGTATGTCGCTGAAATAATTGAAATACCACAACTCGTTGAATCGACTATGTATTTTTTCTTCTTATTGGCGTTGAATTGCAGGAACCTTATCTGATAACGAAGTTGGAATCTGCCGAGAAAACCTGGAAAGAGTTATCGGTATGTATGCCACTACGCGCTGTTATGCTTCCATTTTCTGTGATGATTTTTGTCTCAAAGATGAAATTTCAGGTCAAGCTTGCTGATCCAGACGTTGTGTCTGATCCAAAGGAGTATCAGAAGTTAGCACAATCAGTGGCAGAGCTTGATGAGGTGCTACAATTTATATTACTACTTACTCATGTGCATGGAAATTAAACCTTCCTTATTGACTAAACTGTGTAATGTTAATTGTGGTGCAGGTTGTGTCCATCTATAGGAAATTTAAAGACTGTGAGAAGCATCTAGAAGAAGCCAAAGGTTTGCTGAACCTTTCCCTCTTGGTTTAGGTACTTGAAGTTGAAGGGTGAATGATATTGATTTTGTTTTCTTTTTGAACTATTGTTGGTTAGCTTTAGCGAAGGATGGAGGAAATGACGAGGATATGGTGGAAATGATATCTTTTGAAATCGACTTGTTGTCCAAGCAACTAGCTGAGCTTGAGGACAACCTTAAGGTTTGTTTTTAACATTGTAATTGCATTGCAAGCTGCAACTTTTTTTCTCAAGTCATATTCTGTCGTGCTTTTGACCTGTGTTTTAATCTCCAAAATCTGAATTACTAAATTCTAAGTCTGTTATATGTTCATTCATGAAATTTTCTTCTAGTTATGTATTGTCTTGGGGGATACAACGTTTTCACTTGAAAGTTTGTTTTTGTTTGCTTCTTCTAGTTCAATTCCAATGCAGTAACAATCATCAATTTAAAATGTTGAATCAGTTGAAATTTCAAAACAATGAGAGGAATTGTGACTTGCTTTCATCACTCCCATAATATGTACTCTCTTTTGTTACTGGGTATCGTGACTCATGAGTTTCCATTCCTTGATTTTCAAAACATTGCTAGGAATCTCCTTTTAATATTTCTCATTATTTGTAACCTCTTTTGCCATTGGTTACCTTGAGTTTTCAAGCCTCTCCTCCAACTTCTGTATTTCCCCCCAATTTTTTGTATTTTGGAACTTCTTAATTTTGTCCTACATAATGATAGGTGCTACTGCTTCCCAGTGATCCTCTAGATGCTAGAAACATTATGATTGAAGGTACATAATCTCTTTCTTTATATTCTTGTAGCTCAACGATTTTACTTTTTGGCTTAGTTGAGTGTTTCATGCATCATGGGAGTGACTTGTGCTGTGCTATATACAGGACATAAAAATAATTTATAATCTTTCTGACTAATGTTTGCATTTTAATAATAGGAAATGTAGAAAATATTATTAAGGAATTTATTAACTTGATAAAGGAGAGGCCGCATCATCATATGTGCATATATAACTGGATTAAGATTACAATTACTTGTGCTACTGTTTTTTAATTTTTCTATATAGGAGGAGTGTTGCTCGTTTATTTAATTTATATACATAATAGAGTGGCCTAATTTTTGGCTTCTCCCATCATCTACATTTAAGTTGCACTCCACAATTTTGGATAGTGGAGCTTAACATATCAATACATTGTTTTCTTCATTTACTTTTCTAGTTCTATAAAGGGGTTTTTTTATCTTCATTCACTTATGCAGTACGAGCAGGCACTGGTGGTGATGAGGCTGGAATATGGGCTGGTGATCTTGTAGGTACATGCTTACATTTGTCCTTTCCGAGTTTAATCCATGTGGAATGCTTAAAGTACTCACACATGTAACAAATGAGAAATCTTTTATTGGATAATTTCTGAATTGTTTAACTCTCTCTGCTACTCTTTTATTATTGCTGTTCAAATGAAGGAACCATTAATGTGAAGTTCAATTATAAGCATATTTTGATGCTGTTTTGTGTTGAATTAGGTCCGAATGTATGAAAGATATAGTGAAAGGAATTCTTGGAAGTATTCTCTCGTCTCAAGCTCTGCGGTATTCCTCATAAAGACTCTAACAGAAGCAGTTTCTCATTGCTTATGTAATTTGTATAATTTCTTTTGCCATCTTTTAGGCAGAAAAAGGAGGATTCAAAACTTATGTAATGGAGATAAAAGGCAATCGTGTTTACAGTAAATTGAAATATGAATCTGGTGTCCACCGAGTTCAACGTGTTCCTCTAACAGAAGCACAGGGCCGGGTACATACTTCTACTGCAACAGTGGCTATCATGCCAGAGGTGGAGTACATATTTATGGCTTTTAGCAATAAATTATTCATGATCCTAACATATAGGTTTGAAAGCAATCAAAACATTATTTAAAGTCTTCGCATTTGAACTATTTCTAATTTAACATTTTATTCCAAAAGTTACTACCGTATAACGGTCTATCTTAATCATACACGTATCTAGATTAAGTCTAAAGTGTGTGTGTATAGATATAGATATAGAGATAGATTTAGTATTGTCTGAATTTATTATCTATATTGTGGAAAACAGCTTTAATTTTTGGCAGTCTAATTCAGTAAGTATATGCATGCCTTCCCTTTTTTTAAGATTTAAAAACATCTAAATCTATTGACCTGAAATATTTACTTAGGTTGATGAAGTTGAAGTCGTAATTGACCCCAAAGACATTGAACTGACGACGGCACGTTCTGGGGGTGCCGGAGGTAAGTATCCATGACCATGACACCATTTTAGTCAAGTAATCAATCTTTCTATTCCTATGGAGCTCATGCAAAGATATGTTGCAGGTCAGAATGTTAACAAGGTTGAAACAGCCATCGATCTGGTCCATAAACCAACGGGAATCCGCATCTTTTGTACTGAAGAAAGAACACAACTTAAAAACAAGAATCGTGCTTTTCAGTTGCTCCGAGCAAAACTGTAAGCATCAACATTGTCATGTAGCTTTTCTGATTCTTGCCAGCTTCAGAAGTCTGGTTTTAGAATAGAGTCATGTTTATCTCTGAAATGTCTTCCACCTTTATTCCCCTTTTCCTCTTAAATACATGTTCACAAGATAAAATATCTCAATCTTTCTGTTCAATTATTCTTGAGGAACTAAAGGATATTATTATCGAAAAGCCAAACACTCTGAGTTCGTTAGTGTAATTTTTTCAAGTGTTCACTTTAACCTATTTGCTTTAGCATGTTACATGTAAAATGATACAATATCCTTTTACAGATATGAGATAAAGCTAAGGGAGCAGCAGGAGTCACTACGAAATCAAAGGAAATCACAGGTACGCTCCTTCTTGTGCAGGTGTTTGAAATACTAGTGAGATATTGATTGAATTAAATTTTATACGGTGTACTTGCTATACGGGTGAGCAAACTGTTACTGAGTTAATTTTTTTTGCCTTGCTATGTCCAATTACAGGTCGGTACAGGTGCACGAGCAGAAAAAATTCGGACATACAATTATAAGGTACTCTATGTTGTACACTCACTCATTAGTCTCTCCAATCCCCTTCCAAAATTTGATGAATTTCTATTCCTTGTAATTATTCATGATCATTTTTCCCGTTATAAATTATTAGTGGAACAAAGCTGGTACTTTTTGTTAGAAAAATAGAAGATACGTGACAAACGTGACATAATATATAATGTTATTTTTGAACATCTTTGATAATCATGTTCATTGAGTGAAGTGAATAAGATTCCGAGAACTATAATTATTCAGTTCTTGACAGAATAGAGGTCAAATATAGCTATATGTTGTTGAATTTTCATTTTGTCTTGATGAAACTAAGGTTGCTTAGTGCCAATTTTTGACACTTCAATTTTTCCTATCAGGACAACAGGGTTACTGACCACAGATTGAAGACAAACTATGAGCTCACCTCTTTTCTTGATGGTGACATAGAAGATGCTGTTCAGGTATATTACCTAACACATGGAATGGACTTTTTCTTGTGTTTCCCCTTGTCTTGGCTGTGTTAAAAATATGCTTAGAAAGTGGTGTATGTTAATATATGGGCACATGTGCACTTTGTTGGGGTGGCTTATACTTGTTTAGGTATTAAGGGAGATAAAAGTTTGTAATTTTTGACAGATTTCAACTAAAAGTAGAAATTGTATTCAAAAGAGTGACTGGGAGTATGTTATTAGTATTCCTCCTCTTGGTATGATTAGATGATGAAGATTTATATTAAGATAACAATGGTATGGTAAGCAAGGACTTGTAACAAGAAATTTTGTAGGGTTTCAGGGATCCCAAAATCATTGATACTCTTGGATTGGATTAGATAGAGTGGGGTGGATATGGCTGGATGCTGGTTGGTGTTGAACACCATTGATTCTCTGACCATAATTCACACAACATTAACCAAAAAATAACTTGTTTATATTTTAAAACACTGCAATGCAAGGGTGAACAATGGAAACTCTAGGAAAAAAAGGCAGGGACCTCACCCATGGGCTTGTAGTAATGGCTGACTAGGAGCATGAACAAGACCTAAGGTGTGGATAAGCACGGTCCTTAGGAACATCCGCGGTATGTCATGCAAGCCCCCAAGAGTACAACATGAACTTCTTGGGTGGTACCCATAAGCACAAAACTAGCAAGCAAGCTCATAAGAGGAAAGAACCTAGGATAGGAGAAGAGTGGAGAGTGAGTGAAGGTATGTTTTGGAGGAGAGGAGAAACACCTATTTATAAGAATTGAAGACTTGACCTATATGTTTACAAGGTCCCATAATCACCTAGGTTACAAAAGGAAAGGTGGAGAAAGTGGAGAACGATCCGATTAAAGAGGGTGAACATTATGGAAAGAATGGGAGCCAACATTTATCACGGAGGCCAAGGATCCCATAATCCAAGGCTCCAATGTTCACAAGGCCAACAAATAGGGAAATTTGGACAGGATTTAATTTAACATTTATATTAACCAAAGGCAAAAATTAAATAAATAAAGTAAGTGGTAAAAAGAACCTAGAACTCCTTATCACACAAGCGGGGTGACATTGACAGGATCTCAATTGAACTGTGCACAAAAAGAACAAATGAGGCCCGTAATTTCATGCGCGCGAGACCCTCCTCGTTTGCTACCAACTCAAAGGGTTAATCTAGGCAATGTTAGACTATATGCTTTTTGTAATACTCGGTTCATTCCACATATTGCTGCAAAAGCAAGAGAAAGAAAGAAGAAAATCCTAGGTCTCATATAAAGATGTAATGTATCGAAGTTGGTATAACAAACTATATAAACTGAAACTTAACACACATGTAGTCACTATAACAAGTTATATGAATCAAAAACACTTAGTATGTGCTAGTGGTTAATCAATCACAATACACCCTCACAATTCTTGTTGTTATGGTTGTGTCGTGCTTACTAGATCATGTGCGTGCCTTATATTCATGAGTGCTATAAAGATTCTTATAAAATAAACTTTAACCTTAAAAAAAACAAGCTTTGGTGAGGTTTGTACCCAGTTATATATTTAACCTTAAAAACCAAACAGGCTTTAACAAATATATTAACCAAAGAGAAAAATAAAATAAATAAACAAACTGAGTGGTAAAAAATAGAGAGACCCAAAGAACGCAGACCTCTTTATCAACCGTACATAAAAAGCTCAAATGAGTCTCAACTTCATAACTCCACAACTTCATCTGTTGGAGACCCACCTTTTTTGTTACTCATTTCTCATTTTGGAAATATAAGGACTGTCTTGATATATAAACCATTTAAGGATATGTAATAGACAACGTGGACTACATGATTTTTGTAATACTTACAAATAGTAAAGACATAATTGACGAACCGTAAAGAAGAATAAACAGTAGATTGATCAAAAGATGCCCTTTTTTATACATTAAAAGGATATGCTACGGTATGCACTTTGCCATTAATGAGTTAATATGATTTAATGAATAAATTTGCTTTGCATAATCAGGGCTCTGCTTTGTTTTAACACTTTCTTCTTGCAGTCTTGCGCTACAATGGAGCAAAAGGAACTTCTGGAAGAACTTGCTGAATCTGTAGGTGCTACGGCTCGCTGATATGCAGTAGATTTTGCCCAAGTTATTTGAAAGATTTTGCTGGAGTACTTTTCACAATGGAAGATCTGTCGTATGGTTGGTCTCCTGAATGTGTCCATCATCCTAAGTTGGAGATATGCGTGTCGAATTGATTCAATGTGTAGTGAATAGGGAACACTTTTACATGTAACATTTAATTATATAGGTTTTTAAGGACATTTAATCATATAGTTATGAGTAAAGATCTCTTTCATAATCTAAAATGGTGCAGTTAACTTATGCATTTTGTGTTGCCTACTCTCACATACAGTTGAAACTTGGAAGTAGCCAAAATATGCAAAAGTTGAAGCGGTCTTGTAAGGTTTCTGAGGGTTCCATTTCCGACCAAAAAATAAAATAAATAAAGTAGTATTAATTTCTGACCAGAGCTTCGTGTCTATCTAAGGGACACGACAGCTTGCTGACTAATCACTACTTGGAAATCATTAGTTTTTATTTTATTTTATTTCGAATAATGTCTTTTATTGTTAGTGAAAAATGAAGAACTTATTTTGCCATTCTCTTCTTACAAATTTTAATTGCTCCAGGACTTGGTGCTGTAAGTGTTCGTGAGCATTTGGATTAACCATAGGATATTTTATAATACAGCGTATTAAAGTTAAACGCATTGAAAGTTAAATTTAATTCTACTTTGTTGACGTTGTAATTTTTTTATATCATTGTTTAATTCTGATAAATTAAAACAATACTCTATTTACGGTAAATAGCAATGTAATAATAATCTGTAATAAAAAAAATAATGTCTGAAACTTTTTAGATGTTTGATTGGGATATCATGAATGGAGTCCGTAAAACTAACCTAGCATTAACTAATAATATCAAAACATTAAAAGGTAATATATGGAATTTTTACGATAAAAGTATGTTAATTTGGATCATTTAACCATAATTATAGAATATTCCCTTTGTTTTGTCTAAACTTTGAAGACATTCCAACATGAGATTTGTGTATGTCTGCTTTGGTAGAGAAAAAAATAAATAAAAGAAACAAAAAACTAAAAAAAGTTTATTAAAAGAAATTAATGAAAAAATAATTTTATTCATTCATTATTATTATAATAAGAAGAAGAAATACACTTGTAATTTATTCTTGGTAAGATTACAAAAACACTTCTTTCTCTCTAGGATATCGCAATTGATTATGTGTTGTGCAACATAATCAAATTATATTTTTGCACACATCACTTACAAACTTCGTTCTTCTCTCATTTCCTTCAATCTCCTCTTTTCTATTCCTTTAGAATTTCACTGTTTTCTTTCCATGGTCCATTCTAGACACACGTTGGGATGAACATTATACTCTATCTAACCACTGCTCTTGGACTGGATTCCCAGTTACATAACCGCGAAGCATGTGGACCAGAACAAACAGGTCCAAGTGTAGATGAGGGAAGAGCTACACATGGCAACTCACCTCCGATTCTCTAAACTCTGAATAAGCAATTTCCATTTCCCAGGGAAGCAAATAGTCACGTACACGTTCCCAATATTACTCGCTACACTACTCTAGTTCATTCATTGTGAGTCCCCATAATCCTTTCTATGCTTCACCGTATCACCCATTCCTCTTCTCCCTCTCTTCTCCTCCTACCACGTCTTCTCTCACACCAACCCTTCCCCTCTTCAAATTTCAAATTCCCTTTCTCACTCTCCCCAAAACGTTTCACTCTCAACCTCATCTCCATGGCTTCATCTCATTCCCTCCACAACCACACTAACCGACTCGCTTCCCAACAGAGCCCTTACCTTCTCCAACACGCACACAACCCTGTAAGTTTTCTTCCTTCTCATCTCGTTTCTAACGCGATTGCTTCCTTTCCACTACTATTTTATTACAATTATTTTCTTATTTCCAATTCCCCGTTCAAGGTTGATTGGTATCCGTGGGGCGAAGAAGCCTTCGCCGAAGCGCGCAGGCGCGACGTGCCTATCTTCTTGTCAAGTAATTATCTCCCTTTGTGTATTCTGCTTCTCTTTTTGCCAATTTAGTTTGCGTAATTGACTGCGAAGTTGGCTGTTGTGGTGTTGTTGACGGCGATTCTGTTCGAAGTTGGTTACAGCACTTGTCACTGGTATGTATGTGTGTGTGACTCACGATTCTTATTCTTTATCTCAAGATTTAACGTTTTCGGAATCTGAAGTGTTTGTTTGTAAGGTGTCATGTTATGGAGGTCGAGTCTTTCGAAGACGCAGCGGTTGCCAAGCTGTTGAACGATTGGTTTGTTAGCATTAAGGTCATTTATTTTTTTACTTTTATTTTACTTTGAATTTTAGTTTCTAGAAAGTTTCTCTCTGTTTTTACTCTACTTTGCTTCTCAAGTTGTTATGTTTTGTTCTGTCTTACTTTAATGTGTTAATACTACAGGTGGATCGAGAGGAGCGACCAGATGTTGATAAGGTATATAATATTGATACGTTAATTTTTCATTTAGTTTGTATATTTGGAAGCATGTCAGCTAAGAGTACCTACGAGGATATTGTCTCCAAAATGGTCTTTAAGAATTATCCAAAGTTCCTTTGGAATTTGAATTTGAGGGTTTCACAAGGTAACAGGGCGTACTAAAGGATTTTTTCTTCGTCTTTAGGTATACATGACGTATGTGCAGGCTTTGTATGGTGGAGGAGGTTGGCCCCTGAGTGTGTTTCTTTCACCCGACTTGAAGCCTTTAATGGGTGGAACTTACTTCCCCCCTGATGATAAGTATGGGCGACCTGGATTTAAGACTATACTTAGGTGAGAGATATTGCAAATGTTAACTTGAATTGTCAACCTGCTTGGGCACTTCTCTTGAGTTAATTTGAAGGATGGCATGGCATGTCAAATTGTTGAGTATAAAACTTCAGGTCAATTGTTGAAAATTTGTATTCTGGTTTTTGAGGTTCTTATTTGTATACTCTTCTGTTCCTGCTTTCTCCAGAAAGGTAAAACAGGCTTGGGATAGTAAGAGGGATATGCTGATTAAGAGTGGAGCATTTGCAATTGAACAGCTTTCTGAGGCAATGTCTATTAGTTCAACTTCTGATAAACTGCCTGATGGGGTTCCGGCTGACGCATTACGTCTGTGCTCAGAGCAGGTGAGGCTTTGAGCATATGCTTCTGTCTACCATTTCAATTTTACCAGGAAACCTTCCCCTCCATTTCTATGACACGTCTAAAGGGGAGAAAAGGAAAATGGGAAAAGAAAATAGAGTTTCCTTATACACAGTCTGTCTGTCCTCTGTGCTATTTCTGTACAAGAGAATGGAGAAATTATTAAAAACATAGCAATCTTGTTTCCTCGCTTACAAAGAATGAATTTTGAGTCTGATAGCAACCAGAATGGCAAGATTTTTATATTGTAACGACATAGATCAAATATATTATTCTCTTTTTGTTATAATGTGAGAATGATCTTATATCTGCATGCATTGGTTAAGTATCATCCAATCTATTATTTTCTTTGTAGCTCTCTGGGGGCTACGATTCAAAGTTTGGTGGGTTTGGATCTGCACCAAAGTTTCCTAGACCAGTTGAGATAAACTTGATGCTTTATCACTCCAAAAAGTTGGAGGAGACAGGAAAATTGGATGGAGCTAATGGAAGTCAGAAAATGGTTTTATTTAGCTTGCAATGCATGGCAAAAGGCGGGATTCACGATCATATTGGAGGGGGCTTTCACAGATACAGCGTGGATGAGTGCTGGCACGGTAAGTTTAACTTGGACTTTGAGTAAATATTTGACATGTATATATGAGCTATTTCTGTGCAATTTGATTTGGCCATTTTTAATTAGGATGTGCTGTTATATCCAATGGTCCTTGATTTGAAATCTTATGATTATATTGTTGAGCTGTTCATATCTTTGCAGTTCCACATTTTGAGAAGATGCTATATGATCAAGGACAGCTTGCTAATGTTTATCTAGATGCGTTTTCTATCACTAAAGATACCTTCTATTCATATATATCACGGGATATCCTTGATTATTTAAGAAGAGATATGATTGGTCCAGAGGGTGAAATCTTTTCAGCAGAGGATGCTGACAGTGCAGAGACCGAAGGAGCTGCAAGAAAAAAGGAAGGAGCCTTTTACATATGGGCAAGCAAAGAGGTATTTCATCCATGTCCTATTGGACTTTCCTAAATATATTTCTTTAGGAATAATTACATTAGGCTCCTGAAAAATAAAAGTCCTCATTTTGGTACCCCAAAAATAAATTGGCTTTTCAAACTTTATATCTTTTAGTTGGGTCCATTTACGAACCATAATTGAATATTCAGAAAACTGATGGTATTAATCACTAATTAAATCCATCTCAAAGAGGATTGATAGACTGGAGAGGTCCAGAGCAATGTGCTCCTCAGAGAAGAATTTTTTTGTCCAATATCACGTCTAAGGAGTAATAATCATAACCAACTATCCTCTCACCACTCGCCCCTCACCCCTATATCCCCTTTCTATCTTGGAATCTATGTCATGCATAACTAGTTCTGCCAAATTGACAAACACTAAACTTTGGGGCCCAGTTTTTGCTTTCTCTCATAAACCTTCCAAATCATGGCACACTTTTGGTTCAAATCCAGCATCTGGCCTGTCAAAACCATTCAGAACTATCTGGGCTCGGCTGACATTAAATAACTTGACATGGCCTTCAAGTTGCTGACATGACACAATAAATATCAATTGAAATTTTTTAAGGATTCGATTTATCCAATTTATTTATCTTGTGTGAATTAATAAATGTATCTTTCAAGAGCTCAGTGTGTTAATTATTAACTGATAGTTTGCTAAGGACATTCTAACTACAGTAAATATTTGCTTAAACTCGTGAGCTATGGTATTCCTTTAAATCTTGACATAATTTATATGTTTTTCTATTCATTGTTGGGTTCTCCGTGATATTTATTGCACAACTGTGAATATTATTTTTCATTGTTTTTTATTCTTGTAGATCTCTATATTGTACATCCAAATAAAAATAGAACATTTCTAGTTGAGAATAATTAGATATCTGATATTAAATAAAAACTGTGGTTTAAGCTTTTTACTAAACATCTCTCACATTTGGCAGGGTATCACAGTTTCCTGTTTCCTTCTGTAATTCTCGATTCTAGCTACGGGGTCTTGACATCTTTTTATATAAGTGTTGCAATTAATGATTTATTGGTGTATTATTTTTGGGGTGACTTCCGACCTGGTTTGTTCTATCTAGGTCCAAGACATACTTGGAGAGCATGCTGCTCTTTTTGAGGAGCACTATTACATAAAGCAATCGGGTAACTGTGACCTCTCTGGAATGAGTGATCCTCACAATGAATTCAAAGAAAAGAATGTCCTGATCGAAAGAAAGGAACTTTCAGAACTGGCATCAAAATATGGCATGTCAGTTGAGACATATCAAGAAATTCTTGGAGAATGTAGGCGTAAGTTGTTTGAAGCAAGGTCAAGGCGTCCAAAGCCACATTTGGATGACAAGGTATTTCCCTTGAATATTCTTATTGATTTATTTAGGATTCACCTAAGATGATATATACTTCAACGTTTGTGTACTCTCAAGGGTTCTTATGCTCTTAGGTTATTGTATCTTGGAATGGATTGGCAGTCTCTTCTTTTGCTAGGGCTTCTAAGATTCTCAAGAGCGAAGCTGAAGGGACCAAATTCTACTTTCCTGTTGTTGGCACTGAAGTAAGTTTCCTTCGTACTACTAATATAGCATTGATGTGAAAGGCTACCAATATTTAAAAAAGATGAGAAACACATCCTATTTAATATTATGATGTTTCTGGAAGATATCTGTAAGTTATCATACAGATATACATTTTTAAACTGTTGATCACAATTAATGCTTTGGATAATGAGTAGTTTCTGAGTTAGAGGACATTGACTGTTTAAGTTATGAAGGAATAGTGGGTAAAGTTGTTGGAGGAACACATGTAGTCAACTTGATTTTTTCCTTTGTTTTTAAATTTCTTCTCCTTTTGATTATGTATATTTCAGCCAAAGGAGTACATGAGGATTGCAGAAAAAGCAGCGTTTTTCATTAGAAAGGAACTTTATGATGTGGAGACTCGCAGGCTATACCATAGTTTCAGACGTTCTCCGTCTAAAGCTCCTGGTTTCTTGGATGATTATGCTTTTCTGATTTCAGGATTGCTGGATCTGTATGAGTTTGGTGGTGGAGTTAGTTGGCTTCTATGGGCCATTGAATTGCAGGAAACCCAAGTAAATATGGATTTTCTGGAGTCCATAGAAATTTTATTTCTTGTATGCAAGGCATTTAATTGGTAATGATATTAGTTGCTTGCAGGATTCTCTGTTTCTTGACAAGGCTGGAGGTGGATATTTCAATAATACAGGAGAAGATCCTTCAGTTCTCCTCCGCGTGAAGGAAGATCATGATGGGGCAGAACCCTCTGGAAACTCGGTTTCTGCTATAAATCTTATAAGATTGGCTTCCATGGTTTCTGGAAGTAAGGCCGAGAATTATAGGCGAAATGCAGAACATCTATTGGTGTGTAAACTCCTCTCTCTTTTCCCCCTAAAAGCTTTTTCTTCTCATATATGTGCCAACAATGGTGGGATGGGATTGTTTGAGGTCTGTTTCTAGATCACTGGGTCAGTTGCAACTGACTAGAATTCTCCTCAAATGGTAATGCAGGCAGTTTTTGAGAAAAGATTGAAAGATATGGCTATGGCAGTGCCTCTAATGTGTTGTGCAGCAGACATGTTGCGTGTACCTTCTCGGAAACAAGTGGTCGTGGTTGGTGGAAGAACGTCTGAGGAATTTGAAAACATGCTTACTGCAGCTCATGCGTTATATGACCCCAACAGAACAGTAAGCACAGTTACTCTTTATATCCTTACATCTCATTCTGATTTTCGTCAAAACATTAATGCTGGTGTTGATCGCAGGTTATACATATAGACCCCAGCAACAAAGAAGAGATGGAATTTTGGGAAGTAAATAACAGCAATGTCTCTCTGATGGCGAAAAATAACTATGCCGTCAACAAGGTTGTAGCTCTTGTTTGCCAAAACTTCACCTGTAGCCCCCCTTTGACTGATCGTTCTTCACTTGAAGCTTTGCTCTCCAAAAAACCTTCTTCGTTCACATAAGCTATTGGTTATGATTTGAGAAGGATCGTCAGTGAAAGCTCCCCTCTTGGAGATCCCCGTTTTCATCTACATAAATAGTTGGTTCGGATTTCTGTGTAAAAAATAAAGGTAGGCAAAATTCTCCGTTGAGTTGAGTTCAGGGATTGATGCATGGATGCATCCCCTTTTCGTTTGCCTGTGTTCAGGGGCCACAATTTTTCTTCAAATTTGACAAAGAATGATGCAAGTTTGTATATGTGTGTACTTCACATGTGTGTACTTCATTTTTCTCATACATGCACAATAAAGTCAAAATGTCACGGCTAAATCTTTCCATAGATACAGAAGTAAGTATAATCAACTTTAATTTCAAAATAATCTTCAAGGACATCAATCTGGGGTAAAGAATGACTAAATTTAAAAGAGGAAAGAAAATTGAAATCATCTAAATTTAAGTAAATAAATTATTTTTATAATTCTTAAAATTTCAATATTTTTAAAATAAATTATTTAAACAAAATACTTAATCATAAAAGTTTTCAAATTTTCAAATTCTTTATTAAGAATGAATTACTATTTAAACATTTTACTTGATACCAAAGGTAAGTCCTTAAAAAGAATGCTTAACCATATCTTTAAGAAAACATATTGTCGGGGAATACATGTGATATCTTCAATTGAAGTTATATGGATAGCAAAACTTGTTTTGTTAGATTGGTTATTGTTTAAGTAAGTGATGGTGGAAATTATTAGAGGAAACAAAAATTGGTACATGTTTCTATTATTTGAAGATTTGGAAATCATGGTTGAGGAAGTCCAGGGAACCTTTCGCATACTTGGGGAACACTGTTCTCATTTCCTTATTTTTTTTTTCCTTGTGTTTCATTCTCATATTTCCTACTTTCCTTAATAACTAAACTCTATCATAATCTTTGTATCTCCAAGTATAGAGTACAAAATTACTTTAAGGTAATTAAAGGGTTATGTAGAAGTTTCATAAATCATCCTCTTGATACTCTTGATATTAACAATAAAAAATCATAAACAAAGTTACATCTTTTTAAACAAAATATACATCATAACAAATTAGTAGAAACAAAATCATTGTTCTAGTTGTGAATCCGTATTTTATATCACGCTACTTTACAAGTTAAAATTTAACATACAAATTTATATGTTAAATTTAAAAACTCAGAACACATACAGACATACATTCAAGTCAGCCTCACCACAACCACTTTCACTATGCCAAAAAGAATCTCATTCAGATCACAACCAAATTATAATTAAAAAAAAAAATTATTTACATGACTATTAAATAATATAATATTCAGAATTAGTTTGATACGGAATTTCTGAATGATAGTTGTTTACCATGATTTCACAATTTGCAACTTGTTTCTATAAGGTGATAAGAACGGTTGTCCTTGAACAGTTTTGAACCCACAATAAACACAATTGACGACGCTATAATTCTTCAATTAACTACAAACTAATTCATGAACTACAGTAAAATCAAAAGAAAAAGATAAATTAAAATCAAAAGAAAATTTGGGGATCATTCTTTACAAAAAATAAACAATGGAATAGCGTTTCGTTATAAAGTTACCCTATTTTATTTACCTACTATAAGCTAGAAAAATCATTCAATATATAATTTTATCCACACTTCTTCTCTTCCCAAATAAAAGATAAAATATTGCGTTCTTTTTTGCATCCAAATAATGTAAGATAATAGTGTAGATCTTGGTATAAGTACACTATAGCAGTTGCTTTGCGAGTAACAGGATAACCCAAAAACTTCAAAAACTGACAAGACGGATAATCTTAATACCAAAAAGAGTAAAAACTGACAATATATGATTTAAGTATGCGGGATAAATAAAATGCTCTAGTACAAGCAAAACGTACAAAAATGTCTAAAACAAACAAAAACATACACCTCATAACTACTTTTGCAGACTAAAGATTTCAAGGCACCGTGACATATTCATGAAAATACTCACTTCTTGGATTTCTTTGGCGCTCTGCATATAAGATAGACTACAAATTAGGCCAGAGTACATGAACAATAAAAAACTATATATATATATATATATGAATAATAAGCCAAAACTGTAAAACTCACTGAGTAGATTGGGGTGCAGGGGCACTTGGTGCAGTGGATACCTTCTCAACAGGACCCTAAACATTTTACAAAGAAAAAAATGTCAGAATTTTCATTTCCAACTTCAGTGAACATGCTGATAGTGCATTAAATTCTCAATTTTAATAAAAAACACAAGAAAATATTCCAAGACACTGGGACTCACTTGGGCTAGGCGTTCCTCCCTCCGAGCAATTTTCCTTTCCCTGCTAGCCTTGTTCTTTGCTCGCTTAGCCTCAAACTGATCAGATAATGTCTTTTCCCTTGCCTTCTCAGCCTTGGACTTGTGAATGCTTTCCATCAACACTCTCTTGTTTTTGAAAACATTACCTTTCACCTTCATGTACATATCATGGTACATGTGTTTGTCAATTTTCTTTGATTCCCTGTACTTACGAAGCAAACGTCGTAGCACACGCATCCTTCTCATCCAAAGTATCTTGGTGGGAAGCCTTGCCTCCATTGTACCCTTACGCTTACCTAATAGTATAGAGAGAATGATTATAGTAAGCAACTGACACACTTCCTCTCCAAAAGACAAAACAGTAATTACTTCATTCTATGCCACCCACTCAGCAATAATTAGCATAAAATAAGTATCCAACTTTCTCCCATAAACTATAAAGCAAATTCGTTACATTATTCCCTGAATTAATATGCAGCATAGAAAAATATTGTCAGTTCAAGATGACCAAGTGTCAACAAGACCACAACCATACGTTCTACATAAAACAAGTCCAACACCCTAAAATTACATTTTGTATAGATAAACTTTTCAATAAACACTGGCCAAAAAAAATTATGCTTCCCATTTTAGTTAATGCACAAATTAAAATCATGTTTCAGAAAAAAACTTGAATGGATAAAGTTAATGCATAATTAATATAAGTTTCAGAGAAAAGTTTAATTCATTTCATCTCCTAGTCCTCTTCGACCAAGTGTAGTTATTGAGAGGGTGAATTCAAACCCGTTTGTTATTTATCTTACATTAACCAAGTTATTGGGAATAAATACCATATCCGGAGTGACGGCTCTTCCTCTTTGCCTCCTTCATCCTACGAGCACGTGATCGGGAGTGAATCTTGGTTGGCTTCCTGATGATAAACCCATCCTTTACCAACTTCCTAATGTTTTGCCCTGCAGAGTGAAATCTACCACGTTAAGTCAAAAATAAGTGCTCATATTGCAAAACATTTGATTCAGACTACACGATAGACACAACTTAATGAGCTTTGAAATATCTTAGGAAATGCTCACACGTACAAAAACCCCTTCACACTGCACATAAAACTCACTGTTCCACTTATGAATAGTTCAAATACCGACTACATAAAGATATACGAATGCAATCTAATATTAAAAGAAATCTAATATTGCAAAGAACAATAAACTTCGGATCCAATATAAGCTCTCTATTCTCAACGCATAGATGAGAAAAATAATAATAAATAAAAACAATTAAACTGATAAACGAGGCAAAGAGATATGATACTGATAAAGAAAAAGGGTGAGCATAATTACGAGAATTGGCCATGGAGATTTCGTTGGACTCATTGGGGTCAAGCCAAACCTTTCCTCTTCCGCACTTCAGCACGCTGGCTGCAAGCCGCTTCTGCAATTTCAGCGAAACCATGCTTCCCCTACTCTGACGCTGCAACGGGGACAAAGAAACCCTAGTTTCGTTCTTCTTCACTGTATATATAAATACATATATAAAGCCCAAATTTTCAAGATTGAGCTGGGCCTTATCAGACCTAGACCATTTATTGTTTGTGGACTTTCATCTGGGCCTAGAACTTTAGTCAGTTTAGTCTTGCGTGTAATGCATCTTATTGGGTGTTTCTTTCTGCACCCCTATATTTTTCTTCCTGTGTCCTACGTTCTTTAAAATACTCAAATTTTCTTTGAAAAAAGTGATGTTTCATAAGCAAAAGTGATTTCATTAGAAAATCTGGAAGAAAAAAAATTATTCTTAAACATATTATTTTGAGTTCTGAAATAGTAAATTCATAATCCTTATAATGTATTTCGAATATATTCCAGAAATATTTAAAAAAATAATTTGAAAATCATAATTAGAAGGAGTAAAATAATCTTTTCAAAAAAAAAAATATGGAGTACAGAGAGAATATTGTTATATTGTTATGGTGCAGGAAAAAACACCCTATATTATTTTATACTTGTAAGTTGTACGTAATATTTATCAGTTCTATCTATGATCTCAATTTTTGTAATTTATAGTAACTTTCAAGACCAGTAAGTTCCTAATTGTCACACCATGTTTTTCAAAGATAAATTTTGGTATACTCTTACGAATATATGTTCTTTTTTATCGTGGGTTGAATTTATTGAAGATCACCCCTTTTTTTAAATTTTATTTAATGACCATCTCTTAAGAGTGTTAAAAAAAATAATCGAAAAAAAAATTAAAAAATTCTTATAACTAAATAAAATTAAAAAATAATTTACATATATTAAATTAAAAAATTCGATCATATATTATTACAGATTATTAAACAAAATATCTTACGATGACCGAAGTTGATTAATAAAAATTACTATTTCCGTAACTTTTCGAATAAAATGAAATTCATAATAGTTTACAATAGGAATTTCTGATCGGTGGTTGCTGACCCATTGATGATGACTACTAAAACGCTAGAAACATTCGTTCTAAATGAGTTTCAAATTAGAAAAAAACTTTTAAAATATTTAAATTATTTTTCTTTATTTTTTAAATATAGTGATTCAATTTATTTATTTTTAATTTTTTTAATTGAGTATTTTTAACCATCGGCAAATAGTAAACACTCGATATAACATTTGACTCCAATAAAGTAAAATATTAATAAAAAAATCTTATAAAAATTACTTAAGAAATAATCATAATTTAAGTCTTAGTTAAGATTGGCCATAACACAAAATTAACAAAAAAAAATAATACCAGACTTCAAAAGGACTTTAAATATAGAAACTTCAACCTACATCACTCAAAAAAATTATATTACACTCATCTCAAAAAAATCACAACCAACTACAGTCAAAAGGACAATATTTCAACAAAACCAAAGAATATAAAAAAAAAAACAAAAAATTTCAATTTTCTACCTTCCAAATAAAATGTAAAATTCTTTAATTTTAAATATTGTAATTACTCTTATGAGTTCCTAAAATTTTAATTTCTTCTAAAAAATAATTTTTAATTCCTTTTAAAAAAAATTACAGAAATTTTAAATTTTTAGTAACAATAAACCTCTAAAGTTTCCAAACACCCTATTAATGTATAGATGATTTCAGATTTAATTCCTATCTCAATTGTATATTTTTAAATTACTATAGACAATTTCATCAACTAAAAAACAATTTTCAGAGCTGTATAGATTTTATGCCATGAATTCATCACAGTTGGAAACAGAATAAACAAGTTGGTAATAAGTTCAAAACACTTAAATATTTAAAATAGATAGGCCATACCTACGAGAGATTATGAATTTATCTTTTCAAAATCTAATACGAAATCTAGCTATTATTAAATCCAGTTAATATTAGAGAAAAGTGGTTAACTGTCCAATAAAAGAAAGGGCTACAATACAAAACAACTACGAAATTAATACGTAGACCTTCTTTGAGGCGTAAACAAGAAATATTTCAGGTATGGGTCCAAAGTCATAAAACCATGCAACGAAGCATTTTGGAAATTCTTAATAAAATTTCTCTCTTGAACCATAAAAATCACGAGTGTTGGTTTAGCTAGATATTGTGTCAGACATCAGATAATCTTGATAGTTATAGTGTAGGAAATTAAATGATCTTGAGAAGGTATTGGGATAATATAGGCAACTCAATAACTCTTACTGAAATTTCTTTCTGTTTTGGACCTAACTTTTTAACTCCTAATTTTATCAGCAAGAATGACGGATAACAGAGAAAAGACTAATGGCGGGATAGAAGGGAAAGAGTTACATTACTTTAGCATCAAATGGAACTTGAAGATATAAAAACTCTGCAGCAACCAAAACAACAAATATGAAAGTTTAGCCTTACAAATCGCTTCTCCGTCTATGAATCTCAACGCCTAAGTAATCAACTGGACCTCGAACTGCCACATGAGGCTTTCCAACCTTCACTCGAACAGCAAAAATTTCTTTATGATTTGTCAGTGTAGTTATTGCAATTTTTTGGGCCACTGATTCCAGAAGGTTCTGAGGTGACCCTTCAAGAACTTCCTTGGCTATGCTGCATCACCAATTATTGACATGTTAATAAGATTACAGCTACTAAATTTGCACATTCACCAGTATGAAAGAGTGCCACTAGAAGTTTATGCAATCAAACAATGAAAGCAAAACAAAGATGTTCCAAATTTGTTGGTCGCTCACTCATATATCTCCGTATAACTAACTGTATCTGATAAGTGATCAGTTTTGCCAGCAGGTGTGAGATCCATCCAAGCATCTATATCTACAACGAACTTCTGACCCAGACTCCTTTCTTCTAGCCTTGCTCCATGAAAACCATAGAATGACAATCCCCTCAGCACGAGTTTGTCTCCCCATGTCAGTGCATCAGATTCCATCTTTGCTAAAATAATCGGCAAATAGAAATATAAAGGCGTATTTGATTTCAAAAATAAAATAAAATATAAAGTGTTCTTTGCTAAACTATTTCATACTAAACAACTAGTGAACCATGTATGTCAAGGCAATAGTAAACCAGAGCAGTAGTAAATCAAGCAAGCAACAAAATTAAAGTATAAAACATGCACATTGAACCTTTTCAAACTCGCGAGGCACTCGCTGACTCGTCCGAGTTCACATTTCCGCCCACCCTAACCGAATTAACTCGGTAGTAAACTCGGTTTTTGAGTAAACTCGCGAGTCTGCTCCGAGTTGGCGAGATTTTCGTCTTAACACAAAACGGTCGTTCTGAAGTGGAAAATGAAATGAAATAAACTCACCTGTTTAGGGTTCGCGTTTCGTTTTTGTGTTGCTGCGTCTTCTCTGAACGAGTGCGGAGATCGTGCGGTGGTCGCGATCGTGTGGAGGAGGTCGCGATTCGACGGTGATCGCGGGGTGCGGGTCGACGGTGGTGCCGTTTTGTTTGTTATGTTAGAGATGGGTGGTGTTGTTTTGGTTGTTGATGGTGCTCTTTTCAGTGTGCATTGAAGACTATGGTGTGATTTAGGGAATTAGGGTTGCTTTTTTTTTAATTGGGTTGCATTAAATTGTGTTTTTTAATTGGGTTGCTTTTTTATTTAATTGGGAGAGACTTGGTGCAGAATTTTTTTTATTTGGAGTACTCTGTCTTTTTTAATTGGGAGAAACTTTGGGTACATTTTCTTTATTTTCTATTTTCTTAGTTGGGGAAAAATTGTTGCAAAATTTATTTCATTTTTGGTATAAATTGGATTTGAAGCGGCATATTGTGCGTTTATTTTTATTTTTATTCAGTACTAAATATAGTTATTTATTTATTTTTTAACTACTTTAAATAATTATACTATTAAAAAAACGTATATGAAGTAAATATTTATGAATCTAAAGTTAAGTCTACGGAACTTCCATAAATATACAAGTATACATAAATTAAAACATACCAAACGCAAGTATACATATAGTTTTAATTGTAATAACTAAAATCAAAGTCCATTGAGATAACATAGAAAAAATGACTAAAGACATCTTTGTGGTAGTTACATTATTTTGCATTAGGATGAGTTGTGATTTCAAGTTACAAGTTTTAAGGAAATAGAGGAAACAATTTATACATTTCATACTGTCTTGTTTTTTTTGGTTTAAATCTTGTAGTTAGTTGTGATTATCACAACATAAAATTCGTTTGAAGCAACATAACTAAAGATTTAAACTGCCTCAAAAAACACTTTTACTCTTTATGTTAAAAAAGATAATTATAAATGATTTGACATTTACATTTAAGCTGAATTAGTAAGAAAACTAACAATTGTGTTAAAAAAAAAAAAAAAGCAAGTCTTAAATCGGTTTAGGATTATATCCATGAAAAATATAAAAAAAATTATGATATTTAGAAATAGCATCTCTTAACCAATATAAAGATATAAGAGCATGACATCTCTTAATAAGAGAGTTTTCAAGATTATTGCATAATATAACAACATCAATCACTGGTATAGATTTTATGCAAGACATCAATCACTTCCTAATTTATTTTTTTCCATTGCGATATTAAAGAACATTTATAATAAATTACAGTTTTGTATAGTATGTAATTTGAGTTAGTACCATTCACAAAACAACAAACAATAAAACAAATTTTGGATCCACTTGTTTTACCAAGACATACTCAACATGCCACCAATAACAAGTGAAAATAATGTAGATCCTACAATAGATACACATTTGAGTATATTTATTTAATGTGAAAGACTTACCTCTCATAAATTCTTTCAAATAGTATGATAAAATTTCATCACCATAATAAATTTCATTTAAAAGTATTAAAAAGCGTTTAGTTTCTTATGATTGATTTTTTTAATAGAAAAAAATTGTTCATCAAATTAGTTGTAGAAACACCATAACAAAACAATGTTGTTGAATGCAAACATCAATGTTACTCATACACTTATTTTTAATCTTGTTTATTTGTTTATGATCATATGTTATCAAATACAATCACTCGGTCCATTTAATCAATAGAACTAACTAAATTTTTGCTTTCTTGGTTATTTTTCATGACAACTTATCCAAGTTGAACATGAAAAAATATAGATTTCAATTTATGAAGTGTTATTAGATGAAAATCTAATACCATGAGAATTTTTTCAGTAATAACTACAATGGTTTGCTTTATCAATCATAAAATTTTTGCTTTATAATTATAATCTCATAATAATTTTTGTTGTTTGGATTAAATAAATAAAAAATTATTTCGATTATAATTTTTTTATTATTTATATTGTTATATTGATTTATTATATTTATAAAAAAATTCAAGAATACAAATAAAAGACATAATTATTATATCGTATTTTTTAATGGGAAAAATTAAAATAAAATCATAGGGTAATCCATTATATTCACACATAATGGTGACTTGTTACACTGGATTTTTGTATATTTCTTTTATCTGAAGAAAAATAAAGAATGTAGGAAACAAACTCACCCTATCATTTTTTTTTACCTTTTTGCATTTTCTCATTTTCCATTTTCTATAAAACAGAAGAGAGACGCCTTAAATGAAAGAGTCTCTTATTAATGTACTATTATTTTTTTTAGTGCATCACTATTTTTTATATGATTTATTGCAAAGTTTATCAACCGGAAAACACTCATTCTTTTCATAGAAGCGAACGTATACCTTATTAACAATATATATAAAATAGTGATTCACTATAACTTTTTAAATTATAAACCATGTTGTTCAACATAAGTATCACTTAAATTATTTAATTTAAAAAAGTTATAACATTATTAATCAAAATCATCTAATTTTAGGAGTGGAATATACACAATCTATTTAAAGTACATGAATATAAATATTTGGATAGACAACGATGATAATTTAGAGGCACGATGATACTTTAACATGCAACAAATTTATAGTAGTTAACACTTACTATTTCACTTTTTTTTTATATCATAAAAAATTATTTATTTAACAATCACATTGTTGGTAAAAACTAAGTTCTGAATCTAGTTGTTTGGCTGTGAAAAGTTGATTTGAAAGTGTGGTTGGGAGTGATATGGCAGTAATCTCTTCGCATAAAAAGAAAAGTTTGTCCAAACGAGGAAGAACTCTTTTCACTGCACAACGAAATCTCGTGCACCAAACCATTTCTCTAAAAGGGAGGTCCAGGTTCTTTTTCCTCTCTCAATCCCTTTCGTGTTAACATTCACAAAAGCACGTAACGCCCATGAATTTTTGTTCTTCTATAGTGGGAAATATCAATTGCATATCTGCTACGGGCTTTTTTGAATATGAAACGGAGCATGTGGGTACATGGTAATGACCTCATAGGTGTTAAAAACTTACTAAAAAGGTGTTTCATTATCCTTTGTCTTTATTTGAGCAGTTTAGAAGTGTGAATGCAGGGCTGACATTTCGCCGAATTTTTCTAAGGACCTACAAAACTTTTTCTAAGAAAATAAAAAAGATGGAAAGCCTTTGATTAGGCCAAGGAATTTTCCCAATTATTTGATTTACTTTTCTACTAATAACTAAAAATATTCTAAAATCAATGAACATGACATTTTTCCCACACTTATGCTTCCAAATAAAGAAAGAAATTGATAATTCGTAGACTAATAATGTGACGAGACAGTAGTATAGACCTAGGCATATACTTAGTTGATAGGATGAGCAGAAGGATAACAAGAATTTCGACAACTACGTGAATCTTAATACCAAAACAGTAAACTCCGACAAATTATATAATTTAAGTTATGCGAGACAAGAAGTTAATCGTACAAGCAAAACTTTCAAAAAAATGTCTAAAACAAACAAAAGGATATTTGTCATAACTACTTTTGCAGACGAAAGATTGTGGCAGGCGCCACCAAATATTCATTGTAATTACTTCTTCGATTTCTTTGGCGGTCTGCATAAAAGTTTTACAAGAATTAGGAAACAGTTAATGAAGAACCAAAAACTATATATATGGAACAATAAGCCAAAACAGTAAGACTCACTGAGCAGATTGGGGTGCAGGGGCACTGGGTGCAGTAGATACCTTCTCAACAGGACCCTAAACATTTAACAAAGATTTTTTTGTCAGAATCTTAATTTCCAACTTCAGTAAACATGCTCGTAGTGCATTACATCCCCACTTTTAATAAAAAAACACAAGAAAATATAGATATATTCCAAGACACTGGGACTCACTTGGGCTAGGCGTTCCTCCCTCCGAGCAATTTTCCTTTCCCTGCTAGCCTTGTTCTTTGCACGCTTAGCCTCAAACTGATCAGACAATGTCTTTTCTCTTGCCTTCTCAGCCTTAGACTTGTGAATACTCTCCATCAACACCCTCTTGTTTTTGAAAACATTACCTTTCACCTTCATGTACATATCATGGTACATGTGTTTGTCAATTTTCTTTGACTCCCTGTACTTCCGAAGCAACCGTCTGAGCACACGCATCCTTCTCATCCAAAGTATCTTGGTGGGAAGCCTTGCCTCCCTCGTACCCTTACGCTTACCTATTAGTTTTCAAGTAAACATTATAGTGAGGAACTGACACACTTCCTCCCTCCCGCCAATCCAAAGGACAAACGAGTAATTAATTCATTCTATGTCACCCACCCAGCAATAATTAACATAAATTAAGTATCTGACTTTCTCCCATAAACTATTAAGCAAATTCGTTACATTATTCCCTGAATTAATAAGCAGCTTAAAAAAATCTTGTCAGTTCGAGATGTCAAGTGACAACAAGACCATAACCATACGTTCTACATGCAATAAGAACAACAGCCTTAAATTTCATTTTGTTTAGATAAGCTTTTCAACAAACACTATTAAAAAAAATTCAGATACAAGTGAAAATTAGTTATTACATAAATGAAAATCATCTTTCGGAAAAAGACTTGTATGGATTAGTTCATCCATAAACTTATTTCAACTTCAGAGAAAAGTTTAATCCATTTTATCTTCTGGTTTTCTTCTATATATAGTTATTGAGAAGGTGGATTCATACTCTTTCGTTATTTATTTTACATTAACCACATTTTTGGGAATAATTACCATATCCGGAGTGGCGGCCCTTCCTCTTTGCCTCCTTCATCCTACGAGCACGTGATCGGGAGTGAATCTTGGTTGGCTTTCTAATGATAAACCCATCCTTAACCAACTTCCTGATGTTTTGCCCTGCAAAGTGAAACCTACCATGTTTAGTAAAAATTTATGTGTTCATATTACAAAACATTTGATTCAGAGTACACGATGAAACAACTAGGGGAGCTTAGAAAGCTCTTAGCAAATGCTAACACGTATAATACCCTTCACACTGCACATACCATTAATGATCCACCTAAGACTAGTTCAAATACCGATTACATAAAGAAAATCTAATACAATCTAATGTAACGAGGAATCTATTATTGCAAACAAAAATAAACTTCGGATCCAATACAAGTCCTCAATTCTCAACACATCAATAAGAAAGAAAAATAATAAATAAAAACAATTATACTGATAAATGAGGCAAAAGAGATATGATACTGGTAAAGAAAAGGGATGAGCGTAGGTACGAGAATTGGCCATGGAGATTTCGTTGCCTTCATTTGGGTCAAGCCAAACCTTTCCTCTTCCACACTTGAGCACGCTGGCTGCAAGCCGCTTCTGCAGTTTCAGCGAAACCATGTTTCCCCTTCTCTGATGCTGCAACGGGGAGAAACAAACCCTAGTCTTGGAGTTATTGTGTGATATATATACTTACATCAAGCCCAAATAATCAAGATTGGGTTGGCTTTTTCAGACCCAGACCATTTGCTGTTTGTGGGCCGTCATCTGGGCCATAAATTCTTGATTCGTGATGCACCTATGCTTCTTTTTCTTCTGACACCATCAAAATTTTGATAGATGTATAATTCACATAAAATTTTTTTTGGAACATGTTATGTAATTTGAAATAATACTGAATTTACATGTCTTTTATTTTAGTATATGATATATAACTATAGTCCATAATTTAATATTTATTGCAAATATAGTTCTTAAATCATATAGTGTGTTATAACTATAGTCCATAATAGAACTAATAACAGGGATTAAATTAATTAAATTTAGTACGAAATAATAACTTCGTGATTTTTTTTCAATCTACTTGGTTCAATGGTTAGAATGACAGCAAAAGAACAGAGAAAAAAAATGGCTATAGATTTTGCCAAGTATAATTTTAAATGTTAAGAAATATTTTTTTGCACTTATTTTAGAAAAAAAAATACTTCAATATAATTTTATAAGTGAATTTAAATACATATAGTAGTTATTTTCAATAATTTAAAATTAATTTTGTTAAAATTAATTACATTGTAATATAGAGACATATCATCTCAGTATGCAGTAAGAAGAAACTTAAGGTATTACAAATCAAACACCAACGTTAAACTAAGACAATTGGTGGAAGCAGAAGAACAGAAGAAAGGAATGAGAAGCAGTGGTTTTGATTGAAAATGGTGGAAAGAAGAAGAAAGCCTTTGATACTGTGTTCCACCAAACATGTCATCAATTCAACTGCTCCAACCACCAATCTCTTCCACCGTGATTCTTCTCCCTCCTTCTTCCGTTTTCCTGTAGGAATCCTCCGATTCTCCAACCTCACAAATCCCTCTGTCGACCACTCTTCCCTCCTTGCCCTCTCCACCCCTCTTCTCAAAACCCTCTCCATCACTTCAGGCTCACAGGTAGTTCAAACCCCTTTAACTCAATTTCCCCTTTTTCCAATTTCAGATTATGAAGTTACAATTTTTATCAGGTTCTTGTCAAGAATGTTGACACCAACACACAGAAAATTGCAGTGGCTGTTGCTTTGGATCCACCAGGCACCACGGTTAACACAGAGTCTCCGTCTTCTAGTTCTTCTTCTCATTCTTCTCGAATAATGCTTCTTTTTCCTTCTTGTCATTTCCCTTTTAATGGTTCCGTGCTCGATGATCAAATAGCCTATGTATCGCCTCTTTTAGCTTTCAACCTTAACTTGCACGTGACATGCTTAAAATCCGTTCTTCACCACGGGCAAGAGGTTTTGGCTTCTTATTTCGGACCTCGAGAAAAAAGGGGTGATGAGGATGATGCCAAAAGCACCGTGGATTCTGTCATCGACGTGGAATTGGAACCACTTGCACTGCCTCCAAAATTTGCCTCTCTTCTGAGGGTTTCTTTTGTGAAGATACCACAATGTGGCATCCTTGAATCCATTAGGGCAAGTTCACCTTTTGAGTCAGAAGAGCGGCAAGACATGATCGACTTGTCATTGCAAAAGTACTTTGAAGTCGATAGGTACTTATCCAAGGGAGATGTTTTTGGGATTAGCATAAGTTGGAATTGCAATTCCCCCATTTGCGTTTCTTGTAACCAAAGATCATTAAATCAAAATGACAACCTTATCTGTTTCAAGGTACTGTGAACTCTTTCTTGCTTTTGTTAAACCTTGAGAAACATGTCAGGTTGGTTGCTAGAGTGTAACTCATGTCTTCAGGTTGTTGGTATGGAACCATCAGATGAACAGGTTTTTCGTGTCAATAACACCTTAACTGCTCTTGTGCTGGTAGGGAGTTCTCCATCCGCCCTCCCTCCAGATTTGTTAATTGGTGGACCTGAAGGACCTGCGCCTTTGCGAGGGGACACTGTGAACGTCTTGGCTTCGATACTTACACCAACTTTCTGTCCATCAGTGCTTTCTTCCAAGTTTAGGGTGTCTGTTCTGTTGTATGGCTTGGCAGGTATGTCCTATGTTCCGATGCTTTGTTTTGTAAGGAATCAGTATTTTCTCACTGATTCTTCCAATTATTTTGTGATTTGGATCACCATTTGACATCCTCAATTGTTGTTCATTTAAATTGTCAACTAAATGGTAGTTTTGGAATGCATCGGTGATGCATGTTGTTTTTCCTGAATAACGTAATTATGCAGGTTGTGGGAAAAGGACTGTTGTTAGTTATGTTGCTTCTCGACTTGGCCTGCATGTGGTGGAATATAACTGTCATGATCTTATGGTGTCTGATAGAACATCTGTTGCTCTAGCACAAGCTTTCAAGACAGCTCGAAGGTTATATTTCAAATACTAGCAATGATAAGAACACATGTTGCGCCAGAAAATTGTTCCTGCATATTTTTGTTTTGGTGTTGATAAAAATGCATACTATGCTATAGGGACAGGAAGATACGGTTCCATTAATTTATTCACCTGCTTTTTTCTTCGTAGTGGTTTCTCTCCCCACGTAACAGTTATTAGATAAAGCTTTTCTTTGGCCACTTACCTTATCACGGAGCATGTCAGGCACTGAGAAGTTTACTGTTTTGGATATGAATTCTTTCTAAGCTTCTAGTCTGGACTTACATGATGATAATATTGCAGATACTCACCAGCAATACTTCTTCTTCGTCATTTTGATGTTTTTCGAGAATCACAATCGCCTGATGGTTCACCACATGATCAAAGAGGAAATGCATCTGAAGTTGCATCAGTTATTAGGAAATTCACTGATCCTGTCAGTGAACAATGTGATAGTAATTCCATGGGGAAATCAAGCATTGAATCTGTAAGATCTAACTCAGTTGAACTTTGCTGTTGCTATCGTTGTTCTTTGGACTTCAACCTTTTCTACTAATCATTTTTCCTGCACATGACATATTTTGTGTCTTATATTATTGCCAGTCAGATAAAAAGTAAATGAAGTTAACATCAAAAGAATTGGAGAAATAATCACTTTTTTTTTCTGCTCAGGCAATAATTTCCCAAAAAATAAGTGATACCAAATATGATTTCTGTAATCATTAATCGGTATTGTCTGTTTCTGTAACAGAAAAAAAAAATGTGATGACAAGGAATTAGCTTCTGAGAACTCTTGTAAGTTGAGGCAATCACTTGCTTGAGATACAAGCTTATAAAATTGACAGTTTGATAGAAAGGAAATTGTACAATCAAGTGACATGCTACATACTTTTACCAGAATAAAATACATCCTGCACAATATACAATTTGCACTCTAACACTACCCGTCTAAGATCAGCATACATCTTTTATCAATTAGCTGCCAAAGGGTAAATCCAACTCAGGACCAGAAAAAACCTCAGAAACCAAAGTTGTCTTTTATTTTTTACTAGAATCTAGAATTGCAAAGAAATTTACTTTTACAGCGTGTTGGTGAAGGTGGAGAAGAGTTCTGAAAAGGCAAGTGGGCATCAGGTTCTATTGATTGCTGCTGCTGACAGTTCAGAAGGTCTGCCGACAACTATCAGACGTTGTTTTAGCCACGAAATAACCATGGGGCCTTTGACTGAAGAGCAAAGAGCTGAAATGCTATTACAGTCATTGCAAAGTTTTTCTGAACTCCTCTCTAATGTAAGAGTGTTTGGAACAGAGCTTCATATTGTGTTTGTGTATAATAATATAGATTATACATCCAAATTTGTTCAAATTAAGAAAGGCTACAATTTGTGCTCCTGAATCCCTCAACCAATCATTAGTGTAACATTGACTGATTACACTGTTGCCTCTTGCAGACTGATTCAGAAGCTTTAGTAAAAGAAATAGTTGGACAGACATCTGGTTACATGCCCAGGGACATGCGTGCTTTAATTGCTGATGCTGGTGCCAACTTATTTCCGAGAAACAATGCTAAAGTAGACAAAGATGTGTCTGATGATGTAGACAGTTCTTTTAATTCCAAGATGGCGGAGGACACCAGTCACAGTAAAGTTTCACATCAGATTCCTGGTAAAGAAGACTTGTTGAATGCTTTGGAACGATCAAAGAAAAGAAATGCATCAGCATTGGGTACTCCAAAGGTAAGTTTAGTGATCTGGCTTTTGTGATGGTTTTCTTGTCTGCGTTTAAGCGGAACAATTTTCTGTTGTTCAGATGCCAACAAATGTATATCTAGGAAAAAATGTGTTCTGGGATAAGTGTTCCTCAATGCATAGAAATTTTGAAGTGTGGATTTTCCTTTTGCAGGTTCCAAACGTGAAATGGGAAGATGTTGGTGGGCTTGAAGATGTCAAAAAATCAATTCTGGATACTGTTCAGGTGGGCTTCTTGTGTGGTATAACTATATTGATTATTACTTTCCCCTGTTTGAAAGTACAATTTCACTCTTTTATGAGTCAGTTTGGATAAATTTCTCAAAAAGAACTTTTAGAAGAAGTAAGGTTGTAAAATGAATAAAACTTCTCCTACAAAATTAAAATCAAATTGTTCACCTCAACTTTTAAGCTCTCTCATCTAACTTCTCCAAAAATTTGGTCAATAAGTTGATTTTAGTTAATAAGACAAGGCGTATTCATGTTACCACCTTATTTTTTACACTCCTATCCTATAAATATTTTTTGATAAGTTTACCTTCTTGCTCACTATATCGGAAATAATACCTGTTGCAAATAACTTGAAAAAATATTTGGTGTTAAGAGAAGCTTTTGGCTATCTGTCCTCGACACATTAAAGATACATTGGGTTGTCATATATCATAAGTTGACTCAGTTAAATTACATTTTAATTTTAGGATAGTTATAAGAAAGAAAAAAAAAGTGCTTTTGTAGAGTCAAAAGTGAAAATTTGATAAGTTCTCTTGTATGTTCAACTGGGAAAGCTATCAAGATAAGACTTCTCCTAAACAGTGATTGGATAGGCTCTTTCTACTAGAGCTGGAAAATATGACCCATCCAAACATAAAAGGTCATGGAGTTTTTCCTAGTTTTAATGCTGACTCTTTTTGTTGAATGGCAAATAATATGTGCTTCTCTTTCTGTCACTTTCTTCTTTTGAGAAAATTATTGTTGGTGGTGATCACGATATTAAGAATGCGAGAAGTAACAATACAAACACACAAGGAAGAAAGAACACGGAAACAAATTGAGAAAAGAAATTTCTTTATATTGGACAAGTCTGTTGAACAACTATAGAACTTGAGATCAACAGAAAACAAACGTGAAAGATTCACTCAGAGAATTACAGTAAACTGTAAGGATTACAACCTTCCCGTATAATAGTTACTTACACATGCAACCTTATATGCACATGGGGCTGAAAGAGATAGCTAAAAGAAAATAATTAACTCCTAAGTAATTAAACAGAAATAACAAATTGCTCGTTGGAGGACTTCAGCAATTAGATGCGTCCAACATTTGAAGAAGGTTCCAAGGTATTATCTCACAAATCTCTACCTTTACTTAAATCATCTTCCAAGTAAATATTGACAAAGATTACCCACAATCAACATTAAGCAAGTCCAAACACTGCATGAACCTACTTTTTGGAAAACACTTCATGAACATATTTGTTGGATTCACCCTTGTATCAATATTCTACACTTCCACCATCTCTTCTATAAGAATGAAATGATACTTGTCATCAATATGCTTGGTTCCTGGTCCTTAACCAAGTAAATTGCACTAATGCTATGCAGAATAAGACATTTTTTTTAGGATGACCCAAATCAGAAATACCATATACCACTAGTTTCTTTTTTAAATTGTTTCCTTTTTATATTTTATTCTTTATTATATATATTAAAAACACAACTAATCATTTAAATTGAGAAAATTATAACTTTTACATGTTAAATTACTTGATTACAATCAATAATTGGAAACTAAGTTGTAAGTGTTCATAATTTAAATTATAATATTAATACATATTTATATCCTCCAAAAAATGCAATACAACAAATTTAATCCTTTAAATTAGATTTTTTATTTTAATTTAAATTATAAAAAGGGGTGGTAAGTCAGGCTGTCTTATCCACCTCTGGCATTTCTACCTGGGATGCACTGTTTATTGTGTATTATTCATGAAAATCTAATTCATTCTGTATTTCATGTTGTAGTTACCTCTCTTGCATAAAGATCTATTTTCATCTGGATTACGAAAGCGATCTGGTGTACTTTTGTACGGCCCCCCTGGAACTGGCAAAGTAAGTTGTAATGTACTTGTAAATGAATTTTTTTTACCCCAGTCCTCTTCGATTTAGTTACAAAGGATTTCTAACACCATTACCTTGCTCTTTTATTTAATAACAGACATTATTAGCAAAAGCTGTTGCTACAGAATGTTCCTTAAATTTTCTTAGTGTGAAAGGTCCTGAATTGATCAACATGTACATTGGAGAGTCTGAAAAGAATGTTCGTGACATTTTCCAGAAGGTATAATAGTATTTGGGAATAGTTTATCTAAATAATTTCTCAATTTGAATTATATCCAAGTATGCTGTGTCTCTTTACTGTGAGCTAGACGGTTCTCAGAACAGAATTTGATAAATTGAAGTTCAAAATGATTCACAGGCCAGATCGGCACGTCCATGTGTCATCTTCTTTGATGAGCTTGATTCTCTTGCACCAGCTCGGGGTGCTTCTGGAGATTCTGGCGGTGTTATGGACAGAGTGGTTTCTCAGGTGATTTCCTATTCTGAGAAAGACCATGATGTTTGCAGTTTCCTTCCCTGGGTTTCCTAACACTACATTTCCCTTGTTATTAGATGCTTGCAGAGATTGACGGCTTAAGTGATTCAACACAGGTTTTTTCAGTTGCTTGAATATTATCTTTAGCAAAATATATTATCCTATTTTATTCTAACAAGTGTATCTCTGTCCTGGGCTTTTAATAGGATCTGTTTATTATAGGTGCAAGTAATAGACCAGATTTGATAGACCCAGCCCTTCTGCGCCCTGGTCGATTTGATAAACTACTCTATGTGGGAGTTAACTCTGATGCATCTTACAGGGAACGGTAATCAGTCTACTCTTTCTTGTAAAATATCGATTACATGCTATTGTGCACACCTCTGATCCCATCTTTCCTAGGGTGCTGAAAGCTCTTACACGAAAGTTCAAATTGCATGAAGATATCTCACTTTACTCCATTGCAAAAAAATGTCCACCAAACTTCACTGGTGCAGACATGTATGCGTTGTGTGCAGATGCTTGGTTCCATGCTGCAAAGCGTAAAGTGAGTTTGACCAGGATCACAAGACCTATTATTACATTGCATGAAATTTGTTGAATAGTAGATCAGTTAAGGATTCTGAGATTGTAGTGGAGAGTATCAATTTATAGAACAAAATTGCAGCCTGTATTTACTGTCACAAGCAATTGAAACCTTAAAATGTTGTACAAAACTAGGCATAAACTCTTATGTGATTAGAAGGGTACTTAACCTCATTGCCTTCTTCTAGGTTTTGAGTGCAAATCCAGAGTCGTCCAACAATGATAACGAAGCAGATTCTGTTGTTGTTCAATATGATGACTTTGTCCAGGTAACTTGCTATTTTGTTCATAAATCTGGTTATTTGTGGTTCAAACTCATAACTCTTGTAGAGTTACCAACTTATCCATGAAGTGTTTTCCCATCTGTTTGTTGTATCTATCTATTTATGAGATTGACATTTTCTGGATTTTCCAGGTGTTAGAAGAGCTATCACCTTCCCTCTCGATAACCGAGCTTAAGAAGTACGAGCAACTGAGAGATCAGTTTGAAGGCACCTCTAGATGAATTTGGTTACCATATTGTTTTTGCTGCTGTTTTTGGATTTATAATACAAAGTATATATGGAATATCTTTTTGTGGGGGTTACATGTCTGTATTCTTATATTAGTAATATCCATTAGGCTTACAGTGAAGGGTGCAGAGTATTATTGCCTGTATATTAGCTGGCAATTAGGTTTTCAAACACAGACCAGACCCACATAGATCAGGATCTAAGCATACCTCTATAATTTTTTCAATATGTAAAAAAATATAAATTATACTTTCGTCTAATCATAGTAGACGAACTTATATATATCATGACTTTTCTAATAATTCTTTCAAAAATTATATTTAAGGTGACTTTTCTTTACCTTTTTACATCAGAGTGATTTTGATTTGGTTGACAATGTAAGTATTTTTAAACAGTAATACTAAAACAATAAAAAAAAAAAGTTATAAATTTTACCTTCAATCAAGCTTAACTTTATTTTCATTTTCTTGTTTCAGATTTTACCTTCCATTTTTAAGAACACATTTATATAAAAGTTTTAATCAAAATCCATCAATTTAAATATTTACTTATTCTTTCTTGTGTTATGATTGAACATTGTAGGAATAGTGCGGGTCAACTTGAATGGTAAAGTCCATATTAAAGTTTATATTATAATAATAGTTATGTTAAAAACCATCATAATCGGGAACTGAATTTCGTTATATTTATTAACCAACTTTTTGTTTTTCATGATTAAAAAAGCTACACATAAAAATTGAGTCTTTTTATTGTATAATTAATAAAGAATAAATATTTTTATGCATAATTTAATGTACGGAAAAAGTGTTAATTAATTTGTGATTGATCTGATTTTATAGGAAGGAGAAAGATGGTGTGGGATAGAGGCACGTGTGACGTTAAAGTGTGGGGTTTTGTTGAGAGTTATCCATTTATGACCATTTACTGAATTTGTAGCTTAACATGAGATGGATGATGGCATATTCTCACCATATGCCATTCAATGCAATGATCTTTCAGCTTAATGGGCCCCACTCGCAAAACCATGACATCAATTAACCAATGAATGCATACTCAATCACGTCATAAATATTTTCCATTCTCATCCTTCTAATCATTTTTCTCATTTTCTCTAATATAAAAATCATATTCTAATTAACTTATTTTCTTATCACTATGAGTTTTATTTAAAATCTAGAGTTTAAATAGGAAGTGTTACATTAAACACATCGCCTTATCTATGATTATGTGATAAGGATGTCTTATATGATTTTAATACAAATTAACTATTAATAAAGTATCAGGTGAAAGTTGTTCTTTTGGTATGAAATTCTACTTTAATTTAAAGTTAAAAATACTAAAATTCGTCAAAGTTATGTCACAACTTTGTAATATTTAACTCAAAAAAAGTATCTTAGTCAAAACATTCTCGTTTTTGCTTCGTTTCTACAAATATCTTTTCAATCTGTTTTAGTTTCTATATTTGTTGCACAACATGATTTTTTTAGGTGAAGAAAAATATAAGGAATTCTGGAAATTAATAATTAAACCAAAATTAAACTTTGAACACGTCTTCTCTCTGAACTCTGCAAAGATCTCCATCCACTGATTTGTATGAGGCTCTGCAACTAATGATCATTCATTAATTAATGTTTGTTCAATGAAGTTGAGATAATGTTATTTTATTTCACCAACAATTGGGCATGGAGAACTTTCAGTGCCCAAGTGCTGGCATGCTTGACAGCTTCAGTGTCCATTCAACCTAACACTTAGCACAACAAAATCACAATAATTTATCTACTCAAATAACAACACAAAAAACCATAACCTTTCACTTCACTACTGTACTAATAAACCTATGTAATTTTTCAAAAAAATTATAGGGAGAATAATAAAACTTACAAATAATCATGAAATGTTTGTGTAAATTATGCACAAAAAAAAAAATTGTCAAAATGAGAATCATCCCTGTTATATTTTTTAATTATTGAACTTTGTTATGAAACTGGAGTTATTACTAATTATTGAACTCAAGCAGAGACACATTAATGGATTTTACCTTTTATGGAACCAACCACTATTTTTTCTGTCTCTATCAGAAAAAACTTGTTAAGAATCCTTTGAAAAGTTGGGCAGTTAAACCATACCCTGTCCATGTCTTTTCTTTGTCCTTAAACTTACAAGGTGAAGATTTCTTCAACAATGGACAAACTTGAACAGTTGGTTAGTTTTTGTTAACAACAAATAATAATTAAAAACTGATGAATTTGTTGCTTGACGTGTGATGTGCATAATCTCTACACACAACAAAACAGCATTCCATTCTGTTATCTCCATCAATAAGGGCAAACACTTTCCAATTAAGAAAGCAGGTTGGTCTGGAGTAACTTTGAAGGGTACGTTGTCATAACTAGTAAATAGGTTCTGAAGGGAATAAAAATAAAACCAAACTACACCACCAGTAAATGATTCTGTAAATGCAAGAACAAAAGAACAAGTTTATGAACAGATACTGAAAGAATTGGGAACATTCAAAAGGAGAAAAATTACTGGGAAGAGACCCAACATTTTTTAGCAAATTGATCACGTACTCCAAACGCCAACATTAGCATGACATGTCTTTATCCTTTTCCTTGTTAGTCTCATTTATGGCTCTTCTCAAACCTATATATGTTCTGTCATTGCATGCGACACTGCACAAAATTAACCAACCCAAAACGAACCAAAACATGACCAAATCTATACTTTTGGCGTGTTCATATTTTTAGAGATAGCATTTCCACAACTATCAAATGTTTTTCGTGAATGTACGGTACTCATTCATAAACTCACTCATTCTTTTCACGCCGTCAAATTCGCATTAATGCCCTTTAAAGAGAAAACGCACGCGATCATTAATATAACAGGTAGTAAAATGTTGAAAAGTAGACACTAGAATGTGGAATCTTTGGCTTCATTATCTGAACTGTCCACCACGGTCAAAGATCACCAAATTTCTTAAAATAGAATCCAATATAAAACGTGATTATTTTAACTCGCGAAGTTAATTTTAATTTATTTCGTAATTTCGAATTAAAACTGTAATTGTGTTGAATATCCAACTCAGCTAAAAAGCAATATTGCCCTTAAAAATGTGTTTATCTAAGTAAGAGAAATGAAATAAAAAAGGGGAAGTATGAGCACGCGCCGGGTGTTGCGTTTGGTTTGTTAGTAGTGTAGTTTTGGACAGAGTTGGAGGGTTTGAAGCGGAAACATAAAAACGAGGTAGCGAAAGGGTAAAATGGTTTCTTTCGCACTTTTTTTTTTCCCCTTATCAACTAGTTTCTCTCTCTATCCCACCGTGGGATTAAAATATTGTTTATAACGAAAAATAAAAAAAAGGATTTAAGAAAATAAAAAAAATAAAAAAAAAAAACGCGGCTGCTGTATTCACCAAAAACAGAGACACGGTGAGAGGGAGAGAGAGAGAGAGAGAGAGAAACTCTGTGTTGATCGATCCCAGCTAAGATTCAACGTTTCAAATAATCGAACACGGGTTTATTGATTTTTCGATTGGCGCAGGTTTTGCTAAGAAATTTGCAATAATTTTCGTGAATTTTGAGGCTGTGATTTCTACGCGAGCCCGCGATCGTGTAGAATTTTTCAATTACCGGCGGGGTTGATTCGTTTGGGTGGGATTTTGATTCCGAGGAATGGATCGAAGAGGAAGTGGGACTTTGATAGGGACGGAGGGTTCTCAATGCGGAGGTTTAAGTTGAAGGGTTTGATTTTTGTATTTTTTGGTATTTTTTTGGATGATTTCTGCAGGAGGTAGGGATGCAATAAAGGGGCTGGGTTTAGGGTTAGGGTTAGGGCTGGGTGCTGGGAGGAGAGAGATGATGGAGTCTGAGCTCGAAGAGGGTGAGGCCTGCTCCTTTCAGAACCATGAGGATTATGATGCCACCGTTGATCCCGATGTTGCCCTCTCTTACATTGTAAGGCCCCTTTAACTTGATTTTGCTTGCTCTGGTATTCCAAGTATAGTTTGCAGGTTTTAAAGTATGGAATTATAGCTGTTCACTTGTTTTACCTTGTTAGATCCGTGACCTGAATTTCGTTTCCGCGGTTGGCTTAAGTTGTTTAGTTGTGGGGTGTGCACTGCTGAATTGTGCTTTGCTGTGAGTTGAATAGGTTTGACATGTGGTTAGCATAGAGAGTGTTATTGGAGATTTTGAATTTTTGTGGTCTTTGTGATGTCAACTTGATGCATTGGATTGTTGAGGATTTTTTTTTATCAATCTGCTCGATCTGCCTGTGGAAATGTTGTTTGAATCAGATTGGTGACGTAAAGGATTTCTTTTCCTTTTTAAGGCTTCTTGTTTGATTTTTTGGCCCTTTTCCTTTCATGAAGAATTAAATGTTCAGTTATTCATGTGCTTTTGTTCGTAAATTGATGTTTATAGTTTAGGAATGCCCTTTCCCATTGGATAGACTTGTATATAGTATCATCCACCACGCGCCAAAGACATGGAAGAATTATTTTTGTCTGTGTTCTCATTCATAACTACAAGACAACATGAAATACGTGTTTTACCGTTTCTCGGTCATAAAACTCGTAAAATGGAAGTTGTGTATTTAAGGAACGCAGTTTGAAAATCGAAAATCGAGGCAACGGTGAGATGGCTACTGGGTACATTTAGAAACTTTCCGTTATTTCATATAAAATGCTGTTTGTTTCCATGTCATGAATATGTCCACATCCATTGCACATTGTCAGTTAGATTTAGTCCTGTTCCGGTTTTGATAACTGTTCTTTCTTTTCTATCGAATTTTACATTTCAATTTTTTTTTCCCAAAGGATGAAAAAATTCAAGATGTTCTGGGACACTTTCAGAAGGATTTTGAGGGTGGGGTGTCTGCTGAGAATCTTGGTAAGTCTTGTTAGAATCAAGACTCGTCCAATGTAGGATTAAACATTAAATAGTTACTGGAATGATATTGAGAAACAATTGATCATTTCAGGGGCAAAATTTGGTGGTTATGGATCATTTTTGCCCACCTATCAGCGATCTCCTGTTTGGTCTCATCCAAGGACTCCACAAAAAAATCATAGTCAAAATACACCCAAATCTCCGAATAATTTGCTGCCAGAGGTAAATTTCTTATGTCACATGGGCATATCATTATGTGACTGTGATACATTTCATTTTAACTAAATTGATTACTGTATTTAAGGTTTTATGACTTGACTTTGTATTATTTTTCACTTTCAACTTATTTCAATTTACATGGTACCTTGCAGGGTGGGCAGGGCGATGCTGTACAATGTTCGACTGGAACTCAGTCATCAAGACTTGGCACAGGTTCTGGTAACTCTTCGGGGATAGCTGCAAACAAGGGTCTCTATTTAAATGATGGAACCCATCAAGAAAAATACTTGATAACCACTAATGTTGATACATCCACTTCTAAGCATGAGTCTCTAAACAAGAAAATTACTAGCACATCGGACCAGAAGACACTGAAGGTTCGAATCAAAATGGGTCCAGATAATTTGTCAACACGGAAAAATGCTGCAATATACAGTGAAATTGGTCTGGATGTGTCACCATCATCATCACTAGATGACAGCCCCTCAGAAAGTGAGGGGATTTCTCGTGGTCCTCAGGAAGCTCCTTTTGAATCTCCAACCATTATCCTTCAGGTATATTATCTTTTGGCATTTTTGATTATTCTTTATTCTATTCATATTGATGTTGATGAGTTTAGTTGAATATTTTATGGTGTCTTGGAACAGATTATGACCGACCTCCCTCAGCTATTGTCACCACTTTCTGAAGGTATCATCGAATTAACTATAAAGGAAATGCGTGCCAGAGATAGCATCCCTGGTCTTGTTCATCTGGATGATGCAGAAAGTTTTGACATATCACTAAATGAATCTAATAATGTGAAAGGAGATAGAAAATTCTCAGGGGGGAGTGGGAGGAAAATGAAATCTCTGGAGGGTTGTGAATCCTCAATGGAAGTCAAGGGTTCTACAAAGAAGAATGCTCAGATTGAGACTGGAGTGTTGTCAAGAAAGGAACAAAGTACAGATGCATCTACTATGGAGGAGCTAGTTTCAAACACTATGAAGCTTCCACTTTTATCCAGTTCATATTCTTTCAGTGATGACTTGGTTAGGGTTGATGATGGGCCATGTGATTCTTTGAAGGAAGCCCACAAAGTTACGGAGAGGGAGAAAACCTTCTCTGTTCAGGGACAAAAGGAATGGCCGGAGCCAACATCTACTGAGGTGAATGGTTTTGCTGAGAGGGGGAAGGGAAGCTCAAGAAGAAAAGTTATGGGCGATAAGGTTCCTTTTGATGACTATATAGTGAAAGAAAATTCTCATGGGGATTATAATTGCCACTCAATAATAGCTGAATCTAATGTTTCTAAAGTTAGGACAACATCAAACACTGAAGAGCCTCCTAAGAAGGCCAATCAGAGAGGTAGCCTATGTGAACAAGACAGTATGGCATTACCTGTTGTGACAGAACATCCCTTTCTGGTTGCTAAGAAGAAGACAAAGGGAAGTCATGACACCATGGTTATGGAGAAGGAAAAAGAAAACTTGAAGATTGGATCCTCTTCGGTTCCTAAAACAAAAAGGAGTTCCGATGACAGTTCTGCATCAAAAAATGAGACTGAAGATGTTAGAGTACAAAAGAGTCTAGGAAAGACTAGAGATACATATAGAGATTTCTTTGGAGAATTGGAAGACGAGGAGGACAAAATGGATGCACTGGAGACCCCTTTTGAAGAAAAACTGAAGGAATCTCAGTTGGTTGGGAGGAGTGCACCTACAACTAGTCGTGGAGCAAAGGAGAGACCAGGTGCTAAGAAAGTTGATAAGCTGTTAACAGATGAAATGTACCCTAAAACAGCCTCAAATATTTGGTGCACTGGAAATGCAAATGGAACTGCTGTAGAGAATGGTAAAGGGATTCCTGTAATGATACCTCCTGTTGAGTCAGATGATAATTGGGTGATGTGTGAGAGTTGTCATCAATGGCGTCTTCTTCCTGTTGGAACAAATCCTGATCACCTACCTGAAAAGTGGCTGTGTAGTATGCTTAATTGGCTGTAAGTTCTGTTTCATTGGCTAAATCTTTTATTGTCCATAATTAAAGTATTAATGCTTTGTATGGACAAACTTTTCCACTAGCACTTATAGGAGAATAAAATAAGAAGGTAAAATACTTCTCCACATTAGCTTTTATAGAAAATCTCTCAATTAACTTATCCAAAAGTTGAAGGGCACAAGTTGATTTTAACTTATGTAGAAGTTGGATTCATTTTAAGTTTCTCCAAACAGGGCCTCATATTAGCGAGCTTGTCAATTGGAACTAACCCAGATCTTTTAAGATTGGGGTGTGGTCTTGATTTTTGGAGGTTTGATAATCCATCCGGCCCACCTATCCTCCCATACCCAGTAGTTGCACCTCAAACATCTTCCCTCCATAAAAAAGTATTAGGGAAACTAAATTGTTAGTTAAACTATATGAAAACTACTTACATGATTATAATGGATAATTAACATTTCATGCATAATATGCAGGCCGGACATGAATCGATGTAGCTTTAGTGAGGATGAAACCACTAAAGCACTTATTGCATTATACCAAGCACCTCCTTTTGACGGTCAAAGCAGCCTGCAGAATGTCTCTGGCAGTGTTATGGTGGGAGGAGCCATGGCAACATCCCAGCATCCTGACCAACAACAGCTAAATAATGATGTGCATGCAGTTCCTCGGGGGAAGAAAAAGTTTGTGAAGGAGATACCAAATCCTATAAATAAAGACAACTTTTCTCAATCATCATATCCTTTCAAGAAAAACGTGTTGTCTGCAGTGAAAAGTAGGAGTTTAAATGATGTGAACAAATCTCCTGTCATGAGTGAGGCTGATGTTCCAACAGAGAAACACAAAAATAAGCGTAGGACGCTTGAGCGCAGTTCTGATATAGGTAACTCAAACTGCACATTCTTTGTTTTTGTCTGCTCAGTATTAACTGAAGTGTTGATGTTCAAAGACTTGTTAAATTTCTCAGTTATCTTCATTTCTTGAATTTTGTTCTCAGGTGATACAAAGAATATGAAGGTCAAAAGCAGGAGGGATCATGATGAAGATTTTTCTAGGCCATCCAAGAAATCTAAGAGTCACAAGGCTCACTCTACCAATGAAGAGTGGACTGTAGAACAGAGTGGGACTACTAGGAAGGTGGGTGTTCAAAGTTCAAATAGCACTTTTCCAACTACTTCAGTTGGCAAAGATCGACCAAGACAGAAAGCCCACTCCTCTTCAAGGGACTCCAAATCAAGAAAAGACAAGATTCCAGTTTCCGCTGAAAACACAAAAGATAAAGGTCATGGTTCGTTGGATGAGGGATCTCTTGATCTGGGGAATTGTGATTCAATTGGTAGTGTGAAAAAGAGGAAACTTAAGGGATATCAAGATGCTATAACTTACAGCCCAGGAAATCCTCGCATACAGGAGAGCAAAACTTCTGAGCATGATTTCAGTGATTCAAGGAAGGAAAAGAAGGCAAAAAGTTCAAAATCTGGAGGCAAAGAATCAAGTACCAGTAAAGGCAGTGGTAGGACTGACAAAAAAGTTAGTCATGCAAAAAACCAAAAATTCAAGCAAAACCCTGAGAGCAGTCTGTCACATCGGAGCTTGGATGGCATGGACTGTTCTAAAAGGGACTTGGGGTCTTTACAGGTTTCAGTTGCTGCCACTTCAAGCTCTTCCAAGGTTTCTGGCTCTCACAAAACCAAAGCCAGCTTCCAAGAAGCGAAGGGCTCACCTGTGGAATCGGTGTCTTCATCACCTATTCGAATTTCAAATGCTGATAAGTTTTCAAACAAGGAAATTACTGGGAAAGATGATTCGCATGAGATTGCTGTTGTAGATAGTCCAAGAAGATGCTCAAATCGTGATAATGATGGTGGGATTGATCGATCTGGAACAGCCAGGAAGGAGAAATCTTTAACCGTTGCGAACAGGCCAGATTTTCAGGACAAAGGTGTTAATTACATGTCCGATACTAAGATTAAAGCTGAAACAATCGGCTATTGTACAAATGGTGGTGTTGACACCATAATCCCCGATGGGACCTATGCAGGCAAAGAGCAGATTAAACATCCAGGTGAAGACAAAACTGATGTTTCTTATGCTAATATGTCTCATACAAGGAAGAATGGCATGGAATCTGGTTTCGAGGACAACAATGACGGCTGTAAGTCAGAGTCCCATGTAGATAAGGTCAAGGTCAAGAATGCTAGTTCTTCAAGTCAACTGAAAAACCAGTCTCCTCTAGGTGAGGCAAAACATAAGGATGGAAAAAATAAGTTGCAGGAGAAGTTCGGGATCAAGCCTGACCAAAGTGAGAATATACTTCCTGTCAAGAAAGATTATACAGAGAAAAATGAGACTAGGAAAAAAGAGAATCACTTAATTCGAGGTCATGACTTTCAAGATGTTAGTATGGATGCCCTTTGCAAACAGGATGCATTTCAAGCTCCATCTCAGACTCAGTTGCCAGACTCTGATAGATCCACAAAGAAGTCTCTGTTGGAAAGAACTGATCAAGAAGTACATGGAAAAGGGAAGCTGTTGTCATCACGACCAGTTGGTTTACTTAAAGGAAATGGAGATGTCGAAGTTGGTCCTTCCAAAGTCGATGATGCATCAAAGCTGCCAAAAAAGCAATTGAAAAAGACCGACCATCAAAATGGAAATCAGCAAACTGGTTCGAGAAATCCCATACTTAATGGTCACAAGTCGAAGGAGCTTGATGCCCCTAGTCCAGTTAGAAGGGATTCTTACAGCCATGCTGCCAACAATGCTGTGAAAGAAGCTAAAGATCTTAAGCATCTGGCTGATCGTCTTAAGGTTTTTACATTGTCTCTTTTAAACTATTATGCTTTTTCTCTTCTTGATGCTATTTTACTAATTTTGGGTTTTATCATACAGAATTCTGGATCTGGTGAAAGCACTAGTCTTTACTTCCAGGCAGCCCTCAAATTTCTTCATGGAGCCTCTCTGTTAGAATCTGGCAACAGTGATAATGCTAAACACAGTGAGATGATTCAATCAAAGCAAATGTATAGTAGCACTGCAAAATTGTGCGAGTAAGTCAACAATTTTCTTTATAAGCATGGTTATGTATGTTTTAAAAATCATATTTTGTTTAAAGTACCTGTGTAAATATTCTTTCCTTTATCTATTGTTCTATTAGGTTGCAAGCATGCCTTCAAACCTCATTGCTGTACCTGGCATAATTATATCTTTCAGTTGATTTATGTTGTATATCATAGCCTTAAATAATTGGATTTTTTTTATAATGCCATAACCTCATCACTGTACATGGCATAATTATATCTTTCAGTTGATTTTATGTTGTATATCATAGCCTTAAATAATTGGATTTTTTTATAAAGCCATCATCCAATATATTTTTTTAATAGGTTTTGTGCTCATGAATATGAGAAATCAAAAGACATGGCTTCAGCTGCACTTGCCTACAAATGCATGGAGGTAGCATATATGAGGGTAGTATATTCTTCACACACTAGTGCAAGCAGAGATCGGCATGAGTTGCACAATACACTGCAAATGATTCCTCTTGGTAATGAATTTTGTTACTTGATTTTCACTGCATCCGCTTGATGCAATTTTTTTATAAGTCCTCAGTTTCTTTGGATTTGTCCTATATCATACCAAATCCCATCTCCATTTTGATGCTTTGGTAAATAAGAGAAAAATATTCTGATAGTTTTGTGAAAAAGTATCATGTCATGTCTCATTCAATATAATAGATTATCTGAACATTATCCATTTGACTAACGTTGTATGACGTGATCATGGATACGTGTCCTCTTTGGTGGTTTGTAATTTTGGGGTGGGGGTAGGGAGGTATGTTTGGTAGAGCTTATTTGGACTTTATGAGGAGGGCTTATGACATTATAAGCTGTTTTTTTGTGTTTTTCAAGTTTCATGGAGAAACTTATCAAATTAAGCTCTTTTAAGCAAAATCCAGTAAGCTTCAAAGTCAATTTACTGATAAGCTCTCATAGGATGAGTTCTTAACTTCTTATAATAATTATTTTGTTTACTAAATGCACCCTTAATGCATGAATGATAGAAGGGAAAAGAGAAGAAGAAAAAAAAGGGAAGAAGTTGGACATGGCTAATTTTGTGGATACAGACAAGTCTTCTAAATTTTATTTTCCTTTCATCATGTTAATGAACTACTGATTCTCTTTCTCAAGAGTGCCTTTGACATCATAGTGATGAAATTTTAGTAGATTAATCTCTGATCTCTCTCCTTTTGTTTTGGACCTCGTTTCATTTGTCAGGCGAGTCTCCATCGTCATCTGCCTCTGATGTTGACAATGTTAACAACTCTACAGCTGCTGACAAGGTTGTCACCATATCTAAGAGTGTCAATTCGCCCCAAGTAGCTGGAAACCATGTTATTGCTGCACGACATCGTCCTAATTTTGTGCGATTGCTTGGTTTTGTGAGTATATAGTTCTTCTTCACAGAAGTATGATCTTGGCAAAAGTCTCTCCCTTCCTCACATTGATTGCCTTAAAAAACTTACAGGAAATCATAGTTAAGAAGAAGGCACACATAAATTTTACGTAGAATAATTGAAATTCTGAATGCCTTTGAACGGTTGACAGTGTGAATTTGGTGGTTGTCATATTAGGCAATGCTTTCACCCGAGCTGTGAAATATGGTTCCTAGTTAGGAGGTAAAGTTTATGCTAATAAAAAATCTGGTATCCAACATGCAATCAATACAATCTATTTGATTCCAATTCTATTCCTACTTCAGACAGCTAGGGCATGCCATAAATAAGATCATATGGTCTTCTGACCTGGATTGTGATTTTAGTGTTTGCAAAAGTTATTACAGCCATGAAGCCCACACTAACAACTAAAATGCTAGCTAAAATACTTTGTTGATTGTGTCTTATTTAGTTTGTTTGTGATATTTTGGAACTAAAGGCATGTATCAATTGCAGGCTCAGGATGTTAATTTTGCCATGGAAGCGTCAAGGAAATCACGGAATGCTTTTGCAGCTGCTAATTCAAGCCCTGGTGTGGGCAAGAATACAGATGGTATCTCCTCTATCAAGAAGGCTCTTGATTTTAGCTTTCAAGATGTGGAGGGGTTACTTCGTTTGGTACGGATTGCTGCGGAGGCCATTAATCGTTAAAGGATCCGTTTAATTGAGAAGATGATTCTAGTCAGTTATGAACATGTATTTCTTGGTCATGTATAAAATCTCCACTCTGACAAAAAAAGTCTGAAGTTATGAAGGGCAAGGTTTATTTTGTTGGATCTCGATTCAATCTTGCCAACAGGTGAAGCTAGTACTGTCTCTATATACATATGGCTGCCGTAGACAGTGAAATGGAAGTCTCAATTTACAGTCAGGAATTCGGTTGCGCTCTGTTGTTTACAAGCATAAAATCTTTGCAATCCTTGAAACAATGTGGAGGCCCTTCCTTAGAAGCAAGGTTCTGTAATGCAGATTCTGAGCTCTACATTGATATGTGGAATGATGCTACTTCCAGATTATAAATTGATGATATAATAGGTGGATATGCATAGACTTAGAAGTTTGAAACTAATTGCTCTCTTGTGTCCTTTCCTCATTCCGGAGGGTTTACTATTTTGTCAATCTGTACATGTGTAAAGTTGTAACTGCTGGGGAGAGGAAGTTGTGGATTTTGTATTACTGCAATCATGCTTCTACTAGTGGTTCTGCATTTTCTTCCCCTTTCCAATCTCTTCCCGGAAAGTAAAGTCAAAGAGAGCCAAACTAAAGTGAGCATTTTTTCTTAATACGAGGACATTCATGTTCTGTTCCTGAAGCCTTTTTTCATTTCCCAATGGCCATTATTTACCTGATTCGAATCTTGTCTCGTGCAGGTTGTCTTGTACAATGTCGGGATTAGGGGCAGAACAATATTCTTTACTCATTTTGTTGATAGAGGCCAAGCAGAAAATGAAAAAGGAGAGATGTACAGGAAGATTTTTTTTTTTTTTTTGGCAGGCAATTTACTGCAAATGGATGTCAACTTAGAGGTATACAGATGCCCATGTCTTGAAAAATTCGTTTTGTTTGCTAGCCTAGTGATTGCCAAGACATCCCTAACTCTTGATCGCATTACATTTCTTCTTTTTTTTCTGAAGGGATGCAGTGGATGTAAATAAAAATTATATAGATTCAAGTTAAAGACAGGGCAAGCTGATTGCTGCATTCATGCAGAATATTCAGGTATTTTACCATTGTGATCAATTGATCATGTTGCTGCTAAACAATTGTTGATGTGTACTGCTAGAGAAATTTCTATATAAAGTGTTCCAGTTTTTATATAGACTTGGTTTTAGCTTAAATAGATAAATTTAAATAGATGTTATGTTAACTGTTAACTATTTGCATATGATTACGATGGAAAATTTAAATAAATTCTCTAACTTAAAGGTAAAATCTCGTTACTAAACATTAAGGATTTGTTTAATGCTCACAATAAAAAAGTGATAGGATAAGAGCAAAATAAATATTAATCGTATTCAATTTTGTGCGTACCATGATGAAAACTAGATAACAATATGTCGTAGTACTGTGAAATTAGTGACAACCATGATGATAGTGATGACAATGATAGAAATTCAAATGAGATGGTTGCTACAATAATGATGATGATTATGGTAATAATAATAGTTGTAGTAATGGAAATGATAATAACATGATGGTGGTGGTGATAATAACAGTGGTGGTAGTAATAATGACGGCGATTAAAGTGGTGATGGTGTATTGGTAATTATTATGATGACAAATTATAACGTTGGTAACAGTGATTGTGACAATAGTGAAAGTGGTAGCAAAAGTTTTGACAATAATGATGGAAGGTATGGTTGTTATTGTGGCTAAGATGATGTATATGGGGTGGTGGTGACAATAACAAAGGTGATGAAGGCAATGGTTAGAATTATGGCAATGACAATGAGAATAGGGTGATGCCAAGGGTGGTAATGATAATAGTGGTTGTAATGAAGAAGAGGTAGGGCGAGAGTAGGAGGAAGGTCGAATATCTTATCTTGCTACTTTCTTACTCAGCTTCTCCTTTGGATAAAAAAATACATTGCACTAACATGATATAAGACAGACAATGGGATAAGAAAATCATCTTATCAGTTCACTGAACAATATATTACACCAAGGTAAGATAGTTATTATATCTTATCCCTACTGTATCTTGATCATCAAAGGGACCCTAAAGTGATAAGCGTACAAATCCTTATGTGTGTTAATCCGTGATACTTAAGTCTGATATTTTGAGTTTGTATAGTTTACTGTTCTGAAATGGCTAAGAGGGACAACTTGGATTGTAGTCACTTTAAATTTTACTTTAATTGAAAGGATCTATATCAAGATTAGGCATTTCACACGTGTAGCACAGGAACTAATTACCAGAACTATAGATAGGATTGTATGAGTCATTCGAGTAATGGATTACCTAACGTAAGACTCGGCTCCCTCAAAGGATCAGCTCATTATGGAATATATCCCTTTTCATACTTGCTTACTGGTTTTTGCTCTGTACATTGTGCTGGTATTTTTATGGCTTGTATGTGGTATCGTAAAATAAGTAGTCCTATTGCACTTTGTGAGGGTTTGGTGCCAACCTAACATAGTCTGTGGTTGCAGGTTTGAGCAACTGAGGCAAATACCAGATAGACCTACATTTAGCTGGCCAAATCTGTAACTGACCTTGGTGAAGCTCTTTCTTCATCTTTTTCCCTGTTTTTCCCTTAGTCAGTCTTACTGTATTTTTTTTTTAAACAGTTGCTAGTATTGGGCATTTAATTTTAAATTTTGACTTAACTAACTTGTTCTTATAATGTACATAGCTTTATATTCATCTACATTTCTGAATATTTCATCCTTCTGGTTTGATAGCGAGTGTCATTTGGTGTGTCTTGGGAAGTTATTTGAAGCATAGAATTGAAAATAGTTTAGTGAAAGATTAAGGGTGTATTTTGGTTTTGGCAGTCGTGGCAGTGTTTAATAATATAATTGTTAAAGATAACAAATGTGGAATTTTCTTTTGTCAGGGTTAAAATAAAATATTTATTTAGAGCTGTAGTTAAAATATTTTACAGATAAATTCCAGAATTATAATAAAATGCAAATCCATAATCGGTGAAAATGTTTAAAGTGGAACAAATTTTAACTTCAGTCTTTATATGTTAATTTTAGTTTATATTTTTTTTCCTATGAATTTGGACTGTAGGAATATAAGGAATTAGGTGGATGTTTTTAAATATAAAAAGTAAAAGGTAAAGTTAGTACAACTATTAACGATTAATTAAGTAGTTAAATCTAAAACTCAATAACAGTTCATGTGGATATCATTTTAAATGTATTTAATGCCAGAATCATAACTAATGAAATAATTTTGTAATAAAAGAAATGATAAATCAAAATTACTAGGTTTAAAAAAATTAAGAGGATGGGAAAATAACCTCATTTTGCTGGAACTTAAGATATAATCTTAAGGGAACATTTAGATTACCCTATCTAATTAACTTTTCGGCTTATAATAATTCCATTATGTTAAAGTTATGATATTTATTTTAAGAAAAATATTGAATTATATCTTGTTACACTAATAATTTGTAAAAACAATTGTCAATCTAATTATTAAATTATGATTTTATCATAGATGTTCAAATTAAAATTTATTAAAATTGAATACCAATAAAAGAGTGATTAGATTGATTTCATGGTTCATATTAATATACATATATATATATATATAATGTAATAAAATAGTATCTTGTTCTACTTCCATTTATTTATATATATTTAGATTTATCTCAATTATACAAAACATGTTTGTATGTTAAGAACTAACTATTTTCATTAGTATATTGTATTTAAACTCTCTAATCCATGGAGAATCATAACCGGTTCTAATATTTGTGTCTTCATATAATTTTAAATGATAATTTTATCCTTTTAAAATAAATGGTGAGATGTGAGTAGCGTTATGTTTGTTTGGACCATTTTTTAACTTTGGACAATTTATAGTGAGTGTGATGGCTGCTAGTTATCAGAATGATTTCAATGAGTCTCCAGTTTTTGTTTTACAAATTCTTGAATGTCCAACTTGATAATATTTTAAAATATAATCCATTATGCATATACGTATTTTGAGTTCTATGTTCCGGAATACATTTTGGTATTCTAGTATTCTAAAAGTAGAATTCAGAATACATATATATGTATTTCGGATTCTAGATTTTGAAATACACATTTTATCAAGTTTTAACATTTTTTAATTTTTTGTATATTTGTTTTTAACTGGAAGGTTGCGTATTGAATAGTGGTTGTTGAATATAAAAATGTTATTCCAATGGTGAAGTATAATGTTTCATGAAGTAGATAATTTATTTGAAATGGACGAGTTCAATATAATAAAATTTGTGACATATGAAAATGAATTGGTTTGAGGAGATTGTATTTGGTCATTTATAATAGATAAAGTAAGTGTAATTGCATTGATTTGTGTAAAAGATATGTGACATCACATATACTTAAGATGTAATGTATTTGTGCAGGTATTTGGTATGTGAGATGACTTACTTCAATAGATATGTAAAGTTTCTTTTTGACTAGGTTTTGTAATTGTCATATTTAGGTCTAGCATAACAAATGGACAACAAGGAAGGAAGACATGTGTGTTGTTAGGCTGTAAAAATGGTGCTAAGTATAGAAAATACAAAAAAACAATTTGAAAATGATGGTGACTAGTACAAGAAAATGTGATTGTTCTTTTAAATTAGGAGCAAACTATTTTGTCATGGAGTAGGTTGGGTGTTGATAGTAATATGTGATGGTCATAACTATGAATTGTGTGATTCATTAATTGGTCACCCATATGCTACTAAATTAAAATTGGATGAGCATTTCATGGTTATTGACATAACTAATAGTTTAGTGAAGTCAACAAACATATTACTTAATATGAAAGAGCACGATAAGGACAACGTCACAACAATAAGACAAATTTATAGTGATAGATATGCATGTAAGAGATCAATAAAATGAGGTAAAAATGAAATGCAATAGTTGAAGATTAGCTAGAGTGTGACAATTATATTCACTGGAGTTGGTCTAATAAGTGTACAGTTACAAATCTTTTTTGGACATACATGCAAAACAAACAAATATAGGTTGTTTTTGCTTAAAATGATTGGCGTGATGCCCACAGGATTGGCTTTCTTTGTTGTTAGCAACTGAATGAGAAAACAACTTTATTTTAAGTTTTATATGTTTGCTTTTGGGGTGAGATGTGTTCCCTTAAGTGATTGTCGATGACAGATATATCTTAATAAATGTAATTAACATTGTCTTTTTTGGAACTAGCAACATTTTTGTGTTTGTTCCATATTAATAAGAAAGTTAAAGTAAAATGTTAGTAGAGTATGTTTGAGATTTTGTTATGGATGCATGACTCTCTATGATGGATTATGTAGAGTGTGATGTATTTGTGGGATGTGTAAAACTTTTTGAAATTGTATTTGTGGTCTAACCAAATGTTTTTCAAGTCAAGAGGAACTATGTCCTTCTTCATGCGAGCATTCTTGGCCTTCAAGGCATCTATTTTTTCGATGTTCTTTCTCTTAAGATTTTCTAACTCTTTTTGCAACTCATTAGCATTGTTATGGTGGAGTCTACGTGATTCTCTATCTCTGGTAGTGATCTTATTGCGCTCATCCTTTAGACTCACACTCTCACTTCCTTACACGTTTATCCTATTGCTCTCGGTGTCCTCTTATGTTCCGTCTTGGTCTTCTCATTTATTAGTATTCAATAATGAGACAATGTGTACCTGCAATAACACTCTGACACTCAATTAAGTATTGTGCATTAATAAGTAATGATGTTCCCCATACTTGTTTGAACAAGAGGTAGAAAATATGTTTTCAAGTTAAAACATTGATTTAAGAACCCTCTTTGATTATTCGAGATGTCAAATGGTAGAATAAATTTAAAATATATACTATTAGGTTAATTGAAACTTCAATACGTTAATCTCACCATTATCACATAACAACTAATTAGTAATCATTATAAACATTAAAAAAAAATATTAAATTATTTTTTAATGATATTTTTCGTGATAGACTACAATATGATAAAATTTTAAATAAATATACTATAACTTCTTGTGAAAGTGTATTACGATGTATGACTATTACATTTGGTGATTATTGAGATGTTATGGAATAAAAACTATAAAAGTTATTAGTATTCATATCACAATATTAAAATATATTTATATAATTTTAAAAAAATATAACTTTTGACTTTGGTAAATACATAAATATTTATTTTATTAATGTGATTTTTTTTCCTAATGTTATTTTTTTATGAGCAAATATCCAAATTAGTCCATAAAAAAATGCATTTAGTTATATGATGTTTATTTTGTTTGCATGAGTTTTTTTAGTGGCATCTTATCTTAATTATTATGAGAGTTGATATTATAACTAGTTAGTTATTACCTCTTACCTACATCATAATAATACATATTTCTTAAGTCGACTCAGTCATAAAAGTTAATTTATTTTATAATTATTTTAAATTTAAAAGTGATTGATTTTATTGATACGTAGTTCTAAAACAAATGAAAATAAGATTCACTAACAAAATAATCCGAATTGATTTTTTTTAAGATAGATGATAAAAAAAATAGTATCTAAATAAAAATAGTAATTTTATTTTGAAAAATTAAAAATATTTTATTTTCAAAAATTTCACTATACTTTACAAAGAAAATATTATTTGAAAAATAAAATTATTTATTTTTCAGTAGTACCTTGTTTTGTTGAGAGGAATAATCAAAGAAAACCTTAGGAAGTTATAAAATTAGTTATTTCGATATTTAAATTCTTACCGGCATTACTGTACAATAATAATAAATTATATAGGGACATTTTTTCTTCTTACCATAAATATTTAGTTCAAATTATTAGAGATTTTTTTTAATGGTATAATAAACTAAAAGATAAAACTATATAATTTTCTTTACAATAAATTATCTATTTTTTCTTAGGATAAATTATTCATTTTAATTAGTTTTTAAACATAAAAGTAGTATAAAAAATACAAATATATTTTTTAAACAACATCAATGGTTAATAAGCCTCAAAAGTAATTCCTGAGATTCAACCGAACATGGTCTAATTCTCTCTCATCTCATCCGACACAGTGGTACTCTATCTGACTTTCTCTCTCCAAAATTAGCTCCAAGCCAAACCCTAACCAGTTCCGTTCCGAACTGGGAACCAGAGAGAAACATTGAGTTTCATTCAATCACCTTAACTTAAATGCGTGTTGCTACGCATTGCGTCGAGGGAACTTCGATCTTCGTTATCAACGATGGATGCGTGGAACGAAGATTTTGTGGAGCAGGAGATTGGGAGCTCCGCGGAATCGTTCCAGAAGTTTTTGCTTTCGCAGAGAGATCTCTTTCACAGCCAGATCGATCAGTTTCAGGAAATCGTCGTCACGCAATGCAAACTCACAGGCGTCAATCCTCTCTCTCAAGAAATGGTGCGCTCTCAAACAATTTCATCTCTTCTTGCTTTCTTTAACTTTTATTTATAATCTCATTGTTTAGTTTTGGTTAATGGAAAAAGGTGAAGAGCCTCTTAGTTGCGTTTGGTTTCCAGATTTATGCTGTGTACTTGGAATCATTTGAACTCTTGAAGCGTTTGTAGAATTAGTTGCGAACATATTCCAGTTATAATTTTGCTATTGTATGTAATAAGTGATTTTAAGGCGTCGGCGGTTGAGTGTCTGATTTTATTCAATTCTTTTTTGGTGCAGGCAGCTGGTGCTTTGTCAATAAAAATTGGTAGGTTTTTTTGTTGTAATAAGATTTATTTTTCTGCAGGCTATAATACAATTCTGCTGCTTGTTTCGAATTGGATGTCTCTAACTTAATCCAAATTTGCAGGAAAAAGACCTAGGGATTTATTGAATCCAAAGGCTGTAAATTACATGCAATCAATTTTTTCGATTAAAGATTCTATTAGCAAGAAAGAGTTGCGCGAGATCAGTGCTTTATTTGGTGTCACAGCGACGCAGGTTTATATCACTCTACTTTCTGTTACTCATTTGTTTGTAGTTTGTTATCTTTTCCAAGATGTCATTAGTTGTGGCAGAAGAGGGTTGAATTCACTTTTGAATTTTATGTTAAGATTACGTGTTGCTTCATTCTTGTTTTTCGTTAATTTATGAATCTTTGTATGTTGGTTTTAGGTGCGTGACTTTTTCACCGGTCAGCGCTCAAGAGTGAGGAGACTAGTGCAGTTTTCAAAGGAGAGGGCACTAGGATCTACTTCTTGTGGAGATCCTCACGATGATAAAATAATTTCTGATCCTGTGAGACTAATTAATCCAGCTTCCCTAAACTCTACTGTCCCATCCAGTGCTGAAGAAGCATCTTGTTCAACACAGGATGCAGCCTTGTCTGACCTAGATGACTCAGATAAACATTTTGTTGATAATATTTTTAGTTTAATGCAAAAAGAAGAGACATTTTCCGGGCAAGAGAAATTGATGGAGTGGATATTGACGATACAGAATTCTTCAGTATTGTTGTGGTACACTATTAGCTTTCTCAATAGCATGATAATATCGAATTATAATGCTTTATATTTTCTGATTTAGTTTTTCTGCTCTTGTAGGTTTTTGAACAGAGAAGGTGGAATAACTTTAGCTACTTGGTTGAATAAGGCAACTGTTGAGGAGCAAACCAGTGTCCTTCTTCTTATCTTGAAGGTAAATCTGAATTCATGGTTAATATGTTGCGTTGCTTTTAATTGGCACATGCCTGAATACTATTAAACCCTCTGGTTAAATGTTTTACAGGTTCTTTGTCATTTGCCTTTACATAAAGCCATTCCCATGCACATATCAGCTATATTGCAGAGTGTAAATAAACTTCGATTCTACAGGGCATCAGGTGTGCTTTATATTTTTCTGGCCCAGTACCCATCAAACTCTACCTCATCTGTTCCCAATACTTCCCCTTTCCTCTTGGTGTATATTGATATTGTCCTCAGATTTTACCTAGATAACGTGTATTTGATGATAACTGCAACGGACTAATATATGATAACAGGACATTTTCTTGCAGTAAAAGAAAACCCTAACACGTGGTTAACTTGTTTGGCCATGGCAACTATTCTTAAAATGACATGGCTGGTTCCAAGTTCTCATATATGCCTGTTTCATTGTTTTTGTGTTTATGTTGTGGGATGTCGATCAGGAGACCTGTGTTTGGGATTTAATATTCATTTTCAACATGAAGTTCAGGTTTTCATACATTAGTTGTTGCTTGCTATGCTTTTGATGATATTTGAAGGAGAAAGATAGATAGGAGGAAGAAGAGATGACAATTGAATCTATTCTTCCTTTAAATGTTATCTGCAGTAAATAATAGATAAGATATATCTTAATTGTATTCTGAGATGTAGACGTCATGTTCTGGATGACTGATAGAACAGTTCATCCTTTTCATTTTGTGCAAGCCTGTTTTTAGTTTCAAATCTTAATTTCCTAACGGTGCTGTTTGATGACACTTATTTTAATAACTTGATAGACTTTTTGAATTATAATCTCACTGATTTGAGGATCAGACATATCAAACAGGGCAAGGATTTTGTTGTCAAAGTGGAGCAAATTATTAGCGAGGAACCAAGTAATAAAGAAGCCCAATGGTGTCAGGCCTTCTAGTGATGGTCATAAAGAGTTGATATCTCAGAGGCAAGCTTGCATTCTCTTTTCCATGCACAATTTGTTGAAACATCATTTTCTCAATTATTATGATTTCTATTTTTGCAGTATTGGTCAATTTGTGGGCTCTGAATCATGGCATTCAAATATTGATGTTCCTGTAAGTGTTTTATTATATATGTTTCAGCTAGCAATGCCTTTTCAGTTTACATATTTCTTAGCTGGTTCTTTCTTGCTCTCAGGAAGACTTTTTCTCACTCTCAAGCGAATGTCTGGACAATTTCAGGTATTTGTAGGTTGTGGTTGATTTCTTAGCTGGTTCTTTCTTTCTCCCAATAGTTTTGTGCCATACTTGTTTGAGTTAATTGTCTTTTCTTTTGCCCGTTGTGAAAATGCTTTATGTTTTTTCTTCTCTGTTCAGGAAAGTGGGATCTTCACAAGCTGCAAAATTGTTGACTCCTAGCTTGGATGATTCTAGTAAAAAGTCCACACTTGGTGTATTATCATCTCGTATCCTTGTATATTTGCAATTGGCTTACTAACCAATAAAATTGGAATTATTCCCTGATTTGATCCTCAAAAGCATTTTATCAAATTGACTTGTATAACTAATTGGTCCTCAAATAATATATTTGATCATTGAATGATATCAATTTGATCGAAGTGAACTATAAATTTTTGACTATTTTGATGTCAAAATATTATCATTGAAGAAAACCTATATAGTGTCATAATGTTTCAAGGAGGAAAGTGGTAAGTTACTTGTGGTAAATGCTAACAGCACATTATCTAACGTACTTTATTTTAATACATTATTATTGGCTAAAAATTTTAGATTTATGCATTGATGTTGGCACTATTTCCTATTTACCGCGATTCTCAACAAAATTTAATCAGTAATAATGCTTTTAAGAGAATATTGTTACTCTTACAATTGCCTACGGTTCATGTCAGTTGTTGAGTCATGCAAAATGTAGGCTATATTCCTTAACCCCCCTATCAGAATCTAGAGAGCGCAGAAAAATTCAATTGGTGGAACAGCCGGGCCAAAAGTCAGTTAGCAGAAGCTCACAGGTGACGAGAGCAGGGCCTGTAAGTCAAGGTCGTCCCATGTCTGCTGATGATATCCAGAAAGCAAAAATGCGTGCTTTATTTATGCAGAGTAAGTATGGGAAATCCGGTTCAAAAGAAAGTAAAGAAACAAAGATTGATAGTCTGAATAAACAGCCTCAGACAATTCCTGCCAGTATTGCAGCTTGCTCTTCTAAAGCTCCTACTCCTTACAAAATTGATGAAAACAAGAAACCTTTGTTACTTGCCTCTAAAACCAGCAATAGGCTGGAAGCTTATTCAAAACCGAAAATGGATGTGAAGGAACCTCTCTGGGAGAAGTGCATGAGGGTTCAGATCCCATGGAAAAGACCAGCAGGTACACTTGCAATTCTTTTGTTGGTTTCATCAAATATAGAAAATTTATGTCTATAATATTAGGCTAGAAAATTGGGAAACTCTCAGCCGATAAATGAATGATAAGACATATTGAGAAAATACCATATTGACAGGTTTGCTGACGTTGAGTTAAAAAGAAGTATATCTTACTCAATTCCCTGCACATTTTCTTGGAAGACAATAGCAGACGCTTCTTTGCTACCTTTGACGCTAACCCTATTGACCCTATATCATTTTGTAGTTTTATCACCTTATATAAATAAATAGAGCAAGAGTCGTGGTCTAACCTTATGTTCTGTATATTGAGCAGTTGTAAAACATTGCCATACATTGTTTAAGAGATTAATAAAACATTGGCATACATTGTTTAAGAGATTTAAATACTAACTCGGATTTGTTTGAGGATTTTAGGATTTTCCTCTATTTCTAAAATTTCGGACAATGTTTCTAATTGATTTCCCCGTACATCTTATCTGCACAATTGTGCTAAAATGGCGTGATACTCCTAAATCTCTTATAAAGAATGGGCTTAAAAATATCTCGTTCGTGGACTTATAATTGTCTATGACGAGCTGTACTAAATATTGAGGTGATCTCGGGGACAAAGGATCAGTTTTACAAAATGGCAATAACAGGCAGATCATTGTTACAGTATTTTTAAAAGCAACAATTTAACTGTCCGAATTTCATATAAAAAAATTCGAATGTATCTCTGTTCCTTACATATGTTCATTTACATCTTTGTCATAGTCCATGGGAACAAAAGCTAATACATACATGAATTGGTTTGGGCGTGACCTGGTATTTATCCATGTGTAATTTATTGGTATATGAGGAAGGCAACAGGGGAATTCAGTACTTCATTAGGATCGATGATCCTGAGATATTAATGTGTAGTAATAGTATTGATAGAAATATATGCCATAATTCGGGCTAAAGAATTGAAATTAAATAGTTCTCACTTAAAATACAACAGGGGTTCCAAGCCCCCACAATTCAGCATTAGACATATATGGGGACACATTAGACTTTCAAATTTAATTTTAGGCATTTATGCGAACACATAGACTCTCAAATTTAATTTTATGTACTCCATCCCGCCTTACATGGTAGTCATTATGTTTTTACATTTAATGAATAAAAATAGGATGAAACTTTGATTATGAGATCATAAAGGGAGCTCTTTTCCAAGTGTTATTCCACGTCCAGGTTATATATGTTGCATTTGGGGTAGTGATATTCCTTTGTAATTTGGAATATAATCACAGATCTGGATGGAGCATTGTTTGTAATTCATATCTATGGGACGAACGAGTTTGTAATTCATATTTATATTACGTAGTATAGGTTATGCTGTAGTTGCAACTTGCAAGTCTCGAGTATATATAAACTGCAACCTGCCATGATTTGAATTACAGCACCGAATTAATGCAATCTGAGTGTTGATTGGCGTCTATAACTTCAATTTTGTTAGCTACGACATACAGGGAGTGTAAACAGCAAGGATTGTCCGTTTTCGTTTGGTGTATTCTATGGTACAGTCTGGTGTATTTATCACCCAGCCTCCAATCCTTGAAAACTCATGAAGGGTTCTGTGATCGTTATAATAAACGAATATGACCAGCTTCATTCTCTATTATTCCTTTTCCAGTTGTCATGAAACAATATCAATTTACCTCATCTGGCGATTGATTTTTCTACATTAAGTTCATTACTCTGTAAATCTTTTAATATATAAATAAAAATTGGCAAATGATGTGATGGGGGGCAAGTTACTAATATATTACAGTTACAAAGTTATCTGGTCATGTATTACTCTCTAGTTATCTCCATAAGAAAACACTGCCCAGATTTTGAAATTTAGTGTCTCTGTTCTTGAATTTGGCTGTGGCGCTGATCGAATGTTGCAGACACAAAATTGGATGTGTGCATTACATTACCGATATATTTGTTTTTTCTGTCATTTTTGTGTGGTTCTTGTAAGTTGTAACTCGAGTAGGCAACACCTTTCTTAAATTTCTCGGAACATTTTTCATCGGTTTAAATCTTTCCTTTTTGGTTCCTTTTTCTTTTTTTGCAGAAGTGGAACTTAAAGATACCTGGAGAGTTGGTAGCGGTGAAAATAGCAAAGAGGTTGATGCCCAGAGAAACAGAGACCGCAGGGAAAAAGAAACTATATATAAAACTATCCAAGAAATCCCACCTAACCCAAAGGAGCCTTGGGACCTTGAAATGGACTATGATGACACCTTGACGTTGGAAATTCCTATTGAACAGTTACCAGATGGTGATGGTGCAGACATAACAGTTTCCCCCAATCAGGTTGCAGCTCATACTGTTCAAGGGGTGGCCTCCACTTCTTCGACAAGTATGGCTCCTGCTGAGCCTGATTTAGAATTGCTTGCCGTACTGCTAAAAAATCCAGAGTTGGTATTTGCCTTAACTTCTGGACAAGCCGGTAGCATACCCAGTGAAGAAATAGTGAAGCTGCTTGACATGATCAAGAGAGGAGGTGCGAACTTGGGTTTAAGTGAAAATACAAATGGGAGCTATGGCACGAGTGTAAAAGCCCCGGAGAAGGTGGAAGTTTCTCTCCCATCTCCAACCCCTTTAAGCGATCCAAGAACGGTGCGTGATTTGAGTTCATACTACCACTATTTGTCAAAGATCTTATCATCATTCCTGATGTCTCCTATTACAGTGCCATGCACACCCCACTTTAGCCATGTTGGCTTATACGTGTTAAGAGTGGAGGGCGTCTAACACTTTAATATAATTGCATAGGGTGGGCCAAATTGAGATAAATTAATTGATCTCAGTTTTTCTTGTGCTTTTTATTTGACAAGATTTTGCACGGTCAGGTCCTTGCGTGGCACCAAATAAGTAGTCTATATAAGCAAACAGCTAATTTAGGTAAACAACGGGCTTAATTGGAGTAGTTGTACTGGTATTTAGAGTAGCCAATTGTTTGATGCTTGTCCCTCTATTTGCGATGTTGAGACACTGGGCCTGACCAAAAGGGCATGAAAAGCCCCTCGATATTTCCTTACATTTTACAATTTTCAACGTGATAAAATCTTTGAAGTTCTTAATATTGTCATCAATTATAAAAAAAGGTATTGGTTACTGCATTAACTAATGTGCTCCCATTTTATTAACTTTTCAGAATGGATGGAGCTCAGAAGCATCGAAAAACCCCTTTTCACGGCGAAGTGTAGCATCTGATAGAATTATCCAGAACCATGCTGCAGTGGCAACTCCCAACTTATTAACTCAGATTCCCGTGACTAGTACTACTACAGTAAGGCAACAACCAACAGTAGTGGTTTCATCTTCGAGGCATCTCACAAGCACCGCAGTTTCTCCATATTCACTGCATCAGGCAACTAATGTTAATCCTGAAAAGCAACAACCAGTGGGGCATGTACAAATACCACCCTCAAATGTAGGTTTAACCATGAAGAAGAACTTAATCACTACCAATGCATCTTCAGTTAACTTTTCTGGCACTCATACAACTCTATCAATGCGGAGTAATGGCACCAATTATGGTAATGACACCAATTATGTAAAACCCGTACATAATTTGAGTGTACAACATGAGGGTTTGTCTAATTCCTTCCCACAATCATCCTTCAAGTTACCCTCACCAACGCCGTCAAATTCAGCCTCACATCAACATGTGGTCCAGGAAGCCCATTACACTGAACCTCCTTATCGTAACCCTAGTCGTTCCTACCCACCACAAACCGAAAAATCAGACCATGGGTCTGAAAGCATGTGGAGAGTTAGGCAAGATGTGTCACCCAGTTATCATTCTCAAAGAAATCATAACAACTATAACGCAATGGCTGGGGGATCCAGGCAATCTGGTGTTTGGGATAGGAATAATCACGGAAGGGAGGGTTTTGAATCATGGAGTCCTGAAAATAGTCCAACTAGAAATCCTAGGCATATACCAGGTAGAAACTACCCAGAGTCCAGAGTGAATCATGGAAGAAATCATAGACCTGAATGGTCAAGGGAGAGGGGTTCTTCCGGACACTGGGACCCTGGCAGGCAGGTAAATAGAAAGTGGCATGATCAGAGGCGATAAGTTTTGTGCTGAGATTGATTTGGGATTTTATCTGACTCATTAATTTTCCGGATGTATAGAATTGGATTGGATTCTGATAGCAATATATTTGTTGTTATTGGAGAGTGCAGAACATCAGCTTGGAATGATTGTAGGAAAAGGATGTCATTACATCTAGCGGGTTCCACACTTGTAGTATCTAGAGTGTAATGACTAAAGAGTTTGACTTATTAACTGTAAAAAGAATACCATAAAACTATAATTGACCCTGAAAGGATTGATTCTGCTTCATTCTTTTTTTTAAATATTAGGCTTAGTTAATAGTTCTCCATTTTGGTGGCTCTTTCCGGCTTTTAGATAACAAGTTAAAGTGCTTGTTGCGATTAAATTTCGTTTACTTTTTGAAAATTTACTGAGAAAAACTACGGAGTGTTTCTGAAACTGTTCAAGCACTGAGGATGCACTTGTGAGGATACACCATATATTTCTATTTGTGTCATCTTTTTAAAATATTATTTATTTAATATAATAATAATTAAATATTTAAACAAAAAAACAATAATAATAGAATTTTTAATATTATTTTTACAAAATTATATATATATATAATTTTTTATTTTTTTAATTATTTATAAAAATAATAAAATTATAAAAAATGTTATGTGTGAAAGTGCTGCTAGTAGTATTATTAAGGGAATTGTTAACGCTTCATCTAATGACTATACTTTTTACTATTGGTTTAAATTAACCATATTACAAATTATGAGTAAATTTTGTTAATTAAGAAATGGAAAATATACTTTTAGTAAAATCTAGTTTAAGTGAAAGTGAAATGAATCTTATTTAAATTCAAAAATATTGTTTTAAATTTGCTATTTAGTTCTAACCATATTCAAAAGCTTCATAAAATCCGTCCGGTCAACATTTTTTATATTTACAATACTCAGTTTTATATTTTCTCTTCCCCAGTTCATCCTATAATTATCTTTCAATTAAAATACTATTATTGTTTAGGTTAGTGGAGCACTATTTTTTTTATCTTTTATTTGGCCTGTGCAGGATTACAGATAGTAATATAAGTTTTATTATTAAAGTTTTATAATACTCAGCAATTAATTTATATGTTTTCTATATTTAGAGATTTAATCTGATTTTTTTCTTTTCATTGGTCATTCCTCGTCATAAAATATTTTATTAGTCTAATATTTTTCTTAATTTTTTTTTGGTATTAAGTGTTAAATAATATTTAGAACCAAAATATAATAATAAACAAAAACTCAAAACAGAATCAAACTCACTTTTAAATGCAATATTACGTTTTTTTAAAATATTGTAAATCGAAAAAAACGTTTTCTTGATAATAGAGTTGAGCCATAGATCAGATAATTGTAGTCTGTTTAAACTCGACAGTTATGAATTCGGAATATGATATCATCACATCAACGGCTCTTCTCATACTCTGAGAGTCTATTTTCTCTCTCTTTATCTTTGGATTTTCAAGAGAATGCTGCTTACCAAACAAAAAATCAAATAAACAAAAAAAAACTAAGAAAATTGTTTATAGTTAAAGGCTCAGAAGGATCCATTGGTAGTTTCTAATCACGAAGGAACAATTTTCCATTCGCTCATAAAATAGGTAGTTTTCAACATCATAGCCTTCAAAATCAAAACACAACAAAGAAGAAAATAGTTAGATACCAACGCGAATACGCAAGTCCATGAAGACACACCAAAGCCAAGAGTTCAATCCGAGGCGAGGAGGAAGAAGCAGAGAGAACCAAATGTGGATGCTGAGTTTAAATAGCAGGAGTGGTCTCTTTAGGGTTAGGGTTTGTGGCCGAAACGGTGATTCGTGTGTCCAATGACGAAGCTACGCTCCATTACGTATGGGCCTTCCTTTTGTAGGTTGGGCTAACTTAAGCCCATTAACTATATTGTTTTTAAAAAAGGAAATTTCTTCCTGCACCTCTACATTCTTCAAAAATGCCGAAATTATCCTTTTCAGTTTTCCAGAATAGAAAATTCATAAGAAAAAAAAAATCATTCCAGAACACTTTTTTCGAAACACTTTTTTTAAAAAAAATTCTGGATTGATAAATCTGAATTCATAAAACATGTTCTGGTAAAGATGTTCCGAAAATATTTCGAAAAGAAAAAAATCCAGAAATCATTTTCTAAATGGGGCAAAATAGTCTTCTCCGAAAATATGGGGTGCAGGAAGAAATCTATAGAGGTGCAGGAAGAAGTTGCCTTTCAAAAAAATGTAGGATATAATGGTAAATTTAAATATTATCAGCTTTTTATAAATCAACATGTCGTCTATTCTCCGCTATACCCACCCACCTTTGAATTAAAAATAACAATTAGATCTTTCAAATATTTAATAAAATTGTATATTTAATCTTAACTTAGAATTGTTTAGGGTTTAATGTTGTTAATTTTTAAGAATTATAATTGTTCAACTTCGTATAGGAGTAGAAGGAAACAAAAGTAAAGCGTTTTATTTTTTCCAAGAAAAAAAAAACTACGAACATATGCATGCATGCAAACAAGTGTAGAAGCTAACATTAACTTGATTTAACATGCATATACATTTTTTTTAAACCCAAACGCTGTTTAATTTTTATTTTGTTTTTCATTTTAATGAAGATAGTTGAGTTAGAGAGAGAAGTGGAGTGAATTTATGAGCTTGAGATTAACTTTGATTCAAAAGGTAAACGCAGCATTGAAATTGGGTAGATGATATGTTTCAATTCCAGTTCTAATCATTAAAACGTTCCACACTTTGTTGACCAATTCTAACCATACATGATTAAGATCTGCTCTCAAACATCCCACATGTGTTCCTCCATAGCTGAATCCTCGTGTGGAAAATGGTGATGAAAATGATTCATGACTCTTGAAGTTGAACCACCAATGCCCAAAAAGTCATGAACAGTTGTCATGTCACTCCCTCCAAACCTTGATGGCTGCATTGGGTTACCTTCAACCACATCTCTTCCGTGGATCAAACTAGAACAATTACTAACTTCTTGTTCGACATTCTTCATCAATCCCGGGTTGTGGTCACTCCCCAGTGGCATTTGGCTGAACATTCCCACATCATTCATGTTAGACCCGGCAGTGTTGGTGTCAAAAACTTGTGAAATTTCTTGTCCTTTATGAAACAGTTGGTTGATGAATGCTCCTCCACCACTCACCCCTGCCATGTTGGAAAGATCAGGCTGCGGACAGAAATGTTCATAGGAGTTGTTATGCTGCAGCATGGCACCAGAATATGGTGGCCTAGTGGAAGAAACGTGATCAGGAGCAGTAGTGCCAGTAACAAAGCCTTTTTGCATCATGGGGGAGTTAATGCTATTGCTTGCAGTAGCACCCATTTGGGCTGCTTTCTGTAACAAAGCTGTTGCAGACATCTGAGCTGAGGCAGCAATTAGTCCTCCGCTTTTGTTGTCTTGCAAGTAATTGAAGCTTGATGATGTGTTGGAACCTAGTTGGAGGCTGGAAGAAGAGGGAGGCATGGTTTTTGGGCCACCAAAAAGTGCACCTGCATTGGTGGAGAACATGCCCCCTCCCATGCTCATAGACTTGAATGGTATTGGGACAAGTTCTTGGGGGAGTGATTTTAGTGGGTTCTTAGGGTCATATGCTGTGTTGGGACTAGTGTTTAGAGGCATGGTAGACATAAGATCCGGTATTTGACTTTGCAGGTTTGGTGGCATGCCACTTGTTAATCCCTGGTTCACTCTGTTGTTTTCTTCGGTTAATGCGTCACAGAAAGCTCTGTGGGTGATAAAACTATCTCTCCTGCACCATGTACACAATTTATTTCACATCTAAGACCACATTTTAATAGTATTTGTTTTGTTACTATTGAATAAGAAAGGAGTTTGTACCTGGAAAATATGGTTCCACAATCACATTTGTATTCCCTGGTGCCACAAGTTTTCTGATGGGCCTTCCAATCAGATTGCACTGCGTATCTCTTCGAGCACTTGTCACATTTCCATTTCTTCTCACCGTGTTTGCGGCTATAATGCTTTTTGATGCCAGTGAGGTCTCCTAATGCACGAGCTGGGTTATGGTGGACGCATGATGGCTCAGGGCAAACATACACCCGTTTCTTCACCTCAGTGCTTGTTCGTTGCCTCAGTTTCCACGGAAGATTGTGACCTCTGCGGTGCAACTGAAGGTTTTGGTCCCTCTGAAACCCTTTGTTGCAGATCTCACACACGAATCTATTGGTTGCCATTAATGTGGTTGGTGATAAAGCAACAACTTCAGCACTGGGATCTATTTCATAAGCATCCATTAGCAAATAATATATTAACATGCTATTGCTAGCCACACTAGCTGATTACCCCCTCTTCTCAAAACTAAGAAAGATTGAGCAGATAAAACATTTCACATATAGTAAGAGTATGCATTTGCTTTCTGTTTAACTTCCCTAGTTTGATAGCCACAACCAAAAGTAAAAATATAAGGTTATTCACAGTTACTGTTGTTTGTTATAGTTTCTTTTAGCCAAGATATTTCCTAACAGTAATATAAAGATTAATCTTTTAGTAATATTTACTAAAGGGTTGATTTCTTTAATACATGTTTTTCTACAGAGTTGGATATGGAATCTCTGATCACTTCTTTAAACTCAAGGTTGTGTCTTTACTAATATTTGTTATCACTATAGTTGACTACCTTTCTACAATTCAATGCTGAAGCTAGCAAGGGGGAGTCTAGAATTTGACCAGAAGAGAAACTATACATCATTATCATTAATTCAAAGCAAAATTCAACTCATCAAACATGAAATCTTGATTTGTTAGGCTGCAATTACTATCAGAAAGAAAAAAAAACTGAAGTTGGTTGAATATTTGCCTGGGGTTCCAGGAAGGTTTCTTTTCTTCTTGGCTTGCTGATTAGTGGAAGCATTGCTATTGCAAGCAGCAGATGGTCCTGGACTAGTGTCATGAAGTTGGATTTGTGGCTGTTGGTGTTGGCTTTCTTGATGAACTTCTTCCCCATTGTTTCCTGAGGAGAAGCTTCCTTCATCACCTGAAATATTTGACATTGGAGAAGGAAACTGAGAGGTTAATTAGTAGAAGGTTCTGTGTGTCTTCTCTGATCTTTGTATTTTCTGTTATAGGTGATGGACCTCACTAAAAGCTTTGGCTTGTTTTTTTGGTGTATCCTAACAAGAATCCACTCTCCCCCCAAGAGGAAGACAAAAGCTCAGAGTTTTTGGTTTGTGTTTAGGACTTAGAAAGCAATCACTGCCATGATACCAATATTGGAAGCTGGTCTTCTTTGGCCTTATACAATTATATATAATGCTTATGTGAAGACAACTATGTAAATGCCCCCTAGCTTCTTGGCATTAAACACCAATTAATTTCCATATTCTCCATTTAATTCCTTTATATTTATTTATCTTCAAAATTTTAATATTAGTTATACACAAAACATATATATAATTTACACACTCTTTATCATTTTTTAATTATCTTTTACAAAAACCATATCTTACTAAATAATGTGATTTTTATAGTACACTTTCAACCATAAATTCTTTTGTATAGTATACATATTACTATAACAAAATTTCAAGACATCTTTTTCACTGTATTTTAACAAAATGTGTTCAGCATTCTCAAATAATGTGTTTTGTTGGAGATAACCGCAGAACCTTCATGTTTAGTGTTTTAAAACATGAATTTAGTTGCAGATAGAACAAGAGAAGATTAGTGTGATGCTTCTTACTTGAACCATACAAAGCCAAGAAGCATGTTCATATTAAAAAAACGAGAAAATAGTTAGCAATGACATAAAAGAGGGTTGCTACCGAGTTAACCTAGATTCAAGCTTAAGAGCAACGACATTAACAAAGAGTATCCTAAAAGGCCTCCTAAATATTCCATTGTCCCCATCTCAAATGCAAATAGAAAAATAAAAGAGAAAAATAGGTTCAAGATATCAGTTATTAAATCTTAACTAGGTGTAACAAATGTTGTACCAGGTCATAAATAGTGGTTTTTTTTAACAATTGCTTGAAGCAGTCATAATCGCCATAGAAAAGTTGTAGATTATATATATGTTTGTTTATGTTGAATTTCACAGCTCCCTCACGCTTAATGGAAAAGGAGAAGAAAAGAAAGGGACAAAAAGTAGAATATGAAGGATGAACTAAGGTTCAAATTTTGAGTCAATTATATTTTAAGTCCTTCCCATGCCAAATTCTCTTCTCCGTATCAAACTAATATATAAAACCACGAAAAAGACACCGAAGAAATTATCGATGCAGAGGTCGATATAATTCACGATGCATGCATACTTACAACAAAGTAACGACAAAAGCTTCCCAACATTTACATATTCCACACATTTCTTTATTGTGTTAAGGAAACCCTAAACACCAACACCATGTTATGTATTTCATTCACATCATTCTTTATCCAAATCAAACTAAACTCAAGTATAATATCTAGATTGAATATATGATTTAAAAAATAATAATTGAAGAAAGAAATTTTGTGAAGATAGTGAGTTAATTTCTAATATTTGTGACAAAATATAATTAAATATTTTTCTGACATATGATAACAAGAAAATATTGTATAGGGAATTTTGGTTAGTAATTGTTGGTAATAAATAATTGATATGGTTGCTAAGTGACATAGACAAAGGAGCTATATAGATAAAACCAACATGGGAGACAACTGTGAATAATTCTTTCCTATGAGTATGTCTCATAGTTGTGTGACAGTTTGTTTATGTTTTATCCAAGGATAGGTAACACATAAAAGTAATATTGTTGATATGGACATGCATTGATTAGCTGAATAACTATTAAATTTTTGCATATTTTAGTATATAGTAGTTGATCAAGCTGCATGGAGTTTTCTGGCCTGGGAAATTGATGTGAAACATTTTCTATTTTAACCATACTAGAATAACACTGACATTATTGTGTGAGGTAGAATTTATCTTCACAACTGCATACTCAAATATACAAATATATAACTTCAAAATATTTTCATCTTCTCGTATACCTAAGTACATTTTAATAAAAGATTATTTTTCTTTTTATTTTTAGACTAATATAAATCACTTTTACGTTTAGTTTAATATAAATCCATTCACTGTTGGTTATCAATGAACGTAACTTTTGATAAAAATAGGTTAATTATCAACGAACGTAACTCTTGATAAAATAATAACTCGAGCTATGTCATACTAAATAATTATTTATTATACTGATTAATAAAGTCTATTTTCAACATATTTTAATATTTTAAATTTCAGTAAATTAACTTTTTTAAGAGATGCAAACATTAAACTCCCATTTCATATATATATATATATATATATATATATATATATATATATATATATATATGTCTTTTTTTTTTTTT